>ERZ842401.100-NODE-100-length-108807-cov-8.865060_pt1 | contig 108807 bp, 88 predicted proteins | sample MGYA00521270_ERZ842401 | MGnify/ENA primary metagenome ERZ842401 (study PRJEB31892, sample SAMEA3878208) | bioreactor metagenome | biome: Moose rumen | place: Sweden | collected 2011-10 | study: EMG produced TPA metagenomics assembly of the PRJEB12797 data set... | reverse complement strand
AAAGCGACGATACGCCTGCACACAACGACAACGAGGGGAGGAGAAACAGGAATAACACTGATAATAATGAAGCTCTTTTCATAAGGCGGGAATTTTGTGCTTAGGTTTTAGGAACGCGGCAAAGGTAAGCATTTCTGAAAAGTTCAACAGACATCGCGCCCATTAAATGTACACGCGGCAAATAAGGTATGCAAAAGAAATATGGAGCGTTACCTTCATATGACGCACAGCGTTGATCAGATATACCGTTTCCTTGATAATCTGTGCTATCGCAAGGAGGAAGATGGGAATGTGCAACGTGCCTTCGTGTTCATTTCACGCTTAGGCATCTCGACGAAGGTCTGTTCATCCCATTTCAGATTCTTTATGTCAATCATAATTCGAATTATTTTTGTTATAACGCGTGCAAAGGTACAACTTGGTCTTTCTTTTCATCAGGAGATAGCATTACAACAGTTCCGAATCACGTAACCGCAGCAGGAATGACAGACTTTAACATAGAGGAATTCCCTGTTTTTCTCAAAGCACCTGCCCGCTTTGTGCGAACACGCCTAAAGTTAAAACATCACCATTTTCTCAAGCCTGCGAATGTGGCGGCCACCTTCAAAGTCTGTGGCAAGGAATTGGTTGAGGCAGGCCTCAGCAGTGATGTTATCAATAAAACGTGCAGGAAGCACGAGTACATTGGCATCGTTGTGAAGGCGTGTCATTCGGGCTATCTCAGGTTCCCACACTAACGCGGCGCGTACCGCTTTATGCTTATTAAGCGTCATCGCCATACCCTCACCGCTACCGCAAAGTGCCACACCGCGAGAAACCACGCCCGATTCTATCGCTGTGGCAAGTTGGTGGGCAAAGTCGGGATAGTCGCAACTTTCCTGGCTGTGAGTACCAAAGTCCACTACCTCATAACCTCGTGCCGTAAGCAATTGTTTGACATAGGCTTTCATTTCGTAACCGGCGTGGTCGCTTGCAAGCCCCATTTTTCTTGTAGGATTATTCATCAAGGTAGGCTTTTATCTGGTGGTATATATTCTCGCCTGTAAAACCGAGTTTTTCATCAAGCACTTTATAAGGCGCGCTGAAACCAAAGGCGTCCATACCAAACACACGCCCATTGCTACCGACAAGGCCTTCTAAATTAACGGGTAGGCCGCTCGTGAGACCAAAGGTTTTTACATCACGAGGGATAAGGGTCTCCTGGTATTCCTTGCTCTGACGGCGGAAAAGTCCTTCGCTCGGACACGACACCACGCGATAACGGATGCCGTCCTTCTTCAGGAACTCGCCGGCTTCGGCCAGTGTGCTGATTTCAGAGCCACTTCCCACGAGGACTACATCAGGATTGTCTTCTGGAATTACGGCGTAAGCTCCGCGCGCCACGCCGCTATAATCGGCATCGGCGGGAAGGTCTTTAATGTTTTGTCGGCTGAAGATAAGAGCGGTGGGAGTGTCTTGGTTTTCCATTGCCTGACGCCAACACTGCGTAGTGGCGTGTACATCGCAGGGACGGAACACGCGTACGCTGTCGCGCCCGCTATGGTTTTTAAGCTTCTCCATCAGACGTATCTGCGCCTCTTGCTCCACGGGCTCGTGCGTAGGGCCGTCTTCTCCCACACGGAACGCATCGTGACTCCAAACAAACTTCACTGGAACTTCCATCAATGCCGCCATACGAATGGCAGGTTTCATATAGTCGCTGAAGACAAAGAACGTGCCACATGCTGAAACGATACCGCCGTGGAGCATCGCTCCGATGCATACACAAGCCATAGTAAGCTCGCTCACACCGGCTTGGAGAAAACCGCCGCTAAAGTCATCGCGTGTAATCACCTTGCTATGAGATAGGAAGCCATCGGTTTTGTCGCTGTTGCAAAGATCGGCAGATGAAACAAGCATGTTTTTCATATATTTGGAAAGCATCTGCAGGCAGACCTTTGACCCTTGGCGGGTACTTTGGTTGGGCTTCTGTTCTATCTCCTCCCACGGCAGTTGTGGCAAGCGTCCTGCGAACCAGTCATTGAGTTCGCGTGCTACTTCGGGGTTGGCCTCAGCCCAGGCCTGTTCCTCTGCGCGCCGTTGGCTGACAATCGTACGCAGTTCCTCTCTTCTGGCATCGTAGATAGCAGCCACTTCGTCGCGGATAGCAAAAGGATCTTCGGGGTTGCCACCGAGATTACGCACAGTATTGATATAAGCATCACCACCGAGCGGACATCCGTGTGTGCCGGGGTCGTTTTCATAACTGCTACCATCGGCACGCAGCGCACCCTTGCCCATTATCGTATGGCCGATGATTAGCGAGGGGCGGTCGTCCTCTGCCTGTGCTTTGGCCAGGGCTTCACGTATCTGAATGATATCGTTGCCGTCAATCTCTTGAACGAACCAATTCCAGGCACGATACTTTTGCGCGGTGTCTTCGCTTATCACGTCAGCGGTCATCGTGGAGAGCTGTACATCGTTGGCATCAAAGAACATTATCAAGTTGTTCAGCCCTAAGTGGCCCGCCAATCGACCCGCCCCCTGCGACACCTCTTCTTGTACACCGCCATCGCTGATATATGCGTAAATCTTTTCGCGCTCAAATCCTGGATTACCCGTGCGTGCATAGAGCATTTTGGCTGCGAGGGCAGCACCTACCGCGTAGGTATGTCCCTGCCCGAGCGGACCGCTGGTATTTTCTATGCCGTGCTCCAAGTTGCGCTCGGGATGGCCTGGCGTAGCACTCCCCCACTGACGAAAAGTTTTGAGATCGTCAATGCTATAAAAGCCGCTCAGTGCTAACACGCTATAGAGCATCGGCGACATATGTCCGGGGTCAAGATAAAAGCGGTCGCGACACATCCAGTGGCGATCATCGGGGTCGTATATTATTTGTTCGGCATAAAGTGCATTACAATAATCAGCACCGCCCATTGCACCACCAGGGTGGCCGCTGTTGGCTTTCTCTACCATCGTTGCCGCCAGAACACGAATGTTGTCGGCTGCAAGATTCATTAAGCGTACGGGGTTGTTCATTATAAAAAAAAGGGGAGTTGAGAATTTGCAAGTGTGCAAAAGTACGTTTTTGTGATTACCAAGGCAATGTTAAAGAGTATTTTATAACTCGAACGTAAAGAAAAAGTAAACGCGCAGGGCTGCTTTGTCCTACGCGTTTTATTATTTAGGAATTTATAGGCTATCGCCAAAGTCCTCACGGAACTTGCTTACGAGTTCTTCCTGCCAGTGGCCAATTTCTTTCATACGCCCAAAGAAGAAACGTAGCACTTTTGGCTCTTCTGTCCACTTCAAGCCGCCGATGAGGTTGCGATTGTCGTACATCCACTTCACGCGGTCGGCGCAATACTTCACCTGCGAGAGTGTAAACACACGACGCGGCAAGGCAAGTCGTTGGAGTTCCAACTCGGCGTAGCGTTCTGTGCCGTCTGGCTCGCGCTGCTCGCTTACAGTACCACGTTCCATACCACGTATGCCACCTGCAATATAAAGGGCTGCACCTACGGCTGCTGCAGGATATTGGTTATGCGGTATATTGGGAACAATCTCTGAGCAATTTAAGTGGGCACCCAGACCGCCTGCGGGCTTAATCACCGGCACACCGTAGGCATCAAGTTCATTAACGAGATACTCAATAAACTCTGGGCCTTGGCTAATATACTCCATATCCAAACTTTCCAACAAGCCTTCGGCAGCGGCCTCGATGCTACGTACTTCCATACCGCCGTAGGTCAAAAAACCTTCGTAAAGGGGTACAAACTCCATCATCATTTGTGTCCACTTGGCATCCGTGGAAAGAATGAAGCCACCACGCGAGAAGCCCAGCTTACGTGCCGAAAAGTAAATAATGTCGAAACGCGAGGCCAGCAGGTGATAGATATCCTTCACCTCCATATAGTTGCAACGTGGCTCACGCTTCTTCATAAAGTATACATTGTCTTGCAGGAGCGAGGCATCAAGTACACTAACGACACCTGTTTGGTGGCAGATGTCGGTAACGGCCAACATATTCTCCAAACTAACGGGCTGTCCGCCGATAAGATTGGTACCTGCCTCAACACGCACGAAAGCAACGTTTTCTGCTCCTTTCTCTTCAATAATACTGCGCAGGGCATCAAGGTCGAAATCGCCTTTGAAAGGGTCATCGCTCTGTGGTATAAGTCCTTTCTTATCTATGAGTTCCACCACTTCTCCGCCTAAGCGTGTGATGTGAGCTTTGGTTGTGGTGAAATGGAAGTTCATTAAAGCTACTTTTCCAGGCTTCACAAAGGTCTCGGCCAGAATATTCTCAGCGGCACGCCCTTGGTGGGCAGGCAACACATTATCTACACCAAAAACAGTTTTTATGGCAGCCTTAGCCCTGTTCCACGATTCAGAACCAGCATAACTATCATCGGCTACGTGCATAGCAGCCGTCTGACGGTCGCTCATTGCATTCACGCCCGAATCGGTTATCATATCCATATAGATATCACGATTTTGGAGCAGGAACGTATTGTTGCCCGCTTCTTGAATGGCGCGAAGACGATCCTCCACGGGAATAAGATTGAGTTTCTGAACCACACGCACTTTGTGCATTTCTAAAGGAACTTGATTCTCTTGTTGGTAGAATTTAACGCTTGACATTAGTAATTTGTTTGAGATTAGTTTCTTCCTAATTATATAAGCAGCGCAAAGACTTTTTTCTTTCGCTCACAAACGGCTGCAAAAATAGTACAAGGATAGCGCATAAGAAAACAAATCAAAAAAAGTTTTTGAAAAAATGCAACTGCAAAGTCAAAGCGTACAAAGCCAAGAGAATGTAAAAGGAGGAGATTTATTAGACGGCATAAATCGGTTTTCCCACCCCTTTTGCATTTAAGAATGGATAATACGCCTTACCTTTGCTGCAGGAAAGTATTAATAAGTCACTATGCATCCTGCATTATCTATCCCCCCTGCCCCGCTTCGTTTGCGACAGAACAACAAGCGCGAGGAAGTGTGGTGCATACTGCGCCATCGCTATGTGGCACTCACACCCGAGGAGTGGGTGCGACAACATTTCGTTCATTTCCTGATAACCCATCGTGGCTATCCCGAGGGGCTTTTGGGAAATGAAGTTACTATCAACGTGGGTGGTGCATCGCGCCGTTGCGACACCATATTATATAATAAGGAAGGTGGCACACCGCGTGCTGTAATGGAATACAAATCCCCTGCTGTGGCTATCACGCAAAACGTCTTCACACAGATTTGTTCGTACAATAGCGTGCTTCACACTGATTACCTCTTTGTTTCCAATGGCCTGCAAACCATTGTGTGCCGAATAAACAAAAACACACGGAAATATGAGTTCCTTAAGGACGTTCCATATTACAAAGAACTGTAAAGAAGCCTTTTTTATTTGAAAAAGTGTAATTTTGCCGCGGTAATACTCCAACGACAAACAACGACAAACAAATTCCTCAAAAACACCATGAAGCATTTATACTTTATCGTGCTTTTATTGCTTGGCACACTATTTTCTTCTTGCAGTTCCGATGAACCAATATCAATAATAGACGACGATGCTTTCGCTGAGAACGGGGCAGGAACGCAACCCACGGTTTTCTATACACCGGCTCAGCCCGACGACCGCTATTTCCCGGCAGAAGACACCTCTACCGAATTGGCAAAACTCGACCTAAGCACGGCTCTCTATCGATGTGTGTATAAAACAGGCGATGACGTTGGTGTGACACTCAACGAAGGTATGGCCACCGAAGACGAATTAGAATACCTTGCCGGCGAGGTGGAGGTGATTACAGAAGGTGCTACCACTGAAAAACAAAAGTTAGACAAAATTTTTAATTGGGTGGCGAGCAACATCAAATATAGTTACGACGTAACAGAACATTCTGCATACTATACTTTCAACGAGCAAAAAGGCATTTGTCAGGGCTATGCCAATCTTGTCAATGTGATGTGCCACATCGCTGGCATTCCTTGTTTCAACGTTAATGGGTACGCCACGTCAAGCTGGCTCGGCCACGCTTGGAACTGCGCTAAAGCCGATGGGCGTTGGTATGTAGTTGATGCCACACACAACCGTATGCACCTTATGTCAGGCACAAGTAGTTATAAGGACTACTACTTCCCCGTACAGGTTGATGTCACACTTTTTGAGGATGACAACTTCAAATACACCTGGCACAACTCCAACCTTTGCATCACAGAGGTGAAACAAGGCAACGACATACTCACCGTGCCTTTCAGCATCAATAAACTTCGCATTTCCTCGTTCAACCCACAGGCTTCCCTCCCAGAAAACATCAAATCCGTCTATCTCGGTTCCAATATTACACATCTCGGCGATGGTTCGGAGTTTGGAGTATTCAACAACGGCAAATCGGTTGAGGCAATTCACGTCATCAACACCAACTCCACTTTTTACAGCGAGAATGGTGTAGTTTACCGTCGCAATGGCGATGAGGTGCAACTCAATATCGTACCACCCTCTATGCGATGGTGTGAACTCTCCGACAAACTGACCACGTTGGAGAAAAACGCTATCTACCACCACAAATCTCTTGAAACACTCGTTATTCCGTCAAGTGTTAAGACCATAGAATACTGGGCAGTAGAGGATGCTCCAAATCTGAAATGGATTTATGTACCCGAAGTGTGTACCTATTGGGGGCAAGACAGCAACTACAATCCTATAGAAAGCAGCGAACCTACGTCTGTCAATTTTGTAGGCGTACACCCCGACTGCCAAATTATCAAAGGCTCAGTACCCACAAGTATTCGCCGCGTCACTCTTTAGAAGGGTTCTTTCATTAGTTTTATGTTTTGTTTTAAGGTGTAAGATTAGCGGGCTATACGCTTTAATAATAAATAAACAAGTATTAAGCACAACGCATAAAACAATCATTATCCCTCCCGAAGTAAGAACACACCTTTAATCAATTTTGTTTTAGTATGCTTTCCAGCGAGAAAAACATTGACCGCATCGTATCACTCTTTAAGGAAACGAAAGCGTATGCTGAGATGCAAGTAGCGTACGCCAAATTGGATGCCACGAGCAAAATCACCGCCGCACTCTCTGCCACCATTCTCTTTGTGGTGCTTTTTGTGATTGGTGCTATATTTATTGTACTCCTATCGTGTACGGCGGCCTTTGTAATCAGCCACTATCTCACCCACGACCACGCCTCAGCCTTTGCTATCGTGTCGGTCATTTTTCTTTGTATAGCAGCCGTGGTATATCGTATGCGCAAAGTCTGGATTGTTAAGCCTATTTCACAGTTCATTGGTAGTATGCTTATCTCCGATGAGGACAACACAACAACCCCCTCCGCACCATGAACCAACAAGACTATTCTCCCGATGCACTCGCACTGCGCAAAGCCAAGCTTCGTAGCGAGATAACAAAGAAGCGCGAGGAACTCATAAAAACCGCCAACACCCTATTACGTCCCGACCCTGCCACAACGCGTGCGGAGCAGTTTGCAGCCACTTTCAGCAGGGCTATCACCATTGCCGATGGAGCACTGATGGGCTATCGTCTCGTAAAACGGTTAGGGTGGCTCGTGCCGAAACGAAAGAAAAAACGCCGCTGGTAATGTGCGCTTTCATCCCCCTTTCGTCTTTCTCTATCTGTTTTCTACGCTATACCTCCCGTATAGTTTTGCTTATTGCCCTTTTTCCTTATTCATAGGTTAAACGGCTTCTTTTGTGAGGTAAGCACAATTTTGTCTTAACCCTTAAACAACTACTTAAAAAGTCTTTGCTATGTATAAAATCGTAGAAAAGAACCAATACTCCGAAAAAGTCTTTAATATTGTGGTAGAAGCTCCGTTGATAGCTAAAAGCCGCAGGGCAGGCCACTTTGTCATTGTTCGCACCGATGCAGAGGGCGAACGCATTCCCCTCACTATTGCCGAGGCCGATGTACAACACGGCACAATCACCCTTGTGGTACAAAATGTGGGTCTCACCTCTGCCAAACTCACAGGAATGAAAGTCGGCGACACGCTCGCCGATGTAGTAGGCCCGCTCGGACGTGCCACACACATTGAAAACTTTGGCACAGTGGTATGTGCCGGAGGAGGTGTGGGCGTGGCACCTATGTTGCCTATCGTTCAAGCCCTTAAAGCAGCGGGAAATCGTGTTATTGTCGTACTCGCCGGCCGCACCAAGGAACTCATTATTATGGAGGACGAAATGCGCCAGAGCAGTGATGAAGTTATCATTATGACCGACGACGGCAGTTATGGCCAAAAAGGACTCGTGACGCAAGGCATTGAGCAAGTCATTCAACGCGAAAAAGTAGATAAATGCTTTGCCATTGGCCCTGCCATAATGATGAAATTCTGCTGCCTGCTCACTAAGAAATACGACATTCCTACCGATGTGTCGCTCAACACGATAATGGTGGACGGTACAGGTATGTGTGGCGCGTGCCGTGTGAGCGTTGGTGGACAAACAAAGTTTGTTTGCGTTGATGGCCCTGAATTTGACGGTCACCAAGTAGATTTCGACGAGATGATGAAGCGCCTCGGTGCCTTTAGAACGGAAGAGCGCGAATCGCTTGAACGCTACAGCCAACAGAAAGAAACAAACGAAAAGCAAGAACCCACACCTATCCCCTCCCCCAACAAAACTGACAATAGCGGCATTTGTGATAACTCCGAACAATTCCCACTCACCCGCGAAGCACCTTGGCGCGTAGAACTTCGCCAAGCCTTGAAGCCCAAAGACCGTATGGCCGTGGCACGCTGCGAGATGACAGAGCTCAACGCCGAGGAGCGCTCCCACGAACTACGTAAAGAAGTGCAACGTGGCCTCACAGCACAGCAAGCCATCACCGAGGCCACACGATGCTTAGACTGCGCCAATCCAGGATGTGTGACGGGTTGCCCCGTGGGTATAGATATCCCCACGTTTGTTAAACTCATTGAAAAAGGAGAGTTCGTAACCGCCGCTCACAGTATTAAACAACAAAGCAGCCTACCCGCCGTATGTGGCCGCGTGTGTCCGCAAGAAAAGCAGTGTGAAAGCAAGTGTATACACCATAAGACAGGTGGAAAGCCTGTTGCCATTGGCTATCTGGAACGCTTTGCAGCCGACTGCGAGCGCGACTATGCGCGTAGCCACAATACCGTAGCACAAGCCACAGATATTCCCAAAAACACCGCTGCTCCGAAGGTGGCCATCGTAGGGAGTGGCCCCGCAGGACTAACCTGTGCTGGCGATCTGGCACGCCGAGGCTATCGCGTCACCGTCTTCGAAGCCCTCCACGAACTCGGCGGCGTACTTAAGTACGGCATTCCCGAGTACCGCCTGCCCAACGAGATTGTTGATTTTGAGATTGACAATCTGCGCCGCAAAGGAGTAGAATTCGTAAAAGACTGCATCGTAGGTAAGACCGTCACTATAGAAAAGTTACAGTCCGACGGCTATAAGGCCGTCTTTGTGGGTAGCGGTGCCGGCCTGCCGAATTTTATGGGTATTCCCGGGGAGAATTTCACCGGCATTCTCTCCAGCAACGAATATCTCACGCGCGTAAACTTGATGGACGCTTCCAATCCTAAGGCCGACACACCCGTACCGTTTGCTAAGCGAGTAGCCGTAATCGGTGGTGGCAACACAGCAATGGACAGCGTACGCACCGCACGCCGTCTCGGAGCAGAAGAAGCCGTTATTGTCTATCGCCGTAGTGAACAAGAAATGCCGGCACGCCTTGAGGAGGTGCGCCATGCCAAGGAAGAAGGTGTGGTATTCCGCACACTGTGTAACCCGATAGAATATATTGCCGATGAGCAAGGCCACGTGCGCCAGATGGTGCTTCAAAAGATGCAACTCGGAGAACCCGATGCTTCCGGACGCCGCCGCCCAGAGCCAATACCCGGAGCGACAGAGACGATGGACGTTGACCTCGTGATTGTAGCCATCGGCGTATCACCCAATCCTATTGTACCCGCCAGCCTTCCCGAACTGAAACAAGGACGCAAAGGAACGATTGCCGTAGATGAAGCTATGCAATCAAACATTCCTACCATCTTTGCCGGCGGCGACATAGTACGCGGCGGTGCCACGGTGATACTTGCTATGGGCGACGGCAAACACGCCGCGGAGAGCATCGACAAAATGATAAAGGCTGGTCTATAAGGGGGCTTTTTTGGTTTCCACCCTATTATAGCACACTCCTTAAACAAAAGCTAACAAAAGCTAACAAAAGCGAGGCTCATAACCTTATTGTCAAAACAAATTCTTTTACCACGTCACTTACAAAATTCATATTTGCTTCAATGAAACGTTTTATTTTGCTTCTCTCACTGTGTGTGGCCACCTTTTCGGCTCTGGCCGACGAACCGTTCCGCCTCCATCGCTATAGTGCGTTTACCACCCTACGTGTTGACACCAACAGCATCGTCTTCGTGGGCAACAGCATCACGAACATGCACGAATGGTGGGAGGCGTTCGGCAATCCCAACATACGTGCTCGCGGCAACAGCGGGGCAGTGAGCGATGAGACGCTGGCAAACTTTGAAACAGCCATTGCCGGACATCCCGCAAAGCTATTCCTAATGATTGGCACCAACGACCTCGGCACAACGGGCATCAACACTTCCGACCACGTGGAAGCCAACGTCCGTTCTATGCTGATGCGCCTCGCTGTGGAGTCTCCGCGTACTGAGGTGTATATCCAAAGTATCCTGCCGAGTGCCGTAGGTATTCGCACACTGGCTCTGGAACAGGAAACGAACCAAAAGTTAAAAGAACTCTGCACGGAGTTTGGTGCTACATACATCGACCTCTATTCGCTTCTCACCGGTATCACGCAGAGTACCAGCGGCGGTTTGTCTTACGACGGGCTTCACCTAACGATGCAGGGCTACCGTATTTGGTGTAACGCCATTGCAAAGTATGTAGGCAGTTCGTGTGTTTACCCCACATCGGCCACAAACCAAAACGGAGGTATAGGTGGTGCTTATGGTATGCGTATCACATCGTTCGGCGGGCTACCGGTACGTAGCACGGATGTGCTTTTTATCGGTGACGAAATGGTACACGGCGGCGAGTGGCATGAACTCTTCCAGTGCGACCGCATCAAGAGCCGTGGCACAGGCTGGGGATACCCCGGACCACCGCTCTCCACCACGCTGGCTGAGATACCCATCATCCTAAAAGGGCGCACCGACAATGAGCAACCCGCTAAGATATTGCTCTACGCTGGCGTGTCCGATGTAAATGGCTCCACAGAGATAGCCACCGTGGTGCAAAGTTATCGCTCCGTCGTGGATAAAATCCGCGAACTCGCTCCGACATCAAAGCTCTACCTGCTCGGCCTGCACCCCACGGCGACTTCCACCACAAACACCAACCGCGTCGTGCCTTTCAACACCGAATTGCAAACGATGGCTGCCAGTCTCGACGGCGTAGAATACATTGACACCTACACGCCGTTCGTGAAAAACAACGTCGCTAACGGCACGCTTTTCTCAGGCAATTACCTCTACGGCAAAGGCTATGCACGGATGACACAAGTACTCGCACCTTATCTCGAAGAAGAAAACGTCTCCATCGTTACCGACGAAGAGGCCGACTCGCTCATCGCTTCCTATGCCGCACGCGAAGCACTATGCAAGATTACAGTGTTAGGCACGCTGCCTGCCGGCGATGGTCTGGGAGAGTACCACCCCGATAGTCTGGCACGCTTCAACACCGAGTGTGAAGCCGCCTACGCCATCCTCAACAGCGATGCCTCGGGCGAAGAGATTGCCGCCTTTACAGAAACATTCTCCGAGCAAGCCTCGGCCTTCCGCGAAACACTCAACAAGCCACTGGCCAGCAACGACAGCGTGGAGTACTGGTACACCATTTGTTCCTCGTTGCGCGACAATCGCTATGTCACCGCCACGGCTAAAAACGGAGGTCTTGAGGGACGCGCCGAGGTAGATAGTGCCTCAATGTGGAAGTTTGAACTCCGCCCCGACGGAGTGACGTACAACATCATCAACCGCAAATACGGCACACTCATCAATCCCGTCTGCACCTTTGGCCAGCAGATAAAGATGCGTGGCACCGTACCTACACGCGGCTTTCTCTTTTCCTATGCCGACACGCCGCGATTATTTATCATTCGCACCAACCTCGGCAAAGTAGAGTTCAACCAAACCACGTCCACCAACTCGTATAAGATATTCAACTGGAGCACCAAGCAGGATGGGTTGGATCGTTCCGATGCGGGCTGTCAGTTCTCCCTTGCCTTGGTGGATAAGATAATAACAAGCGTACCCGTTGTACAAACTACTGCAACAGCCGAACCCTCTGCCATTTATGATTTATCAGGGCGCGCTCACTCCTCTGCGAGTGCTCCGGGTATCTATATCGTGGATGGTAAAAAAGTCTTCGTAAAGTAGTTTTCTTCCAAACCATTCACGCCAATCTTTTCGCCGTTGCGAGGCGACGCACAAAACAACGCTATGCTTACTTGATGGAATAAGCATAGCGTTTTTTGTTACGCCTTAGATGATTTACTTAGGCTAAACGCGGAGAACGAAGGTGCGCTTTTCTGCAAGCGAGGAACGGTTAGATAACACCTTGTCCCATCATCGCATGCGCCACCTTCATAAAGCCTGCGATATTAGCACCTTTCACGTAGTTGATGTAATCTCCCTCGCGTCCGTATTTCAGACACTGCGCGTGAACGTCGTGCATAATACGGTGCAGGCGGTCGTCCACCTCTTCGGCACTCCAGGAAATATGCATAGCATTCTGCGTCATTTCGAGGCCGCTTGTGGCAACGCCGCCGCTGTTCACGGCCTTACCCGGAGCAAACGGTGTGCGCTGTGCTATAAAGTAATCTACGGCTTCTGCGGTACACCCCATATTGCTCACCTCGGCCACGAGCATCACGCCGTTGTCCACCAGTTGTTTAGCATCGGCTTCGTTGAGTTCGTTTTGTGTGGCGCAGGGCAAAGCGATGTCCACTTTCTGCTCCCAGGGCTTTTTACCGGGGAAGAATGTTGCCTCGGGATAGCGTTCAGCGTAGGGTTCTACGATGTCTTCACCGCTGAGGCGTAAGTCTAAGAGGTAGTCTATCTTCTCGCCGCTCACACCTGTGGGGTCGTACACATAGCCGTCGGGTCCGCTCAGCGTCACGACTTTCGCCCCCAGTTCTGTGGCTTTCGTCACAGCACCCCATGCCACGTTGCCAAAGCCGCTAACGGCTACCGTTTTGCCGGTGATGTTCTGTCCTATATCGGCCAGCATCTGTTCTACGAAATACAAAGCGCCAAAACCAGTGGCCTCGGGGCGAAGTATGCTACCGCCAAAGGTGAGGTCTTTTCCGGTGAGGGTGCCGGTGTGTTCGCGGGCAAGTTTCTTGTACATACCGAAGAGATAGCCCACCTCGCGTCCACCTACGCCGATATCGCCGGCGGGGACGTCCATATCAGGCCCAATGTTGCGCCACAGTTCAAGCATAAATGCCTGGCAGAAGCGCATAATTTCAGCATCGCTGCGTCCGCGTGGGGCGAAGTCGCTACCGCCTTTAGCACCGCCCATAGGCAGGGTGGTCAAGGCGTTTTTGAACGTCTGTTCGAAGCCCAGGAACTTTAGGATGCTTAGGTTTACACTGGGGTGGAAGCGTATGCCGCCTTTGTAGGGGCCAATAGCATTGTTGAACTGCACGCGATAGCCGATATTAACGTGCACCTCGCCGTTGTCGTCGGTCCACGGCACGCGGAAGGTAAGGATACGGTCGGGCTCTACAAGGCGTTCGATGAGCTTGGCGCGCTCAAACTCGGGGTGTTCGTTGTAAACGTCCTCAATGGACAGCAGCACCTCGCGAACGGCTTGTAAGAATTCCTTTTCGCCTGGGTGCTTGGCTTCAAGGGAGGCCAAGATTTCGTTGGTTTTCATGTGTTGAGGTTAGTTTTTTTGATGATAGCACGACCACAAGAGCAAATAGCGGTCGTACGGTGTTTTGTGTTTAGCGATTAGGTATAAATCTACGTAGTCCGTACAATCATCGGCGGTTTTTTCATCTGCTGCAAGCGTCGGTATTTGCGCCAGAGTGTGGAGGGAAGCGTAACGATACCTTCGCGCACCACCTCCTCGCCGCCGTTGATATGACAGTACTCTCTGCTACGGCTAACTCAGCTTATGGATTACTAATCCGCTGCGCAGTTTCGGCTCGAACCAGGTGGCTTTCGGCGGCATAATGTTGCCGCTGTCGGCAATGTCCATTATCTGTTGCATCGTCACGGGATAGAGTGCCAGTGCCATTCGCATCTCTCCGCTATCCACGCGCCGCTTGAGTTCGTCGAGCCCGCGCAGGCCGCCCACAAAGTCTATGCGTTTGTCCGAGCGCAGGTCTGTTATGCCGAGGATCTTGTCGAGGATAAGGCGCGAGGAGATGTCCACGTCGAGCACGCCGATGGGGTCGTCTTCTTTGTATGTGCCGGGGCGTGCCGTGAGGCTATACCACGTACCGTCAAGATAGAGCGAGAACTCGTGGAGGCGTGCGGGTTTATAGTTCTGCGCACCTTTCTCCTCTACTACAAAATTCTCTGCGAGGCACTCCAAAAACCGCTCGTTGGTGAGGCCGTTGAGGTCGCGCACCACGCGGTTGTAGTCGAGAATCGTCAGTTGCGAGGCTTGAAACGCCACGGCCATAAAGTAGTTGTACTCTTCTGTGCCTTTGTTTTCGGGGTTTTGAGCGGCTTTCTCCGCGCCCACGAGTGCTGCGGCAGCACTGCGGTGGTGGCCGTCGGCGATGTAGAGTGCGGGCATCTTGGCAAATTCTGCTGTTATCGTGGCGATGTCGGCATCGTCGGCAACGAGCCAGAACTGATGGCGGAAGCCGTCGATAGGAGCAATGAAGTCGTACTCGGGAGTCGTGGCGGCGTAGCGCATAATAAGGCTATTGAGCACGTCGTTGTCGGGATAGGCAAAGAACACGGGCTCTACGTTGGCGTTGTTTACGCGCACGTGCTTCATACGGTCTTCTTCTTTGTCGCGACGTGTGAGTTCGTGCTTCTTGATAAGCCCCGTCTGATAGTCTTTTGTGTGTGCGCCGATGACAAGTCCGTACTGTGTGCGCCCGTTCATCGTTTGGGCGTAAATGTAGTACATCTCTTTGTCGTCTTGCACGAGCCAGCCTTTGTCTTGGAATTTTTGGAAATTCTCGGCGGCTTTTTCGTACACACGCGGGTCGTACTCGCTCGTGCCTTCAGGGAAATCTATCTCCGGCTTAATGATATGGTAGAGCGACATCTCGTTGTCGCCCGCCTCGAGGCGCGCCTCGTCGCTCTCCAGCACATCGTAGGGGCGGCTCTCTACGCGCTCCACGAGTTCGCGCGGGGGGCGCAAACCGCGAAAGGGTTTTATTGTGGCCATAATAACGTCGTTTGTTTACTTATTCACTTGGAACTTGGTGCAGCCGTCGTTGAAGAATGCGGTGATTTGTTTTGCGGCAGCAAGACCTGCGTTGATATTGGCTTCAGCTGTTTGTGCGCCCATCTTTTTCGGCGTGCTGAAATAGCGGCCTTCCAGGGCTTGGAAGTCGGCGTCGGCATCGGGCTTGATATCTGTGACGAAGCGCAGGTCGGGGCGTTCGCTCATTAGACGCAGCAGGCCGGACTCGTCGATGACTTCTTTGCGTGCGGTGTTCACCAACACACCGCCTTGCTGCATCTTTCCGACGAGGTCGTAGCCTATACTCTGCTTCGTCTCGGGCGTAGCGGGAATATGGAGCGAAACCACATCGCACTGTTCAAAGAGCGCGTCCTGACACGCTACGGCCTTGACCCCTGCTGCCTCTATCACATCGGCGGGGCAATAAGCATCGTAAGCGTAAACATCCATTCCGAAGCCTTTGGCTATGCGAGCCACGTTGCGTCCCACATTGCCAAAAGCCAGTATGCCGAGTTTCTTTCCAAGCAGCTCGGTACCTGCCTTGCCGTTATAGAAACCGCGCACGGCACTTACCAAGAGGCCAAAGACGAGTTCTGCCACGGCGTTAGCGTTTTGCCCGGGCGTATTTTCCACCACTACGCCGTGCTGTGTTGCGGCGGCAAGATCTACGTTGTCGTAGCCGGCACCGGCGCGCACGACAATCTTCAGGTTCTTTGCGGCAGCGAGTACCTCGGCGTCTATCTTGTCCGAGCGGATGATAATAGCATCGACATCGGCCACGGCTGCGAGCAACTGCGATTTCTCGGTATATTTTTCCAGGAGTACCAACTCGTTGCCCGCGGCTTCTGTTTCTTTTCTTATTCCTTCCACAGCGGCGGCTGCAAAGGGCTTCTCGGTAGCAACTAATACTTTCATAGGATACTTGTTTTTTGTAAAAAGAAGAGTTTCCGGGAATAGTCGTCAATCCGACCTACCCAGAAACTCTGTTTGGTTTAGTGTTGTGCTTCGTATTCTTTCATACAAGCCACGAGTGCTTGTACGCCGTCGAGTTCCATAGCGTTGTAACAACTGGCTCGGAAGCCGCCTACGCTGCGGTGGCCTTTGATGCCCACCATGCCACGTGCGGTGGCGAAGTCGAAGAAGTCTTTCTCAAGCTCTTTATATTCGTCTTTGAGGACGAAGCAGATGTTCATCAGCGAGCGGTCTTCTTCGTTGGCGGTGCCTACAAAGAGGCGGTTGCGGTCTATCTCGCCGTAGAGGAGGTCGGCACGTGCCTCGGCGCGACGTTGCATCGCCTCGGTGCCGCCCATCTTCTTTATCCACTGCAGGTTCTTGTAAGCACTGTAAATAGACACCACGGGCGGGGTGTTGAACATAGAGCCTTTGTCGATGTGGGTGCGGTAGTCAAGCATCGTGGGTATGGCACGGCTTACCTTGCCGAGCAAGTCGTTTTTCACCACAACGAAAGTCACGCCGGCCATTGCCAAATTCTTTTGCGCACCGCCGTATATCATGCCGTACTTGCTTACGTCAACGGGGCGAGAGAATATGTCGCTCGACATATCGGCAACCAAGGGAACGGGGCTGTCGAGGTCGCGACGTATCTCCGTGCCGTATATTGTGTTGTTCGTGGTGATGTGGAAGTAGTCGGCATCGGCGGGGATGTCGTAGTCCTTCGGGATAAAGGTGTAGTTAGCATCGGCACTGCTGGCCACTTCTACTACCTCTCCAAATCCCTTGGCCTCCTTGAGGGCTTTCTTTGCCCACACGCCGGTGTTGAGATAGGCGGCTTTCGTTTCGAGCAGGTTGTAGGGCACCATACAGAACTGGAGGCTTGCGCCGCCTCCGAGGAACACTACGCTATAGCCGTCGGGTACGCCGAGCACCTCGCGAAAGAGCGCGTCGGTCTCGTCCATCACCGCCTGCCAGTCCTTGCTGCGGTGGCTAATCTCCATTAGCGACAATCCGTTAAAGTCACGACAAGCATCGGCCACGGCAGCCATTACTTCTTGCGGGAGGATGGAGGGTCCCGCACCGAAATTGTATTTCTTCATAGGTCTTAGAAAAAAAGATTAGTTTGTTATTGTTTGAATTAACACCGCGAAAGTAGGATATTTTTGCCTTTTAACGCTCCTCAACGGTTTATTTTTTTTGAACCATCGGTATTTTCTTTTTCTTGCACCCAACAAAAAAGAAACAAGGTCGGACTAAGAATTCAAAGTGTGACTATATTTTCACAAACATAACCTATATTTATAAAAATATAAATTATATTTCTTAAAATATAGTCACACTTTGAATTCTTAGTCGGACTTTGTATTTTCTTCATCGGCATCTTGTTACAAATTCTTCGGCATCTTGTTACAAATTCTTCGGCACTTTGCGCAAAAAAATGCGGCTACCGCGAAGATAGCCGCACCCATTCACTTAAATCACCCTTAACAATGAAGAGTTCCTGCCACACTTCTCCGCCTCTGTGAGCGGAACGCAGGTGGCGATGCGCTTTATGTCATATTTTTTTCGGACAGGTGTTGCAAGAGGTCTGCCACGACAAATGTGCTACCGCCAACGAAGACGAGGTCGTTGGGTGATGCCGCCTGCAAGGCCGTCTGATAGGCCTGTGCGACACTGTCGTAAGCCTCGCCATTGAGATGATATTCGGCTGCCAAGGCTTTTAAGTCTGTTGCCGGCAAGGCTCGGCGCACAGAGGCTTGTGTAAAATAGCACGTGGCGGTTTGGGGGATATTTTTAAGCACATTTGCGGTGTCTTTGTCGCCACTCATCCCGAAGACGACGTGCAGGTGTCGGTGGGCGGTCTCAAGCGAGAGCCGCGCTCCGAGGTTTTCCCAGGCGTGGGCGTTGTGCCCGGTGTCGCAAACTACCTCGGGCTGTTGCGCGAGGTGCTCCCACCGACCTCGCAAGCCCGTCAGGCTACACACCTGTGCAAAGCCTTGCTGAACAGCCTCTGCCGTTATGCGTTGTGGCAGGTGGCGCAGGGCGGCGAGCACCGTCCGGGCGTTGTGGACCTGCACCGTGCCGCTGAGGGGGCTGGAAAGAGTACCGTAGTCGGTGGTGTCGTAGATATTACGGTCGGGGTGCGTCTCGCTATGTCGCAACACGCCCTCGGTCTGAGCGAAGAATAGCGGGGCAGCAACCACCTCGGCTGTGGCTCGAAACACACCGAACGTTTCATCGCTTGTCTCGCCTATCACTACGGGAACACCGCGCTTGATAATACCGGCCTTTTCACGGGCTATATCGGAGCGTGTATTCCCGAGGAGGTCTGTGTGGTCGAGGCCGATGTTGGTAATTATGCTTAGGTCGGGGCGGATGATATTGGTACAGTCTAAGCGTCCACCGAGCCCCACTTCTATCACGGCAACATCCACTCTACATTCTTTGAAGTATAGGAACGCCAATGCCGTGGTGAGCTCAAAGAACGACGGGTGCAAAGGCTCGAAAAACGCGCGCTCGTCTTCGATAAACTTTACTACGCGCTCCTCTGGAATCATCTGGCCGTTGACACGGATACGTTCGCGAAAGGTAAGCAAATGAGGCGATGTGTAAAGCCCTACGTTGTAGCCCTGTGCCTGAAGAATGGCTGCCAAGAGATGCGCCACGGAACCTTTTCCGTTTGTGCCGCCGACGTGTATGGTGTGGTAGGTAAGATGAGGCCGCCCGAAATGCTGGTCGAGGCGCACTGACGTACCCAAGCCGGGCTTATAAGCCCCTTTGCCACGCTGCTGAAACAGCGGGGCAATCTGAAAGAGGTATTGTTCGGCTTCAAGGTATTCCATACGACGTTGTGGGTTTTACACGTACAAAAGTAAAGGTTTTGACATTTTCTGAAAAACTTTTGTTGAAAAAAACGAGCCGATGCGTTTTTTTAACGTTGAAAAAGAAAAATCTAAGATACAAAAACAGATTTTCTACACCAAAAACCCTTATTACGTGGGCAAAGTGGGAGAAACGAAAAAAGACAAACCTAAAATCCTCGAGCGAGCAAAAATTGTCAAAAATTAACAGTAAGCAGTCATTTTTTGACAACTGAGCGGCGTGTCGCATTATGCACACTTGCGCAACGAATACGAGATGAAAGAATGTGCTTTCCCGCGCATTTACAAGGTGTAATCGTATGTCAGAACGCCACCCCGCTATTTGGTAGATTGACATCGGGGGGAAGAAAAACAAATATCGGAGAAATTGGTAGCCGCACCCGATTTTTTTAACGGTTGAACATTGCAAATTTCTCGCGCGCGCACATTAAATACGTTTGTGACAGCGATTTTTCAAGCCAATATGCTTAAATTTGCACGCTTTACAAATCCTGCGTCTTCCTTATATGGTAAAAAAGATAGACCGATACGTACTCGGAAAGTTCTGCCTCGTTTTTGTGGCAGCCTTTTTCATTTGTCTGTTTATCTTTATGATGCAGTTCACGTGGCTTCATATAGACAAGTTAGTGGGCAAGGGGCTGACGCTCGACATTCTGGGAGAGTTCTTCTTTTATATGAGCATCACGATGGTGCCTCAATCGCTCCCGGTGGGCATACTACTGGCCTCGCTCATCTCGTTTGGCAATCTCGGCGAGAGCCTCGAGCTACTCGCTATGAAGAGTGCCGGCATCGCGCTGCTTCGCGTGATGTTGCCCGTCGCACTGCTGTGTGTGGCAATGGGCGGTGTGTCGTTTTATTTTCAAAACGTCACCTCGCCGATGGCACAACGCCAACTCGGGGCGCTGATGATGACACTGCGCCAAACATCGCCGGCGGTGGAAATACCCGAAGGCATCTTCTATAATGGCGTGCCAGGCATCAACCTCTACGTACAACATAAAAACGTTGAGACGGGTATGCTCTACGATGTCACGATCTATAAAACCGACCAAGGGTTTGACAAAGCACAAATCCTGGTGGCCGACAGCGGACGTATGACATCGTCGGCAGACAAGGCACACCTCATCCTCGACATCTGGCAGGGCGAACAGTTTGAGAACCTGCAGAATGGACAGATGGGCGAGATGAGAAATGCCACAAAGCCCTACGACCGCGAGACATTCGGACACAAGCGTTTCCTGATAGATTTCGACAGCAATTTCAAGGTGATGGACGCGGACATGCTCAGCGGGATGGCCAAGGCAAAGAATATGCTTGAACTCGTGGCAGATGCCGATTCTATGCAGCGCGACTTGGACAGCATCGGCCTCGCCGCGCATCAACACACGTTGGGTTTAGCATATTTCCCGCCCGACAGCCTCGTACAAAAGAGTAATAAAAACACGGAGCACCGCGCAGCCGTCGCCACAAAGTCGGAGGCGTTGCCGTTCGACACGCTGCTGGCCCGCCTCCCGTCGCAGAAATACGAGGCGGCAATGGCCACCGCTGCAAGCACGGTGAAGAACCGCTACAACGAGTTGGAGTTTCGCAAAGAAGAAGTGGGTGCAATAGAGAAAGACGTGCGCAAACACTACATAGAGTGGCACACAAAAATCACACAGTCGCTCGCCTGTCTGCTATTCTTCCTTATTGGTGCGCCGCTGGGAGCAATCATTCGCAAGGGAGGCCTCGGCCTCCCCGCCGTGGTGAGTGTGATTATCTTTATCATCTACCTCATCATCAACACCAGCACAATGAAAATGGCACGCGACGGCACGCTCAATCTAATCGTGGGAATGTGGCTCAGCACAGCCATTCTGCTTCCCACGGGTGTCTTTCTTACCTATAAGAGCAACAACGACAGCGTAGTGTTCAATATTGATGTTTATCGCAACTTCGTTGCACGCCTGCTTATGCTTCGTACAAAACGCAACGTGCCGCTCAAAGAAGTGATTATCAACGACCCCGACTACGCCCGTCTTGTCCCACGTCTCGCCACACTCGCCGCCGACAGCCAACACTACATTGCCGCGCATCGCTTAGTTAGCGCACCAAACTACCTACACCTATTCTTTCACCATCAAACCGACCGCGCCGTGGAGGAGCTCAACGAATGTATGGAAGCCATCGCCGAGGAGTTGGGAAACAGTCGCGACGGACACTTGCTCCATACGCTTCAGGATTTTCCTATCCTCTACACCACCGCCCACGTGTCGCCGTTCCATAGCGACAGTTGGAACAAAGCCGCCGGCATTCTCGTACCCATAGGTGCAGTGCTCTGGCTAAGGATTTGGATATTTCGCGTCAGACTGCTGCACGACCTACAGCAAATAGCAAAGACGGCACACGAATTGCAACAACATTGTGAGCGCATCGCAGGCATCACACCCACCGAGGCGCAAGACGAAACACTACAAACAGCATCCCCCACCCTCTTATGAACATTTCCACAATAGAAACGGCACTCAACGATTTTCGCCAAGGGAAATTTGTCATCGTCGTCGATGACGAGGATCGCGAGAACGAGGGCGACCTTATTATGGCCGCCGAGTTATGTACGCCCGAAGCCGTAAACTTTATGTTGCGCGAGGGACGCGGCGTGCTCTGCGCACCCATCACTACAAGCCGCGCGCACGAGCTCTCACTGCCCCACCAAGTAAAAGACAACACGAGCATGCTCGGCACACCCTTTACCGTCACAGTAGATCTGCTCAAAGGGTGCACCACCGGCGTGAGTTGCCACGACCGAGCCGCCACGATACGTGCGCTCGCCAACCCCGAGGCAAAGCCCGAAGACTTCGGACGCCCCGGCCATATCAATCCGCTCTACGCCCAGCCGCGCGGCGTGTTGGTACGCGCCGGGCATACCGAGGCGGCTATCGACCTGGCACGGCTGTCGGGTATGCAACCCGCCGCCTGCCTCATAGAAATCCTCAACGAGGACGGCACGATGGCACGTATGCCCCAACTACAAGTATTCGCCGAGAAACACGGGCTACACATCATCACCATTCGCGACCTTATCGCCTATCGCCTGCGCACCGAGAGCCTCGTAGAACGCGGCGAGGAGGTGGATATGCCCACACAATACGGCCATTTCCGACTTATACCCTTTCGCCAAAAAGAAGGCGGCTTAGAACACGTCGCCCTTATCAAAGGCACATGGGAGGAAGGCGAGCCGCTGTTGGTACGCGTACATAGCTCGTGTATGACGGGCGACATCTTCGGCTCGGCACGCTGCGACTGTGGCGAACAACTCCATAAAGCCCTCCGTATGGTAGAAGCCGAAGGGAAAGGAGTGGTGCTCTACCTCAACCAGGAGGGGCGCGGCATAGGACTAATGGCAAAAATTGCCGCCTACAAACTCCAGGAGCAGGGATACGACACCGTAGATGCGAACATACACCTGGGCTACGACCCCGACGAGCGCGACTATGGCGTTGGCGCACAAATACTACAAAGCCTCGGCGTAACACGTATGCGACTGATGACAAACAACCCCGTCAAGCGTGTGGGGCTGGAAGCCTACGGGCTTGAAATAGTTGAGAATGTGCCGCTCGAGGTAGAGCCGACACCCTACAACGAACGCTATCTGCGTACCAAACAAGCACGAATGGGACATACGCTGCACCTAAGAGGCGTTCTATAAAAGACAAAGGAGGGGCAAAAACCCGTCGATGCTAACTAACCCGTGCAAACTAAAGAACATACCTAAAACCAAACCTTAAAGAAAAAAACGAAGAAACGATGGAACAGTATCTTTCCAACACACAAACACGCACATTCGACGTGGTGTCAGAGAACGCCTACGCCAAACTGATGCGCAACGTCTATCTATGGATGACGCTCGCACTTGTTGTCACAGGAATGGCAGCCTATTACGTGGCAAACTCCCCCCAACTTCTCAACATCGTCTTTAGTAACAGCCTCGTTTTCTGGGGACTTATCATAGCCGAACTGGGTATCGTCATATACATCAGTTCATCAATAGAGAAGATATCGTTCACACGAGCAGCACTGATGTTCGTACTCTACTCCCTGATAAACGGAGTGGTGCTCTCGTCCGTCTTTGTGATATACACGATGGAAAGCATCACAAGCGTATTTTTCATCACGGCTGGCACGTTCGGCGCGATGGCACTTGTAGGCTCGTTTATCAAGAAAGACCTGAGTATGCTGGGGCGCATCTTTATTATGACACTCATTGGCATCATTATCGCCACGGTGGTAAATATGTTTGTGGAAAGTTCTTTACTCACACTCATACTCAACTACCTCGGCGTGCTGGTGTTTGTTGGACTCACGGCCTACGATGCGCAGAAGATAAAGATGCTGCTCCAACAGCACGGCACGGAGGTGAACGAAAGCACGATGAAGATAGCCCTGCTCGGCAGTCTGGAACTCTATCTTGACTTCATCAACCTTTTCCTCTACCTGCTTCGCATCTTTGGCAAAGACAAGTAAGAACAAGCCAGTCCAAATCCCGCCGCAAAAAACATTATGAACCAGAAAGTGCTAATGCTGTTCATCGCGATGTGGCTGACGTGGTCGTGCCAAAGCACGGCAACGAACGGCAACCCACACGTCGTAGCCGACGAGACACCGATCGATACACCGCAGAAAGTGACACTACTCTTCGCCGGCGACCTGATGCAGCACCAAGGACAAATCAATGCCGCACGGCTGGCCGACGGCACATACGACTACACCGACTGCTTTGCACTGGTGAAAGAAGAGGTATCGCGCTACGACATTGCTATCGCCAACCTGGAGGTAACACTCCCCGGCCCGCCCTACACGGGCTATCCACAGTTTCGCTGCCCCGATGCGTTCCTCACTGCAGCGTGGCAGGCAGGCTTCGACGTGATGCTCACCGCCAACAACCATTGTTGTGATAGCCGGCAGAAAGGCTTGGAACGCACCATCCACGTACTCGACTCACTCGGCATACCTCACCTCGGCACCTATTGCAACGCCGCAGAGCGCGAAAAGAACTACCCCTTTATCATTGAACGCAACGGCATACGCATCGCATTACTCAACTACACCTACGACACGAACGGCATACCCGTCAATAAACCAAACATAGTAAACCTCATTGACAAGAAACAGATGGCTACCGACATTGCGCGCGCTAAGGAGATGAACGCCGATGTCATTATTGCCAATATGCACTGGGGCATAGAATACGTTCTTACGCCCAATCAACAGATGCGCGCCCTGGCCGACTGGCTCTTGGAGCAAGGCGTTGACCACATAATAGGCGGACACCCACACGTAGTGCAACCCGCAGAAGTACGTACCGACAAACAAGGCAACAAGCATCTCATAGTGTGGTCGCTCGGCAACTACATATCCAACATGACGAAAGACAACACCGAGGTAGGCCTTATGGTACGTATGGAACTCAGCAAGGACTCCCTCACGTCGCTCACCGACTGCGGCTATACCATTACCTTCTGCTCTCGCCCCGCCGTGAGCGGGCGGCGCGTACACACCGTGCTGCCGTCGTCCTATCCACAGGAGAAGATGAAACCCGCCGAGCGCGAACGCTTCAACCGCAATATCGCTACCGCACGTCGCCTCTTTCAGCAACACAACATAGGAATAAGCGAATATACGTTTTAACCCTTTGCTCATAACGCAAAAACAACACGCCACGAAACAACAAAAAAGATATGACCAAACTCTCCTCTCGCGTCACGCGGCTACAACCGTCGGCCACGCTGGCAATGTCGCAAAAGAGTGCCGAACTGCGGGCACAAGGTATTGATGTAATAAACCTCAGTGTGGGCGAACCCGACTTTGACACACCCGAACATATTCGCCTCGCCGCGCAAAAGGCAATAGACGACGGACAAACGCGCTACACACCCGTACCGGGCATTCCAGCCCTGCGCAAAGCTATTGTGCAGAAACTAAAGAACGAAAACGGACTGGACTACACACCCGAACAAATCATTGTGTCGAACGGCGCCAAACAAAGCGTCTGCAACACGCTGCTGGCTCTCTGCGACGAGGGCGACGAAGTGATAGTCCCCGCTCCTTATTGGGTGAGCTATCCACAAATGGCACTTATGGCAGGTGCAACACCCATCGTTGTAGAAGCCGGCATAGAGCAAGGCTTTAAGATTTCGCCCGAACAACTCGAAGCCACCATCACCCCGCGCACACGCGTCTTGATATTATGTACGCCCAGCAACCCCACGGGAGCCGTTTATAGTGCGAGCGAGCTCGAAGCACTGGCCGCCGTGCTGCGCCACCACGAGCAAGTTGTCGTAATAGCCGATGAGATATACGAACACATCAACTACACCGGCCACCATGCCAGCCTTGCTGCCTGTGAGGGAATGAAAGAACGCACGGTAGTAGTAAACGGTGTGTCGAAAGCCTACGCGATGACGGGTTGGCGCATCGGCTTCATTGCTGCACCACTCGACATTGCCAAAGCCACACAGAAACTGCAGGGGCAATATACCAGCAATCCGTGCAGCGTGAGCCAGTACGCAGCCTTGGCAGCCTACGAGGGCGACCAAGCCTGCGTGGAAACTATGCGCCAAGCCTTTGCCCGCCGCAAAGACCTCATCGTGGCTCTGGCGCGCGAGATACCCGGCTTCGAGGTAAACGAACCCGAAGGGGCATTCTACATCTTCCCCAAATGTAGCGCACTCTTTGGAAAAACCGATGGGAAACGCACCATAGAAAGCAGCACCGACTTCGCACTCTACCTACTCGAAGAGGCTCACGTAGCCACCGTAGGCGGTGATGCCTTTGGCTCACCCGAATGTTTTCGTATGAGTTATGCCACAAGCGACGAGAGTATTCGCGAAGCAATGCACCGAATTCGTCGGGCTGTGGAGCAACTTAGATAAAAAATCCCTCGCAAAACAAAGAAAATCAGGTTTCGCAAGTAGTAGCTGTCGCTCGCCTGTGGAAGCCTCGACACGTCGAGGAACGCCCTGAAAGGGCAAGCAAGCCGTGCCGGAGCGCAGGCGGCTCAATGTCGGAGCGCAGGCGGCTCGCCTGCGCTCCGACATTGAGCCGCGTGCAAGAGGATGCAGGCGAGCCGCCTGCGCTTCCAGGCTTCACGACAGAGAGGAGCTTACTTTTTGAAAAAAGCATCTGCAACGCCTGTTTATCGGCATTGCGGACGGAGATTTGAGGCGTTTGCATGTTTTAGCGGGCAGCGATAATACCATATATATATAACCAAGGCGGACACAGCAAAGGGGTTAATCATTCTCGTTGACCCACCAAGCGGCAAGTTCATGCCCATGGCCGCAGAGCAAATGTGCCTGGCGGGGCATAGCCTGCGAACGCCCTATCTGAAAACGCGCCACGCGTACCGACGAGGGGATGCGTTTTTGCAACGACAGTGCTGCCATACCCATTGTGTGGCGGAGGTTGACTTCCACACAAGGATGCGTGAAAATACCGTGTGGTGTGCGATACTGTAACATATCCACGCCGATAGGTCCTTCATAGTGGTTAGCGAGTAGTTGTTCTAAAGCTCGTCTCACCTGTTCGCGCGTGTGTTCAAAAGGAAAAGGCGAAAGAAGAGAAAGCAACGTACACTCATCGGCCACAAAGTTATCAAGGTAGTGGCCTTGGCTGTCGGTGTGGAACAAAGAAAGACCCTCGTAGCGCACTGCGCCATTCCGTTCAGCCCAAAACTCCATAGCAAAATCTGCCACACGGTCTAAAAAAGGCTCCACGGCTACCCCACCTTGCCGCCGCAAGATATTCTCCACCCGCCGTCGCTGCGGCTCGGTGGGAGAAGCATCTAACACCACCAAACCACGCCCACTACACGACCACGGAGCTTTTGCCAAGACACGTCCGTAGCACCGAGCAAAAGCACACACCTCCTGCCACGAACGTGCAAGACGACTCGTCAAACCCGTGGGCTTGTCAATCATCGCTAAGAGGCGCACCGATGTTTCGCGCGACGACAAGGCGCGAAGCATATCGATGTGCTCTTTTGTGGGAAGCAAACATTCGGGTGCACCGTCTTTTCTCAGCTGATGCACCAATGCCGCATCCCAGCCCCAGGGTGATATACGCTCCACGCGTTGCCAGTCGGAAAACTGATGCAACCCGTCTGCCGCACAAACGACATCGCCCTCTTTAGCCCATAAACGAGGAAGGGCAGAGAGCGAGGCGCTCATAACGCGCGCGATGCGCGTATGCGTATAATAAGGTGTACCATCGGCCAGCGCATCGTCGTGACCAGGATTAAAGATGTGAAGCGTCATCAAAACAAATGGTATTGTCTGTCAGACTTACAATGCGGCGAGTTTCTTCTTTGCCACGCGCAGCCCCTCGTCATAAAGCGCAGAGAGTTTAGCAGTGTCGGTCTCAAGGCGATCTACGCGCACGGGTTGTTCGGGGCGTATCACCATCACCTTGCCCTCGTCTTCTAAGCGTTCCACCAAGGCAAGTTGGGCATTGTAAGCATAGACGCGTCGGCTAAGCAGCACACGCAGCCGTGGATAGCGGCGATAAATAATGCGTGGCACGCGAATGTCGCGCTCCGTCTTCCGATAACCACGGTGGCGCGTAAGTACCACGACGTTGTGTGTAAAACCCTCACTCATCGCCCTCACCACGGGAATACTATCAACAATACCGCCATCGAGCAGCGGACGTCCGTCCACCTTTACGATAGGACACACATAAGGCAAGGCCGACGAGGCACGGCAGATAAGCAACAAACGCTTGCGGTCGGCCGTCTCGCTCAGATAGAGAGGCCTACCACTGAGACAGTCGGTACAAACCATCTCAAAGCGCATCGGATTATTGAAACAGGCAGCGTAGTCGAAAGGAAGGATATGATTGGGCAGCGTGTCGTACATTGTCTTAAGGTCGAACACACTATGCTGAGACCAGAGGTATTTTACACCTATAAAGCCATACTTCTTTAGGATGTCAATGTTGCTCGTGCGGGCGCGGCCTATTTGGTGGCTCATATACGAGAGGCCATTACACGCCCCCGCACTCACAGCCACACAATAAGGGAACTCCACCCCCAACTCCATAAAAGCATCAAGCACACCCGCAGTAAACACGCCGCGCATACCACCGCCCTCAAGCACTAACCCGCTATGGGAAAACGACTGCATAATAAAAGAAAGGTAACAAAAAACGCTGATTTGGTATAAAACCACGGCAAAATTATACCTTTCAATGGGTTTTTTATATCTTTGTGGCGTTAAAAAAGCATTAAAACCTTAATCGTATGTTTTTCCCTATTCAAACTTATGTGGAGCGCCGCGAGCGTCTCCGCGAGTTGGTAGGTAGCGGACTAATAGTGCTGCCTGGCAACAACGACAGCCCGATGAACTATCCCGCTAACGCCTATAAATTCCGCCAAGACAGCAATTTCCTTTATTTCTTCGGCCAAAACCGCGACGGATTAGTAGGTGTGTTAGACTGTGACAATGGTATTGATTGGCTTCTGGGCGATGACATCGACATAGACGACATCATCTGGTTCGGCACGGTAAAGAGTGTCTCTGATATGTCGTCAGAAGTAGGTGCTAACGGTTCAAAGCCTCTGGCAGCTCTGACAGAAATGGTGGCCGAGGCAAAGAAAGCCGGGCGCAAGATACACGTATTGCCGCCCTATCGCCACGACATAAAAATTCTATTAGCCGACTTGCTCGGCACACACCCCTTACAAATTCAAGCGAGCCAGTGCCTGATAGACGCTGTAGTAGAAATGCGTAGCGTTAAGTCGCCTGAGGAGATACGCGAGATAGAAGCCGCCTGCGCCATAGGCTATACGATGCACACCGCCGCAATGCGCCACTGCGTGCCTGGCAACACGGAGCAGTTTATTGCAGGACATATCGGCGGCATAGCAGCAGGCTACGGATGCATCACCTCGTTTCAAAGTATCGTGACGCAACACGGCGAAGTGATGCACGGCTATCCCACCACCCATCCCTTGCAAGAGGGACGCCTCCTACTTGTTGATGCCGGAGCAGAGACCAATAGCAACTACTGTAGCGACCACACGCGCACCTCGCCCGTAGGTGGTAAGTTCTCGCAGCAACAGCGCGAGATACACGACATCGTGGCCGATTGCCACGATTTAGCGATGGAAAAAGCAAAGCCTGGCGTGCGCTACCTTGATGTACACCTCGACGTGTGTCGGCTTATGACAGAACGTCTCAAAGCCCTCGGCTTGATGCGCGGCGACACAGAGGAAGCGGTACAAGCCGGCGCACACGCACTCTTCCTACCACACGGACTCGGACATATGATGGGAATGGACGTACACGATATGGAAGGTCTCGGACAGCAGTATGTGGGCTATGACGAAGAGACACGCCCCTCCTCACAGTTCGGCCTCGCCAGCCTGCGTATGGGACGCCGCCTGCAAAAAGGCTTCGTAGTGACCGACGAGCCAGGTATCTATTTTATACCAGCACTTATCGACCTCTGGCGTAAGGAAGGCACATGCGCCGAGTTCCTTTGCTTTGACAAAATAGAACAGTATAAAGACTTCGGCGGCATTCGCATAGAAGACGACATTCTCATCACCGTTGATGGTTGCCGACCGCTCGGAGAGGAACAAATACCCTACCGCGCCGCAGAAGTAGAAGAATTTATGCGACAAATACAAGAAGAAGACGCATAAAACTTCGTATTCCTTTTTTAGGTGGGTTCTATTAATTCGCTTTGTCAGATTGCTGAGCTATTTTTGCTTTCAGTCGGTCAGTTGAAGAGTGAGTGTAGCGGGCTGCACGACCGATGAAACTTACAGCAGGAAGCAAAAAGAACCATAAAAAAGAAGACAAAAGGTTAAAGCCCCATCTATGTCAAACTTAACCGTGGAACTTAATAGAACACACCTTTACAATAAAAACAAATTCTTTTATAGCTATGAAAAAAACTTTTCTCGCAGCCCTTACCCTTATCTGCTTCGCTGGCGGCGTTTGGGCACAAGCCCCGCGCAACAAAGACAACACCCCGCGTCAGTGGACAGTGATTAAGGAAGCCCCCCTCACCTCCGTAAAAAACCAAAACCGCAGTGGCACTTGCTGGAACTATAGTTCGCTGAGCTATTTTGAGAGCGAACTGTTGCGACTGGGCAAAGGCGAATTTGACCTTTGTGAGAGTTTTGTGGCCTACCATACTTATATGGATCGCGCCACGAAGCGTGTACGCACCCACGGAGATGTAAGTTTTGCCGAGGGCGGCAGTTTCTACGATGTACTCTACTGTCTTAAGACCTATGGTATTTGCCCGCAGGAGGCTATGCCTTTCCCCGGCTCGCTCTACGGCGACAGCCTCTTCAACTTCACCGCTATGTGGCCACAAGCCGAGGCAATCGTTGATGCCATTGCCAAAACCAAGGCTAAGTCCATCCCTCTGCAATGGAAAGACAACCTCTCCAATGTGCTTCAAGGTTATTTCGGTGAGCTGCCCACTACTTTCGAATACCAAGGCAAATCCTATACGCCACAATCGTTTGCCGCTTCGCTCGGATTAAACTGGGACGACTATGTGTCGCTCACCAGTTACACCCACGAACCGTTCTACACCCATTTTGCTCTGGAAATACCCGACAACTGGCGTTGGGCGCAGAGTTACAACCTACCCCTCGATGAACTCCTGCAGACTATGGAATACGCCGCACGTCAAGGCTATGCCATCGCTTGGGGTGCCGATGTGAGCGAGCCGTACTTTAAGTACAACGGTGCAACGATGGTGCCCTCTGACTTACGCGACCGCTCCACCTCGGGTAGCGATGCCGAACGCTGGACGGGACAGGCCACCACCACGATACAGCCCGTTGCTGATGAGGGAGAAAAGGTCATCACTCAAGAGATGCGTCAAAAAGCCTACGACAACTGGGAGACCACCGACGACCATGGTATGGTAATCTACGGTTTGGCTCAAGACCAAGACGGCAAGGAGTTCTTTATGGTGAAGAACTCCTGGGGCGAGTACGAACCCTACGGGGGTAAGTTCTTCGTCAGCAAAGGCTTCGTGGCGTACAAAACTATGAACATCCTTATCAACAAAAACGCTATCCCCAAACAAATACGCAAAAAACTCGGTATCTAACTCTTGAGGTGGGTTCTATTAATTCGCTTTGTCAGATTGCTGAGCTATTTTTGCTTTCAGTTGAAGAATGAGTGTAGCGGGCTACACGATGCCTGAAATATACAGACGGAAGCAAAAAAAGCCATAAAGAAGACAAACGGTTAAAGCCCCGTCTATGTCAAACTTAACCGTGGAATTAATAGAACCCACCTTGAATACCAAGCAACGTTTTCACGCCTCAACAAACAATACTTATTTGCTTGTTGAGGCGTGAAAACGTTTTTGCTTTACATCGTAGATTGTGTAAGCTATATGGTCTTATAACCCATCCTCTCCGTGCTAATCCAAAGCACGGACACGCCTATCTTGCAGGTTGTTAAGGGAGCGAGGTTCGCGCCGTTGTACTATCCAGTGTGCTGTTGGTGAGGGCGAACTGCACGAATCCGTCAAGGAAGAGCCTTTGTTCGTGAGCGCACATTCTTTAGCGGCTTGAAATCAAAGCCACGGCGTGAGCCGAGATACCTTCTTCGCGGCCTTCAAAGCCGAGTTTTTCTGTGGTAGTTGCTTTGACAGACATACAGTCCACTGCGATGTCCATCAGTGGTGCGAGGGTGTGGCGCATTTGTTCTATGAACGGTGCAAGTTTCGGACGTTGTACACAAATAGTAGCGTCCACATTCACCACCGTGTAACCCGCCGTGCGGAGCAGGTCTGTTGTTTTACGCAAAAGGATTTTGCTGTCGATACCGGCAAAGTCGCTCGACGTATCGGGAAAATGCTTACCTATGTCGCCCAGAGCTGCTGCACCGAGCAAGGCATCGCAAATAGCGTGGATAAGCACATCGGCATCGCTGTGGCCGAGCAATCCTTTTTCAAAAGGTATTTCCACACCGCCAAGAAATAATTTGCGCCCTGCTACAAGGCGATGCACGTCTGTGCCAAAACCTATGCGAAACATTTTTATAGAAGATTGTTTTGCGCCGTAAGACATTACTGCGCTGTTAGACGGGAGGGAGCCGGGATAATCCTTAAGCCCAACAGCGCGAGGGAGGCAGGTAAAGAAATGATTGTTAGCGGCGGCCAAAAAGGTCGCGCAGGCCGTCGAAGTCGAAAGAGAGGGACACACGCAGGGTGCGGTCGAGCGGGTTAGTACTCTGCGTGGCGATGACATAGCCGGCATCGATACTGAGTACATTCATACGGAAGCCGGCACCCACGGTAAAGTATTTTCGTCCGCCTTGGGCATCGCTCTCGTGGTGATAGCCCGCGCGCAGGGTGATTTTGTCGTTATAAGTATATTCCGCGCCAATGCCCCAGTAGATCTCCTCGAGTTCACCCTTAAAGCCCTTCTCGCTATCTCCAAAACTCTTGAAGATACCGCTGATAGACGACATATCGTAGTAGTTGTCCTGTATGCGTTGGTTGAAGTCTTCATCGCTCTCGTCGGCACGCTGCAAGGGCATAGAAGGCACAAGGAGCTTGCTCACATCAAACGCCACGCTGAAGCGGTTGAACTCGTTGACCGGCACCATCAAACTGCCACCAATCGCAAGTTTGGTAGGAAGGAAATAGGAGCGATCGTCGCCGTAACTAATTTTTGAACCCACATTGCTGATGTTGAGTCCGAGTCCGAGTTGGCACTCGCGGCGTCCGAGGTTGAGATAACTCTGGTTGTAAATAGCAATGTCGGCGGCAAAGGCGGAACCAGGCTCTTGGCTGTCATCGTAGTGTCCGCTGAGGTCGGAGTAGATATAGCGCAGCGCAACTGCGGCACTGAATGTCTCGGAGAGCATACGCGAGTAGGCGGCATCGATGGCAAACTCGTAAGGCTTTATCGTCATCGCCTCGTCCTGCGTCACCACATCGCCGAGGGAGAAATAGCGCACGGAGGCACTCACGGCACTATAGTCGCCTATGCGATAGTATCCCGAGGCGTTAACCATATTTATTCCCTCGGTGAGTTGGCGTAGCCACGGCGTATAGTCCACGCTGAGTCCCGCTCGGCTTATGGCGAATGGATATTTTGCGGGATTCCAAGCCTGAGAATGTACGTCGGCATCGGTGGCGACACCAACATCGCCCATACCGCCGGCACGTGCCTCGGGGCAAATGCTCTGCGATGTGACGGCGGTGAGTATGGGATTAAACTTATCCACAATGTCGTCGCCGTCCTGCGCTGTGGCAGCAAGCGGAGAGACAAAGAGGAGTAGCATGGCGTACTTATAAACTCTTTTGAATGTTGTCATACTTGTGTTTTGGTTTATGCCTTTTAAATAACGCAGGGGTGCGCGTTGTATTGTGTGCGGCGGGGCAAATTAACGTGGTTTAACCCTTAGCGTACCACGATGAGTTTTGTGCCTTTGCTCTCGCTGCTGCCCTGGCGCACACGTATGATGTATAGTCCTGCTGTGACGGGCGCACCGCCTGAGGAGATGAGCGACCATTGTACTGTGGCGTACGTCTTGCCAGCGGCGTAGAGTTTCTGCGACCATATCCGACGGCCTGACACGTCGTAAGCCTCAAGCACAACGGGCTCTGTGCTGTTGGCATCAAGTCCTTGAATAATGATGCGCGTGTTACCCTGTGCGGGGTTGGTAGAAGTAAAGACGTTGATACCGGTGGTCGGCGTATCGTGCACCACGAAGGCGAGTGTGGCGGTAGTGCTATTGTCAAACACGTCCCACACGCGGAGCGTCAGCGTATGGTGCCCATCGTCAAGGTCGGTGAGTGGGTAGGCTATCGTGCCACTTTGGTAAGAGCCGAAATCGTAGAGGAAGTAGTCGTTGAGAACCCGCATATCGTTGATATTTCCGTCAATAACAAGCTCCATATCGTGGCCGACACTGGCACTGGTGGTGTTAATGCCGCTCTCATCAGCAATAGTGGCGTATAACATCACATCGGGTGTCACCACACCCCCGCTCACAAAGTCGGCATCGCCGAGATAGGGAACCACGGTGGGCCCTTGGCTATCGGGTGTGACGCTGGCGTCGGTGCCTTTGAGGTAGAATTGAGTTGACTCTCCGTGCGCCTCTTGGCTATGGTCGGCATTCACGGCGTACAACACAAGGCGTGCAGCATCTTCGGAGTAACTTATAGCACGCGGAATAACTATTTCAAAACTAAACTTACTATTGCGTATGCTGTCAGAGCCTTCAAAGAGTTGAGAGGTGCGCTCCTGATAGGTCATCGGCGTGTCGGCGGTATGCGCGTTGTTGAGGCAGGTAACGGTCTCTAAACGGTCGAAGAGCGAGGCGGTGACAATGCCGTTGAACGATGCATCGTCCACCACGTGTCCACTGAAGCGCACTACCTGTCCTGCCTTAAGTTGTACAAAAGAGTCGTCGGTGAGCAGTTGGCCGTCAATACTGTCGAGTACTACATTGCCAGTGGGTAGGGCAAGTGTCAAGGCAGGGTCGCCGAGTAGCACATACTTCATCTTGTTGACCGTAGCATCGCGCCCGCTGGAGATGAGATTATTCTTACAAAGCCACAGTGCCTCACCGATGGTGTAGCGGTGGCCTGTAGAGCTTGTAGCGAAGAGATAGCGACAAAAGGCATCGTTGAGTGCGCTATTGTAACTGGCATATACGGCACGCGAACTACACATCAGCCCCACGGCACCACCCTGTTGGCGAAAGAGCGAGAGACGTCCGAGGTCGTTCTCCTGTTGGTCGAACGGCGTAATCTCGCAGGCGGCAAACACCCATAATGCGGGATGCGTACCGCCGTGAACGTCGAAATCATCGATAGTGAGCAGGCGGGCATGCGATATTTGCGACGCACCGCCGTGACCCGTGTAGTTGAACATCAATGCTCCGCGCTCCATCTCAGAAATCATACGCGCCGTGGCCTCGGGGTAGTTGAAATAAGTGGCTGTAGCCACACGCTTAAAGGCATCGGGATAGACACGGCGCACCACAATGCTTCCAGCCTCGGCCTCGGCTTGAGCAATGCCCGACTCGGCACCCTTCATGTGGATATTGTTGTCAATGTCGTCGCCCATAAAGACAATGCGATTGCGCCAAGCTCCGACATCTTCGTTGTTTGCATAGTCACAAATCTTGTCAACAAGTAGTTTGGCGGTTGCCACATCGTGGGCGGGGATACGTCCTATGGCAATGTCGGTTTTCTCACGGGAGATAGCCACCCCCTCGCCATCGTCGAGCAGGCCAAAGTAATCGTCGGTGACATAACTATTAAGCGTGCCGATGGCAAAGTCGGTGGCGTAGCCCATACTACCCTCATAGGCAAGGAGGAAGTCGTTTAAGTTAAGTGCCTTACCTTCGGCAGTGACGCCACGGTTGTCGTAGAAACAGTCGCCGAAGAAGAGGAGATAGCGCGGCACATCGTCCGTGGATGAAGCACGGTCGTAGAGCATCTTGACATAGCGGCGATAAGCCGTAGCGTCAGGTGTGCCACTACTAAATTCATTATATATATGGTCGGCGTGTACAAGTTTCACGCGTAGCCCATCGTTGTTGGTATGTAGTGCCGCAAGGCGTGTAGCCTGCTCATCGAGTAGACCACTCTGCGGCACGATGATAACCATATCGTAGGCTTCGTGGTCGCCGTGGAGGTCTTGGTTGGCAATCGCTCCATCGCTTATCGGCGTGTCGTAGGCAGCAGAGGTGTTGACTACTACATAACGCGCCAAGCCATCGTCCACCGTAGCAGTTAGCGTAGAACCCGCGAGTGTGGCGGGTACACGCGCTGTGGTGGTCTTGCCCTCGCCAATGCGCCATAATTGTGTGTCGGACGTAGCATTGCTAATGCTTAGCGTCACCGCACCGTAGGTACACGGCGAGAACGACACTCCGTGGAGCGAGGCCGTGAGCGACATCTTATATGTAGCACTGATATAGTCTAAGCGTGAAGGATTGGTGCGTCCTACAGAGAACGACACGCTATTTGTAGGCTGTAAGGCGGTGGTGTTGTAGGAACGAACAACCTCGCGGGCACTCTCGTTGTCCACAAAGGCGGGTATAGTGATTTGCCCCAACAGTGCCCCGCCGAGATTTACATTTACGGGTGTTACCGACGTAGCACCTGCAGCAGTGAATGCTACATTAAGAACGGCATCGCTGCCTGAGACGACACCGGGAGTGTCAAACGTATAAGCGTGGGTGGCACCCGAAGCGAAATCGTAGGCATCAGCGAAGTTGCGCCCGCCGCCATACCACGCAAAGGCATCATCGTCGAGCAGGGCGTGGTGCCAAACGTTGGTGAGTGTAGCGGCACTCGTACTCACGGCATCAAGCGTAGAGAGAGCCAACGATGAGGTTCCCTCGGTAAGGAAATAATAAGAATAGAGCGAATACGTATTCTGTTGGTGGGAGAACTCCTCAAACTCATCGTCCCAAGTCCAGCTGGTGACACCCTCGGCAAAAAAGAGGAGATCGCTACCACTCCGCAGAATAGGTACTTCGCAAAGGTCGTCAACAAGTGTGCTGGCAGCGTTGAAAGAAAGTACCTCGGGGAGTTGCCTGCCGCCGTAGCCGTAGAGCCGGACCTTGTCTGGGTCGTTGAAGCCCTGCGACGCGAGCCATGAAGGAGTAAGGCGATAAACACCCTCTTTCTCCACGTGTATCTTCACCCATTTCCCGCTGGCGAGTACAGAGTTGTTGGCATAGCGTGTGGAACCATCTGCGGCGAGGCGCGGGCTGTGCGCTACGGCGGGTGGAGCAATAGGCGTTATCTTCACCGATGCTACTCGATAGTACTTTCCGTCGCGCAGCACGAATGGCACAAAACTCATCTCTAATACAGGTTCCTTGCGCTCCATCGCTACAAAGAACTCGGGCTGCAAATGGTCGGAGAGCACCAGCCCGGCATCCTTCACCTGTTGTATCTCCTCGCGCGACAACGGTAGATACTCGGGATAGGATAGTGTAGCAGCGGTGGCACCGCGCAGTTGTGTGCCAAATACAGTACCCACAGGATATTCGGCTGCGGGAAGAGCCGTGAAGTCCGTTGCTACACTGTCGGGAGAAGGCGTTATAGACTGGCCAAGCGCAGGAAGCACAAAGAGCGATTGTGCCATAAAGCACACGGCCACAAAGGAGATTCTGCGTATCATAGTGTAAGGTTTATTTTTCTTATGCGGTTTTCTGTTTTTCCACAACTTATCTTTGTTTACTCTTTTCTCTTTTTCAACAGCTTTGCTTGCAATCCCTTAAAGGAAGAACTACACGAAAATGTCCTAAGAGGTTTCTTATAGCACGCACCTTATTTTATATTGAACGACAAAAGCGTGTCGTTGTTCAAAGTGCCACAAACATGGCTGTCCTGCTCAACATCAACACTTTTTGCGAAAACATCGCTGGCCAACAAAAGCACATCGCCTTGGTGAAAGGTGAAGTGTGTACTGGCATCAGCGATGAAACGATGGAGCGTGTCTTTGTGAACTGACGTACGGAGTGTTTTCACGTTGTCGTTTTGGGTTTGTATCTTAATCTCTGTAGAGAAAGCGGCGAGGTGTTCATCAACAGGCACAAAGCGTCCGAGACACACCGCGCCGTCAAATCCCACGGCCTCGTCCCACGGCAAACCCTCACGGCGGCAAGAGGACAGCAAGCCTTGTAGCACGAAGTGTGTGGCACACGCCACCCCGTCGTAGTAGCGATGAGCGAAACGCTCGCCGATAGCCCTACCCTGCCGGCAAACCCTCACGGCCAGACACGCCACGATTGCGCACGGATGCCCTTTGTCGGGGATAAAAAAGGGCTGTCCGCCTTGTTTTAAAGCCGTGTCGGGCAACGTGTAGTACACATCGCGAGAGAGCGGAAGCAATGCCGTAGCGGATAATGAAGCAATGAATTTCATAACGAGCGTGTTGTACCGACTATCGTGTGAGGGAGAACTTAAGGCTTACGCCGAAGTCTTGCGTAGTGACGGGATAGGAGGTGGAAGTGAGCAGAGGCTTGTTCATCTGCCGGTCGTAGAACGCAGTGACGGTGAGGAAACGACTCAGCGCGTAGTCAGCACTAAAACTGATCTGTACGGCTTTGTTGCCCTCGGTGGCCTGACTAAGGAGCGTTTGTATGTTGCGCTGCACGCCTGTTTGGTTGCGAATGCTGATGTCCAACTTCAGGTTCAAGTCGCTTGCCCACCCTGTGGTGCGGCTTTGCTGCTGCGAGCGGCTCTGCGAGGTGTTTTCGCTATCGGCGGTGCGTCGGTTGCCACGTCCTCTGCCGCGAATGGTACGCTTCTGCTTAAAGAGTTGCAGACCCACAATCTTATAGCCTAAGCCTATGACAAAGTCGTTAGAGAGACGCTCGGTAATTTGTTGCGATGTCATAGAGAGCGTGGTGACACGTGTGCGACGCCACTCCACCTTTGCCGACAGGTTGTTGAGGAACGTCATATCCACACCAAAGAGCGGCGAGAACGACTCCTCCAGCGAGACGGTACTTACATCGTACATACTTGAGGGGATAGGCATTCCCGTGGTAACGTCGGGTACAAAGCCGAGGCCTCCGGTAAGGGCGCAGAAACTGGTAAACGTATTGTAAGACCCTATTTTATAGAGGCTCTTATAGCCGTGGTTGAGGTTGAAACTCTTGAAGATTTTCTTCATCGCGGGTATCTTGGCCAATCCGCTGTACTGCACCGTCCAGTTGGGCAGTAGTTTCGTCAAGGCGGGGAAGATGTCAAGCGAGCCCCCGCTGAGTGTGTAAGTACGTAGGAAGGCGGGTATCATCACGTCGGCACTATATGGCGACACCGTCCCGTTGGCGGGGTCGAACGTCTCGCCGGCGAGCGACGTGCCTTGTGGGTAGGTGGTTCCTATGTACTGCGCCTCCACGGAGTGTTGCACGCCTTCGAGCGTGCTGACAAACTTACGGAACGTGGCGTTGCTGTAACTATTGTCGGGGTTGCCCATAGACGCAAAAGCGCTGTTGAGGCTTATGGTTGTCATACTGAACCCGCCGCTTTCAAGGGTAGGCATACCCTCAAACATATATTGTATGGAGCGCGAGCGGTTCTTGGTGCGTGCGGCGCTGAGGTCTATCTTTAGGCCAGGCCAGGGCTCGAGGGTGGCACGTATTTGCAAGTCTTCGGTGAGCGAGGTAGCCGCAGACGTAATTATCGAGTCGCTACATAAGAGCCAATTACGCTCAACGGCCTTGCCGATATAGCTTTCACCCGCCAAGCCGAAAGCGAAGTCCAAGCCCGGTGCCAACCCGTTGACACCACGCTGTCCGAACGCATCGCCCACATTGGGCAAGAAGCCGGGAATGCTCATATTAAACGTGTTGCGATAGGCCACGCTGACGTTGCGTACCATCATCGCCACACGTGACACCGTCTGCATGGCTTTGTAGAACGGTGTCTCATCGGATTTGCGCTTTGTGGCCACGGTGACTTTCACCTTCACAGAGTCTTGCGACAGGATAAGGATGGTATTGGTGTCTTTTATCTTGTATTTAATAGGATAGCGCGTGCCGTCCTCGCGTATAGCACTGACACGTATCTTTTTCGACTTCTGTCCGTGGCGGAGCGTCACGATGGTGTCGGTTTGTAGCTGCACCTCTTTCTCAAAGTTTCGCGGTCGGTTGGCCGCGGCACCGCCCTGGCGGTTATTGCCTTGTCGGTTGTTATTGGTGCGGCTGGAGGAGTTGTTGCTTGTGCTAAACCGTTGGTTAGCGGCTTTGAGGAATGGAATGTGGTTGTATAGCGTCTCAAAGTTGAGGCGCAGGTTTCCGTTGATGCTACGATTGTTGGCTATGGTATTTCCGAGCGAGGAACCATCGTCGAGGTCGGCACCGCGTGTCCAGTTGTAGGTGGCGTTGTAGGTGGCATCGGCGGTGAGCCAGTCGAAAGCGGGTATTTTGTTGATAGGCAGTTTCAGGCTTGTCTCAAACGATTGCTGATACGTGAGCGGTGTACCGAGATGAGCTATACTGCGCCACACGCTGTCTTTCCAAGCGGTATACGCATCGGGGAAGAGGTCTTTGTTGACGGGCGTATAAGGCTGTTCTATCTCGGCGTTTGTGGCACTCTGGAAACTGGCGTGCAGGTTCTTTGTGAGGTCCCAGCGCATGGAGAAGCTACGGTTCCAGAAGAAGTCGCTCGACCAGGCTAAGGGCAGGCTGTTGTTGTCGAGGTTTTCTATGTCGCGCTCTTGGAACTCATAGTATCGGCGTGTGATGTCGCTGTTGAACGTGACACTCTGTGGCAGGAAGTTTATGCCTAACTCTTTAAGGATTTTAAGCCACGGGCTTTTTAGTTTCTTGAACGGCTCGAATGTTTTGAATACGGGTGAATAGCTATATGCGAGGCTGTACTTCCACTCCTGGTCGCGCTCCCACGCGGTGGTCTCGCCGGTGGTATAGCGTTTCTGCGTAGCGAAGCCGAAGGTGAAGTTTGCGGGGTCGTAGGGCATCGGGTGGTTCTTGGTGCTGATGCCGAAGCGCACTCCTGTAAGGCTGAGGTTGCTCGTGCGCACTACGCGGTTGGTGATATTTCGCAGGGAGTCGCGCTCGTGCTCCGTGGCGAGGCCGTCAAGGGCATCGTCCATCGACATATCGGTGTCTAACGGGTTGTATTTAGGCTGTACGGTTTGCTTACCATAACTATAGTAGAGCGGTGCGTTGAGTTTCACCGCCTCGGGCAAAAGTTTGCCGAGCTGCACATTGGTAGTAACGGAATACTCGGTGAGATTGTCGTTGCGCCGTTGGGTGACGGTCTCTTCAAGCCCGCCGAAGCCCTCGGTTTCTATGTGTCCGGTAAGGTTTACGGAGGCGAAGTCGCTGATCTGCACATTGAGTTGCCCTTTGGCGGCCCAGCCGCCGTTGTTAGAATAGTTTTGAAGGCGCAGCTCGTTTGCCCACACCTCTACGCTACGTGTGGCGCGGCTATTGTTGCGTACGCCGATCATCATCACACGCACGTCGCCGAGTGAGGGGTTTCCCATCACACTGATTTTGGCCTGTGGCTTGTCGGGGTCGTATTCGCTATAGAGTGTGCCGAAGGAGGCTTGACCTTGGCTCTTGCGCAGGTTGCGGTTGCGCTTCACGCCGGTGAGCTTGTCGAAGTCTATCTCAAGCATATTCTCCTCGGGCCACACGGCACGCGCTCCGTTAGCACCTTGGGTGTAACGCCCCTCGGGGGTAAGCGTCAGCGGCACCTCGTACTCATAGAAGTTGCTCTTGAAATCCGTTCCGAGGCGCAGGAAGATACTCATCTGTCCGCTCTCGAGTTCGTTGTCGCCGGTCAGCGCATTGGCGTGGGCATACATCTGTAGGTGGCGATAGTTGCGCAGGTCAAGGTTGGTGTTCTTATATACCGCACGTGCATCGCCGCTGGCGAGGTTTTCCACGACGAGGGCCAGGGCTTGCTCGTCGTTTTCAAGTATCTGGTCAGAGCCGGGCTGTAGCACGCGGCTGATGCCTGGCGGTATGACGTAGTTGACGGGCGTCTTCTCGGCGTTTTCTTCAAAACTTACGCTACTGGCTGCGAGTGTGCCGCTGCCATCGGGCACCTCGCCGCTATAGAGTGCCTGCTCATAGGTGCGCCACTCGCCGCGCACGAGGTTGAACGTGCCGAAGCGTAGCACCACAGGCTCGCTAAAGCCGGTGAGAAACATTCTCATAAAACGTATGCTGGAGAAGTCGTTGATGTTGCCCACACGACTCTCGTACTGTTCCACGGGTATGCGGAACAGATACCACGTCACTTCCTGCTTAGAGCCGTCGCGCAGGGTGGGCTGTGCGGTGCGGCTATCAACGATAAAGTTTTGTCCCACCTGCATTTGTGCGGGGTCGATGTGTACGTGGTATTGATAGTACTTCTCGTATTCGTTGAGCGTGTAGTCTTGGTTGATGTCCTCCACGTCGGGCGTTGTCTTATATGCTGTGGAGTAACTCTCGGGAGAGTTGTCGGCATCGACGCTATTGCCATTGGGATTGTTGATATACTTATAACGGTCGAGTACGCCGAGGCGTGCATCGTCGTAGTCGGTACCACGGAAATAGTGGTAACGGTCGCCGCTGGGATTAGCCAATAGGCTGTCGTACACCTCGGGACGTACTACATTGCGTACGCTGGCGAGATAGTCGGCATATATGCCGAAGGTTTGCTCCTCGGTGCTGGTGAGGCCGTTGAGTCCTACGTCTTGTCGCGAGCGGGCACCGCTCATTGTGTTGAAAGCATAGGTGACGCTTGTCTGCTTAGGCACGCGCCCCCAGATGGTCTCCTCGTACTGTGAGGCATCGTCGGTGGTAGGCATTCCGCTCTCGTAGAATTTCTTGCCGTCGCGCAGTATGTCCTCGCTCACCTCGCCGAGGTTTATATAGAGGTCGCCGCTGGGGTCGGAGCCGTCGGTACGTGCTTTGACAAAGGGGTCTAACAACCAAAACTCCACGAACTCTATGTTGGATGTTTCAAAGTCTGTCGTCTCGAGTTTGCGCATCATTCCTCCCCAACGCTTCTGCGGTTCGCTGAGGTGTCCGTCGGCATCGAGCGAGGGGTCGAGGTTGTAGGGGCCGCGCTCGTTGGGATAGAACGCTAAGTTAAGCACGTTGAGCGTAGAGGCTTCCTTATAGTTTATGGAGCGGTTGGGAAATAGTTCGTTGATATACACCTCGCGCACAAAGGGGTCGGAGAGTTGTGCGAGGTCGTTTTTGATGTATCCGGGTGTGAGGGACGAGCTGCGGCGCGTGAAGAGCGGGTCGATATAGTACCATGCCATCAAAGCGCGGTTGTAGCCGTAGCGCACGTCGTTGCTGTAGGTACTCTCCACAAACATCGAGGGTGTGCTACTAAGTACCCACTCTCGCGGGTCGGAGATGTCGTAGTCGGTGTTGGCGTTCTCGAAGTCGTCGAGATAGGACGAGCCGCCCTGCGACTGGCTGTTCTTTCCTGCCACAAGTTGTGCGAACTCGGCAGAGAGGCTGATGCTCGAGGGCTGTGAGAGATGGAGCAACGGCAGGCGGTCGAAGAGGTTGGTGAGCCACTGGCTCTCTGTCTTCCAAGCGAGGTTGACACCCCAGAGCGTGTTGTTGATAGGCTCGCTTCCCAACGACACTTTTGTGGTGAGGGCTTGCTCGCGCAGATGCATCACCGTGCCGCCGAGGGTGAAGTTCTTGCTGAAATCGTATTGCCAGTTAAGTCCGAGCATTGTTTTGCGCTGCATACCGTAGTCGGTGTTGCTCTCAAGACTGACGTTGACGGGTGTGCCTGCTGCCAGGATGCTCTGATTGACGATGTGTACCACGCCGCTGTAGTAGTCCACGGTGTAGTCCGTTCCCTCGGTGAGCGTTTGTCCGCCGGCGGTCACTACGACGCTGCCGCGTGGTATGTTTGTAGCACCCAACGATATCTCGTCGTTGCGGCTGGCGCGGTACTCGCCGGCGATGGTGTATTTGTTTTTCTCGGCTATCTGTCGGGCTATGGTGCGTGTGCTGTCGTAGAGTTCCTGAAACACATAGCGGTCGGCCACGGCATCATCGCCGATGGCGGCACGCATATATGAGCCGAACGGTTCTACAACGGGGAATATCACACGTCCGCTGCTGGCATCTACGGTGTAGCCCTCTATGTAGTCGTAGTAACTGTTAGGGTTGCGCTTGTTGTTGTTGTCCAAGCGGTCCATGCCGAGCAGTTGTATGATTTTCTTCTCACGCAGCCCAGGCTCGGGCAGATAGGATAGTTGCACGCCGCTGGTATCGCTGAGGAATTTTATGTCGAGACGGAACTTGTCTTTCTGCACATTGGTAGCCCCGAGGTAGTACACATTCTTCATCATCAAGTCCCAGTTTCCTTGCTGCGGCGTGCAGGCGGTGTTTTTCAGGGCTTTGACAAAGAGGGCCTTATTGTTGTCGGCCACGTCGGTAGAAAACTCGCCCACCTGATAGGTCTGGCCGCGGAAGGTATATTCGTAGGCCACGGCGAGCACCTGGTCGGTTTGCAGCGTGCTACTCAGGGAGATGTATCCCAGCGCACTGTTGAGCTTATATTCCGAGGAGTTGAGTTGGCGCGCCGAGCCCACTTTCTCATAGTCTGTTCCGCCGGTCATTCCTATACCGTCGAGCACTGCCGTGGCCTGCGAGATGTCGCGCGCGGCGGCATAGGTGGTGGAAAGGGTGGCGTACTCATCGTTGCTCGCGTTGGCGGGGTTTTGCGTTACTGCGGGCGTCCAGAGGTTAGCGTCTAAGTGGGTCTGCTCGCCGAGGTCGGTAAGGGCGATAATATCGCGCGTGTTGGTGGTTTGGCCTGTGTTGTTGGTCACCCATATCTCTATGCGGTTGATAGTAAACCCGCTGAGGATATTGGGCAGTTGCGACATGTTGGTGTCGTAGCGGTCGCGGAAGTAGTGGGAGAGGAAGAAGTGGCGATTTTCGTCGTAGTCCGTGGCGTTAATCTCGTAGCTTTGTAGTTGTACACCGCTGCTGCCGCTGCTCACATTTGTCGACGACGATTTTTTCTGGCTTACTACCGCCGAGAGGCGCAACTTTCCGAACTGGAAGTCGGTGCGAATACCGAACAGGCTCGTTGCTCCGCGTATGAGCGACGAGGAAGTGTTCATCGAGATATTACCTGCCTCAACGAGTTTCAGTATCTCGTCCTCCTTGCCTTCGTAGCGCAGCCGTATGTTCTGTGTGTCGAACGTGAAAGCGGCCTTGGAGTTGTAGTTGAAGTCCATATTCACCTTGTCGCCTACACGTGCGTTGAGCGAGAGGTTGATGTCTTCATCAAAATCAAAGCCGAAGACGTTGCGATTTCGCTCCGAGAGCGAGGGGTTGTCCACAAAGCGTGTGTTGGCCCCTATTTTGAGCGAGGCAGAGCCCTGTGTCTTGATGCGCACCCCGCCCGGGCCGAACACTTTTTCTGCCAGCCCCAGGTCGAAGTGCATATCTGTGAAGTCGAACTTCTCTTTGCCTTGCTGCAGGGCGGCGTTGCGGTTTTGCTCGACGAACCACTGGTTGCGGATATGGCGTGTGCTACGCCGTGCGAACTCATCGGGCGAGAGCGTCATTGGTGTAGAGAGGAAACGGTCGGAGCCTTTGAAGCGCGTGCCGAAGCGATACTGCCCCGTGCGTTCGTCGAGGAAGACGCCGGTCTGTATGTTCTCGGGCGTACGCAAGTCTCCGCTGTACTGCTGCGGGGCGAAGGGGTCGGCGGGGTCGGTGCGTTGCACGGGGGTTATGATAGTGTCAGCGCGTAGCGCATCGGGCTCGTCCGCCACGCGGGACAGCGGCAGCGTGGACGTTGCTGCGGCGTAGTGTTTGCCTCCGTATGAAACCACGCGCGCACGCGGGTACACCGCCACGCCGTCGGTAGGCATCGTCACGCCGTCGGCAGGCTCCGCCGGCGCGCCGTGTGCTATAGGACGCGCACCCACGGCACCGCCCCACCCCGCCCCGGCGGCTACCAGGGCCACCAGCGCAGAGATAAGCGTGCTTCCGATGCGTGTGTGTTTCATTGCTCCGAGTTACTTTGCCGACATCTGTTTCAACGCCTGCTTGATGATTTCCTCTACACCCAGCCCGGGTGCTGCTGCGGTGATGGCGGCCACGGCTTTTGCCACCATCGGCGAGGGGAAGCCCAGTGTGGTGAGGGCGGAAACGGCCTCCTGCGCCGCGGCCTGCGCCAGCGTTGTGGCACTGCCCGGCGGCGACGCATAGCCGGCACCGACGGGCAGCTGCACCTTGTCGCGCAGTTCCACCACAATGCGTTCGGCGGCTTTCTTGCCAATACCTTTTATGGCGGTGAGCGCACGCTTATCTTCGTTGGCAATGATACGTGTGAGTTCGTCGGGGCTATAGGCCGAGACGATGCTTCGCGCCGTTTGTCCGCCTATGCCGCTGACGGAGAGAAGCAACAGAAAGAGTTCGCGCTCGGCCTTGGTGGAGAAACCGAACAGCTGCGTCGCCTGGTCCTGTCGCACTTGTTCGTACACATATAAGCGGGCACGCTCACGCCCTCGGAGGGCCTCGTACGTCTGGAGCGAAATGGCGAGGTCAAAACCCACGCCCTGGGCCTCTATCACGGCCACCTCGGCGGTGAGCTCGTCTATTTTTCCTTCAATATAGGCTATCACGATTTTCTTTAGTTTGTTGGTCGGTTCTTTGGGGCATATCGCTTGTGCCACATTCGACCCGATAGCACCTATCAGCGATTTGTGCGACGGTGGAACGCTATGGCTCAGCTCGAGGCTCGTTTTGCCGGGCAGCACACCGCCTCCGCGCACGTTCGCGCCGCGCGCACGCACGTTATACCCAAACTTTAAAACGCACAAATCGCACTTTTATTACATACTACCGCTTTTTTTAACCGCCTTTCTTGGTAAACAAATTTTCCGGGGCGGCTTCGTTTTTTTCTTAGTCCGAGAAAGAATTAAAATTGTGACTATATTTATAAAAACATAGGTTATATTTATACAAATATAAATTATATTTATATAAATATAGTCACACTTTCAATTATTTAAGGCTTGGCGAAAAATCTTTGTCGGACTATGCCAGAAACGCAAGCGAGCGATATAGCTTTTCGGTCTATATCGCTCGCCTGCGCTGCTCGGCTGTTATTTATATGTGAGTTGTTTGAATTGATAGGTGCGCCGCTCGCCGTTGGGCAGGAGGAGTCTGATGGTGCCGTCGGGCAACACGTCGTCGATTTGTGCCTCAAAGTCGCCGCCTTTGTCCGCCCAGCGGTACATTCCTTGGCTGCGGTAGAGACGGGCGCGGTATTGGGTTTGTAATTCCTCGAAAAGAGGCAACGGATTGTCCGTTAGTGCCGCTGCCAGGCGCGAGTATTGCTCCACAAACTCCTGAATAATCTGCTCAAGGAGTGTGAAGCGATTGACTTCTCCCCCTCTGATTTCGGCCAGCGACACGGGATTTGGCACGTCGCGGGAGAACGACGTCTGGTTAACGTTCAGCCCGACGCCGATGACCGACAACCGCAGTTTTCCGTGGGAGACGGCGTGCTGAATGAGCGTGCCGCAGAGTTTACGGTCGCGGTAGTAAATGTCGTTAGGCCATTTGATAGAAAACAGGTGGGCTTCGTCGGGGAGAAGTTGCGCTATAGTTTTGACAATTACGGATGCTGTGAGTTGCAAGAGCACGAACTGTCGCAGCGGGGGCAACAGCGTGGGGCTGACAACGAGGCTGAACGTGAGGTTCTTGGCGTTTTCCGATTCCCAGCGCGTGCCCTGCTGCCCGCGTCCATTTCGCTGCAAATCGCTATGGACAACGCCCAGGAGATAATGCCCCCTTATACACTGCTCCTCGCCCACCTGCCAGGCGAGGTCGTTGGTAGAGGTGCACGTGTTTGTGTGGCTGAAATATACCTGCGTCGGGAGTCCCTCCGTCAGAAACGCTATCTGGCGTTTCTTGGGCAGGGCGTGAAGCACGGTGGTGTAGGCATCGTCGGCGAGGCGTAGCAGCAAGGCGTCAGCCACATCGCTCCCGAAGAGTACCTCTATCCAGTGGCGTTTGTTCCAGTGCCACGCTCCGATAACGCCTGCGTAGCGTGACGTGAGGTAGGCGGTGCGCTCGGGACTTGACTTCAGCACCACACGGTCGGGGCGCGAGAGGTCAAGACACGCAAAAATTTTGCCTTCCACGCGGAATGTCAAGCAATCCTCGCCAAAAGGCATATCCTCCGTGCTGCCACGCTTGGAGAGAAGGTAAAGTCGTAAACGCTCAATGTCCATTCGTTATTCTTTAAGCGATGGTGTAACAATCAAAGGCGTTTGTTAGCCGCCCGTAACTCCTCCTCCAAAAACTCACACGCATCGGACACACAATCGGGGCATTGACGCAACGCACGCTCCGCCCCCACGCCTTTGAGAAGCCTACACTGCGTAGCACCGCACCGTTTCTGAAAACTCGTCATCAGCCTGCGCTGTGCCTTCATCGCGTCCCCCGGGTGGGGCAAGGCACAGCCCAGCACAATGCCGGCACCCACCAACGCACCACACGTGCCTTCCATATTGCCCATACCCGCAGCGAATGCCGCACCGACGCTCCGTGCCGTAGCCTCGTCCAACGCCGCCACGTCGGCATACGTACACACCACGGCCTGCGCGCAATTATGCGTCCCCGTCCGCTTTCGCTCGGCGGCAATGTCCTTTCGTGAAGATGTCATAGTTCGTTCGATTTTTGTGCAAAGGTACTACCTTCTTGCTCACGAGGCAAACAATCCAAAAAGAATGCGCCCCGGGCAACCACGTTGCGGGTACGGGCATCGCAGGCCGGCTGTCAGAAACCATCGCCCGCGGCGAAGAGCCACATTTATGGGGCAAGACAGTGGGATAACTTCATTTCGTGGAAACAAACTCCCAAGCGGATCAGCCTCAAAAACTACAGAACAAGCGTTTTCCCACCCTTACACCTTGTCGTGCCGTAGGAATTTGTTACATTTGCGGCTCAAAAGCTAAGGGCTATGGCTTGCATACTCCACATAGAGACTTCGGGCACGGCGTGTAGCGTGGCACTCAGCGAGCGCGGGGCAGTGGTATTCCACAAAGAAGACCTTGACGGGCCGAACCACGCCCGCCTCCTGGCACCCTACTGCGACGAAGCGGTGTCGTTTGCCGACAGCCACGCTATGCCCCTCGACGCTGTGGCGGTGTCGGGCGGCCCAGGCTCTTACACCGGCCTACGCATCGGTGTGAGCACCGCCAAAGGCATCTGCTACGCCCGTGGGCTGAAACTTGTGGCTGTCGACACGCTAAGCCTGCTCTGCGTAGCACCCCTCTTGGAAGAACGGATAGAAGAAGGCGCGCTGCTCTGCCCAATGATAGATGCCCGGCGGATGGAAGTCTATGCCACCGTACTCGACCGTGCCTTGCGCACGGTGCGCCCCGTACAAGCCGACATAGTAAGCGCAGCAACCTACCAAGAGTGGCTTGACCGCAGCAGCGTTTACTTTATCGGAAGCGGCGCGGAGAAATGCCGCAGCGTCATTCGGCACCCCAATGCACACTTCCTCACCGAAGAGCTGCCGCTCGCCAAGAACATGATGCCCCTGGCCGAGATGGCACTGATGCGCGGCAAAGTAGAAGACGTTGCTTACTTTGAGCCGTTCTACCTCAAAGGATTTGAAGCCAAAAAGAGCAAGAACCCGCTCGGCTAACCCCGAAGCACAATCACCAAAAATGGACTATAACACACAACGCCCCACGCTTCTGATGCCCGAATACGGACGTCTGGTGCAACAGATGGTGGAAGAGGCTTTGCATATCGACAATCGCGCCGAGCGCCAGGCATACGCCGAAGCCATTGTCGGCGTGATGCTCGGCCTGAACCCACAGATGAAGAACGTGGCGGGCTACCGAGAGAAACTCTGGGACCATCTGGCCTATATCAGTCGTTACCAGCTGGACATCGACTACCCCTGCGAGATACGCAAGCCCGAGCGAGAAGAGCCACCCGCCATTCCCTACCCCACCCACCGCACACGCTTCCGCCACTATGGCACACTCATAGAAGACGCGCTGCAAACAGTGGCTACGCTGCCCAAAGACCCCGCACGCAAAGAGCTGCTTCGCGGCATCGGAACACGTATGAAACGCTGCCTGATAGAATTCCGGAGCGAGACACCCGACGACCGACGCATAGAACACGACATAGCACGGGTGAGCAACGATGCCGTGGAAGCCAACTTCTACCAGCAACCGTTGCAAGCCATCAAAGCGGAACAGAAGCCGCAAGGCAAGAAACGCAAAAAGAAATAAGGAACAACGCGCAAGGGATATAAGCGGACGAAACACAAAGAAGTACGTCGCAGAACAAACCCACAGCGTTGTAAAAACGAAAACAGCATAAATGTCATCCTTTATCATAGAAGGCGGCCACACCCTGCAAGGCACCATCACGCCACAAGGCGCGAAAAACGAAGCCCTGCAAGTGATTAGTGCCACACTGCTCACCCCCGAGCCCGTGCGCATCAGCAACGTACCCGATATTGCCGATGTAAACAACCTTATCGCACTGCTGCAGGACATCGGCGTGGAAGTGGAAAAGCACAACGTCGGCGACTACTCCTTCTCCGCCCGCGAAATAAACCTTGACTACCTGCACAGCAAGGACTACTTAGAACGCTGCGCCCGTCTGCGCGGCAGCATACTGCTTACCGGCCCGCTCCTGGCGCGTTTTGGCCAGGCAGCCATAGCCCGCCCCGGCGGCGACAAGATAGGGCGGCGGCGCTTAGACACACATTTCCTCGGCTTTGAAAAGCTCGGGGCCACCTTCTGCTACGACGAGGCCTCCAGCATCTATCTGCTCAAAGCCACACACCTACGCGGGAACTATATGCTCCTCGATGAGGCAAGCGTGACGGGAACAGCCAACATCATTATGGCCGCCACACTCGCCCAGGGCACAACAACTATCTACAACGCCGCGTGCGAACCCTACATCCAACAACTATGTAAGATGCTGTGCAAGATGGGTGCGAACATAAGCGGCATTGCTTCAAACCTTCTCACTATAAAAGGCGTGGAGAGCCTGGGTGCCGCCAACCACAGCATACTTCCCGATATGATTGAGGTAGGAAGCTTCGCAGCAATGGCAGCCACGACGGGCAACGGCATAACCATTAAAAACGTGGGGTGGCCCTGGCTCGGCATAATGCCCGAAGCGTTTCGCCGACTGGGAGTGACGCTTGAGCAACGCGCCGACGACGACATGTTCATCCCACGCCACGAGCACTATCAGGTTGACACGTTCCTCGACGGCTCGTTTATGACACTCGCCGATGCCCCCTGGCCCGGCCTCTCACCCGATATGCTCAGCGCACTCATCGTGGTGGCTACACAGGCTAAGGGCAGTGTGCTGATCCATCAAAAGATGTTTGAGAGCCGGCTCTATTTCACCGACAAACTCATTGAGATGGGAGCGCAGATCATACTCTGCGACCCACACCGCGCCGTAGTGGTAGGCCACGACCGCGCACTTCGCCTGCACGGGCGGCGCATGGCCTCGCCCGACATCCGTGCCGGCATAGCGATGCTCATCGCCGCACTCAACGCCGAGGGAACAAGTGTGATAGAAAACGTAGAACAGATAGACCGTGGCTACGAACGTATAGAAGAACGCCTCAGTAGCCTCGGCGCTAAGATATATCGCGAAGGATGAACACCTTGCCGCCACTCACACAGGTGGGACGCATAGGACGCCGCCACGGCACACGAGGCGAGCTGACGCTCCACCTCACACACGCCTTGGAAAACAGCGAGAACGAAATGCCCGCGTACGTCTTCGTCACCTTAGACTCCCTGCCCGTACCCTACTTCATAAACCACTGGCGAGGCAAAGGCGGAGCGAGCTACATCGTGAGGTTTGACGGCGTGGATAGCGAGGAGAGTGCCGCCGAACTGGTGGGGTGCGAGATATCCCTTCCCACCGACGAGGTGCCGACACGACAAGGCGAGACGAGCGGCTGGCACGCCTTTGTGGGCTACCGCGTAGAAACAGCCCAGGGGCTACCTATCGGTAAAGTGACTGCCGTGGACGACCGCAACGCCAACATCCTGCTCTACGTCACCACGGAAAACGGGAAAGAAGTGTTGCTCCCCCTGCACGACGACTTTGTCAGCGCACACTACGAGGAAGAACGTCTGCTACGCTTAGACCTCCCGCAGGGCATACTCAGTATCAACGAATAAAACGCCACAAGCATAATGAAAAACCTTGCTGTTATAGGCTCCACCGGCTCCATCGGCACACAAACGCTCGACATTGTGCGCCGCCACCCCGACCGCTTTCGTGCCGTAGCACTCACAGCAGGACACAACGCCGACCGGCTCGTGGAGCAAGCCTTAGAATTTCGACCCGAGGTGGTGGTCATCGCCGACGAGACACGCCGCGAGTACGTCAAGACCGCCCTCTCCCATACACCGACAAAGGTACTCTCGGGCAACGACGCACTGTGCGAGGCCGCCACGTGGGACGGCATCGACACCGTGGTGACAGCATTGGTGGGCTTCGCGGGGCTGCCATCCACTATCGCCGCCATAGAAGCCGGGCGCACCATTGCCCTGGCCAACAAAGAAACGCTCGTGGTGGCAGGCTCACTGATTATGCCACTGGCAAAACAGTACGGCGTGGACATCCTACCCATCGACAGCGAGCACTCGGCCATCTTCCAATGCCTACAAGGAGAAGAGCCGGCTACGATAGAAAAGATATTGCTCACCGCAAGCGGCGGCCCCTTCAGGCGGTATAGCCGCGAAGACCTGGCGCACGTCTCCGCGGCAGAAGCCTTGCGACACCCCAACTGGACAATGGGCGAGAAAATCACCATCGACAGTGCTACGATGATGAACAAAGGCTTTGAGATGATAGAGGCGTGCCACCTCTTCGGCGTGCGTCCCGAACAGGTGGAGGTAGTGGTACATCCCGAAAGTGTGGTACATAGTGCCGTGCAGTTCGTGGACGGCAGCGTGAAAGCCCAACTCGCTGTGCCCGATATGCGTCTGCCGATACAACACGCCCTGTGCTACCCCGAGCGGCTGACGCTGGAGGCAGGACGCATCGACCTCTTCACACTCCGAGCCTTGCACTTTGAACGCCCCGACACCGAGCGCTTCCCCTGCTTGGCCTATGCCTATACCGCCGCAGCAACGGGCGGGACAATGCCGTGCGTGATGAACGCAGCAAACGAAGTGGCAAACCTGGCGTTTCGCGACGGCGTAATCAGCTACACACAACTATGCGACACCATACTACATTGTATGGAGTACATCCCCTCAAACCCCTCGCCGACACTCAAAGACTGCTTCGACACCGACCACGAAGCACGTAGCAAAGCAATAGCATACATCAACAAACAACAGTAACCAACAAAACAACAACCATTAGGTTTCACCCAAGCCTTAGCAACCCTCTCTTGTATTCTTATGGAAGTATTTTTCATTCGCGCCCTGCAACTCATTGCTTGTTTGTCGCTCCTTGTGTTGCTCCACGAGGGCGGCCACTTTTTGTTCGCCAAACTCTTTAAGGTGCGCGTCAATAAGTTCTCTCTGTTTTTTGACCCCTGGTTCACACCGGTGAAGTTCAAGCCCAAAGGTAGCGACACCACGTACTGCATCGGCTGGCTACCGCTGGGCGGCTATGTACAGATAGCCGGTATGGTGGACGAGACACAAAAGGCCGACCAACTCTCGGAAAAGGTGGAGCCGTGGGAGTTTCGCGCGAAACCCGCGTGGCAACGCCTGCTGATTATGACGGGCGGCGTATTGATGAACCTGCTCACCGCCTTTGTCATCTACGCCCTGATACTCTTCACGTGGGGCGATGAGTATGTGCCGATGAGAAACATCACACAGGGCTTCTACTACAACAAGCAAGCCACCGCGCTGGGTTTTGAACAACACGACATTCCCGTGGCTATCGACGGCATAGCCTTTGAACGCTTCGGCATGGAACTGTATCGCAGCCTCAGCGAGGCAAAGACAGTGACGGTGCTTCGTCAAGGCAAAGAGGTGGAAATCACTATGCCCGACGACGGGCTGGATATGTTGCAGATGCTCAAAACAGAGCCGCGCTTCTTCGAACCCTATACAGCAAGCCTCGTAGATAGCGTTGTAGCAGGAAGCCCCGCAGAGAAGGCAGGCATCCTACCCGGCGACACCATAAAAATGTTCAACGGACAACCGATGGCCACCTGGAACGAATATGCAGCCCTGCGCGGACAGATGAACGACGTGCTTGAGGCAGGCACACACGAAGACAGTATGCGCCTGCGAAACATCTCGGTGGCACTGACACACCGCGGCGCGAGCCAAGTGGACACCCTGACACTGAGCCTCGGCGCAGACTATGTGCTCGGCGTGATGTGGAACTCGCCACTCAAGACGTGTAAGACCGTAAAACAGAGTTACGGCTTCTTTGAAAGTTTCCCCGCAGGTGTTTCCCACGGTTGGCAGGTACTAAGCGGATATGTGGACGACCTGAAATATCTCTTCACCGCCGATGGTGCAAAGAGCGTAGGCAGTTTCGGCGCTATTGGCAGCCTCTTCCCCGAAACGTGGCAGTGGCAACGCTTTTGGGAACTCACTGCCTTTATCAGTCTGATGCTCGCCTTTATGAACATACTGCCTATACCCGCACTCGACGGCGGACACGTGCTTTTCCTCATCGTGGAAATCATCACACGACGAAAACCCTCCGACAAATTCATAGAGCGTGCCGAGACGATAGGAATGTTTCTCATCCTGGCACTTATGGTATTTGCTATCTTCAACGACTTTAGAAACTTTGTGTTCTAAGCACACCAAAAACCTCACTACACTATGCCCACAAAAAACTATCTCCTCCAAGCCCTGCTGCGCAACATCACGTTGCTGCTACTCGGTGTGTTGCTCGTCACCTTTAGCCCCGACGCTCCAAAATGGATTGTAATGGGTTGTGGCGTGCTATTTATGTTGCCCGGCTTAGTAACACTCTTAGCACTCATCACCGACCGCGATGCCACCTATATGCCAATGATACCATTCACCGCCGGTGGGAGCATACTCTTTGGCATCTATCTGCTGTGCTTCCCCAATGCTTTTATTGCTTTCTTGCTCTATGCACTGGCCGGCGTGCTGATAATGTTCGGCACAATGGGTTGCCTGAATGTGTGGCGCGCACGTCGCACCGAGCCAGCCATTTCCATCTGGCACTACCTCTTTCCCGTGTTGCTCTTTGTAGCAGGCGTATTGGTACTCGTGTTCTGGAACGAGGTAGCCGCTCTGCCCTTCCTTATTATGGGCTACGCCTTAATCATCTACGCCCCCTTGCAGATGCTCACCGCCATCGCCGTGAGCCGCGCGGTGAAAAAGGCTGCCAAAAACGCTGCGAGCGAGGAATTGATGATAGAAGTGAAAGAAGAGTAGCAGGAAAACGATTAGTCGTTTCTCATCGTTTCAAACAACCAAACAAATCAACCAAACCACTAAGACCAAACCTCTCAAGGATATGAAACGCATTATCCACTTTACTAAGATGCACGGTGCGGGCAACGACTACGTGTATGTCTATACGCCCGACTTTCCACTTGAAAAACCCGAAGAACTGGCCATAGCCTGGAGCGACCGCCACAAAGGTATCGGCGGCGACGGGCTAATACTTATAGGAAAGAGCCACGTGGCCGACTTCTCTATGCGTATGTTCAACAACGATGGTAGTGAAGGAATGATGTGTGGCAACGGCACACGTTGTATCGCAAAATACGTTTACGACAACAAACTCACCGACAAGACCACGGTGACTCTTGAGACCCTCTCGGGCATAAAAGTACTGCACCTCCACGTAGGCAACGACGGCTTAGTGGAAAGCGTCACTGTGGATATGGGCGAACCAATACTGAGCAACCCACAGCAATGCGCCACGCCCGACGGCTCACTGCACAACGGCGTTGTAGAAGCCGCCGGAAAGCAATACATCGGCACCTATGTGTGTATGGGCAACCCTCACTTTGTGGTGTTTGTGCCGAAGATGACAGACATCGACCTCACCGGCGAGGGGCGCGCACTGGAACTCAGCCCCGTGTTTCCCGAGCGTTGTAACATAGAATTTGTAGAGAAACAAACAGACGGCGCACTGCGCGTACGTGTATGGGAACGCGGCACGGGTATCACCCAAGCCTGCGGCACAGGAGCCTGCGCTGTTGCTACAGCGGCCTTCCTCACAGGCCACGCCGCCCGAGAGAGCCGCATCATTATGGACGGCGGCGAGCTGCATATCGAATGGCGAGAAGCCGACAACCACATCTATATGACCGGCCCCGCCGCCACGGTCTTTGAGGGCGAGATAGGCATAGAAGAATAACACTATCACAAAAACCTGTTATCCCCACCACTCCATAAAAAGAAAGAAAGAAACTATGGCAACTCTAAACAACAACTTCCTCAAACTTCAGAAGAACTATCTCTTTGTGGACATCGCACAACGCGTAGCCAAATACAAAGCCGAACACCCCGATGCCCCTGTTATTCGCCTTGGCATCGGCGATGTGACACGTCCGCTCGCCCCCGCTGTGATTGAGGCACTCCATAAGGCTGTTGACGAACAAGCCTGTAGCAACACCTTTCGCGGCTATGGCCCCGAACAAGGCTACGACTTCCTGCGACAAGCCATTAAAGACAATGTGTTCCTGCCCCGCGGCATAGAAATCGGCATTGACGAAATCTTTATCAACGACGGCGCAAAAAGCGACACGGGCAACTTCGGCGACATCCTCGGCACGGACAACAACGTTCTTATCACCGACCCCGTCTATCCCGTTTATATCGACAGCAATGTGATGGCCGGACGTGCCGGAGAGATACTCAACGGGGTGTGGAGCCGCATCACCTATGCTCCCTGCACCGCCGAAAATGGCTTTGTGCCAGCACTGCCTGAAAATCCTGTAGATATTATCTATTTGTGCTACCCCAACAACCCCACGGGTACTGTGCTACGCCGTGAAGACCTGCAACGCTGGGTGGACTACGCCAACCAGACAGGTGCGCTCATCCTTTACGATGCTGCCTACGAGGCATACATACGCCACGACGACATTCCGCGCAGCATCTACGAGATAAAAGACGCTAAGCAATGCGCCGTGGAGTTCCACTCCTATTCCAAGACGGCAGGCTTCACCGGCTTGCGCTGCGGTTTCACCGTGGTGCCACAGGAAGTCACCGCCAAAGCCGCCGATGGTAGCCGTGTGGCTCTCAACCCACTCTGGAACCGCCGCCAGTGTACCAAGTTCAACGGCACACCTTACATCGTACAACGCGCCGCCGAAGCCATCTATACGCCCGAGGGCAAACAACAAGTGCAGGAGACCATAAATTATTATATGGAGAACGCACGCATTATGCGCGAGGCACTCACCGAGGCAGGCCTGCAAGTGTTCGGCGGACAAGACGCACCCTACATCTGGTTCCGCGTACCCGAAGGCACTACCTCGTGGGGATTCTGGGAAACACTCCTCACACAGTATAATATTGTCAGCACGCCAGGCGTGGGCTTTGGCCCCAGCGGCGAGGGTTATATCCGCCTCACCGCCTTCGGCAGCCGCGAAGAGTGTACCGAAGCGATGCGCCGCATAAGAAAATAAACTAAAACTCTTAACCGTCAAAAATACTTAATCCCTATGTCCTCCCTGCGTTTCAAAGCCGTAGAAGTAGCCTCTAAGCGGCAACCCGTAGAAATCAGCCTGCCCGCCGAACGACCCTCAAACTATTTCGGCAAATACGTCTTTAACCAAGAAAAGATGTTTCGCTACCTGCCCCGCGAAACGTATCGCCTATTGCGCCGTGCCATAGAAGAGGGCACACCACTCTCGCTCGCCGTGGCAGACGAGGTGGCCTCGGGGATGAAGAAATGGGCAATGGAAATGGGCGTGACACACTGCACCCACTGGTTTCAGCCGCTCACCGAAGGCACAGCAGAGAAACACGATGCCTTCGTCGTTCACGACGGGAAAGGCGGTATGATAGAAGACTTCACGGGCAAGCAACTCGTACAGCAAGAGCCCGATGCCTCCTCTTTCCCCAGCGGTGGCATACGCTCTACGTTTGAGGCACGCGGCTACTCGGCCTGGGACCCCGCCTCGCCCGTATTTATCATAGGCGACACACTGATGATACCCACCGTGTTTATCTCCTACACAGGCGAAGCACTCGACTATAAAGCACCGCTCAAGAAAGCCCTCGCAGCAGTGGACAAAGCCGCAACCAAGGTAGCAAAGTTCTTCGACGAGAACGTGAGCCACGTCACCGCCAACCTCGGGTGGGAACAGGAATACTTCCTCGTGGACGAAGCGTTCTATCACGCCCGCCCCGACCTTATGCTCACGGGCCGGACGCTGATGGGACACGACAGTGCTAAAAACCAACAGATGGACGACCATTACTTCGGAGCTATCCCGGAACGCGTGGCAGAGTTTATGAAAGACTTGGAGATACAAGCCTTGCAACTCGGCATACCTTGCAAGACACGCCACAACGAGGTAGCACCCAACCAGTTTGAACTGGCGCCTATCTTTGAGGAGTGTAACCTGGCCGTTGACCACAATATGCTCTTGATGTCGTTGATGCGCAAGGTGGCGAAAAAGCACGGCTTCCGTATGTTGCTCCACGAAAAACCTTTTGCCGGTGTCAACGGCTCGGGTAAGCACAACAACTGGTCGCTCACTACCAATAACGGAGCCTTGCTCCACAGCCCCGGGCGTACGCCGGAGGAAAACCTACGCTTTGCCGTCTTTATCGTAGAAACGCTGCGCGGCGTATATCGCCACAACGGGCTGCTCAAAGCCAGCATAGCCTCCGCCAGCAACGCCTATCGCCTCGGAGCACACGAGGCTCCGCCAGCGATAATATCGGCCTTCGTGGGAAAGCAAATCGGCGATATGCTACAGAAGATAGCACACTCCACCACCGAACAGCTCTTCACCCTCGAAGGCAAACACGGGATGCGCCTCGATATTCCTCAGATCCCTGAACTGATGATTGACAACACCGACCGCAACCGCACCTCTCCGTTTGCCTTCACGGGAAATCGCTTTGAGTTTCGCGCCGTAGGCTCGTCGGCCAACTGTGCCAGCGCGATGATTGTACTCAACACGGCGGTAGCCGAGGCACTTGCCGATTTCCACGAGCGGGTATCAGGGCGCATAGAAAAAGGACAGACCAAGACGGCAGCACTGCTCGATGTGCTTCGCGAAGATATAAAAGATATTCGCCCCATCATTTTCGAGGGAAACGGCTATAGCGACGAATGGAAGACAGAGGCAGAGAAACGTGGCTTGGACTGTGAGGTGAGCGTGCCGCTGATGATTGACACCTACCTCCACCCACAGAGCATTGCAATGTTTGAGCGAATGGGCGTGATGAAAAAAGCCGAGCTGCAAGCACGCAACGACATCAAGTGGGAGACGTATCAAAAACGTGTGCAGATAGAGAGCCGCGTACTGGGCGACCTGGCAATGAACCACATCATACCCGTGGCGACACGCTATCAGACACAACTCACCGAGAGCGTATTGCGCTTACAGCAAGCCTTTAACAAAGACGATGCCCAACGATTAGGCAGCTATAACATCGACTTGATAGAAAAGATAAACAAGCACACCACGTTTATTGCTCAAGCCACCAACGAAATGGTGGAGGCACGCAAAAAAGCCAACACCATCCCCACCCTACGCGAGAAAGCCATTGCCTACCACGACACCATAGCCCCCTATCTCGAGAGCATACGCTACCACATTGACAAACTCGAACTAATAGTGGAAGACTCGCTTTGGACACTCCCCAAGTATCGCGAAATGCTCTTCATACGATAGAAACCAACCGAACTAAATACGTGGAAAACCCTATCTACCACACCACCACGCTGGAACTCATACGCGTAAGCCAAGCATACTGCCAGTACTTAGAGACGTGTACAGAGCAAAACAAACCGGATTTCTGCCAGACGTTGCTGGCGTTGCTGCCGATGGTTTATATCAAGATTATCACACTGCCTAAAAGCATTGAGAACTTAGATGCATACGTTCAGCCCTATGTCACAGAGGACAGTTATAACGCTGTTCGCAAGAACGTGAGCGACATATTGCGCGAAGACGACGATTTCCTTGATGTACAGGTGGTAGAATATAAGTACAGCGACCAACCGGTACTCTGCACCGTGAGCGAATACCTTGCCGATGTTTATCAAGAGCTTCGCAACCTCGTAGAAACATTTCGCGACGGACACGAAGAGGCTATGACACAAAGCCTCTTCGACACCCTTGAAGAGTTTCGCCTCACTTGGGGCGACAAACTCCTCGCCGCCCTACGCACACTCCATATTATATATAACGCAGAAAAAGAAGTCTAAAAAAGGATAACCCTAAGAGCAGCCGCTCACGCCAACGTCGCCGTAACACGTCGTTCACCACGAAAGACTATACTCTCCCTATGCTCCTCCACGTCAGCACACCCAAAACGTATATCGCCACCTTGCCGCGCTATCAGTTTAGCGGGCGCATCTATGTGGTGCAAGGCAGTAGCGAAACGACGCGAGCCGTGCGAGCTTTGAGCAAAGAGAAGATATTAGGCTTCGACACCGAGACACGCCCCCTTTTTCGCAAAGGCTCTATGCGACCGCCCGCATTGGTACAACTCTCCACACCCCACATCTGTTTCCTCTTTCGTATCCACCACAGCGGCATACTGCCCTCGTTAGCTTGGATACTAAGCAACCCCGACATTCTGAAAGTAGGTATCTCCCTCCACGACGACCGCAGCGCACTCAACCGACACAGCGGACACCTGGAGCCAGGTGGTTGGATAGACCTGCAAGACACAGCAAAGAAACTCGGCTTGGAGGACATCGGGCTGGCACGCCTCTTTGCAAACGTCTTCCAACAGCGCATCAGCAAAAGCCAACAACGAAGCAACTGGGAAGCCGATGTGCTTACCGAGGCACAAAAGATATATGCCGCCACCGATGCCGACGCGTGCCTACGCCTCCACCGTGTGTTGCAACCACTGCTGGAAGGCAAACCCTACACCTTGGTAGAATAAGAAAAAAAGATTGAAACTCCATATTAAACTTCTTATACTTAAAAGCCCGCGGCGATACGCTTAAACATCTTTAAGCACAAAAAGTTTGTGTTTTTCACTGAAACAATCTACTTTTGCCGCATCACCAATGAACAAAAGATTTGTTTCGTTATACGTTGCTTTGCCGCAGGCTTGCTTTGCCTACATACCTAAAAGCCAAACCTTGAATGAGCAAAACAACGAAACTTACAACACACAAAAACGATGAAGCGACTTCTACCTCTCTTTCTCTTTTCTCTGGTACTCCTTAGTGCCACAGCGCAATCATTTCGTCAGATGCCTATGACAGGCATACAGCCTAACGGCACGATGCTCACCATTTATAAAGGAGGCAACGGCACGGTGGCTTTCTACACCACACTGGACGGCTATGTGGTGCTCCACGAGCCCGACGGCGGATACTATTACGCCAAGTTTGGTAGCGACGGTTTAGCCCCCACCGAGCAACAGGCACACGACCCCGCCGAGCGCACACCGGAAGAACAAGCCTTCGTAGCGGCCTCGGCCATTACCGCCGAGCAAGCCTACGCCTCGCCCACCATGCATCGCAGCCCGCTGAAAGCCACAGCCCGCACAACAAGCGGCCTCGGAGAATACGGAAAGACAGCCAACGGCACCGTGTCGAGCATCGGCAACATCACCATTCCCGTGATTATGGTAGAGTTTCCCAACCGCGCTTTCCAAGAAACAAGCACCATAGATAAACTGTCGCGCTTCCTCAACGAAGAAGGCTATAGCGATGAAACATATACCGCCGGCAGCGTACGCGACTATTTCCTCGCACAAAGCAACAATATGTTCCGCCCAACGTTCAACGTTGTGGCAAAAGTGAAAGCCTCGCACGACTATGCCTACTATGGTGGCAACTCCTCAAGCCGTCGAGACACCTGTCTCACCAATCTTATAAAAGAAGCCATCGACAGCGCCCTCTACGCCGGTGTAGATTTCTCAACAATGCTCGTCAACAACAAAGTGCCTCTCGTCTCCGTCATACTGGCAGGCCCAGGCGAACACAATGCTTATGAAACAGGAGCGGAAGACTACATTTGGGGACAGTTCAACACCTTCTCCTACAAGTCCTCCCTCGGCGGCCCGTCATTCTCCAGTTTTTTCGTGGGCGACGAAATCCTACAGAAATACAGCGTCTCTGTTGTTTCGGGAGCATACGTCTACAACGTCACCGGCTCTACCTTTGAAGGAATGGGTGTGTTCTGCCACGAATTCGGCCATGCCCTCGGGCTGCCCGACTTCTACAACACATCGTCCGGGGCCGGTGTGGTGGACTTCTGGAGCGTAATGGACTACGGACAGTATTGGCGCAACGGCTACCGACCCCTCGGCTACAATGCCTACGAGCGCAACTTTATGGGGTGGCTTAAAATCAACGACCTCGGCAACGACCCGCAGACACTCACTATATACCCCATCGGCTCTGCCGACAACACCGAGGCACAAGCCTACCGAATTGTCAACCCCTCCAACGACAAAGAGTACTATATCTTAGAGAACCGTCAGGCAGGCACTTGGTATCCCTCCGAACTCGGCACGGGGCTGCTTATCTACCACGTTGACTATTTGGCCTCCGCCTGGTCGGGCAACTCACTTAACCGCACCGCCAGCCACCCACGTCTCCAAGTACTGCCCGCCGACGGCACAAACCAGGTATTCGCCACGCTGCGCAACAACGGCCTAACCTCAGCACAGGCGTACGAACAGTTCCAAGGCGATGTCTTCCCCGGTACCTCTGCCGTAAGTTCCATTGCCTCGTTCAGCACCTTCACTGGTAGCGGCATCAGCACACCGATTTACAACATAGCAGAAAACAGCGATAATACCATCACCCTACAATATCTTGACCTGCCCAGCCCCGTCGGAAAGTTTGTACGTATTAAGAGTGCGGACACCGATGCGTATGTCGGCGTTCCGACAAACACTACCACACCGATGGTATCAAACACCAATGAAGCAGGCATCTTCTATGTCACCACCGAGGGACAACTTGTGAACTTCCAGAATGGTGCATTTGTTAACGAAGAAACCACCGCCTACACCAAAGGACAGATAGGCACGAGTGGTTCTACATACACCTATAGCGTGAGTGCTGTGAGCGCGGGTGCTAAGGCCGGCACGTATAGCATAGCCTCGGGTAGCAACTATATGCAAGCCACGAGCGAGGCACTTGTCGTAGCCGCCACTGGCGATGCCGCAGCAGCAGAGTTCTATCTGGAAGAAGTAAACGAACTGCCGCTCAACATCAATACCGCTGTGGGCTATGCCACACTCAACCTGCCCGTCCCCTTTAGCGTGCCGAGCGATGTCACCGTGCTTTATGCCTCCCGGGTTCACGACAACCTGCTCACCATCTCCGAGGCCAGCACTTCCGCCATAGCCGCCAACGTACCAGTGATGATACATAAAGCAGGCGGCGGCGAGATTACTATTAGCCTGGCAACGAGCGGCAGCACCATTGACGGCAATCTGCTACGAGCCACCGACCTTGGAGGCACACTCATCCCCTCCACAGACAAAGTTTATATCTACGCCCTTAGCGACAATGGCACCTCTGCCTATTTCCGTCTGCTTAGCGACACCGACCGTGGTGTGGCGGGCTTCAAAGCATACTACTTAGCCAACACCGCAGGCTCCACGCCACAGTATTTCTACTTAGACGACGCTGTAACAGCCCTCACCGGCCTTACCACAACACTGCCCACAGGCACCACCATCTACGACCTACAAGGCCGCCCCGTGTCCACCACAGGAACATTGCCCGCAGGCATCTATATCGTCAAGCAAGGACAGACCATACGAAAAGTCAAACGCTAACAAACTCCGTTAGCCCTAATCAGCAATAAGACAGTCTAAAATCTTAATAAGTCTTAACAAACAAGCGAGTTTGTTAAAGGATGTAGCAAAAATTTGGAAAAACTCCGCGCGATGCTTACCTTTGTGCCGAGTTACAAAACAAATCCGTATGAATTTTAGCACAACGATACTTAAAACCGCAGCTTTCTCGCTGCTTTCCCTCTTCACTTTTACCGCTAACGCACAAGATGCCCCCGTTATGGAGGCTCCCACAGACCAGCCCCTTCGCGCCACCACTTTTACCGCACTCGACCAAGTACTCAGGATGCCCGAAGCAGCCACACAAATGGATGGTTACGCACTCTACGACTCTTGGAACACCACGCGGGCACACTGCTACGCCAACACTGCTAAGCCCGACAGTTTCGACATCGACCTCTCAGGCTTTTGTATGCCTATCGCCAGCGCGCGTATCAGCAGCAATTTCGGCTATCGCCCCCGCTTCCACCGTATGCACAAAGGCTTAGACATCAGTGCCACCACGGGCGACACCATCTATGCGGCTTGGGACGGCAAGGTACGCGTCGTACGCTACGAAGCAAATGGCTACGGCAACTTTGTGGTAATCCGCCACCCCAACGGTTTGGAAACCATCTATGGACACATGTCTAAGCAGCTTTGCTCCACCGACCAAGAGGTGAAAGCAGGGCAGCCCATCGGACTGGCAGGAAACACAGGAGGCAGTTTCGGAGCCCACCTCCACTTTGAAACACGTCTGCTCGGCGAAGCCATCGACCCCTCACTGCTTTTCGACATTCCCGGGCGCAAAATGCAGAGCGACCATTTCGTTTACCGCCGCGCCGATAGTGTCAACGGCATTGTGATGGCTCGCAAATAAAACACGCCAACAACAGTTACAAGAAATACCTAACGGGCATCTGTTCTTCAAAGTCAGATGCCCGTTAGTTTATTCTGGAAGCGCACGCGGCTCGCGTGCTTCATTTTGCAGGCGAGGACACCTGTCGGAGCGCACGCGGCTCGCGTGCTTTATTTTGCAGGCAAGGACACCTGTCGGAGCGTACGCGGCTCGCGTGCATCATTTTGCAGGCGAGCCGCCTGCGCTCCGGCATACGGCTCGCCTGATTGCCTACCTGCTTGCCCTGAAAGGGCTATAGCCATCAGCCCTAACGGGGCTTTTTCCCTGCTTCCGAAACAGAAACTTTGGCGTTAAGCCAGGAGAGGAACGCAAAGCGTGTTTCAGCTTTGCCTTGGCGAGCAAACGTCTGCTAACGACAAACTTTTAGCGGACAGCAGTAATAAGATATTTCTGCTTGATGTCATTCCAACGTGGCAGTACGAGCTTCTTGCCGTAATGCTTCTCGTAGCTCATGCAGATGAAAACTCGTTTCATACGCCGATTTGCTATAATTTATATATTTTTGTAGTCAGAGCTTGGCAAATCATAAGAAAGACAAATATGTACACAATACATAAGACATACACGGGTGATGCCCGATTGATGAACAATACTTCCCCTGATTCGGTAGATGTGGTTATAACCTCACCGCCATATCCAATGATAGAGATGTGGGATGAGTGTTTCGCAGAACAGGACACTAAGATAAGAGGGTCTGTTAAGGAAACGCCTGATACGGCATTTGAACTGATGCACAAGCAGTTAGACAAGGTGTGGCAGAGATGCTATGAGGTTTTGAAGAACGGGGGCTTTCTCTGTGTAAACATTGGAGATGCCACAAGAACTATCAATGGTAAGTTTAAGCTTTATAACAACCATTCTCGCATTTCCGAATTCTGCAATTCCATCGGCTTCACTACCCTGCCAAACATCATCTGGCGAAAGCAGGCGAATGCCCCCAACAAGTTTATGGGCAGCGGTATGTTGCCTTGCGGGGCATATGTGACGCTGGAACACGAGTGGATTCTGCTGTTCAGGAAGGGTGACAAGCGGCAGTACAAGACACAAGACCAGAAGCATGAGCGTATGGAAAGTTCATTCTTCTGGGAAGAGCGCAATGTGTGGTTCTCCGACGTGTGGGATGTGAAAGGAACAAAGCAAAAGATGGAACACAAGGGAAGTCGCGAGCGCAGTGCTGCTTTCCCGTTTGTGATACCCTACCGTCTTATCAATATGTTCTCGCAGAAAGGCGACACAGTACTCGACCCGTTTCTCGGAACAGGCACTACGATGCAAGCTGCTCTGATGTGCGGTCGTAATTCCGAAGGCTATGAGATAGACCCTGCATTAAAAGAACTTATAGAACACGGCATCGCTACGATGGATGTAGATATGTGTAATCGTTTCATCAAGCAGCGTTTCGACCGCCACGTAAGTTTTATAGAAGAGCGCAAAAAGCAGGGCAAAGAAGTGAAGCACTTCAACAAAGTCCTTAACGTACCTGTGATGACGGGGCAGGAAGAGCAGATAACCTTCAACTACATCACCTCGATACGTAAGACGAAAGACGGCTTTTACAAAGCCGACTACGAAGCATTGTCGGATATGAGCAACATCCCTTTTCAATTAATCTAACAAATCATTTGAAAACATGGAAAAGTATTCAATGGAATTCGGCAAAAAGGAGCATGTGCTGAACTATGCATGCCAGCTCTATCAGTTGTCACGCCCCACGAAAGTAGGTGCTGTTATGGCCTTGATTCGCGAATGTCAACCCACGTCATACGATGAATGGAAAGAGTGGTATTTTGCCAATGCTTATACAGCCACGAATACTCCCGTCAAACTGTCGTTGGAAAGTCTTACGGAACTCGGAGAACGTCTCTATGAGAAAATACAAACTTTCGTCATTCCTGACTGGCAGGAAGTTTTCAGCCAGCTGACCCTGCAAGACTGCATCGACTACATCTACAATCTCACCATCAACCGCACCTACGATGGCTATATTCGCGAAAAGTCTGTCGTTAACGACGGTTTGGCAAAGAAGTTCCCCCATGTGAAGTTTGAGGAAAGCGACCTTGAGCTTGACCATGCTGGTGACATTGATTACGTGGTCAAGGTAGGCGACCATCAATTCGGCATTCAGGTGAAGCCCGTGACCGCTAATTCCAACTTTGGCGGCTACTCTCTGAGCGAGCGTATGAAGGCCAGCTTCAACGATTTCACAGAGCAATATGGCGGCAAAGTGTTCGTCGTCTATAGCCAGAAAGGTGAGATTGCAAACACAGATGTCATAGAAAGTATCGGCAAAGAGATAGAACGCCTTAAGAACCTCTGACAATGCCACTCAATATGTCCTGATAAATAGTGACAGTCGCAGTATTCACAAATTCAAGACGAATCTGCGGAACTGGTTGTGACATTCCCTCCATATTAGCAACTCAAGGACTAAGGGATGGAAAACAAATTGGATACAATTAGAGTTACGAGGATTAATCTGAACTTAGTACGAACCGCGTGTTGGCGTATTTTGCAGGCGAGGACACCTGTCGGAGCGCACGCGGCTCGCGTGCTTCATTTTGCAGGCGAGCCGCCTGCGCTCCGGCATACGGCTCGCCTGATTGCCTACCTGCTTGCCCTGAAAGGGCTATAGCCATCAGCCCTAACGGGGCTTTTTCCCTGCTTCCGAAACAGAAACTTTGGCGTTAAGCCAGGAGAGGAACGCAAAGCGTGTTTCAGCTTTGCCTTGGCGAGCAAACGTCTGCTAACGACAAACTTTTAGCGGACAGCAGTAATAAGATATTTCTGCTTGATGTCATTCCAACGTGGCAGTACAAGCTTCTTGCCGTAATGCTTCTCGTAGCTCTTACAGAGTCGCTCGCTCCAGTGTTCGGCGACGGTTGCCCGCGTGTCGTGATACTGATAGATGGTTTCTTCAAGTGCTGCAAGGAAATCTTTCAAGGCCTTGAATAGTTCCTCTGCTCTTGTCATCTTGCTTACAGTATTTTATCCAACAATTTGCCAGCCACAGCTTTGATGACGGGAACGACCACGGTGTTCCCCAACAAGTCGTAGCCTTCTTTTTCGGATATATCGAACTTGAAGTCTTCTGGGTAACCGAAAAGCCGTAATCCCTCGCGCAAGGTGAGGCGGCGCAATCCTTTGCCGTCCACGACGTAGAGTTTTTGCATATCCATTGCAACGAGCGTAGGTGCAAGTTCCTTGGGGCTTAGTATCTTGGCTATCTCAAAGCTCAGTTTGCCTGCCACGATATTGTAGCCTTTCGGAAGCGACGGGTCTTGTTCGCGGCGCAGGACTGGCGTTCCGTTCGCAGATGTTTCGCGCACCTGCCGTTTCGGATGTTCGTGAGCAAGGTAACCTTTCCGTACAAGGCCGTCCAGCGTTTCGCGCAAATCGGGCATATCGCAGAAACTGCGTATCATATCCTCCGTCAGTGCCATACCGTCCATCCACTCAATGCCGTATTGTTCCGCCCATTTTTTCTTGCGGCGTTCCGTCAGCATCGCGTTCAGCAACGCACGTTCCTCAACTGAAGTGGGGCCTTTCGTTTCCAAGTCCCAGCTATGCAGGTTGTTCTTGCCACCACGTTTGTCCTTTATGGCTTTCCCGCAGAGTTCTTCAACGGAGTATCTGGAGAGCAAGTTGCGAACAAAAGGCGTATCACTTACAGGCTTCCCCTTTTCGAGAATGTCCCCCAATACTGCTTTCTTGGGGATAAACGTTATTAAATCCGCCTTTTCGTTGAGATTGCCCACAATGTAAATGCGCTTCCTTTCCTGTGCCACACCAAAGTCGCGGGAGTTAAGCACATTATATGAAACTTTGTAGTCCATCGCGTTAAGCCGCGCCAACATTGTACCCAAAGTGTTGCCGTGGTCGTGCGTCAGCAGCCCCTCTACATTCTCGAGGATAAATCCCGCAGGCCTTTTGTCGCGCAGTATGCGTTCCACCTCAAAGAAAAGCGTTCCGCGCGTGTCGGCAAAACCCAGGCGTTTTCCCGCATAGCTGAACGCCTGGCACGGGAAACCTGCGCAAAGGATGTCAAAGTCGGGAATATCTGCTGTGGGAACGGTGGTTATGTCGCCATATATCTCGTCCTCAGGATGGTTCTGTTTCAGGATCTTGATAGCTGCGGGCTTTATTTCGGACGTAAACACGCATACGGACTGCAGTCCGCGCTCCGCGAGTGCGAGTTCCAGTCCCTTTCGTATGCCGCCCATTCCGGCAAAAAGGTCTATGATTCTGACAGGATTTTGCATTGTTATCCCTTTTTCCGTCCGCAAACTTACGATAATTTATTCCATCAGCAAAGAGAGTGCTATTCGTTCTCCAAGCGATTAGCGGCTTCCTCCCATTGCTGCATCGCTGCTTGCAGTTGTGAGGAGAGGTCTGCGTGGCGGGTGTATAGCGTAGGTGTGGTGTCGCCTTGTGCAAGTTGCGTTTCTACGGCGGCAATTTCTTCCTCAAGGCGTGCCACCTCGGCCTCGGCCTGTGCCACAGCGCGTTCCAATTTGCGCCGCTCACGGGTGGCGGCCTTTTGCTCCTCGTACGACAGGCGTGCCGTGGCTTTTGCTTCGGTGACGGCGGCAACGGGTGACGGGACGGCGGCAACGGAGGACTGTTCGCCGTTGAGAGGCGTATCGCTATCTTTTTTGCTTAGATAGTCGTAGATACCGCCGATATATTCGCGCACCCGGCCACCGCCAAACTCATAGACACGCTCCACGAGGCCGTCTAAGAAGTCGCGGTCGTGGCTCACGAGGATTACCGTGCCGTCAAAAGCGCGGATAGCCTCTTTCAGCACGTCTTTGGTACGTAGGTCGAGGTGGTTGGTAGGTTCGTCAAGGATAAGGAGGTTGACGGGTTCAAGCAACAACTTAATCATTGCCAGGCGGCTACGCTCGCCGCCGCTAAGCACCTTCACCTTCTTGTCCGATGCCTCGCCGCCAAACATAAAGGCCCCGAGGATGTCACGCAATCGCAGGCGCACCTCGCCGGTGGCTACGCGGTCGATGGTCTCAAACACCGTAGGCTCGCCGTCAAGCAGTTGGGCTTGGTTTTGGGCGTAATAGCCGATGCTTACGTTATGCCCGATGCGCAACGTGCCGTCGTAGGGTATCTCGCCCATAATACACTTCACGAGCGTGGTCTTTCCTTCGCCGTTCTTGCCTACAAAAGCCACCTTTTCGCCTCGGCGCACCGTGAGGTTAGCGTGGGAAAAGACGGTGTGTTCACCGTATCGCTTTGTCACATCGTCACATATCACGGGGAAGTCGCCGGCACGCTGACACGGCGGCCAGCGGAGGTGGAGTGCGCTGTTATCCACCTCGTCCACCTCAATAGGAACGATACGTTCCAACTGTTTGATGCGGCTCTGCACCTGTACGGCTTTGGTAGGCTTGTAGCGGAAACGCTCTATAAAGGCTTTGATATCGGCAATTTCCTTTTGTTGGTTGCGATAGGCACGCAGTTGGCTCTCGCGACGCTCGGCACGCAGGCTCACATATTGGTCGTAGGGCACGCGGTAGTCGGTGAGCGTGCCGCAGGAGATTTCTATCGTGCGGTTGGTGACATTGTTAAGAAACGCACGGTCGTGGCTCACCACCATCACTGCTGCACGGCTTCGCGACAGATAGCGTTCCAACCAACGGATACTCTCTATGTCAAGGTGGTTTGTTGGTTCATCAAGCAACAGCACATCGGGGCGCTGCAGGAGCAGCTTAGCAAGCTCTATACGCATACGCCACCCGCCGGAGAGTTCGCTCGTGGGACGAGGAAAGTCCGTTGGCTCAAAACCCAGCCCGCGGAGTGTGCGTTCGGCCTCGGCGCGTGTGTTGTCGGAGGAGAAAAAAGCCAGACGCTCCGTCTCCGAGGCGAAGCGTTCGAGCAAAGTGGCATAGGCGGGTGTTTCGTAATCCCGGCGCTCCGCCAGCTCGCTGGTAAGGCGGTCCACCTCGTCCTGCAAGTGTTTCACGTCGTCAAACACCGTGAGCGTTTCGTCTATGACACTACGGCTATCGGCGGGCTGCATCACCTGCGGCAGATAGCCCACAGTGGCTCCCGTGGGCACGCTGACGCTGCCCGACGTAGGCTGTTGCAAGCCCGAAAGGATTTTTAATAGCGTGCTCTTCCCCGCCCCGTTTTTTCCCGTCAGTGCCACACGCTCCTTAGCGTTGATAACAAACGTTGCCCCACTGAAAAGCGGGGTAGCACCAAAGGATACGGATATGTCGTTAGCCGAGAGCAAAAGGGAGGAGGAGATTATAAGGGTTAGCGGAGTATATCCGTCAGATAAGTCAGTTTAGCAAAAATAGTAGTGTGGGCGGAGCGTCCGAAAACATCCTTTTTGGCGTTGCCGTAGATGTCGGCCAGGCCGAAATAGTAGCGTCCCTCGAGCATAAAGTGGCCGATACGCGTGTGCCACTCCACGCCAAGGCCTCCCACAATGCCGTAGTCGAACTTCTTCTCTATGTCCATCGTGTACTGCTCCACGAGGCTGTTCGGGCGGTCGGGCGTGCCGTCGGCTGTCAGGGTCCACGTGGAGCCTTGCTTAGCACGGTCGGCGATGCAGAAGCCGATTTGTGGGCCGGCCAACACGTAGAACATCACGCCGCGCCGCTCTCTGCCCCAACCCAGACGTGCCAACAGCGGCACTTGTATGTAGTCCAAGTCGCGGCGGTAGGTATCCGGCAAGGGCTGCCCCGCACTGTTCTGGATGTCCTCCGTCCAACCAAGGCGCGTAAAGTTTACTTCGCCTTGGAGCGCACAATACGTGTTGAAATACTTCTCACACGAATAGCGCAGCGTCAGACCGAAAGTCGGGGCGGCGTGAAGTTTTTGTTTGATAGACGGGTCGAAGTCTATCGTATTGAGCGCCACGCCGGCACTGCCGCCAACGGCTAAGTCGCTTCGTGCCTCACCCACCTGCCCACTGGCCGAGGCGAGGGTCGTCAACCACAGAACAAGCACGTATGTAAGAGTGCGTTTTTGCATATCTGGCTGCAAAAGTAAGAAAAAACCGCCTACTGCATAAGCCGAAGGGCGTACTTACTTCAACACAAAGTTACACCTTACAACCCAATTCACTACTTTGGCGGTGGTTCATCATACAAATATCACCGAAAACAGACTCCCCGCAGCGTCTCATCGCAGGAAAAAGCGTACCTTCGCGCTCAGATTACGGGGACGACATCAAGCCCCCGACCTTCCACAAAGAAAAACCCGCACACTCCCCTATCCTTACTATGCAAACCCTTTTAGACAAGCTCAACGCCCTGCGCGCACGCTTTGAGGAGACGGCGACACTTATCACCGACCCCGCCGTCCTTGCCGACCAGACACGCTACGTGCGCTTAGCCCGCGAATACAAAGAACTTGAAGACCTGATGCAGGCGCGCAAGGAATACGCCGCGTTGCTCCAAAACCTCAGCGAGGCCAAGACGCTGCTGATGACAGAGACCGATGCCGAACTCAAAGAAATGGCACGCGAGGAAATCTCCGAGAGCGAGGCACGTCTGCCGGAGATGGAGGAGCGCATCAAACTGATGCTCATTCCCAAAGACCCCGAAGATGCCAAAAACGCCATCCTGGAAATCCGTGGCGGCACCGGCGGCGACGAGGCGGCACTCTTTGCCGGCGACCTCTTCCGCATGTACGCCAAATACTGCGAGCGCAAGGGGTGGCACTTGGAGGTGAGCAATGCCAACGAGGGTGCCGTGGGAGGCTTCAAAGAAATCGTCTGCTCCGTCACGGGCGACAGCGTGTATGGCACACTGAAATACGAAAGCGGCGTACACCGCGTGCAACGCGTCCCACAGACCGAGACACAGGGGCGCGTACACACCAGTGCCGCCACCGTCGCCGTGCTGCCCGAGGCCGAGCCCTTCGATGTCGAGATACAAGAAGGCCTCATCAAGTGGGACACCTTCCGAAGCAGCGGTGCCGGCGGGCAGAACGTCAACAAAGTAGAGAGCGGAGTACGCCTGCGCTATCCGTGGAAAAACCCTAACACCGGCCAGACAGAGGAAATACTCATAGAATGTACCGAAACACGCGACCAACCAAAAAACAAAGAACGCGCTCTGGCACGTCTGCGCACATTTATCTACGACCGCGAACACCAAAAATACGTTGACGACATCGCCTCACGACGAAAAACACTCGTCTCCACAGGCGACCGCTCGGCTAAGATACGCACATACAACTACCCACAGGGACGTATCACCGACCACCGCATAGGCTATACCATCTACAACCTACCAGCATTTATGGACGGCGACATACAAGACTGCATTGACCACCTCATCGTGGCCGAGAATGCTGAACGACTGAAAGATGCCGAACTATAATCACCTAACCTCCCACAAAAAAAGCCTTAAAACGACAACAAGCCATCAGCAAAGGGCTATGAGCCACCAGCAAAGGACAACGCCCTGCGGCTACAAACACACGACGATATCGCGCCCTGAAAAGGCAATAACGTTGCTATACATATTCCTCCCGCCATCGCTACGCTTTTCACACAGGTGCGACCAATAATTTTCTTCATAGGCACAAAGAATTCAAAGTGTGGCTATATTTATACAAACAAAGCCTATATTTTTGCACGTATAGGCTTTATTTGTATAAATATAGCCACACTTTGAATAATTCATCCGAGGACGAAAAAAATTCCTCGGCACGTCAATTAAACAGAACGGGCGGCTCGTGAAATCGCCCTGTAAGGACAAGCACACGGCTCGCGTACGCACCCAGAAACAAGGCCACAGATTGACAATTAAGCGGCCAAAATTGGCAAAAAAGCACCCTAATGCGCTCAGAAAGCACAAAAAAAGCGAGCAATACGGCAAAATCTTTCTCAAATGTAAAAAAAAAACTATTTTTGCAGCCGCTATGCACGAAGAAAGTCCGTTTCTCATCAATCTCAGTGCTCTTGCCAACGACAAAGAGCCGCTGACGATAGACTGCGGGGACGACTTTTTCCAGTCGCTCGCCGACGACGAGATAACCGCAGGCACAATCCGCGTCACAATCCGCGTTGCTCCGCCACGCGGCGGCGTATATACGGTGAGCTATCACATAACAGGCCAGGTGTTCACGCCCTGCGACCGCTGCAACGAGCCAGCATTGCTTACCCTCGACACCGAAGACCTGCGACAAGTTGCCGCCTACGCCATACACGACGGCGTAGATACCGAATTGCCCGTAGCAGGACGAGGCGACGTGTACGACCTCGGACACGACATCTTTGAGACCATTGCCTTGGCGCGCCCGCTCGGCTATCACCACGCCCCGGGTCAGTGTAACCCTGCGACACTCTCCCACATCAGCGGCACAGCAGAAAACCAACAAGAAGAATAATTACAAACAAAAAGAAATACACACAAAACTATGGCACATCCTAAAAGAAGACAGTCCAAGACACGTACGCGCAAACGTCGCACGCACGACGGCGCACCAATGCCCACCCTTACCCTATGCCCTAACTGCGGCGCGTGGCACATCCGCCATAGCGTTTGTCCCAGCTGCGGACAATATCGCGGCAAACAAGCCATCGTGATGGAGGCTGCCGAATAAAAAAGGCACTTTTCTGGCGAGAAGCAAGAAAACAACGACAAGTGACAAGTGACAAGGCACAGCCCCTGACAAATGTGCTTGGCCACCTGTCACTTGTTCCGTTTTTCAGTATTCTTAATCCTAAAAACGTTTATGGAAAAAATCAACGCGGCAATTACCGGCATCGGCGGCTATATCCCCGACTACGTCCTTACCAACGACGAACTCTCGCGCATGGTGGACACCAACGACGAGTGGATTACCACACGTGTAGGCATCAAAGAGCGCCGCATACTCAATGAAGAAGGCCTCGGCGCGAGCTACCTGGGCCGTAAAGCCGTGAAGCAACTCCTGCAGCGCACCGACACCGACCCCGAGAGTGTTGATGCACTCATCGTAGCCACCACCACCGCCGACTATAAGTTTCCCAACACCGCAAGCCTTATCATAGGGCGCTACGGACTCACCAACGCTTTTGGCTTCGACCTGTGGGGAGCGTGCAGCGGCTTTCTCTTCGCTATGGACCAGGCCGCCTCAATGATACAAAGCGGACGCTACAAAAAAGTAATCGTTTGCTGCGCCGAGAAAATGTCGAGCATCACCGACTACACCGACCGCGCCACCTGCCCGCTCTTTGGCGACGGCGCAGCGGCAGTGCTCGTAGAGCCCACCACCGACGACCTCGGATGGCGCGACTCCATACTGCGCACCGATGGCAAAGGCCTACCCTTCCTATGTATGAAAGCCGGCGGAAGCGTATGCCCACCCTCCTACTTCACCATCGACCACCGCATGCACTACATCCACCAAGAGGGACGCACCGTTTATAAGTTCGCCGTGACAAATATGAGCGACCTCACCGCACAAATCGTAGAGCGCAACGGCCTAACAAAGGACAACATAGCCTACATCGTGCCCCACCAAGCCAACATACGTATCATAGAGGCCGTGGCAGCACGCTTAGACGTGCCAATGGAGCAAGTGATGGTAAACATAGAGCACCTCGGAAACACCAGCGGCGCAAGTATCCCATTGACCCTCTGGGAAAACGAAAAGAACCTCAAGAAAGGCGACAACCTCGTACTCACCGCCTTCGGTGCAGGTTTCACCTACGGTGCCGCGTGGCTCAAGTGGGCATATTGATAAAAAGAGATGCACAAGTCAGGCTTCGTAAACATCGTGGGCAACCCCAACGTGGGCAAGAGCACACTGATGAATCTCCTTGTCGGCGAGCGCATCAGCATTGCCACCTTCAAGGCACAGACCACGCGCCACCGCATTATGGGCATCGTAAACACCGACGATGCACAAATCGTACTGAGCGACACGCCCGGTGTGGTGAAACCCGCCTATAAGTTGCAGGAATCAATGCTGCAATTCAGCGAGAGTGCGCTACAAGATGCCGACGTGTTGCTCTACGTCACCGACGTGGTGGAAGAGCCTGAGAAAAACGCCACGTTCCTCGCCAAGGTGCAACAGATGGACGTGCCGGTGCTGTTGGTCATCAACAAAATCGACCTCGCCACACAGGACATCGTCAGCACGCTCATTAAACGCTGGCAAGCATTACTGCCCCGCGCAGAAGTGTTTCCCATCAGTGCCAAAGCCAAATTTGGCAATCAAGCCATACTGTCGCGCATCAAAGCCCTTTTGCCCGAGAGCCCGCCCTACTTTGGCAAAGACCAGTGGACAGACAAACCCGCGCGCTTCTTTGTCAGTGAAATAGTACGCGAAAAGATACTGCTCTACTACGACAAAGAAATACCCTATGCCGTGCAGGTAGCGGTGGAAGAGTTTAAGGAGACCGACACACGCATCGATATTCGCGCTATAATCTACGTGGAGCGCGAGAGTCAGAAAGGCATCATCATCGGACACAAAGGCATAGCCCTCAAACGTCTCGGCATAGAGGCACGCCGCTCGCTGGAACGCTTCTTTGGGAAAAAGATAAACATCCAGACCTACGTGAAAGTAGATAAAGACTGGCGCAACAACGACCGCGAGCTACGCAACTTCGGATACAACCAAGAATAGAAACACATAGAGCAATCAGCAAAACAACAATATCACAATGAACCTCGTAGCCATAGTAGGCCGGCCAAACGTCGGCAAGAGTACGCTCTTCAACCGCCTTATCGGGCAGCGTCAGGCCATCGTCAGCGATGTGGCCGGCACCACACGCGACCGCCAGTACGGTAAAGCCGAATGGACGGGGCGCGAGTTCAGCGTGGTAGATACCGGCGGCTGGGTGGTTAACTCCGACGACGTGTTTGAGGAGGAAATCCGCAAACAAGTGACACTCGCCACCGAAGAGGCCGACCTCGTACTCTTCCTCGTAGATGTCAAGACAGGCATCACCGACCTCGACCAGCAAGTAGCCTCCATTCTGCGCCGCAACAGTGGCAAGGTGATGCTCTGTGCCAACAAGTGCGACGACAACATGAGCCAATACGCCGCGGCGGAGTTCTACAGCCTCGGCCTGGGCGACCCCTACCCCATCAGTGCCGCCACGGGCAGCGGCACGGGCGATTTCCTCGACGAGGTGCTCCGGCGCCTCGGCCCCGACACCAAGGCGGGAGCGGAAGACGACGGCATACCACGCATCAGCATCGTAGGCCGCCCCAACGCCGGGAAGAGCAGCCTCGTCAATGCCTTTATTGGCGAGGAACGCAACATCGTGACCGACCGCGCAGGCACCACACGCGACAGCATTCTCACACGCTACGACAAGTTTGGCTTCGACTTCTACCTCGTCGACACCGCAGGCATTCGCCGCAAGAACAAGGTGAAAGAAGACTTGGAGTTCTACAGCGTGATGCGTGCCATACGCGCCATAGAGAACAGCGACGTCTGCGTACTACTCATCGATGCCACGCGCGGCATAGAGGCACAAGACCTTAATATCGTCAACATCATTCAGCGCAACAACAAGTCGCTCGTTGTAGCCATCAACAAATGGGACATCGCCGACGACAAGTCGCCCGCAGCCATTCAGTATTTTGAAAACACTATCCGACAACGCTTAGCACCGTTCACCGACTTCCCCGTCATCTTTGTCAGCGCGGTGACCAAGCAGAGAATATATCGCGTGATGGAAACGGCGAAGAACGTCTATCTTAACCGTAAGCGGCGCGTAACCACCTCGAAGCTCAATGCCGTGATGTTGCCTATCATCGAAGCCACGCCGCCGCCATCAATGAAAGGCAAGTACATCAAGATAAAATACTGCTCACAAATTCCCAACACACAGATACCTACCTTTGTGTTCTACGCCAACCTGCCGCAGTACATCCGCGAGCCTTACAAGCGGTTTATTGAAAACCAAATGCGCGAGAAGTGGGACTTCCACGGCACACCCATCAACATCTATTTCCGTCAGAAGTAGCCGCCCGTAGCAACGACACACCATACACAAACAGCCGTGCCTCTCAAGTTTTTTTTGAAAAGGCACGGCTGTTTTTCTAAACGGCAAATAAACGGCAAAGATGGCCGAGGCTTATTTCTTCACTACTTTCTTTCCGCCGACAATATATATGCCGCCTTCAACAGGACGAAGAACACGACGCCCTTGAAGGTCGTAGTAGATAAGAGTATCCCGGGCGGGAAGCAACGGGCTGATGCCTGTGGCTACATCGCCTACATAGGTAAAGAGGTAACGGCTTCCCTTGTCGCCGAGGTGGTTGCCGCTGTAAGTCATCACGCACCACGCCATATTCACAGCATCGCCACGGCTACTGCCACGGTCGCACATCAGGTCGCCCTTGATTTGAAGCCCATAGTAGTGCTCTATGCCACTATAAAGCATCTGGAAAGTGCCGGCAGTGGCCGTGGTGCCATATTGCAAGTAGTTGGCGGCTTGGAAAGAGCCATTGCCGAGGCCGGTCTCGGCGGTACCGGCAACGAGGTCGAGGGGCTGGCCGTCGGCGGTAAACATCAGCACTCCGTTCTCGGTTGCAGGGTCGGCCACGAAGTAGAACTGCTGCGAGGTAGCCTGCTCGGTGTCAGCGAGGTCAACGTTGTTGATTTGGATGGCTGGCGTTTCGTTGTATGTGCCGAGTGTCCAGAAGAAAGGCGGCGTGCGATTGTCTTGGAGGGTGTAGAGATAGTGTGTGTTCTCGTCGCTGAGACGCACCACGGTGGCAGGATTTACCACATCGCCCGTCTCTAAGGGCTTTTGCACAACGACACCTACCTCAGAGAAGAGGTAACGACTGCCGGGGTCGCCGGTGTAGTTGCCGCTATAAGGCCACACCGCCCATTGCATATTGACACCGCTGCCATGGCTCGTGCCACGGTCATTTACGAGGTCGTCGTTCGCCATACGCAGCCCGTAGTAGCCAGGATAGTCGGTAACGATGAGGCGCATCTCCTCGGCATCTGCCACACCGTACTGTAGGTAAGAGGCGGTGGTAGTGGTAGAGCCGTTCCAAGAGGTGCGCGTAATGCCCTCGGTGTAACTGACGGGCTGGCCGTCGTAGGTGTAGAGGTTGAACGTCTTGGCATCAGCACCTTGCATAAAGTAATAGAGTTGCTTGGTGCTATCGGCTGTGCCGGCGTAGTCTTCGTTGGTACACTGTATGGTGGGGTTGTCGTAGTGTACACCTTGTGTCCAGAAGAAGGGGCCGCCCTGACTCGTGGGTCGATTGTCGCGTATCGTGTAATATACTTTCTCGGTGGCGGTGGAGAGTTTCACTACCTTAGCTGCGGGGATAACATCGCCACTGGCATACACGTCGGCTATCTCACTGGCCTCGGACGGCCAAGGCACTACTTCGCCTGTGGCGGCAATGGTGGGGCGCTGCGCATCCATTGCCTTGAGGGAGTCGGTAAGCTCCTCTGCCATTTGCTGCAAGAGTTCGGGCATAGCGTCGGCCAGGTTATTTTCTTCGCCGGGGTCGTCGCTGAGATTGTAGAGACGACGCTCCTGTGTCTCCCACAAGTAGAGCAGGTGGTAGTCGCCTTTGAGCAGTCCGCTATATGTGCCGTAGCCCTCGGCGCGGTCGGCGGTCTCCCCCCAACGGTTGGGATAGTGTGTGATGACGGGGCGGTCGCGGCGCAGGGAGGGGTTGAGCAAGAGCGGGGTGATGTCCTTGCCATCGATAGTCTGTACGGTGGTGTAGTCGGTAACGCCGGCCATAGCAAGGATGGTGGGATAGAAGTCTTCAATGATAACGCGGTTGGGGTTTTCTGTGCCGCCCTCGGTGACACCGGGCCAGTAAACCATCATCGGCTCATGGATGCCGCCATCGTAGCCGCTGCCCTTACCGCCGCGTGCGGGGTAGTTGGGGTCGTGGTTCAAGCGTCCCTGGCGCGGACTAACGGCCTGACCGCCATTGTCGCTCATAAAAATAATAATGGTGTTGGAAGCGATGCTGTCGTCTTGGCTCTCCACCCAGTCCATCAGGTCGCCGAGGCTCTTGTCCATTCCCTCAATAAGAGCGGCATGGTTAATCTCACTGGTATTGAGGTTGGCCCCTATCTGCTCGTCGTAAACGCCCTGCCCGTTGCTCTGCACGTAATTACCGGTGAAACGGCTGTCGGCGTTGTATGGCGTATGTATGGCGTATTGCGACATATAGAGGAAGAAAGGCTTGTGTGCTCGCACGGCGCGGTTCAGATAACTCACCGCCTCAATGGTGAGTGCCTCGGTGAGGAACGTGCCTTTTTCGTAGTAGCCATCGAGGTCGGGAACGTGGTATGTGCCGCTACCGTAGTTTTCGGCGGCAAGATAACTCCCCGGTGCTCCGGCGGCACTGCCTGCCACTTGGTAGGTGAAGCCGAGGTTGCGCGGGTCGGCACTACTCGTACCCACGGTGCCGAAGTTGCCTTTTCCGATGTGGATAGTGGTATAGCCGGCATCTTTGAGCAGTTGGGGCAGCGGCGTAACGAGCGTTGTCTGCACTTTGTCCACCGCCTTGCGCGTGGTGGCGGGTTGTATGCCGTTGTAGTTCCACTGCGGTAGCGTCAGTGTTCCGCCACTGGCATTGGTATTGGTGTTATAACCCTCCACCCAGTTTGTCACACGGTGGCGGGCGGCGTTCATTCCGCTCATCAGCGAACAGCGCGAGGGTGAGCTCACGGGACAAGCATAGGCATTTGTAAACTTCACACCGAGGCTGGCCAAACGTTCCATATTCGGTGTGCGATAGCGGTCGTTGAGCGCCACGCGCTCTCTCCAAAACGGCACGCTCGACTCGTTCCAGCCCATATCGTCCACGAGGAAGAAGATGATGTTCGGCTGCTGTACGGTCTGTGCCAAAGCGGTTGCGGGAAGCACGCCGGAAAGCATCAGCGTGCGAAAAGTTGTGAGTTTCATACTGCTATATAAGTATTGGTGTGTAAACCGTGTCTGCGCGACAAAGATATTTAATAATTAGAAAATGGAGAAACATAAAGAACTTTCTTTACGTCCAGACGCAAAGCACGTTCTTCTACAACAAGAAGAGGATCTCCATTCGTAGGAAAGAGTAGCGAGCCACGCTAATCAAGACAAACCTCCACGACAAGCGGTCGCTCACAAGAAACAGAAGGAGCGAAAAAGGCTTCGAGAGCCTCCGCGAGGGCTTTCCGGTCGTGAACAGAAGTGCCGATATACTCAGCCTTGTAACTGTGGCAAATGCCCTTGGCAGAGGTGGTGTGGACGGCGGCCACCAGAGGTAAAGCCGTCGAGGCATTTAGCCCTTTGAGGCGTTGGAAGATACCGCCACCGCCATCGTTGAGTACCATCACGCGCAGGTTGCCACGAAGGTTGGAGTTCCACAGCGCGTTGCTGTCATAGAAGAAGCTCAAATCGCCCACGACACAACAAACGAGGCCGCTCTCCACCAGGCTATGCCCCGCCGCTACGCTGAGGCTACCCTCTATGCCATTCACGCCTCTGTTGCAATGGAAATAATGGCCGTTGATGGTTTGGCAGAGACGCAGGGGGGTGCTGTTGCCCACGTGCCAACAAACAGGCCTTTGCGTTGCATCCGCACGCCGAAGCAACTCAGAGAAGAGAGAGGTCCAAGGGGAAGAGACGCTTTTTGTCTTCTTAGCCGACAATATCGTCTGATTGATACACTCCACATTGGCATTGGAGGGAAGGGCACGCAGTTGCTTCAAGGCATTTTCGGGCAGGCAGTGTACCACCTGATAGAGTTGACCAAACGTGTCGGGCTCGGCTGCGGTGGGTTCTATACGCACCACGCGGGTATCGCCACGGAAGAGCCACGAGGCATAATCTTTTTCTATGGCTGTGCCGCCGATATGTAGCACCACATCGGGCAGAAGTGTCGGTGGGCTGAACGTAGCAGCGCGATAGGCATTCAGCGCGAGGGTATAAGTAGAGCCTATGGCTTCACTAAGTATCAGAAGTTTGTTTTCAGCAAATAGTTCTCCGAGCAACTGCGAGGGCGGGAAATCCATCTGCCCCACAAACACCGCAGGCAACTCTGCCTGAGCAAACATCTGTAATGTCTCGGCGGGCAGGGAGTTAACCGGCATAGGCTGTGGCTCGTGGAAGATGGTAGCGAAGGGTAACTCCTCCTTATTATATATATGGAGTGGTTCGCTCAGCGGCACATTGATATGCACCGGTTGTCCACCGTTGCCGTGCAAGGCTTGTAGTGCCTCACGGCATATACGTTCTCCCACGTCGCCTGCCGCTTCGGGTATTTGCCACGTAGGCGTATAGGGCATCAGCGCGCCTTGCTGCGGTATGGTTTGTCCTTTAAGTTGATTGATGTCGCACGGCGGTCGGTCGGCAGATATAATCAACAGCGGCGCGTGGCGATAGTAGGCCTCTGCCACGGCAGGCAGCGTGTTGAGCAACGCCGTGCCGCTCGTAACGCATACCGCTGCAGCACGGCGTGTGCCTAAATAAAGACCTATGGCCACAAATGCGGCACTACGCTCATCGGTGACAGGCCAAAGGCATAAGTCGCCACGCAGGGAGAGTTCGTAGAAATCGTTGACCAACGGCGCATTGCGCGAGCCCGGACACACCACCACGTGGCGCACCTCATACGCCACGAGGAGCGCAGCCAATTGATTTACAGAAGACTTTGCGGAAAACATATATTGGCGGGGGCTTACGTAAGATGTTTATCCAAATAGCGGCAGCAAGGCACGTAGGGCATTGAGCTTACGCTCGGTTTCCTCCCACTCCTCATCGGCGGTGCTCGCTTGGAGGATGCCACTACCCGCGTAAAGGTCGCACCCCTGGTCCACCACATGCAGGCAGCGGAGCGTCACGAAGAAAGAGAACGTGCCATCGGCAGCCACGGGGCCGGTGTAGCCCGCATAATATAGGCGGTCTATATGCTCCAACTCCGCACACAACACCTTGGCCGAACGTACCGGCATACCACACACGGCGGGTGTGGGATGGAGCAAGTCTAAAAGCAGGGCTATGGATTGCGGCGCGGGAAAGCTAAAATCGGTGCGCAGATGGAGCAGGTTGCCCGAGGGTACGATGTGTAAGCGTCCTACTTGATAGGGTACCCCGAAATCGCCGAGCACGTGGAAAATATGTTGCTGTACGAGTCGTTGCTCTTCTATGTTTTTACGCGACCACCCACTAAGAAACAAGGCCTTGTCGTTGTTGCCCAGCATTGTTCCGGCGAGAGCCATTGTCTGGCAACGTCTTTCACCATTCATCGACAGCAGGAGCTCAGGCGTAGCGGTAAGCCAGGTGCCTGTCTGTGGTGTATGCCAAAGGGCTATGTAGTTGTGCGGATAGTGTTTGCAGGCCGCACCAAACACACGCAGCATTTCCAAGGAATAAGCCACTAAGCGCAGCCTTACTCGGCGTGCCAACACCATTTTCATAGCACGTCCCAGGCATAGTGCGCGGTGCACCGCAGCGAAGTCGTTCATATAGAGTTCGCGGTCGCTCTCTTCGTAGCCGCTGAGTTGCTTCAGCTCATTGGGCAAGGTGGCCCCGTTGAAACGCGCACTTTTCTCAGCAGGAATAAATAAAGGCGGGTATTTGGCAGCGTCGTATGGTGCAATAAAAAAGCCCTCGCGCTCCCCCACCCTGTCTATGCCGCCCACCACTTCATCGGCTCGGGAAGCACTGAGCGCATACACCTTACCCGTGTTCGGCAAACGATACAAAGCAAAACACGGTGCGTTCAGGAAATCTATCGGGCGAAGCATAGTATATGGCGGAGCTATATATATATATGGAGTAACAGCGCAAAAAGAACTGTATTTACGGCTTAGTGCATCGCAAAAAACAAATGCTTTTTAGTTCATCAGGAATTAAAGAGCACCTTCCGTCTCTTTGGCCTTCTCCCAAATAGCATCCATCTCGGCAAGGGTAAGGTCGGTAAGGCTTCTTCCTTGTGCTTTCACTGCGGCCTCAAGATAGTTGAAGCGTTGGATAAACTTACGGTTGGTATGCTCCAAGGCGTTGTCGGGGTTGATATGGTAGAGACGTGCAGCATTGATAAGGCTGAAAAGCACGTCGCCAAACTCGCTCGTGGCGCGTTCCTTGTCCATACGTTCCACCTCGGCTTCAAACTCGCTGATTTCCTCTTTCACCTTTTGCCACACCTGTGAGCGTTCTTCCCAATCAAAACCCACATGGCGTGCCTTGTCTTGAATGCGATAAGCTTTAATAAGCGAGGGGAGTGCCTCGGGCACACCACCGAGTACTGTTTTCTTGCCTTGGTGCTCGCGCTGTTTGAGTTGTTCCCATTGGTTGAGCACCTGCTCCACGTTCTTCGCCGTGGACTTTTCGCCGCTATTGGCTGGCGGGAAGACGTGCGGGTGGCGAAAGATAAGTTTATCGCACACGCGGTGGCACACGTCTGCCATATCGAAACGCCCCTGCTCCTGTGCGATAAGGGCATAGAACACCATGTGCATCGTTACGTCGCCAAGTTCCTCGCAAATGCTATCGGCATCATCTTTTATCAGCGCATCACAGAGTTCGTACGTTTCTTCTATTGTGTTGGGGCGAAGGCTTTCGTTGGTTTGCTTATTGTCCCACGGACATTTCTCGCGCAGCTCGTCCATAATGTCAAGCAAACGCCCGAAAGCTTGCATCTTTTCTTCTCGGGTATGCATAGGTTAAAAGGTTTAGACTATACTTACCAAAATGGGCAAGCTGTTATGAAAGTTTGTCTATCACGCGCCAAATATCGCGGGTGAAAAATGCTTCGTTGCACGTAACAATAGCACGCACGCCGGTAGCAGATATCGTAGGGATATCATCTACGGAAACTGCTCCGCCGATACATATCGGCAAGGGAATATCGGCCTCATACAGCGCAAGCACCAACTGCCGTAACTCCTCGGGCGTGAAATGCTCAAAACTCCCGGCGTCAATATAGTCCGCACCGCCTGCACGCGACTTTTTCACACTGTCGAGATCGGCGCACAAAGCACCTATCAGAGGTTCCTCGCCTAATTGCCGCCTCGTGGCACCGACAGCGTCAGGGCTGCTCAGGAGTACACCATCGGCTTTTACCGTCTCGCACAATGCGGCATCGTCTTTTATTATCAGTACTGCCTCAGACTCACGGCATAGACGCACCGCCTCGGAAGCAAGACTTACAGCCTCAGGGTCTTTTGGCTCATACACCACCCACCGACAACCGTTAGCCAACACGCGGCGCACGGCATTGATATCAGAAGTAATAAATTGGAGATTCATTGCATTAAACAAAGGAGGTTATCTCTTCCAGGCCTTATAAATCATCACCGCAAGAACCACTACGACAAAACCAATAATCACATAGCCAATCTCGTGGCTGTATTCCGTGGCGAGGCGATAGACCTCGTCGGTCGTCTTGAGTGGCGTAAGCCGATATATGGCGTATCCTATCAGTGCCAATACGGTGTTCCAAGCAGCGGCTCCTAACGTGGTAAAAGCCAAGAAGCGAGCTATGGGCATTCGCGACAATCCGGCGGGGATAGAAATCAGTTGGCGTACGGCGGGAACAAGTCGGCCAAAAAAGGTGCTTGTGGCTCCGTGGCGGCGAAAGAAATCCTCGGCGTGCTCCACTTTTGCGCTATCTAAGAGGCACAAATGCCCTAAGCGGCTGTTGGCGAAGCGATATACCACGGGACGTCCTAAATAGCGTGCTAAGCAATAGTTCACCAAAGCCCCCACATCGGCGCCAAGCGTAGCAAACACCACCACAAGCACGATGTTCATACTGTCGCCAGCCATTGACAGCCAAGCGGCAGGAGGCACTACTACCTCGGAGGGAAAAGGGATAAAAGAACTCTCAATGGCCATAAAGAGGGTGACCACCCAATAGTTTAGGTTCTCAAGCACCCAACGTATCAGTTCTGCTGTCATAAGTTTCGGTTTCAACAGACTTTTGCTCGCCGAGGCAAAGCTGAAGCAAGCTTCGCTTTACTCTCCTTGCTTGACGCAAAAGTTTCGTTTCTGCGCCGCGAAATTACATAATTAATCCTAAATCTACTTAAAACATTTGGCCGCAATTAAACCTCACTGTACTTTTGCTGTCAGAAAAATGGCGTACAAAAAAGAAACGCGCTGTTTTCTACAATTCACTCTTAAGGCAAGTTTTCACAAAGCAACGGTATTTCTTGCTTATACTCTTGCCTAAAACGAAAAGGACAACAAATATGAAAAAGAGCCTCTTTGGGTTGGTACTCTTAATGCTTACCACCCTACTTGCCACCAGCTGTGTGAGCAAGAAACAGTTTCAAGCCCTTCAAGGTCAGAACGACAGCTTGCGCTCGCGCATTGCTGGCCTGCGTGGTGAATACGCATCGTTGCAAGGGCAATACAATGATGCACAAGTAACCATTGCCAGCCTGCGCACACAAGGCAGTAGCCTTGAGGAGCGCTTAGCCGAGGAACGTCAGCGTAATGCCGCCCTGCAGGCTCAGTACAACACGCTGATGTCGAACTATAGTCAAAGTGTGAGCCAGGGCAACGTAAACATTTCTAAGTTGGTAGATGAAATCAACGCTTCGAACCGCTTTATCCACCAACTCGTTGACGCAAAGAACCGCAGCGACTCCCTCAACCAAGTACTCACCGACCGCCTCACACGCAGCCTCAGCCGCGAGGAGTTGCAAGAAGTTGATGTACAAGTGTTGAAAGGTGTGGTTTATATCTCCTTGGCCGACAATATGCTCTATAAGAGCGGCTCGTACGAGATAGGAGAGCGCGCCGGCGAGACACTCTCCAAGATTGCTAAAATTATTATGGACTATAGCGACTACGATGTACTCGTAGAAGGTAACACCGATGACGTACCTATCTCGCGCCCGAACATCCGCAACAACTGGGATCTCTCGTGTTTGCGTGCCAGCAGCGTGGTGCAGGAGTTGCAGACACGCTATGGCGTTGACCCCAGCCGTTTGAGTGCCGCAGGACGTGGCGAGTACAACCCCATTGCTACCAACAGCACCGAAGTGGGTAAGCAGCGCAACCGCCGCACACAGATTATCATCACCCCGCGCCTCGACCAGTTCCTGGAACTCATTGACCAAGCACCCGAGGGCGAAGGACAATAAATAGTCCGCTCTCTTCAAAAACCAAGTGCGACAATCTTTCTGTATGGCTACAAAAGATTGTCGCACTAAGTTTGTACGTATTGTGCTTGTCGGATTAGAGTTTTTGTTTCACCTCTATTTCCTTAAACGTTTCTATCATATCGCCCTCCTTGATGTCGTTGCACCCGGCGAGGCTGATACCACACTCAAAGTTAGTGGTAACTTCTTTGACATCGTCTTTGAAGCGTTTCAAGGCGAGCAAACTTCCGGTAAATATCACGATACCGTCGCGTATGAGGCGTGCCTTATCCGTGCGCGACACTTTTCCGTCCACCACGTATGCTCCTGCCACGAGGCCGACTTTGCTGATGTGGTAAACCTGGCGCACTTCCACGGTAGCGGTAACCTCCTCCTTGATAACAGGAGCGAGCATACCCTCCATCGCCTGCTTCACCTCGTCAATAGTGTCGTAAATAACGCTGTACAGACGAATATCTACACCGTCGCGTTCGGCTTGTCGGCGTGCAGCAGCACTGGGGCGCACCTGGAAACCTACGATGACAGCTTGTGAGGCTGCGGCGAGCGTCACGTCGTTCTCGCTGATTTGTCCCACGCCTTTGTGGATAACGTTCACGGCTATCTTGTCGGTAGAGAGACGTATCAGCGAGTCGCTCAAGGCCTCCACGGAGCCATCCACGTCACCCTTGACGATGATATTCATCTCTTGATAGCTGCCTTGCTTGATGCGTCGGCCTATCTCATCGAGTGTGAGCATCTTCTGCGTGCGTATGCTTTGTTCGCGTGCGAGCTGCTCGCGCTTAGTAGCAATCTCGCGTGCCTCCTGCTCACTGCTCATCACGTGGAACTGGTCGCCGGCCTGAGGCGCGCCGTTGAGTCCGAGCAAGGTGGCTGCCATAGCGGGGCCGATATTGTCGATGCGGTTGCCACGCTCGTTGAAGAGGGCTTTCACACGTCCATAATTCGTTCCGGCCAGCACCACATCGCCTTTGCGCAACGTGCCGTTGCCGACGAGTACCGTAGCCACATAGCCACGTCCTTTGTCGAGCGAACTCTCTATGATGGTACCCGAAGCATTGCGGTTGGGGTTGGCTTTCAGCTCTAAGAGGTCGGCCTCAAGGAGTACTTTCTCCAAGAGTTCTTCCACGCCGATACCTTTCTTGGCACTAATGTCCTGGCTCTGGTACTTTCCGCCCCACTCTTCCACGAGGAAGTTGAGTTGCGCCAGGCCTTCCTTTATTTTATCGGGGTTGGCTCCGGGCTTATCAATCTTGTTGATAGCAAAAACGATAGGCACGCCTGCTGCCACAGCGTGGTTGATAGCCTCTTTTGTTTGTGGCATAATGTCATCGTCGGAGGCGATAATGATAATGGCTATGTCGGTGGCCTGTGCACCTCGGGCGCGCATGGCAGTAAATGCCTCGTGGCCGGGGGTGTCGAGGAAGGTGATGTGTCGTCCGCTGTCGAGCGTCACGTTGTAGGCTCCGATGTGTTGCGTGATACCGCCGGCCTCGCCTGCAATGACGTTGGTCTTGCGGATATAGTCGAGGAGCGACGTCTTGCCGTGGTCAACGTGTCCCATTACGGTGACAATTGGTGCACGCGGCTGGAGGTCTTCCTCGCGGTCGGCCTCCTCGGCCACGGCTTCGCTCACCTCGGCACTGATATACTCCGTGGAAAAGCCGAACTCCTCGGCCACGAGGTCTATCGTCTCGGCATCGAGGCGTTGGTTGATGCTCACCATTATGCCGATGCTCATACAGGTACCTATCACCTTCGTCACGGGTACGTCCATCATTGAAGCCAGTTCGTTGGCCGTGACAAACTCGGTGAGTTTAAGTACTTTGCTCTCGGCTTTTTCTTCGCGCAGCTGCTCCTCGTGCTGTTGGCGCACTTGGTCGCGCTTTTCACGACGATACTTGGCCCCTTTTGCTGTTTTGCTCTTGCTGGTGAGGCGTGCGAGTGTTTCGCGCACTTGCTTTGCTACGTCTTCATCGCTCACCTCGGGTTTGAGTACGGGTTGCTGTTGTTTCTTCTGTTTCTTGGCGTTTTTGCCGCCACCTTGGTTTTGCGGTTGGTTGTTTCCACCGCGTTGCCCGCCTTGGTTCGCATTGGCTGCCTGACGCCCTGCGGCAGCGATGTCCACACGCTGTGAGTTGATACGCTGACGCTTTTTCTTCTCTGTGGCGGCGGCGAGGCGTTCTTTCTTAAGTTCGGCCTTCGACTTTTTCTTAGGACGTGTGGAGTCGTTGATGGCACTGAGGTCTATCGTGCCGAGTACTTTGGGGCCTTGCGGCGCGGGTTTGGTGTGCAGCTTAAACACGCCGTCCTCCTCTGTGCCGAGTTGTGCCAGTCGCTGCTCCTTTTTAGAGAGTGGTTTAGCGACCTCTTCTTTCATAGGCTCTTCCTCGGCGGGTGTCTCGGTCGGCGCAGGCTCTTCGGAGGCGGCAACGGGCTCAGGCTCCGCCTCGGGCTGTGGGGCTTCCTCCTCCTCGGACTCGGGAGCCGTGGCGGTGGCCTCTTCTTCTACAGGCTCGGACGCGGCGGGAAGCTCCGGCTCAAAGGTTTCCACGGGTGCGGACTCTTCCGCCGGTGCTGCCACGGGGGTAGGCTCTTCCTGCGCTGTCGGGGGAGCGGGGGCTACCTCTGGCTCTACTACTTCTTCTGCGGCCTCCACTTCTTCTTCCGTAGGCTCGGCGGGGAGTTCCTCGGCGGTAGCGGGGATTTCCTCGGCGGGGAGTTCCTCGACGGTGGCGGGGAGTTCCTCGGCAGGCTCGAGCGCAGGTGCAGGCTCGCTGGTTGGCGGTTCTTCCGCCTCGGGTAGCGTCTCTATCTCAGCAGGCTCAGCCTTTGCCAGCTCATTCTGCCGTTTGTTGCGGAAACGCATTTGCAGGAGTTCGTCGGCAGCATTGCGCAACGACTTATCGGCTCCAAAAGCCTCTTTAAGCAGTTCGTAGTGGGAGTCGTCGATCTTCGTACTGGGCGAGACGTTTTCAATGACCACGCCTTTGGCTTCCAGCGTCTCAATAACGGTTTGGAAACCTACGTTAAATTCTTTTACTATCTTACTTATTCTAACACTCATAGATGAGTTTTGGGATTTTTACGTTGTTTGGCTTACTATCTACTATTCAAATTCGGCTTTGAGTATGCGCAACACTTCGTCAACGGTGTCTTCCTCAAGGTCGGCCTGCTCAATAAGTTGTTCGCGCGGAGCTTTAAGCACCTCGCGTGCGGTACGGAAGCCTACGCCTTTTATGGCATCGATTACCCACTGGTCTATTTCGTCGGCAAACTCCTCGAGATAGATGTCTTCCTCTTGCTCGTTCACCACGTCGCGGAAGACGTCGATGCTGTATCCGGTGAGTTTTGAGGCGAGCTTGATGTTTATGCCGTTCTTACCGATAGCGAGCGACACCTCTTCGGGGCGCAGATATACGGCAGCGGTGTGTTTTTCATCGTTGAGTTCTATGCTCGACACTTGTGCGGGCTGCAAGGAACGTTGTATAAGTATGCGCGGGTTGGCACTGTAGTGTATCACATCAATGTTTTCGTTGTGCATCTCGCGTACAATGGTATGAATGCGGCTACCCTTCACCCCGACGCAGGCTCCCACGGGGTCGATGCGGTCGTCGTAGCTCTCCACGGCAATTTTGGCACGCTCGCCGGGAATGCGGGCTATGCAACGCACGGTGATGAGGTTGTCGGCAATCTCGGGGATTTCTTGTTCGAGGAGTTTCAGCAGGAAAGCATCGCACGTGCGGCTGAGATATATCTTGGGATTGCCGTTAGGGTTCTCCACGTGGTCGATGACGGCACGAACGGTGTCGCCCTTGTGGAAAAAGTCGCGCGGTATTTGCTGGTTCTTGGGAAGGATGAGTTCGTGCCCCTCATCGTCCATCAGTAGTGTTTCATTCTTCCACGCCTGATATACCTCGGCTGAAATCATTTCGCCCTCGCGTTCTTTATACTGTTGATAGAGGTTTTCGTGTTCGAGTTCCAGGATTTTGCTGGCCAGTGTCTGGCGCAGCGTAAGTATGGAGCGACGTCCGAACTGGCTGACATCGATTTTCTCGCTGACATCCTCGCCCACCTCGTAGTCTTCTTCTATCTGGCGTGCCTCGCTCAGCGAGATTTGTTTGTTGGGGTCGGTCACTTCGCCGTCCTCCACCACCTCGCGGGTGCGATAGATTTCAAAGTCGCCCTTATCGGGGTTGACAATCACGTCGAAATTCTCGTCCGTGCCGTACTCGCGCGCTATGACATTTCGGAAACTCTCTTCAAGGACACCCACCATCGTGGTGCGGTCAATGTTTTTGTTTTCTTTGAACTCCGTAAAGGTGTCCGTGAGGCGGGGAGCCTCATTTTTTTTCTTGGCCATTATGTGTTTCTTTGTTAATTATTCTCAAAACTGAATAACGTACTTGACAGTATATACCTCGTCGAAAGCGAAGCGCATATCAAGCAGTTCAAGGTGGGGACGCTTGTCGCCCTCGTTTTTCACTTTCTGCTCCACTTCCACGTTGAAGCCCTCGGCATCTACGGCCGTGAGCGTACCTACGTATTTGCGTCCTTTCTTTGGGGCTACCTCCACGGTGTCGCCGAGGTGGTTCTCGTACTGGCGTACCACCTTAAACGGCTGCCCTATGCCGGCACTGCCCACCTCAAGTTCAAAATCCTGCTCATCGCGGTTGAGACGGCTCTCTATGTAGCGGCTCAGTTCCACGCAATCGTCAATCCATACGCCGTCCTTGTGGTCAATCTCCACCACAATGCGGTTGTCCGCCGAAATCGTCAGGTCGGTAAGGAAATAGTCCTTGCCCGCTAACCATTCGGCCACAATGTTTGCTACGACTTGTTTGTCAATCATTGAATTTTTTCCTATTTTATAAAACGAAGTGAGGAACTTTGCAGCTCCTCACTCTCTCAACGCCACAAAAGTACACCAGAAAGAGCGATTTAACAAGGCGCGTCGGCTTTTTTTCGCTCAAAAAGGCGAAAAAAGGTGTTTTTTACAAGTTTTGGCGGGGCAAAGTGGCAACACGCTTGGCAAATCCAGCTTTTTGTTCGTACCTTTGCGAGCGTAACAACAGTTAAACCACATAAATTCCCAACCACACATGGAAAAGATTAAAGGTCTCATCGACGCGCCGTTTACGCCGTTCGATAGCAAAGGAGAACTCAATCTCAGCGTTATTCCCGAATATGCCGCCCTGCTTGCCCGCAACGGGCTGAAAGGCGTGTTTATCAATGGCTCCAGCGGTGAGGGCTATATGCTCACCGAGGAGGAGCGCAAAAGTTTGGCGGAGGCTTGGATGGCCGCCGTACCCGAGGGGTTTAAGGTAATCGTCCACGTGGGTAGCACGTGCGTGAAGTCGTCGCGCCGCCTGGCCGAGCACGCACAAGCCATCGGAGCGTGGGGCGTAGGGGCTATGGCACCGCCGTTCCCCAAAGTGGGACGCATCGAAGAACTCGTGAAATACTGCGAAGAAATAGCCTGCGGCGCACCACAGTTACCCTTCTACTTCTACCACATCCCAGCATTCAACGGGGCTTTCCTCTCAATGCTCGACTTCCTCAAAGCCGTTGACGGACGTATCCCCAACTTCGCCGGCATCAAATACACTTTTGAGAGCCTCTACGAGTACAACCGCTGCCGCCGCTACGCCGGAGGCAAGTTTGATATGCTCCACGGACAGGACGAAACCATACTGCCGTGTCTGGCTATGGGCGGTGCACAAGGCGGCATAGGCGGCACCACAAACTACAACGGGCGTTGCCTCGTGGGTATCCTTGAAGCCTGGGAGAAAGGCGATTTAGAAGAGGCGCGCAAACTACAAAACTATGCGCAGGACGTTATTGATGTCATCTGCCACTTCCGTGGAAACATCGTCGGCGGAAAGCGTATTATGAAGCTCATCGGCCTTGACCTCGGCCCCAACCGCACGCCGTTCCAAAACGTCACCGATGCCGAGGAAGCCCAACTGCGTAAAGAGCTTGAGGCTATCGACTTCTTCAACCACTGCAACAAGTAAGCCCGCTATTATGACACTTATTGACGGCAAAGCCACCGCCGCCACTATCAAAGAAGAAATTGCCGCCCGCGTCGCCGAAATCGTCGAGGCGGGCGGCAAACGTCCACACCTGGCAGCCATCCTCGTAGGCCACGACGGAGGGAGCGAGACGTATGTAAAAAACAAAGTGCTCGCCTGCAAAGCCTGCGGCTTTGAGAGCACCCTCATACGCTACGAAGACACGGTAAGCGAGGCCGAGCTCCTGCAACGTGTTCAACAACTTAACAGCGACGCGGAGATTGACGGCTTTATCGTACAACTGCCCCTGCCCCGCCACATCAGTGAGCAACGCATCATTGAGGCCATTGACCACCGCAAAGACGTTGACGGCTTCCACCCCGTCAATGTAGGACGTATGGCCATCGGCCTGCCTTGCTACGTCAGCGCCACACCGCTCGGCATACTCGAGCTCCTACGACGTTACCACATCGAGACACGCGGCAAACGCTGCGTCGTACTCGGACGAAGCAACATAGTAGGTAAGCCCATGGCCAGCCTCATGATGCAGAAACAGTATGGCGACAGCACCGTCACCGTACTCCACTCGCGAAGCCAAGACCTCAAAGAAGAGTGCCGCCGTGCCGACATCCTCATCGCCGCCATAGGACACCCCGGCTTCGTCACCGCCGATATGGTGAAGCCCGGCGCAGTAGTCATCGACGTAGGCACCACACGCGTAGCCGACACCACGCGCCAGAGCGGGTTTCGCCTTAGTGGAGATGTAGATTTTGACAACGTGAAAAACGTGGCAGGCGCACTCACACCCGTGCCGGGAGGTGTCGGGCCGATGACCATCTGTATGCTGATGCTCAACACACTCGCTGCCGCCGAGAAACGCTATTATTCGTAACAACAAAAACCACGCAACCATGCAAGAGGGAACCACACTAAGCCAACTGGAACAGGTGATGCGCCAATTGACAGAGGAAGGCAAAATCACCTTTGAGGAAGCCCAAAAACACATTGGCACCCACCGTTTGCCAGCACTTATTTATATTTTGCGCAAAAATGGCTGGAAAATAGCCACCGAGGTGGAGCGGCGCACGGTATATGTGCTGAAAGAAAAGCCCAACGACACCGAACAACCGCAGTAAGACAATCACACGTCCGACCCTGAAGAATACTCATCGGACGGAGGAAAAACTCGAGTGCTTTGATTTTAAAATCAATCGGATTGATTTTAAAATCAAAGCACTCGAGTTTTTCCTCCGTCCCGCAGCGCAAAAAAATGGTCGCACCCCGCCTTTTCAAAACCCCGCACCCCGTTCATCCCACGAGCGGAAAAAACGACGAAAAGGCACAGCAAAAAACCTTTTCTTGCTACCTTTGCCCACAAATTGCGCACACCAATGGACAAACCCACCACCTACCGCCAGCTCTATGCGCAAATCGCCGCATTGATAAAAGACGAAGACGACACCATCTCGGCCTTGGCCAACACGTGCGCGGCTATCCACACGGCATTCGGCTTTTGGTGGACAGGCTTCTACCTCTGGCGCGGAGATAGCCTCCACCTCGGCCCGTTTCAAGGCCCCGTGGCCTGCACGAGGATTGCCGCCGGACGCGGCGTGTGTGGCACGGCCTATCAGCAAGGCGAAACCATCATCGTTCCCAACGTCAAAGAATTTCCCGGCCACATCGCCTGCAGCAGCCTCTCGCGCTCCGAAATCGTAGTACCCGTGAAAGACACCGACGGAAACGTCAAAGCCGTCATAGACATTGACAGCCGCAAACTCGCAGCCTTTGACGACACCGACCGCACCCACTTAGAACGCATCGCCGGCCTGATTAGCCACATCATCTAACCCCGAAAGCATAAGAATGAAAAAGATACGCTGCCCCAAGTGCGACACACCAATCTCCTTCGACCCAAGTGGCTACGAGCCCGGTTCGAGTTTGGTGTTTGAATGTCCCGACTGTCGCAAACAATTTAAGATACGCCTTCCCTCACGCCACGAAGCCCCCGTCGGAGAACAGCCCGCTGTCGGCACGTTGCTCATAGTGGAAAACGCCTTCCACCTGCAGCAGGTGGTGTCGCTCCACGAGGGGCGCAACGACATAGGGCGCTACGTACGCGGCACATCTATCAACTGCCCCATCAAGACGGTGGACCCCAGCGTTGACACCTTCCACTGCCGCATTGCCGTGGACACCGACAAACAAGGTAGGCCACGCTTCACACTGAGCGATGCCCCGAGCGGCACAGGCACCTTTGTGGGTACAGAAATACTCGGCGACCGCGAGCGACGACGCATCGCCGACGGAGACATTATCACCATCGGTGCCACCACGATGATACTTCGTGAAGGCCCCAACACCGAACCCTAACACCGAGACGATGAAACGTTTACACCTAACACTCCTGCTCCTACTCCTCACCGCCGCCGCCCAAGCACAGACCGACACCTTACGCGGCCACTGGCTATGCAAAGCCGAGGGGATACACCTATATATCGACCTCGCAGAAGAGTCGATCAGCGTGCCGCGCTATGAGTTTCTCGGAAAGATGAACGGCTATCTGCGTGGCGGGATGAGCGAAACGTGGTTCCTCGTAGCGTTCAAACAGCAGGGGCATAACTCTTGGCTTATGCGCTTCAGCAACGAGTCGGGTACCGATACACAAGAACTTATGCTATACCTCACGCCCACAAACACCCTTAGATACAAAGCGCGCGGGCCAAAACTCCTGCGCAGAGCAGTGCGTGGGAAATGGGTGTACCTGCCCGAAGAAATGACCTTCGAACCAGCCTGAAAGCCAACAAATCTCGCGATGGTTGCAAGCGCAACTGAAACAAACCAAAACAGCTAACGTTTGTATTTCAGCAAGATAGAACGCCCGTGCGACACGTCGCCTCGTTTCCGTGTCGCGTTATCGCACAAAAAAAAGCACGTGTGCAGTACTCTCACACCGTTTTTCAAACTACTTTTGCATTATACGAAGAGCCTATGACGGCGGAGACGGAACTCTACAGCCACATCAGAACGCACCTGCGAAACGGACGTGCCGGCGTTGCCAAACAACTTGCCACCGAACACCTTGCCGCAGCACCCGACGACACACTCCACTATCTCTACGGTCTTGCCTGTGCACGCCTCGGCGAGTTCCACGAAGCCATCAACGCTTTCGTGCGAGCCGAACGGCTCAATCCGCAGACACCCGCCATACAAGCGCGAAAGATGCTTGAAGAAATCTTCGCCTTTCGCAACACAGATATGATAAACCCCTAAAAAACACACTACATATTCAAATAACAGTATGAGCAAAATCCAAGGAGCCGTCGTCATCAACAAAGAGCGTTGCAAAGGTTGCAACCTCTGCGTTGTGGCGTGCCCCACCCATACGCTCAGCCTCAGCCGCGGCGAGGTGAACCACAAAGGCTACGCCTACTGCATTGACACCGGCGACAACTGCATCGGCTGCGCCTCGTGCGCACTTGTGTGTCCCGATGCGTGCATCAGCGTTTATAAAGTGAAAAACTAAGAAGTTATGGCACAAGAATCCGAAATCGTTTTGCTCAAAGGCAACGAAGCCATCGCCCATGCCGCTATTCGCTGCGGTTGCGACGCATATTTTGGCTACCCCATAACGCCGCAGAGCGAAGTACTCGAAACACTTGCCGCCGAACAGCCGTGGACAACCACCGGGATGGTAGTGGTGCAAGCCGAGAGCGAGGTAGCCGCCATCAATATGCTCTACGGCGGCGGCGGGACGGGCAAACGCGTAATGACCAGTTCAAGCAGCCCCGGCGTAGCCCTGATGCAAGAATGCATAGCCTATATGGCCGGGGCGGAAGTGCCCGGACTGATTGTCAACGTACAGCGCGGCGGCCCCGGGCTGGGTACCATTCAACCCTCGCAGGGCGACTACAACCAAAGCACGCGCGGCGGAGGCAACGGCGACTACAACGTCATCGTACTCGCACCTTATAGCGTGCAGGAGATGGCTGACTTCGTTGACAAAGCCTTTGACTTGGCCTTTAAGTACCGCACCCCCGTAATTATACTCTCCGATGGCATCATCGGGCAAATGATGGAGAGGGTGACTCTGCCGCCCTTCAAGCCACGCCGCACCGATGAAGAAATTCAGCGCGAGTGTCCGTGGGCGGCCAATGGCTTAGGACTGAAAGAGCGCGGGCCACAAGTGGTCACCTCCCTTGAGCTCGACCCCTCCGAGATGGAGAAACGCAACCGCACCCTGCAAGAGAAATACGCCCGCATAGAAACGGCAGAAGTGCGCTACGAAGAAACACATACCGACGATGCAGAATGGCTCATCGTGGCCTTTGGTAGTGCCGCACGCATCTCGGCAAAGGCTATGGAAGTGGCACGCGAGAAAGGCGAGCGCGTAGGGCTGCTGCGGCCTATCACGCTGTGGCCGTTCCCCGAAAAAGAGATAGCACGCTTAGTAAGACAAGGCATAAAAGGAATCCTTGTGGTAGAAATAAACGCCGGGCAGATGGTTTACGACGTACGCTTAGCGGCCCGCCACACCAACGTACCCGTCACACAGTTCGGACGTATGGGAGGCATCGTGCCCGACCCCGACGAAATACTCGCCGCACTCCAAAACCTTAAAAACGAAGCACAAGATGCGTAGCCGTAGCCTTAGCCACGACCGACAAACCGCCCAGAGCGACTTCCTCAACCAAGAACGCCGACGCATACAAGCACGCAAAAAGCAAGATAGGACACTCTTCGTGCGCAACATCCTCAACAGCGTGTTTATCATCCTATCCATCTGCGCTATGGTCGGCGTGTTGGTCTGTAAGGCAGGCACCACAGCCCTTTACATCTGCTACGGCGTGGGCATCGTGGCCATTCTCGTGAAAATGACAGAGGTGATGCTCCGCATACCATCGATGATGCGCAAAACAGCATATCAACAGCGAAAAGAAAACAACCAATAACAGTGGAAAAGAAAGATATTATCCGCCCCGAAAATCTCGTCTACGACAAGCCGCGTCTGCTCAACGACACACCGATGCACTACTGCCCCGGTTGCTCACACGGCGTGGTACACAAACTCATTGCAGAAGTGGTGGACGAGATGGGAATGGCCGAGCGCACCATAGGAGTAAGCCCCGTGGGATGCGCCGTGTTCGCCTACAAATACATAGATTTCGACTGGCAAGAAGCCGCCCACGGGCGCGCACCGGCCATCGCCACCGCCTGCAAACGCCTATGGCCCGACCGCTTGGTGTTCACCTACCAAGGCGACGGCGATATCGCCTGCATAGGCACCGCCGAAGCCCTCCACACACTCAACCGGGGCGACAACGTGACGCTCATCTTCGTCAACAACGCTATCTATGGCATGACCGGCGGGCAGATGGCACCCACCACCCTCATCGGACAAAAAACGGTGACCTGCCCCTACGGGCGCGACCCCAAGCTCCACGGCTACCCGCTGCGGCTGGCCGACCTCGCCACCAAACTCGACGGCACAGCCTACGTAACACGTCAGAGTGTTGACACACCCGCTGCCATACGAAAGGCGAAACGTGCCATACGCAAAGCTTTCGACTACTCTATGGAGGGGCGCGGCTCAAACCTTATCGAGATGGTGAGTACTTGTAGCAGTGGCTGGAAAATGACACCCGAGAAAGCTAACGAATGGATGCGCCAGTATATGTTTGACTGCTACCCCACAGGCGACCTCAAAGACATCGGCGCAAACTCTTAGCAACTCCCAAGCAACAAATATATGAAACACGAAATAATCATAGCCGGCTTCGGCGGACAAGGCGTGCTCTCTATGGGAAAGATATTGGCCTACGCCGGGCTGATGGAAGGCAAAGAAGTAACGTGGATGCCCGCCTACGGCCCCGAACAACGCGGCGGCACAGCTAATGTCACCGTCATACTCAGCGACGAGCCTATCTCCTCACCCGTACTCAGCAAGTACGACACGGCAATATGCCTCAACCAACCCTCGCTCGACAAGTTTCAGCCGCGCGTAAAGGTGGGCGGAGATATCATATACGACAGTTTCGGCATACAAGACAAACCCTCGCGCACCGACATCAGCACCTATCACACCCCAGCTATGGAGACTGCGGCTGAGATGCAGATGATGAAATGCTTCAATATGTTTGTACTCGGCGGGCTACTGAAACTTCACCCTATCGTTCAGGTAGAAACCGTCATAAAAGCACTTAAGAAAACCCTTCCCGAACGCCACTGGCACCTCCTTCCCACAAACGAAAAAGCCATCCTCAGAGGAATGGACATCATAGAGAAAGGGTAAAAAGAGAAAAGCCAACGACATAGGCTAAGCGGAGAAGACAAAAACGATATTCTATGCCGCAAAGTAAGTGGGGAGTAATTTATTGCCCTAAGACAGCATCGCATCGCGCCTCGCACCGCTGGCGAAAAATTTATCGTACACTACGCAGTGAGGGCATCGCCTTCGACCACACCGTGAGCGATAGCCGTGGAGCTGTGGAACGATTGGCGGCAATGATGACGCGCGCCGGTTATCCCACCATTATTATTGTGGGTGGCGATGCAGCACTCAACGAAGCACTCAACGGCATTATCTCAGCCAGCAACGAAACAGGACAAAAACGACCAGCATTAGGCATCATACCCAATGGCTACGGCAACGACTTCGCACGCTATTGGGGATTTGAAGAACGGCACTATAAAGAAAGCATTCGTGCCTTGATGCTCCACCGGCGGAGGAAGGTGGACGTGGGGCGTGTACGTATCCACACAAACCAAGGCATCGAAACACGTTATTTTCTCAACTGCACCAACGTAGGACTGGCGGCCACACTGATACAACTACGGAAAAAAACACGATCATTCTTCGGACTAACCACATTGTCGTATCTCACATCGGCCTTGGTACTCCTCTTCAAACGCCTGCGCTATCCTATGCGTTTCAGCCTAAACAACGAAAAGGTGGAGCACGACGAAATGACCGTCTGCGTAGGCTCTTGCACCGGATACGGACAAACACCGAGTGCTGTTCCCTACAACGGAGCCTTGGACGTTACCGCCGTGAGCCACACACGCCTTCTAAGCCTCTTCAACGGATTGTGGCTGCTCTTCACGGGGCGTTTTCTCACACACGAAAGCGTAAAAGTGTGGCGCACGCGGCAAATAAAATTCACACAGACGAGTGGCGCAATCATCTCCTTAGACGGAAAAATCATCCACGGACACGTAGAGACATTAGAAATAGACATCTTGCCCGAGGAGGTAGATTTCCTCATCAAATAGTCACAGCGTCCCCCCCTGCATCTGCCTATAAATCAGGACGCAACGCCCTTACCTTGCGGCATATGTCCTCTATGGGTTGTCCGCTATCATCGGTCTCCAACTTCACTTGTTCGGGCTGAAGCATCAGCAACGTATCGGCATTGAAATGCGCACCAATACTCAACTCAAGGCCGGCATCCAATAATTGTCGCGCCAGTTCGGGGTTTCCGCGAAAGCCGTGTACGAGCCAAGGAGATGTCTCCCGCAGCGGGAAACGCTTACGCCACGCAAGCAACACATCGTAGGCACGCACCACATGGAGTATCAAACGCTTGCCCAGTGTCGTAGCCAGTTCTGCGTGAAGAGCAAACCACCTCTCTTGCTCGTTTAAGCTGCCCCCACGAAGGCGGTCAAACCCCGTCTCACCGATCGCCACCACCTGCGGATGCACTGCCAACTGCTCCACGCCGTGCCACAACGCACGGCAATCCCCCGCTGTCCACCAAGGGTGTACACCCACACTATACAACGCCCCCACACGCGGCAGAAAAGCCGAAGGCTCTTCCACTACCTCGCGCGGCAGATTTATTACAGCACGACCGGCTGGCGATGCCTGGTTGTGAGTGTGGTAGTCAAAAAGAATCATAGGGGCTTACGGCACAGGATCGTAGCCACTCCCTCCCCAAGGGTGGCAACGCAGGATACGTCGCACGGAGAGCCACATACCACGCAACGGGCCATACTTGCGCAAGGCCTCTAACGCGTATTGCGAGCATGTGGGAGTGAAGCGACAGGAGGGTGGTGTGTAGGGGGAGATGAAACGCTGATAAAAGCGTATCGGAGCACAGAGCAGAACAATAAAAAAGTGGCGGAGATATTTCACAACTCAGATATGAAGAACAAGAAACGTTATACCCCCTGTTGTTGCACCTGCGAAAGTATGCGCTGCACGGCTTTCGTTACTTTCTGCGTGGGCTGCGGGGTGTCACTAATCCACACCAATCCGATGTGGAGTTGCCTATCTTTAACACAGGGGAGCAGTTGCTGATTAAGGCGAAACGCCTCGCGCACCTGACGTTTGGCTCGGTTGCGCTCCACAGCGTGTCGCAAACGTCGCTTCGGCACGCTAATCATCATCTTATATGGTGCACCATCGGCTGGCTCCACACTGTGCCACACGGCACGCAACGGAAAGGCAATCACTGCAGGCAGCCCACCGGCAAAGAGCGGCTCCAAATGGCGTGCGAGGCACAAGCGTCGGGCTTTGCGCAAGGTGAGGCGTGCGTGCATATCTTAATGGAATTTTGACTTTAGGCGTGCGTTGCGGTCGTGGCGCACCACGTTCCACTCGTGGAACAATATGCCTGGCGTAGTACGCACTATCCAAAAACAACGCGGGATTTGCTTCCGTGGGTCTTGCCAAATGCGAAAGAGCCACTCCAGGTGGTTGCGCACCATCCACTGGGGGGCGCGCCGCTCCTCTATGCCAGCATGGAACTTAAAGGCCGCCCCCACGGCAATCAACACACCGCGATGCATATAAGGCGCAAGACAATTCATAAATAACTCTTGCTTCGGCGCACCGAGCGACACAAATATCACATCTGGCTTGTCGGCATTGAGCCTATCGGCAATGCCCTCATAGTCGAAATCCGCCACATGGCAGAAAGGCAGTTCCATAAATAACATCCCCTCCACATCGGGGTTCAACGCAGCAAGATTTTGCTGGAGTTTGTCAAGCACCTTTTGGCTACCACCTATAAACGCCATACGATAGCGGCGGCTCTCGACGATACGCTTGGTGAGTTCCGTGCCGCTAAGTTGTGGACGCTCGTTTTTGTATATCCACTTGATATAAAGCGGTATGTAACTGCTATCGCAGACACAAAACATAGAGTCCTGCACGACACGCCGATATTCGCCTGAACGGTGTACGGTGTTGAGTATCACGCCGTCGCTCACACAGATATATCCGCTCCCCTCACGCTTCAAACGTTCGTCAATGCGATAGAGGACGGTGTCATAGTCAAACTCGTAGTTTATGCCAAAATAGTTTTCCATATCCGTGGAAGGGAAAGACGGTTGTTATTTCAAATGCTCCACAATAAAGGTAGAGGCAGGCAGGCCTTGTACGTTGCGCAGGTCGGCAGTGGTATAAGGCTGCCAGCCATAACGCACAGCACACGGCACTTTCACCTTGCCGCTTTTAAGCACCACTCTACCATCGCCAATGCGTATCTCAGCGGGGTAGAACAACCCGTCGGCACCGGCTATCTCAAAGCCTTGCGTACAGGTAAGGCCGTCGTCATTCTTAAATGTCAGTTCTACGCTCTTGCCCACACGCACGGCGCGGTCGAGTACGGGGCCTTCGCTCACCAGTTTGAACTTATAAGTATGGTGGAGGACTTGAAGTGCGAGGCGTTGACCGATAGGTAGTTTATTGCGTGGGTGGACATCGTTGGGATCGCCTTGGTCGGAGCTCACGGCCATCCACGTCTGGCGCGACGTTTGTGCTATGCGTCGCTGCGAATCGCGGAACGTTGGCCAGTCGGGACGGTTGAGGCTGGAGAGTTGTACAAAATAGAACGGCAGGTCTTTCTTATTCCAATAGTCGCGCCAACTCTTTTGGAGCAAGTCGAAAAGCATAGCATGTAGCTCGGGCTTGTCGGCATTACTCTCGCCTTGATACCAAGCCACGCCGCGTATGGTATATTGCTCTAACGGCAGGATGCCGGCCTCAAACATATAGCACGGCTCGTAGGGGTGGCGTTGTAAGGGATTAGTGGCAAGCGTATTGTTGAGTTTTGCACGCCCGCGCGCCCAGGCCTGTGTGTGGTCGTTCTCTATCCAGTTTTGGAGTATTGCGGGGTATTCGTACTCCAACGTTGTGCGGTCGATCCAAGCCTCCGTCGTTGTGCCGCCTACGGCGTTACAGATAAGACCGATGGGTACACCGAGGCTATCGGCGAGCATACGTCCCATGTGGTAAGCCACAGCGGAGAAGTCGCGTACGCTGGCATCAGCGGCAGTACACCAAGGGCCATACGACAAATGCTCTAAGCGGTTGTTGGCGCGTAGCACGCTGTCGGGCCATTGCACGGCATCGGTACGCGCACGAGCAGGCATATTAAACAGATGGAGCAGGGTGTTCTGCGGGGCTTGCGCGAGGTCGGCGGTAGCGGTGGCGCACTGGCCTAGCGTAAACTCCATATTGCTTTGCCCGGAACAAAGCCATACCTCTCCCACATAAACATCGTTAAACTCGTAACTGCGGCTCTGGGCACGGAAAGAAAGCGGATAGGGACCGCCAGCCTTACGCTTCGGAAAACGCACACTCCATTTGCCATCGCTGCCCGCCACGGTTTTTTGCTTCTTGCCGTCGAACGTAACGGTGACGTTCTCGCCAGCATTGGCTGTGCCGTGGAACACTATCGGTTCATCGCGCTGAACAACCATCCCGTCGCCGTAAAGCACAGGCAGCTTTAGTCCGCCGTAGTTGCCCGTGATAGCCCCGTAAACCGTTTGCGCCAATATCAACGCACCATCGGCATCGGGATGAAGAGCGTCGGGAAACATTTCAGGATGCTTATGGAGCGGGGTGAAAAGGTCTATCAGTTCCACACCGTCGGTTGTCTCTGCAATTTGCCGAATACGCTCTTGTATCTGATCGTGCCAGTCGCGCGTACCACTCTGGAAACGGCGGTGGCTGTGGAAGATTGGTGTTGTCAAGCATATCCACACACGTGCTTTTGGATTGACAGTACGTAAGGTGTCGATGAGATAGCGATAGTCGGGGATAAACTCTTCGCGGTGGAGCGGCCAGTTGCGGGGGTCGGTATCGTTGAGGCCGAGGTGGATGATTACCAAGTCGCCTTTGAAGTCGAGTGCTTGCTGAAACTCCTCGGTCTGTACATAAGGATTGCTACCGTGGCGAAGGAGCGTGGTGCCCGAATGCCCAAAGTTTCGCACTTCATAGCCCTCGCCAAGCATTTCTTGCAGACGCACGGGATAACATTCCTGTTCACGATGGGGCAGGTTCATGCCATAGGTTACACTATTTCCCACGCACGACACACGGATTTTCTGTTGTGCCGAAAGCGGGAGTAGCAGGCACAGAAGGAAAAAAGAAAGAAAGAGGCGTTTCATATTAGTTTTTTTTGATTTTAGACAAGCGCATTAGTGGGATTGTGTTTCCACATTCGCCAAGCGTAGTAGCCCAGGTGGAATAGCCCAAAAGCCACGGCGATGATAAGCATTGTTTTATCCTCCGCCCATCCCACGGTTTGTTGATGCCAGAAACCTGTCATCACGCAAAGGCCGCTGATACAGAGTCCAAGGATATAGAGTGTCATTTTTCCCTTACGCCGGGGCTGATTGGCAGACAGACGGCTGTGGCGCACACCATAGAGGCTATACACATCCAAGCCTATCACCATCCACAGAACGAGACGTATCCACGTATCGGCGGGCAGGAATATCATCAGCGTGACGCATGTCAAGATGCCAGCCACGGGTATCCACGGCACAAGGGGTGTACGGAAGGCACGCGGGGCATCGGGCATCGTTTTGCGAACGATAAGCACGCCGGCGCAGACCAACGTAAAAGCTAACAACGTGCCGATACTCGTCATCTCGCCCGCCACGCGCGCCGGGACAAACAATGCCAACACAGCAATGGCGACCATAAATATAAAGTTGTTGCGAGCGGGGGTGCGGAAGCGAGGGTGTATCCTACAAAACACTGGTGGCAGCAACCCGTCGCGGCTCATTGTCATAAAGATACGGCTCTGAGCCAACAGTTGCACAATCATCACGGAGCAGTAGCCCACCAAGATAGCTAACACGACACACTTATTGAGCCAAGGATAGGCCGGGACGACCACACCAGCAGCATTCGTTGACCCCATCTTAGATATAGCAACGGCAACGGGGGCGATGCCTTCTTGCCCAGCAAAGTCGCGGTAGTTAGCCACGCCCGTCATTACATAGCCAAACAGTATATATAATATGGTACACACTAAGAGCGACACCAAGATGCCTATCGGCATATCGCGCTTAGGGTTCTTCGCCTCCTGCGCCGCCGTGCTCACGGCATCAAAGCCCAGAAACGCAAAGAAAAGCACCGCTGCTCCACGCAACACGCCCGACCAACCAAACTCGCCCAAGACACCAGTGTTTTCGGGAATGTAAGGAACAAAGTTGTCGGAGCGGATATAGAAGAAGCCCAACACAATAAATGTTAGGATTACGCCGAGCTTAAGGAACACAATGATATTATTGAAGATGCTACTCTCCTTCGTGCCTCGAATGAGCAACAGACTTAACAGCACCACGATGCATGCTGCAGGGACGTTTGCCACGCCGCCATCCCACGGGCAGGCGGTGAGCCAAGGAGGTAGATGCAGACCGATGGAGGAGAGGAAATTGGTGAAATACTGGCTCCACGATATGCTCACCATTGTACACGCCACGGTGTATTCCAACACCAAGTCCCAGCCAATTATCCAAGCCATCAGCTCGCCCATCGTGGCATAAGAGTAGGTATAACTACTTCCCGCCACGGGAATCATACTGGCAAATTCGGCATAGCACAGTCCAGCAAAGGCGCAACCCAGAGCGGCAATGGCAAAAGAAATAGTAACAGCAGGGCCGCTGTATTCTGCCGCCACAATACCCGTGACGGAGAAGAGCCCGGCACCGACAATAGCACCAATGCCAAGTGCCACCAAGCCCAATGGGCCAAGCACACGTTTTAACGTGCCTCCACCGTCTTGCGCAGCCTCTAAACGAAGCAGCTCAATGGGTTTGCGAACAAAAATAGACATAACGAAAAACTACCTTTCTGCAAGAAGCCTCCATCGCTTCTTCGCCACAAAAATAATGCATTCTTTACCAAAACACGGCATTTTTCCTAATTTTGCCGTGGATAAACGCAAATCAATTCCTATAACCTCATTTTATGGCCGCCACAAACTCTGTTCATAACGACAATAAATCGCTCCGCAGCCAATATGCCTGGGGCACACTCAGTCTGGCTTTTGTCATCAGTAGCCTGGTACTCACCTTAGTGCTTCCACGTGCCGAAAGTGTGGGTTTCTTCTACAACGTGGGAGAGCCCTGGCACTATCCCTCACTCTATGCCCCCGAGCAGTTCCCCGTATATAAAAGTGCCGAAGAACTTCAAGCCGAGCGCAACAAGGCTCGCGCCGAGGTAATGCCCTATTTCAACCTTGACAGCACCGTTGCCGAGCGACAAGTAGCCACCTTCCTCCACGACTTTTCCGCAGGCGAGTTTGGCAACCTCCCCACGGCCTACGCCCAGCATATCGCCGAAGAACTCAAGGCGGTGTATGCACACGGCGTGATGTCTATGGCCGATGCCGACAGCCTAACAGCCTACGCACCAATCTCACTGCGCATTGTTAGCGGGAAAGAGGCACAAAGCCGAGCAACCAACGAGGTGTATAGTATCCGCACAGCCTACGAGGCTTTGATGGAGGCCGACACGGCAACATTCCACCGCGACATACTCTCGAATGCCGAGGTACAAAACTATCTCTTGCCAAACATCTCGCTCGACCTGCCCAAGACACAAATCGCAGTGGACGAGGCCGTTAATGCTGTTGCCGAGACACACGGTATGGTGAAGAAAGGTGAACGCATCATCGACCGCGGCGAACTGGTGAGCGAGGAGAAAGCCAAAATTCTGGACTCTTATCAGCGCGACCTGACGCAACGCGGCGAGGATGGCGACAGCGGCTTGTGGGAGTTGCTCACCGGGCAAGGACTCTTCGTGATGCTGTTATTGCTCTCTGAGGTACTCTACCTCCATTTCTTCCGCCCCGAAATTCTACGTACGCGTTCCTCGGTGATGCTCCTCTTTACCCTACTTACTATCTTCCCCCTCGTTGCCCACCTATTGCTTATTTACAAAACGCTAAGCATCTATATCCTCCCCTTTGCCATCGTTGCCGTATTCGTTAGGGTGTTCTTCGACTCACGCACGGCATTTGCTACACTACTCATCACCTTGCTCCTCACGTCACTCTCTATGACATCGCCCTACGAGTTCCTTATTGTGGAAATAGCAGCCGGGCTGGCTACCATTTTCAGCGTGACAGAACTTACGGAACGCTCACAGATGCTACGTATCACAACGGTAATAACTCTGGTGAGCCTGCTCGCAGCACTTGTCTTTGACCTCTCGCAAGGCACCAAGTTCGACGGCTTGAGCCGCACGCACTATCTATACATTGCCGCAGGCGGTGTACTGGTACTCGCCGCCTACCCCCTACTCTATCTGCTCGAGCGGCTCTTTGGGTTCTCCAGTTCTATGACGATGCTGGAACTTATGAACATCAACAACCCACTCCTCTCCCAACTCTCGCAACAAGCACAAGGCACGTGGAGTCACTCTATGCAAGTAGCGAACCTCTGCACCGACGTAGCGAAGAAGATAGGGGCGCGTGTGCAATTGGTGCGCACGGGGGCTTTCTACCACGACATCGGCAAGATGACCAATCCCACGTATTTTACCGAAAATCAAACGGGCGTAAATCCTCACGACCGCCTATCCGATGAGAAGCAAAGTGCTAAAATCATCATCAACCACGTGACCGAAGGACTACGCTTAGCCCGTGAACACAACTTACCAAAAGAGGTGTGCGACTTTATACTCACCCACCACGGACGTGGACGTGTGCGCTATTTCTTTATCCAGTGGAAAAACAACCACCCCGGCGAAACGTGCGACGAGGCAGCCTTCACCTATCCCGGCCCGAACCCTATGACAAAGGAGCAAGCCATTCTAATGATCTGCGACGGTGTTGAAGCCGCCTCGCGTAGCCTGCCCGAATACACACCAGAGAAAATCAGCGAACTCGTCACACGCATCGTCGACAACATCGTAAACGAAGGCTATCTGCGTCGGTGTCCCATCACTTTCTTAGACATAGAAGTGGCGAAACGCACACTCGTCGAGAGCCTCAAACGTATCTATCACACACGCATCTCTTACCCCGATTTGAAGTGATTGGATTAAGGTGGGTTCTATTAATTCGCCTTGTCAGATTTCTTAGCTATTTTTGCTTTCAGTCTGTCAGTTGAAGAGTGAGTGTAGCAAGCTACACGACCGATGAAACTTACAGACGGAAGCAAAAATAGCCATAAAGGTGACAAAAGGTTAAAGCCCCGTCTATGTCAAACTTAACCGTGGAACTAAATAGAACCCACCTTAAATAATTCTGTTTTTTCTTAGCTTTTTCTTAGTTTGTTTGGTTAAAAGAAAAAAATATATAAACTTTGCACGCAGAACTCGTTAAATTATTTGTCTCATTAATTAATTCATTCACTCAAACAAACAATGAAGAAACTATTTCTTTCGCTTGTAGTGGTTCTAACAGCCCTTGCAAGCTGCGCTCCGAGCGCAATGGACGTTCAGCCCGGCACCGCTGCCGAGGCCGCTCAAGAGTTTTTCACCGCTATTAAGGATGCTGACTACAGCAAGGCATCCGATTGGGCTAATCTGGCAGAGGTACCCGGCGCAAGCATCTCTACGGAATATGCTGCCAAGGCAGCTCTCGGTTTGATGAAAACGCTCAACAGTAGCCTCGGTATGGAAGAAGTTTACGCTGTGGCTGAAACAGTGAACGGCGAAGAGGCTGAAGTTGAACTCTATGTGAAAACAAAAGAAAATGGACGCGGCTCCATCCTCGCCACATGTAAGAAAGTGGACGACGCTTGGAAATGCAACATTGATTTCAGCGTAAAGGAATAAACGCCTAAAGTCCCGTCAAAACCAACACGAGGGTGTGTCAAAATAGGCACACCCTCTTTTTTTTGGTTCATCCCCGAATTGCGTTGTTAGTCGGTTGTTATAGATAAAGAAAGCCGCCA
>ERZ842401.99-NODE-99-length-109834-cov-16.931298_pt1 | contig 109834 bp, 98 predicted proteins | sample MGYA00521270_ERZ842401 | MGnify/ENA primary metagenome ERZ842401 (study PRJEB31892, sample SAMEA3878208) | bioreactor metagenome | biome: Moose rumen | place: Sweden | collected 2011-10 | study: EMG produced TPA metagenomics assembly of the PRJEB12797 data set... | reverse complement strand
TGCGCCTTATATCCCCATAGCTGAAGCTAGGGGTATTACGGCGTTTGTTGATAAACACGACGTCAAGACTTGGAGTCTTCAGCAAAATTTTTAGCTTGTCACGGAAATTCACACCCTCAACGAAAAGCGAGAGCCCTGCTGTCCAGATTAAGACTCTTGCCGGCAAAAGATAGAACGACGCGAAAAATACACCTTGGGTCCCAAACACAGAAGCAACAATCGGGAGGCCCGCGTTACCTGCGTTTGAGAATATCGTAGCAAATTCCAACACGGCCTTACGTTCATGAGGAGCTTTGCGCCAATAAACTTTCCCCATAACCCAAGCGATAAAGAAGCAAGCTGAAGAGATTAATATGATTTCTCCGGCGGCGATTAACTGATTAATATCCGTGTCAACGTTGAAGGAGTTCAGGACCATGCAAGGCAAAGTTATATCCAGCAACAAATTTATGAAACTCGAGCGTCCTTCATGCTTCAAAATTTTCGTCTTGGCCATAATTATTCCAGTAACGACATAGATAAACATAAGGGCTTGAGTGTTGAGCATTCTCTCAAAGATATTCATGTAAATTTCCTCCATAACAAAAAATCCTCCGGTTTTAGCGCGACTAGCCGGGGGATTCTCATTCATATAAGATTGATTTGTTCATTGTAGAGTTTAAGCGGCTGGCATTAGATTTTGAATCTCAAGTTCCTTAACTGACGCTAACAACGATTGCACGCCGTCTTTGTCTGAGGCATATTGTTCATCTTCACGGCTTACAGGGGTAATGATAGGGGTGCCTTTTGCTATTTCGGTCTCGTGAGTTTCCTGTGCTTTCTCCTGAATAATTTGCTGTCTAGCTTTTGAGGCAATGGCTGCGGCTTTTGCTGCAACTGCTCTGTCTTGGCCTGAAGGATCTGCTGGGGCGTTGGCTGCACGTTGAACTTGTTGCATGTTGCGTAAAGTTTCTTCAGGAGTCCTACCCTCCTTGAGCTTAATGGGAACTTCTCCGCCGGTTATGTAAGCTTTCCCGTCAACTTCCGTGTAGGAATAACTTACTCCACCACCAAATTCTCCTGCGGCTGCTTGGTGTGCTGCTTCATGTGCCACGACTTCGCGCTGAATGTTCTCAAGTTCTCGTTCTTGATCGTCTTTCTTGTCCTCGGCTTTGTCCTCTTTGAGTTTGGCTTCACGTTTTTCGGCTTCGGCTTTGATGATGTTCTGGGAGTCTTCTGTTCGTTGAGCGTCTTTCTTGAGAGCGTCTTGAGCTTCCTGCTTCTGACTCTGTAAATCCTCCTGGGCAATTCCTCCGCTTACTCTGTTGAGGTCTTCTTCGCTGCCTTTCATCGTCACAGAGGCACCAACGATATAGCGTCTCCCGTCGGACCCCACCGAATAATGATAGACTGTATGGACTTGAGCGTTACTGCCTAACTTGGCCTTGATAGCTTGTTCTTCGGCTAAGATTTCCTGCTCGCGCTGTTGGTTAGCTTGATCGACTTCCTTGACGTTTTCTGCTTTCTGGACGCGAGATATATTCTGCATGGGCTCTAAATACCCTGCTGATAACATAGACGTAACCTGCATACTAATACACCTCCTTGTGAATTTTCGCTAAGTATTATACTAGATTTTGCTCATTAATTCCCAAATTATTAGCTCGAAACCCTGCCAGCCTTCCGACCTGTTAGTTTTCTCAAGAAATGATAAGCGTATGGATTTTGCAATGAACGTTTTGATTCTGTCAACCCCGAAATTTTTCAGAGCAGTTCTCGCGAGATTGACAGCGTAAGGCCTTGAGCCCAACAACTTCACGACTTCATTAGCATTCCTGAAACACGACAACATTAACGCGATTCGTAACCTGTTACACATTGCAGAAAGTATAGGTAAAATTGAGTCAGTGTTGCGCAAATATTTCAAAGCCCTGGCGACCTCATCATGATTTTCCGTGCACACGTTGTCAAGCAAAATATTCATAGCCCTTCCGCCCTCGTCAAAGCAGAGTGTTTCAACGTCTTCAAGTTTAATTTCGCGGCCTTCAGAGTACAGCGCCAACTTGTTAATTTCCGAGCGTAATTCCTCTTGAGAGTCAACGCTATCAGCCAATAATTGTGCAGCATCAGACGCAAGTGTGAACTTTGATTCTTTAGCGAGAGTCATCAACCATTTTGGCCTATCCCAAGGAGCGATTTGTGGTTCAGGTTTTATGAGAGTGATTGAATCTTTTATGGGCTTGAGATTTTTTGCGTCGGTGTTAAATACGAGAAGTATAACGGTGTCGGCTTTGTCATTCTCAAGGAATTGTGCAAGCTCATCGGGAAATTCTCCCAACGTTTCGGCGTTTTCAACAACGATTGCTTCACGTTCAACGAATAGTCCAGGGGTTATGACGTTCTCAAATAATTTCGGCCAAGTTTCAAAAGTATGAGCGTCGTATTTGCCATTAAGGGGCCAACCGTTTTTAGCAAGCTCACGCAATTTTTCGCCTATTTGACGACGTTGTGCTTCAGAGTACTCAATAGCGATTAAGTGCGGCATGATGTTTCACCTCACACGCTATTATACAAAAAGACGGCCAAGCTATGTGCCTGACCGCCTACGAAGTTATTACATCAAAACTTTATTCTGAAAGATCTAATACTTTTACATAAAGCCAATCTCCACCGTTATAGCTAGTAGATGCATTTTGCAATAATCCCGCTGATTTTGCTCTTGATTGTAATTTAGCCTTTAATTTTGCGTTCGTTTTAGGAAGCCCATAAGCTATATACCACTCACTCATCTTTCCACCATTAGGACCTCCTTGTCCATCTATAACAGCATAGCCATCACATTCGTTAGTATTTCCAGTCCACGCAGTTGTATTACTATCTCCCAAATTAATTTTTATTGAATCACCATTGCTTAAGTATTTGGTTATTAATTCTGGATAGTTATGTGCTAAATTTTGCATATGAGCATACTTATTCTCAGGATCCTTAATCCAATAATATTCGTTAGAACCATTTTTTGTATGTGTAATTTTATCAATGTTATCAACATAGAAAGCTAAAGTTGCTGTTTTGAGATTATGTATATTACTTATAACATTATTCGCCTTGGCCGAGGACACTGCCTCTGTACTGGAAAGCATCATCATTGCGCTTAATATTCCTATCACGACAATGACAATTAACAACTCCACGAGCGTGAAGCCCTTTTTACGATTGAACATAAATAAATTCCTCCCTAATGTGTGTGATTTCTAAAACTCTGGCTTATTATACTATTGATTGAAAACTTTGTGACAAAAAAGCCTCCCCGTTGTTCGAGGAGGTTATGTGTTATTCTGAATCGCTGTCTGATATATCTAGTATTCCGTCTTCGTTGTCTAGTTCGTCTTCAGGCTCTTCACCAGGAACTAATGGCGGTAACTCTTCGTCCCCTTGGGTAGATTCTGACGCTTCTGGCACAAATCCTATGCCCTTATTGACTTCCGACATTATGGCCTTCATGATCTCGTCCTGCAAAGTTTTGTTCTCGGATAAGAATTTCGCTACAGCCTCTTTGCCTTGGCCGAGTGTTTCGCCTTTGTAAGCAAGCCAAGCTCCCTTCTTGTTAATGACTCCGTAGTCAATCGCCATATCAACAACAGCGACTCCAGTCGGGATTCCTTTACCGTAAATCAAACTCGTGTGTGCAACTCTGAACGGTGGCGCAAGTTTATTCTTCACGACCTTCAAATAAAGTTCATGCCCTATAGTTACGTCGCCCTTCTCAAGTTTTTTGCCTCGCCTTACCTCAAGTCTTATTGACGCGTAAAATTTCAAAGCTCTTCCGCCCGTAGTTGTCTCGCTTGGCCCAGGGGCATATCCCGTTGAGATCATTGCGCGCAACTGGTTAATGAATACTACTATGCAATTAGTCTTTGAGATTATCGACGCTAAACGCCTCAACGAGTACGACATCAAACGAGCCTGCAAACCTAGTTGACTTTCACCGATCCGTCCGTCAATTTCTGCTTGAGGAGTCAAAGCCGCAACCGAGTCCACCACGACAATATCAACCGCTCCGGTTCTAACAAGTTGGTCAAGAACGTAAAGGGCTTGTTCACCGCTATCAGGTTGAGCAAGATATAAATCCTCGATATTCACGCCCAAAGTTAAAGCAAGTCGTGGGTCAAGTGCGTGTTCTGCGTCAATGAATGCTGCAATACCTCCGGCCTTCTGAACTTCTGCAATAGCACACAAAGCTATCGTAGTCTTTCCTGAACCTTCAGGCCCAAATATCTCAACTATACGTCCCTTAGGATAACCGCCAATCCCTAACGCAACATCAAGCGGCAAAACTCCTGTGGGGCTAACGTCAACATTCTTCTTGGCCGTGTCACCAAGCCTCATGATCGCTCCGTCCCCAAACTTGCTGCGAATATCTCCTATTGCTTCCTCTAAAATTTGTTCCTTCGTCTGTGCTGCTTTCTTAACAGCTTTTGCCAAGTTAATTCCTCCAGTTCTCCCACTTGTCTATAACTTCTCGTAAATAGTCATCAAGTTTCTCGTTGGCCATGTTCGTTATTTTGTCAGGTATCCCGTAAAAACCTTCTGCAATCGAACAAGCTATAGCTGTAAGTGTATCAGAATCGCCGCTTAATGATACAGCACTCCTCGCAACGTCCTCAAAGTTTTCGCCTACGAGAAATGCCGTGATAGCTTCCGGAACAGTCTGCTGACATGATTCAACGTGATGGTAAGTTTTTCGAATATCGTCAAGACTCCGTGAGAGATCGTAATAATATTTCTCGCAAATGTAGTTCTTGATTTCGTCCTTGCTTTTTCCTGTACGTGCTAGAAATATTGCTCCCGCTGTTGCCTTTGCTCCTCGTATGCCTTCAGGACTGTTATGCGAGATTCGTGAACTAGCCGCCGCAAAATTTTCAACGCTCTCTAAATCGTCAAACGCCCACGCAACTGGAGAGACTCTCATAGCTGAACCATTTCCCCAACTGTTATAAGGGGTGGGATTCTTTTTCATAAGCCAGTAATAAAATTTGCTCCCATAACCTGCATGAGGATAAGCACGTCCAAATTCTTGCATTGATTTTATGGCTTGTTTCTCAAAGTCGGACTCGCTGACCTTATCGCCCTTATGAGGCATGACCTTCATTAATGCGTCTGCTACTGCTAGAGTCATAACGGAGTCGTCAGTGAAATATGAGTTTTCGGAGATTAATTGATACTTACGGCTGTAAGCTGCTTCACGATGTTGATCGAACTCAAACGGGCTCCCGACTATGTCCCCTATAACTGCTCCTAACATTTTTGTGGATTAACCCTCCCAAGGTCTTACATGTTTGACTGCTTCGGCTTGAGAGATTCGCGCGTCGTTGTTATCAATGTCAATCAACACGTATTTATCGTTGCCCATTCCTAACTCTTTCATGTAAGAAAGTTGACGATGTCCGTGACGTGATTCGATTCTCTCAACTAAAGCCGCGTGATAATTTTCCGGCATTGCATAGACTAAATCAACACTAGCCTGATCGACAGCCAATATATCAAGTGAAGCGAGTATTCCAACGTTCGGAGTTACAACGGGGGCAGCCGCAACTCCTTCACAATCGCAAGAAACTGACATGTTACGCATGACGTTAATATACGCAATGTTTTTGCCAAAATGATCAATTGTCGCCTTAGTTGATTCTGTCATTCGCTCCATAAATTCCTCTTCGCAAATATCCCATTGATTAGGCTGACCGGGTGTTGTGTGAATCATTGCTTTTCCGATACGACCATCAGCGCAGCCTATGCCGATATTTTTGTCAGAGCCTCCGAAGCCTCCCATAGCGTGGCCTTTGAAGTGAGTTAATGCGAGCAGCGAATCATAATTCAACATGTTTACGCCAACCGACATTTTCGTGAACCACTTGCCGCCCTTGACAGGTAACAAAGCTGTTCCGCGTTCGTCCATAATATCGACCGTGGCAAAATCCCAGCCGTTAGTCTTGATAGCCTCTCTGTGTAAATCTGTGGTATAACGTCCGCCTTCATAGTAAGCATTAGTCTCGACAATGTGAGCGCCTGGTAAATCTTTCGTGATTAACTCCTTAACCCAAGGTCTAGGGATAATATTTGGGCCGTGAGGTTCGCCTGTATGAAGCTTAATTGCAACTTTGCCGGTGATGTGTTGATTGATTCGCGCGTAAATTTTCCTCAAGCCCTCTGCTGAAAGATCCCTCGTGAAATATACGATTGACTCATTTCCTGAACGCTTGCTATACGGAATGTATTTGTCGCCGTCTTTTCCTGGTAACATTATAAGTTTTCCTCCTGATAAAATTTTTGTGAAGTGTATGAAATTGGCGCGCCCAAGGAGATTCGGACTCCTGACCTTCAACTCCGGAGGTTGAGGCTCTATCCACTGAGCTACGGACGCAGCGTGAGAATTATATCATGTAAGGAATAACAGGGAGCCCCTACAAAACCCCCTGTGCTATTTTCGTGAAGAAGTCAATGAATTTTTCCGCGTACAATCCGTAAAGAAAACTCCCTACAGCAAGAACATACAATGGAAGCAACATTTGCCAGCCTGGATCTTTAACGCCCTCGTTAGCAGTCTTGAAATCAAAATTTTTCCCGGGCATTATGAATATACTAAAGATAGAAAATATATACAACACCGTCAACACAGCAGAGATAGCTAACATTGCTATGCCTATGTGCCCAAGTGGATAAGAAGCCGCGCAAGCCGTCCCAAGTTGCCATTTCCCCATAAAGCCAGCGCTAGGAGGAAGACCGCACAAGGCCAAGCCCGAAATTAATAACGCAATGGAAGTTTTAGGCATTCCCAAGCCGATCCCTCGCATGTCAAATAAATATTCGCGTTTAGTCTGACATAAGATAGCTCCGGCGCAGAAGAACAAATTAATCTTCATGACCGCGTGCCCTCCCATATGAGTTAATGCTCCGACGAGGCCCTCAGGAGTCAATAACAACACCCCTAGTACGATATAAGAGAGCTGACTAATAGTTGAGTACGCAAAACGCCGCTTCAAGTGTTGAGTCGCAAGCGCCATTGATGAGCCATACACTATAGTGATACATGCAAGACCGAAAGCCGCCCATTGTGCCCACGTCCCAGCGAGTGAAGAAGGCTCGAACACGTACCAGGTTAAACGAATTATCGCGAAGACTCCAGCTTTGACGACCGCAACAGCATGCAACAGAGCTGTAACAGGTGTAGGAGCTACCGACGCGCTAGGAAGCCACGAATGAAACGGGAATACAGCAGCTTTTACTCCGAAGCCAAGAAATCCTAAGAACCACGCCCACAAAAGCATGTTGCTAGGTTTATCAGGGGATACAATCAACGTACCGCCCATCTTGAAAATTTCGCCAGCACCTTGGGACATTGCATAAGTAAGAGCGATAAATGCACACGCAGCCCCGCCAACCGAATAAATCAAATATTTTCGTCCAGCGTATCTTCCTCGGCCGTCCATCTCATGCATGACTAAAGGCAACGTTGTCAAAGTCATTAACTCGTAGAATAAATACAGCGTCAATAAATCTGAAGAAAGCGCAATCCCCGCAACTACCCCATAAGTTAATACGAACCATGCAAAAAATGAAGTCTCCCTGTGTTCGTGATTCATGTACTCAAAAGCATAAAGAGTAGTCAACGGCCATAGCACAGCTATCAAAACAGCAAAGACCATTCCAAGACCGTCAAGCCTCAATGCAAACGCAGCTTTCTCTGAAAACCTGAACAACGTCAAAGTATTCGCAGGAGGATCAAGAACTAGCAGCAAAATGATTAACGTGTTGAAGAGTACCGCGCCTTCCGTGAAGATGTTACGAGATTTACGGCTAGGAAAATTTATCGTGGTTATCAATAACGCCGCGAGCGCAGGAATTAATATCGGGAACAATAAAAATTTTTCATTCATGAATTACTCATTCCTCCTAACCTCATTATTTTAATCTAGTTCTGTCAGGGTGTTCGCCTCCCCAACCTAATGGCGGCATGTTCTCAATGCGTGAAATGTCCTCGGGGTCAATCTCAAAATCAAAGCACGCAAAATTCTCTCGCATTTTCTCAATCGAACTGGCTTTCACTAATGGCATGACACCTTCTTGAATGCAGAAGCGTATACAAATTTGTGCGAGACTCACGTTATATTTCTTGGCCAAGGAGATTAATAACTCGTCAGAAAAAATCCTCCCACGCGCTAATGGACTCCAAGCCTGCAATAAAATTTTGTGCTCACGATAAAAATTTAACGCGAAAGTTTGAGTGTGGCCTGGGTGAAATTCGAGCTGTGCGAGCGCGGGCACGACCTTACAATTTTTGAGAATAATATCAGCGTGATAAGGCAAAAAATTACTCACCCCAAGAGCTTTGATTTTACCCTTTGAATATAATTCTTCCAATGCGCGCCAAGTCTCAAGGTTAATTTCCGGATCCATATTCGGCCAATGAATGAAATACGCGTCAAGATAATCAGTTTCGAGTCTCTCAAGCGTGCGTGTAAAAGCTGCCTTTGCATTCTCATAACCTGCTTCATCTTTCCAGAGCTTGGAGGCTATGAAAATTTTCTCTCGTTGAGTCCCTGTTGCTTTCATTGCTGTTGGGATTGCTTCCTCGTTGCCATAAAAAGACGCCGTGTCAAAATATTCAAAGCCTGCTTTCATTGCAAGCGTTATCGAATCAACATCAGCTTTGTACGTCCCGAAACCTATAGCAGGAAATTTGAGGCCGCTATTTAGTGTCAAGGTCTTCATGCTAGTTCTCTCCTTACTCAAATGATAAATTCCTGTGTGAGGACTCAATCTTTTAACATAATATGCAAAAAAGTGTTAGAGATATTTTAATGAATTTTTCGTGAAAGTTTGACAGATTTTAATTAGCGGTGTAAAATTCCGGCTCAATGCAATTCAGATATATATTGTACCAGTTAGAGACAATATCTTTTCTAATACTTTTCAGTGATCACAACAGCCGGGGGTCCTGAGATCCCCAGCTTGCAACCTTTCCTATAACGTTTGTGATAAGCTACTTATTTAAGAAGGCGTTTACCCTGTCTTTCACGTGTGATCCGTCGGCGAGTCCTTTTGCTTTACTCATTACGGCTTTCATTAATTTGCCCATGTCTTTTGGTGACGAAGCGTTAATTTCCTGTGCGGCTTGTGAGATTATTGCGTCAAGTTCGTCGTCGCTCATTTGTTTTGGTAAATATGGCTCAAGAATTTTTATCTCGGCCAACTCTGACTCGGCTCTATCGTTTGCGCCTCCGGCTTTGTATTGTTCTGCGGCGTCCTTACGTTGTTTTATGAGCCTGCGTATAACCGTGTGAACGTCATCGTCTGTTATCTCGACTCCCTTGCCTTTATCAGCTTGCAATTTCTGTAACTCGGCCTTCAGCATTCTCAAAGTGGAAAGTTTTGCTTCTGCGTGTTCCTTCATTGCTTGGGTTAAATCGTGGGTTATGTCTTGTACTAACATGATAAATAAATTCCTCCTAACAAAAAGGGAGCCCGTTAAAGCCCCCTTGCCTTAATGATTACATTGGGTTTCTGTGTCGCATACTTTTACGTTTACGGGCAGCTTCTGCGCGTTTGATCTTCTTTGCATCGCTGGGTTTCTCGTAATGTTCACGTTTACGTGCTTCACGAAGTGTTCCTACTCTTGCTACTTCACGTTTGAATCGCCTGAGGGTATCCTCGAGAGACTCTCCGTCCTTACGGGTTACTGTCGTCATGTTACTATTCCCTCCCTTCGGATTCTATAAAGCGTCAAACGATTAGCCCGGGGGCCAACCGAGATTACGTCCTGCCAACAAATGTAAATGCAAATGTGGGACTGTTTGTCCGCCTTGTTCGCCAGTGTTGATTACCATTCTGTAACCGTCCTTCTCGAGGCCAAGTTCGCGGGCAACATTCACAGCACCAGTCATCAAATCACTCCAAACGCCCCTATCATCAACGGCAGCCGAGGAAGTGTAATGAGCCTTTGGAATTATCAATACATGCACAGGAGCTTGCGGGTTAAGATCCTTGAATGCTACGACTTTATCATCATTGTAGACAAAATCAGTGGGGATTTCTCCGTTAGCTATCTTGCAGAAAATACAATCACTCAAAATTTTTTGCCTCCTAGAATTGACACGGAGAATTTTACAATATAATCAAGTTATTCACAATTAAGAATATACGTACTTTTTTGCGGAGACATATTATTTGCCAAAGGTGTTAATGTTGTGATATAAATCAAGAAAAATTTTCCATGAAAGGATTTGATTAATAATATGGAAATGTATTTAGCGGCGTTAAAGGACTTGATTCTTCAGTCAGGTTTCTTCGGCCTCACTACGGGAAATATTATCATGCTCGTAGTGTCGTTCGTGTTGCTTTACTTGGCTATAGGGAAGGGCTTTGAGCCACTGTTGCTTGTTCCTATTGCGTTTGGTTGCTTGCTTGTGAACCTGCCTCTTTCAGGAATCTGGGACGAGTATAACGCCACTACACACACGATAGGTTTCTTGCGTTCACTTTATTACGGCGCAGAGTTTGAGATTTACCCGATCTTGATCTTCTTGGGAATCGGAGCCATGACGGATTTTGCCCCATTAATTGCTAACCCTATCACATTCTTGCTTGGAGCTGCTGCACAGTTCGGAGTTTTCGTTGCATTCATCGGAGCTAACTGGCTTGGCGCACTCACAAACGGCCTCGTATCCTTCAACATTAAAGAAGCTGCAAGTATCGCAATTATCGGAGGAGCGGATGGCCCCACGAGTATTTACTTAACAGTTATGCTTGGCCAGACTCAAATTTTGGGCGCTGTAGCTGTTGCTGCATATAGCTATATGTCATTAGTGCCTATGATTCAGCCTCCTGTAATCAAGCTCATGACCACAAAGAAGGACCGCGGAATTATCATGGGACAGCTTCGTCCAGTTTCAAAGCGCGAGAAAATTTTATTCCCGATTATCTGCACGGTTGTATCAGGCTTAATTCTTCCGGCTTGTGTACCACTTGTAGGAACGTTGATGTTCGGAAACTTGTTGAGAGAATGCGGCGTAACTGAAAGACTTAGCAACACTGCACAGAACGAACTCATGAACATAGTAACGATATTCTTGGCCCTGTCAGTCGGTTCAACAATGGCTGCTGATAAATTCTTGACGGTCGGAACACTTGCCATTATCTGCCTTGGACTCGTGGCATTTGCTTTCTCAACATTCGGCGGACTCGTATTCGGTCAGATTATGAAAGTTTTGTCAGCTGGAAAGATTAACCCGATGATCGGTGCTGCTGGAGTCTCTGCTGTACCTATGGCGGCTCGTGTAGTTCAAAGAGTTGTACAACAGGAATACCCCGGCCACTTCTTACTCATGCACGCAATGGGACCAAACGTCGCTGGCGTTATCGGAACTGCTGTAGCTGCGGGAGTCATGCTTACACTTTTATCACGTTAAGAAATTTATAATTGCAATGCGTATTCAATGGGCATGTTTCGTAATGAGATATGCTCATTAATTTTATGGAGGAGGGAAAAATTTATGGCGTATTATGTTGGAGTCGACATTGGCGGGACGAATATAAAAACGGGCGTTGTAGATTCGTCGGGAAATATTTTGGGGGAGTCAAGCGTTCCTACTGGTGCAGATCGTCATCAAGAAGTTGTGCTGCTGGATATATTGCAAACGGTTAAGGATTCAATAGCTGCTGCAAAAGTTGACGCGCGAGAAATAAAAGCTGTGGGCGTTGGATCGCCTGGCATGATTGACTACGAAAAAGGAATAGTTATTCGCAACTTCAATCTCAACTGGGAAAATTTCTACATAGCTGACTTAATGAGCGAGGCTCTAAAAGTTCCTGTGAGGCTTGCAAACGATGCTGACGCGGCTGCACTTGGTGAAGTTGTTGCCGGGAGTGCAAAGGGTGCTAAAAGCGCAATGATCATAACCCTAGGGACTGGAGTAGGCTCCGGCTACGTAATCAACGAGAAAATTTTCAGGGGCTGCGAATGGGGCCACATGGTAATCGTACACAACGGCAGAAAATGCACTTGCGGGAGAAACGGCTGCTTTGAGGCTTATTGCTCTGCTACAGGCTTGATAAATTCCACCAAACAAGCTATCAACGAACACCCCGACGGAATTTTGGCAAGTATCGCTAAAGAAGAAGGCGTTGTGAGTGGTCACACGATATTTGATGCTGCGGACAAGGGCGACGAGATTTCTGCAAAAGTCATTGACGAATACATAAGCGCATTAGCTTGCGGACTCGTGAATTTGATTAACGGTTTACAGCCTGAAGTCGTGAGCATAGGCGGAGGGATTGGCAAACAGGGCGAGAGGTTACTAGTTCCGTTGCGCGAAAAAGTTTACGCTGAAGTCTTCAAAGGAATACCACACCCCAAAATCGTGAGCTGCACACTTGGCTATAAAGCTGGATTAATCGGCGCGGCTATGTCAGTGAGAGATATTTAACGAGAACAAAAAGCACCCGGAGTTTCGAGTACAGGTTTCTTCGAGTGCTGCATTATTTACATTTCACAAAATAAGGTTAAAATTAGTCAAGTTTTTAATGAAGGGAGAATTAATTACTCATGCAATATAAAGATTACTATAAAATTTTAGGTGTGTCACGGGACGCAAAACCTGATGATATTCGTAAGGCATATAGAAAGTTAGCTAAACAATATCACCCTGATGTGAATAAAGCGGCTGATGCTGAAGAAAAATATAAAGAGATTAACGAAGCTTATGAAGTTCTAAAAGATCCTGACAAGCGGCAAAAATATGACACTCTAGGAATGAATTGGCAGAGCGGCCAAGATTTTACACCTCCTCCAGGCTGGCAACATGTAGATTTTGGAGGCAACGTGGGAGATTTTGGCGGAGGCTTCAGCGATTTCTTCCAGACTTTATTTGGAAACACCGGCGGAGAATTTGACAGGTTCGGGGATATTTTTTCAGGCGCAAGAAGTTCACGCGGTAGACGCCCTATGAAACGAGATACTGAAGTTGACTTGACGCTATCACTTGAGAACGCTGTGAAAGGCGGAGTACATGATCTCGTGCTAAATGGCTCAAAGGGTAAACGCACAATAAGCACACGACTCCCCAAAGGAATAACCGAGGGCAGCCAAATAAAGCTTGCAGGAAAATCCGAGGGGGGCGGAGATATTCTGATCAACATTCACATTGCGCCGCATAAAATTTTTGAGATTAACCAGCACGATTTAACGCGAGATTTCACTGTTCCAGTATGGCAAGCAGTGTTGGGCCAAGATATTAGCGTAGAGACTCTTGAAGGCCAAGTTACAATCAAGATGCCTCCAGGAATACAAGACGGCCAGAAATTGCGCTTACGAGGCAAGGGAATGCCAAAGCGTGACGGGACTAACGGGGACTTATACGTGAGGATTCGTGTAGAGATACCGCGACATTTAACAAGTAAGCAAAAAGATTTATGGGAGGAACTAGCGAAACTAGGGTAAAATATTCACAAGTCCACTAAATCATAAAGGGGGAGAATAATTTGCGCTCAAAAGTTTTTAACGTGCCTAACACTTTAAGTTTGCTCCGGGTATTTCTTGCGCCTCTAGTCCTGCTGTTCTTGTCATTGAAGATTGACGTGAAATTTGTATCTTTCTTGCCTGAAGTGAGCTGGGGCGATGTGATTGCGGCTATAGTGTTTATTATTGCTTCGTTGACAGACGCATTTGATGGTTATATCGCTAGACGTGATCATCTCGTTACTAACTTGGGAAAATTTATTGACCCCTTGGCCGATAAAGTGCTAGTGATTGCGGCTATGTTGGCATTGATTGAGCTGCAGAGATTGCCGGCCTGGATCGTAATGGTGATAATAACGCGTGAATTTGTTGTTACGGGCTTGAGACTTGTAGCTGCTGCTGAAGGAGTAGTTATAGCTGCGTCAAAGGGAGGAAAGCTCAAGACGGTGTGTCAGATTATTGCGCTCATAATGCTTATACTTAACATACCGGGCGGAATGATTTTAATGTGGCTAGCAATGATTCTCACAGTGTGGTCAGGAATGGAATATTTAATCAAGGGTAGCAAAATTATAACTGGTGAATAAGTTTGTAGCAAAGGCACATCTCGTAAAGGGGTGTGCTATTTCTGCAAACAAAAAATCCTGGAGCAAAACTCCAGAATCTTCTCTCCCCTTCTTGATGATTACCTTATCACTATCTATTGATGGAGCGGAAGACGGGATTTGAACCCGCGACCCCAACCTTGGCAAGGTTGTGCTCTACCCCTGAGCTACTTCCGCATTGTTCGCTAACTTAATCATGGTGGCGGGACCCAGAATTGAACCGGGGACACATGGATTTTCAGTCCATTGCTCTACCAACTGAGCTATCCCGCCTCGCGTTATCTTGATCTAAAATGGCGGGGCCGACGAGACTTGAACTCGCGACCTTCGGCGTGACAGGCCGACACTCTAAACCGACTGAGCTACGACCCCGCGTGAATCGTTAAATCTCTGGTGGGCGAAGCAGGGTTCGAACCTACGACCCCTTGCGTGTAAAGCAAGTGTTCTACCGCTGAACTATCCGCCCGCTGCGTCAAGCACAACGAAGGGAATTTTATACTCACTCTCAAATTTTGTCAAGCATTTTTCTTCACGTAAGATTCAATTTCGTCCCAAGTTTTATTTGCTGCACCTCCTAGCGTTTTGAAATACTCTTCACAATTTTGTTGGGCGTTAGCTTTGTATTCAGGGTCTAGGCATTGCTCCCAAGCTCGTGCGAGTTCGCTGTCAGTGTTCACACAAATAGCTGCTCCCATTGCGTCCATGCGTTCTGTGTCTGGGAAATCCGTCATGCTTGGTCCATGTATGGCAGGCAATCCGAATAACGCTGGCTCAAAGGGATTTTGTCCGCCCTTCTCAACCAAGCTTCCCCCTATAAATGCAGCGTCAGCCGCCGCGTAAAGTTCAAACAAGACTCCTATTCTGTCAACAGCTATAACATCATAGTCAAAATTTTCGCTCTTGTTGATTCGTGAGAGTAATTCCGCGTGAAGTTCGTTGTATGGCAAAACAGAAGCTATAGCCATCAAAGCCCGTTCAGGGTGTCTTGGAACTATAACGAGTCTTGCGTCAGGATATTTGCGTCGTAAAATTCTGAAAGCTGAAATTACAATCTCGTCTTCTCCTTGATGAGTGCTTCCAGCTACGATTAATGGCGCGTCTTTTTTCTTGAGCCAACTCCATTTTTCGGGGCTTGTACTTTTTCGTCGGTCAAGCAGTGTATCAACTTTGCAATCTCCTGTTACGATTATTTTATCAGCGGGCACTCCCAAAGCTATAAAGCGTTCTTTATCGTCATTGAATCTCACCATCAACTTTGTGAAGGAAGCTAAAACACATTTCCAGAAAAATTTTGTGCGGCTTAAATTTTTGAAGCTCTTGTCTGAAATACGGCCATTAGCTAAAAATGTTGGAATGTTGCGTGCTTTAAGTTGCGCGAGAATCTCCGGCCATAATTCCGTTTCCATTGAGATATAAATCGCTGGCTTTATGTTATCGAGTGAACGTATTACGAATTTTCGCGTGTCGAATGGGCTATAAATTATCTTATCTACAATTCCAGTCAACAAATTTTTCGCCATAGTTCTGCCTGTTATCGTTACGGTTGAGATAACACAAGGCTGTGAGGTCTTGGCCTTTATCCTGCGAATCAATGAGCTAGCCGACTGAACCTCGCCAACTGATACAGCATGAATCCATATAGGATTTGTAGGGACGTTCTCAACGTTGCCGACTCTTTCTGCTATGTCGTTTTTGTATTTGCGTCTTAATATTCCAAGTCCTCCGATTTTGAAGAAAGTACTTATGCAGAATCTATATAGAGCCATTCCCGCGGAATATGATTTATTCAAATTTACTCCTCCTATTCTTGTTCGTGAATTATACAGGTTATAATAATCTTGTTTTACAAATTTTCATGACGGAGGATTTTGAACTTGTCGCTCAAAAAAGGTCTGATAATATTCATATTGCTAGCATTCGGAATGGGAGCTTTGATAATTTTCCGCAGTGTTGATCATGAAACTATACGCTCATTATTAGCCGCCAATAAACTAAAACTTTTGCTTGCCTTGTTCGTAGTGTTCATTGCTTGGGTGTGTGATGCGGGGAGATTTTGCGCTCTAGCCTTCGCAGCTCACGAGCATGTATCCTTCTCAATGGGAATTGTATTAACTTGGTTGAACTATTTCGGCAGTGCTGTTACTCCTATGCAGAGTGGTGGCGGTCCGTTTCAGGTTTACGCGCTTTACACAAGAGGGATACCAGTTGGGAAGGGAATAGCCATAACTTTAATGCGTACGATGTTGACGATCTTAATATTGACTCTCGCTGTGCCTATAGCTCTTATTCTCGATCCTGATATTCTTGTGGGCAGTCCGTTTCTAAAAGGTGTGGTTTATTACGTTTTCGCATTCATCATAGCTAGTTGGGTTTTCGTTGTATATACGATTATGAGGCCTGGAACGATAAAGAAGTTAAGCCGCTCTTTCGTGATGCTGTTACGTAAATTCAAGTTCCTAAATTCTCGTAAGAGAGTCATTAAGCTCACACAATGGCTTGATCGTGAAATTGATAACTACATTCTCAACTTTAGACTCGTATTCAACACCGGCAAGTTTTGGCTTTGCGTAGCGATAATATTATCAGTCTTGCACCTTCTCGCATTGTTCACAGTCTTACCAGTCTTAATGAGCTCGGTAGGTTTACCTTTTAGATACGTTCAAACTATAGCTGTTCAAGCTGTGTTCATGTTCATATTGTATTTTGTGCCTACTCCTGGAGCGTCCGGAGTCGCTGAAGGTGGAGGCGCTTTGTTATATTCAATTCTTATGCCGGAGAACATGGCCGGGATTATGTCAATAATTTGTCGCTTCTTCACGGATTACATTTCTATATTCATGGGCGTTATAGTTGTTATTCGTATGTTAGGTTGGGGAGTAAGCGAGAATATTCACAAGGGGGCTTCGGTTGAAGATGCTTAATAAATTGCGTGAATGGGTGTTTAAAATGCGCGGCGGTCTATGGACGTTGTTATTTGTGGCGATATTGTTCATGGCGAAAAAATCTACGCTGCCAAAAATTTCTGTTGCTCTGGTCATAATTCTTGCGGGCCAAGTCTGGCGATGTTGGGCTGTGGGATTCATTGGCTTATATAGAGGCGAGAACGTCAAGGCTCTCAAACTTGCGACAAGAGGTCCGTATGCTCTCATGCGTAACCCGTTATATTTCGGAAATTTCTTAATCGGTCTTGGCTGGAGCGTTATTGCTGGTGTTCAAGCAGTCATTATATTCGTCATAAGCTTCTATTTACTCTACAATCTTGTGATCATTCCTCATGAAGAAAGCTTCTTGCGCTCAAAGTTTGGCATTGAGTACGAGGCTTATTGCAGGGACGTCAAACGCTTTTATCCGGCAAAACTCAAACTTGAATATCTACGAGGCAGATTTGATAGGAAAATTTTAATGCGGAGTGAAATTCATACGATAATCTCAACAATAATAGGCACGCTGATAATTATCGCAATATGTTATACTTAGCTAATTTCGATAGCACAAAGGAGGCTTAAGGAAAGCATGTGCATTAATCACAATGAGCTCCCCAAACAGGAAACAGGTAACGATCAACAAAACAAGCAGCCAGAAATTATGATCAGTGATTTACTTACAGCAATATCGGAGAACGAATACCCACAATACATTTTAGAAGCGATCGAAAAAGTTAGAGCATGGATCAATACAGCGCTTAATCGTGTTACGCGCGAAGACGACGAGAATACAGACACATTCACAGAATTTTTTGGGGACGAATTTGACGACGAAGAGGGCGGCATTGAAGAGTTATTCAAAGAGTTGAAGAGCTTGGCTCAATACGCTGATGTTATCCCGGGAGGAAACAAAGCCAGCAACAACAAAGAAGATACAATCATAGTAAGTTTGGCGCCCCCTGATTATGATAGTGGCTTGAGAGCAGCTATAGATTGTGCCGCAGTATTTCATCGTCCTCACTGTAAACGGGTCTGGCTTTTGAGTGACACATTTATATTCAACGAGATAATTAAATACATTCCACACGTTGACGCCCTGAACGAACAAGGCATAACTCTACGCTTCATACTCATAACGCCTTGGGGGTGGGTTGAATTACCGTTAAGCGAAATGACAGTGAATAAACGACAATTTTTATGGAGGACAGAGAACATTAAGGCGGAGAACAAAATTAAACGCAGGAGGAAGAAATAGCTATGAGTACAACTTGATGACCTAAATATCTGGTTTGCTATATTGGGATTCTTCGCTGCTGTACCTGTTGCTATAGCGATCGTTCAGTACATCTTAGCAAAATAAAAGAGGGGGGCTCCCCTCGTCCTTTAATCTCTTACATCGCTTAAGACGCAATCAGTGTACGCTTCATACAACCAAAACAAACGAGGCAATATATCTTCTTCAGGAACATTCTTATCAAAACAATAAGCTTCACAAACTGCTATGTCATTTTCTCTATGAGCTTTTCTTAACTCCGGCGGCATTGTTGAATCATTGTACAAAGATGCAAGAGAGGACTCAGGGTATAAGGCACGGGCATCAAGAATCTTTTGCGCTGTTGATGAAATTCGCGCGCGCTCCGAGTCTGTTACGAAAGGCCAAGGGAAATTATTATACACGACAGTATTCGAATATCTGTAATCGCTCTTGAGCCTCCCTGCTACGACACGTACCCATGCCATATGAACACGCGACATTAATACGCCAAATTGATACAAGCCTCCGCCGGGGATAATGCGAAGTGCGTCACCTGGAATTACAGAATCATCAAGATAACCCATAGGAATATAATAACGATTTTCGGAAGATGTTTTCGGTATTGCAATATAAGTTCCTGTTGGCTGCCGTATCTCTGCAAAAAGCCATGGAGTCTCAGCGCGTTTTTTGGTTGCCTCCCTTTTGCTCTCGAGCCTGAACTTTTTCACAGCTTCAACACGTTCCATAACATGCTTCATATCGTGAAGTTCTTGCGGGTTCGCATCAACAAGCCATAAGCACCAACGTTCTATGTTATTGATGAACTCGTCGCCACCTATAAAGCGTTTGATGAATTTCTTGGCCTTGGGTTCACGCTTGATAAAGTCCTCATATTCTTCACGAGAATTAATAAATAAGTATCCTCCATCGGCTGCCATACTCCCTGAAGACATTGGCAATACTCTGACAAAATATTTCTCTTCTTCCATTGCTGTTCTCCAACAAAATAAAAGAGGGATCGCTCCCTCCTGATTGCTTACTTGATAACTTTGAGTGCCTTTCTGTCAATCGTCAACGCCACGAAGATTAAGAACACTATACCCTTGATTAATTGCTGTGTAGCTGACTCGAAACCAAGCATGACCAAGCCATTATTAAGCACTGTGTACATCAACGTGCCTACAACGATATTTGAGAAACGTACCTTCGCGCCTCCTGTTATTGGTAAGCCTCCAAGCACGAGCGAGATTAATATTTGAGTCTCAAGCTGATTTCCCGCCGTTGAAGTTATTGAGCCTACCTTGATGACGTTCACGAATGCCGCAAGCCCCGTTAATGCTCCTGCCGCAACAAACACGAGAAATTTTACTTTGTCCGTCTTTACTCCAGAGAACCTCGCCGCAGTCTCGCCTGAACCTACAGCCTTAACATCATTGCCGATCCTTGTGAACTTGAACAGGAAGAACGCCACTATCAGAACTACAACGGTGATTCCGATTTTGAGGTTGTCGCTATCGAGTGCCTTTATTGCTGCGCTGGCTGGTATAGCCGTCTCCGTCGTGAGATAAGCACATACTCCCCTGAATAAATACATTGTACAGATCGTAACGATGAAGCTTTGAAGCTTGAATTTCACGTGGAAGAATCCGTTTACCGCCCCTATAGCTGCTCCCGTGAGAATGCCTCCCAAAATTGCAAGCGGTATGCTGTAGAACGATAACAACGATACAACTATAGACGCTACGCCCAACGTTGAGCCTTCAGTGAAATCTATTGAGCCCAGAGTCATCACGAAAAAGACTCCAGTTGCTACTATCATTGGATAATAAACTTGCGACAACAACAAACGCAATCTCTTCGGCTGCATGATTCTTCCGTCGGTCAAGTAATACATGACAACCATAATCACTATCAGCCCTATGAATGGCAACAAGCCTTTGAATGTATCATTATCGAGTAACGCCGCTAATTTTGACTGCTCGTTATCATTTCTCAATGCCATATTCCTTCACTCTCCTGTCTATACCATTTTCGCGATTAAATCTTCTTCAGCAAGGCTCTTACTGCGCATGAACGTGCCATTAATTTTTCCGTCCTTCATGATGAGAATCCTATCTGACATTCCTAAAAGCTCCGGGATTTCTTCAGAGATCATTATGATTGATTTACCCTGCTGCTTTAACTCCGACATAAGGGCATAAATCGCTTGTTTGACTTTGACGTCTATACCACGAGTCGGAGAGTCAAGAACGAGAATATCGCTTCCCTTACCCAACCAACGAGCCAACACGACCTTCTGCTTGTTTCCTCCTGATAAGTCAGATACAAATTGATTGATCCCTTGCATTTTCGTTTGCATCTTCTCGGCGTATTCTTGAGCAAATTTATTCAGCTTGCCATGATTGAGTAAATGTTTGTTGGCCAAGTCATCGAGTGAAGGCAGTACGATATTATTGCGTATGGATTCGTTGAGGATTATTGATTCGTTGTCGCGATCCTTTGAGGCATAAGCGATTGAGTGATGAATTGCGCCCGTGATGTCATTGACTTCATAGCCGTCTGATAATGTAACACTACCTTCTCTTTCCCAAGACGCTCCGAAAACTGCTTTGCCTACCTCGTGCATTCCGCATTCAGACAAGCCGCCGAAGCCCAAAATCTCGCCCCGATGTAAATCAAAGCTCACGTCATAAATTTGTCCGGGCACTGTTACATTCTTGACGCTCAAGACAACTTCATCAGAGATAGCGCCGTCGTAGTCAGTCCTGTAATAAGCTGAGCCAATCTCACGACCAACCATCAAGCGTTTAATATCGTCCTCGTTTACGTCTTTTGCGTTCACTGTGTCAATATATTCGCCGTCACGCAAAATTGAGATAGTGTCGCAGTGTTCGAGTACCTCGCCTAAATCGTGGCTTATAAAAATTACGCTTCGTCCGTCAGCTCTAACCGCGTCCATGATCTTGTAAAGTTCAAGCCTTCCATTTTGTGATAATGCCGTCGTGGTTTCGTCAACGATTAAGATTTTCGGCTTCATGTAAGTGGCTTTGACTATCTCAACGAGTTTACGATCTTCAAAATTATAATTATCAATCATTGCGCCGGCGCGTATGTTCTTGAATCCGTACTCGTCAAGTAATCTCTGGCCCTCTTGAACCATTGCGCGAGTGTCCTTGATTAATCCGTGCATGAAAGGATCTTCGTGACCAAGGAAAATATTTTCGGCGACGCTCAACCCTGAAAGAGTACCCATTTCCTGAACGATTATTGAGACACCCAAGTTATTAGCCTCAACTTGATTCTTAACGTGCATGACTTGGCCATCAAGTGTAAACGTTCCGCCTCCTGACGTGTAAATCCCGCAGAGTATCTGGCAAAACGTGCTTTTACCTGAACCATTTTCACCGATTAACGCGCGTATCTCACCGGGAGCAATGTTAAGACTTACGTTATTAAGGGCGTGTGTGATTCCGAATCGCTTGTCAATATTTTCGGCCTTCAACAAAATTTTCTCTTCACTCATAGTTTTTTCGCCTCCTGACTATTTCACGACTGAACCGCGTTTGCCTCGTGCAGTCAACGTTACGATTACAAGCAAGGCTGCTCCTGTTACTACGTTTTGTATAGTGGTTGGGGCTCCGAGTGCTACAAAGCCATTGAAGATTATCGCGATGATAAATTCTCCTACAACTATTGCGCTTATGGGCGTGCCGTATTTCCTGAAAGCTACTCCGAAGAACGTACCCATTAACGGCTGAAAGTTTCGGCTCATCGTTGACATACCTGTTAGAGCGGTCATTGTTGTTCCGTAAGAGACGGTTAATATAGCCATTATTCCTACGAAGAAATGAAGCAGAGCGAACCCGATTAACTTATACTTCTTGACGTCGATACCCATGTTCTTGGCCGTAAACTCATTTGAGCCAATAGCATTGCAGTACGTGCCGATTTTTGTGTAATTCAGAATGAACCACATGAACGCAAAAGCTAACGCAGCAAGAATAATATTTCCAGGAGCGCCCGAGAAAAATCTTAAGCTAGGGTCAAGAGTCTGTTTTACTCCGCCAGCAGCAAACACTGCTACACTTTCAAGTACTAGCATTATTCCAACTGTAACTATCATTGACGGGACATTAAGCTGATTGTAGAGAAAGCCTATGATGATTCCGATCAACGTACCACAGCCGAGGCAGCCAAGAATGAATCCAGCATAGCCGAATTTACTTGAGAGTATTACGCCGATTATTGACGATAAGACTATGTTAGCGCCGACCGCGAAATCAAATAATCCCATTACGACTATGAAATATAATCCACAGCCGCCGACCGAATAAATTATTGAGGACTGGAAGTAAGAGTAAAGATTTTCTGGGCTACCGAAATTTGTTGGGGTTAAGAATTTGAAGATGGCATAGAACACTACGACCATAGCCGCTAAGATCATGAAGCCATATAGACGACTATTCTTGAAATTTTGCATATATACTCACCTCATAAAAATAGAGCCAGCCTCGTTAAGACTAGCTCTGTAAAATATTCATGTTGCTACAACTATTTCGTGTGACGTGCAACAACGTCTTCAACTGACAATTTCGCACAAGCTGCGGCCAAGTCATCGTATGAAAGCTCGGCTAATTCTTTGATCTCGTCAGCAGTATAAGGAAGTTGATCTCCAGTGAAATATTTTGCGTAGTTCGCATAGTCTTCAGGGGAAGCAACATACATGTACGGGAAAATCATGTTATGGAAATTTGAAGTACTCGTCTCGTATTTGCCTCTGATTGTGTTGTAGACCATTAAGAACGCGAAGAAAGGATCTGCATAGTGTCCGCCACTTTCAGCCGCCATGGCACCGGATTTAAGTTTTTCGTCAAGGTCAGGAAGGAAGTCTGTGGAAACGACTGCGATTTTTCCGGTTAAGCCTTTAGCCTCGATAGCCGCGATTGCTCCGAGAAGAGTATCACCACCGCCACCAGCTACGATAAGAGCATCAATATCGGGGTTAGCGTCAATGATTGCTTCAGCGGTTGCGCGTCCAGTGTCTGTTGTTGTGCGTCCGTATTGAGGATCAAGAAGTACGACGGGGTCCTGCGGGTTATGCTTGTTCCATTCTTCAACGCCTGCTTTGTAGCCTGCCCAACGTCCAAGGAATGTAGCGTCGCCGGGTTCCCAACCTTCGAGACCGATCTTGCGGCAGCCCTTCTGTGAAGCGAGAATTAATACTAACGTTTTGCCGTTATCGAACTCTGACTCATGAACAGCACCAACGTAATATTTTGAAGCCAAAGCCTGTGCGTATTCGTCGGGGTTAGCGTCCTTCTCGATTGATCTGAAGAATTGAGCTACGTATACTTCGTTCTCGTCGCAGGTCTTGATTACTGAACCCATTTCGGCGGAAGCGGAGTTGCAGATTATGATTCCGTCACAACCGGCCAAGGCTAAAGTCTCTGCGCTTGCAGTAACCTGTTCAGAAATGTGAGCCTGATCTACCCATTGAGTCTGAACACCAAGAGCTTCAGCAGCAGCATCAATTATTCTCTTGCATTCACTTCCGAGCGTGTCAGTTGAACTCCAAATGGAGATACCGATCTTAATGGGAGCAGCGAAAACTGCGGGAGCAGCACTAAATACCATAGTTGCTGCGAGGATCATTGCGACAAATTTTTGGGTCATGATACAAACCTCCGATGTAATTTTTAGATTTTTGATCTGTAGAAATGAATGATAGTGTATATTATAGATTAGGTTGCGAATTTGTACATGTGACATTACCGAGTTATCCACAATTATGATAGAATACAAACAATTCAAAAATTTAATGATTCATGAAAATAGAGGCGAAATGGTATGAAGAAACTTCATGGCATAATAGCGGCTATGACGACTCCTTTTGATACAGAAGGAAACGTTGACGTTGCTATATTGGAGCGTATGGTTGATTTCGAGATCGAAAAGGGCATTAATTGTTTGTACCCCTGCGGGACTACCGGCGAAATGTTTTTAATGACAACTGAACAGCGTAAACTTGTCGCTGAAACTGTTGTAAAACGTGCGGCTGGTCGTGTTACGGTTTATGTTCACTGTGGCGCAATGAATCCCGATGACGTTGTAGAGCTTGCATTACATGCTCATTCAATCGGAGCTGATGGAGTTGGAATAGTAACACCGACTTACTTCACGCTTGATAATCGAATGTTGATTGAGTACTACCGCAAAATCTGTCAACAACTTCCCAAAGGCTTTCCCGTTTACGTGTATGTAATTCCACAGTTAGCTCATAATGACGTTGACGCAGCCACCATGCAAAAGATCGCTGATGCCTGCCCAGATAATGTTATCGGTGTGAAATATTCGTTTGCTGATATGCACAGAATGATTGAGTATTGCAGAGTCAATGATGGAAAATTTTCCGTGGTGTTTGGGCCTGATGAATTATTCTTGCCTGCTCTCTCAATGGGGGCTGACGGAACAGTTTCAGGCTGTGCGGCTTGTATACCAGAACCATATGTAGAGATTTACAAGTGCTGGAAAGCTGGAGACTTGGAAGGCGCGAGAAGAGCTCAACTTGTTTGCTACGACCTCTCCAGGAAATTGCGTTACGGCGCTGATATGTCAATCTTCAAAAATGTTTACGACGATCGCGGAGTCGGTGGTGGCCACATGAAAGCCCCGTTAATGGATTTGCAGGAAGAAGACGTTAAGAAGTTGCTCGAGTCAGTGAGGCCATATTACGCAAAATAAATCGTGGAAATTCGGCCGATTAGTTCGGTTGAAAATATATTAAGGAGGTAAATTTTTATGAAGAAAACCGCTTTACTTGTCTTCACGTTAGTTCTTGTTCTTTGTTCCGTTGCTTTTGCTGAGTTCCCGGAGAAGCAGATCACAGTTGTATGTCCCTATGCTGCTGGCGGTGCTTCTGACACAACCAGCCGTATTTACGCCTCAATGCTTCAGAAAGCTGTAGGAGTTCCCGTAATCGTTGACAACCGTACAGGCTCAAATGGTGCTGTAGGAATGACTTATGGCGCACAAGCTGCTCCTGATGGTTACACAGTTTCTTACATGCCCGCTGAAATATCGTTCAACAAGTTAGAGGGTATCGGCAACGTTACTCCAGAGGACTTCAGATTTTTGGGAATAGCAATGACGATCCCTGCGGCTATCACAGTGAAAGCTGACTCAGAATGGAAAACTTTTGAGGACTTCCTGAAATATGCAAAGGAGAATCCCGGCGAGATAACTATCGGAAATTCTGGAAGCGGATCACTTTGGCATATTGCTGCTGCGGCTGTTGAGAAGGCTTGCGATATTGAGCTTGAGCATATTCCTTATCCTGCGGGAGCTTCTGCAGCTATTGCTGGCTTACTTGGCGGAGAGATTGACGCGGTCGCGGTATCTGGTGCTGAAGTTTCGACGTACGTAGCTGACGGACAATTAAGGACTCTTGTAGTTCTTGGCTCAAATAGGTGCTCTGCTGAATCACTCAAAGACGTACCCACAACAAAAGAGCTCGGCTATGAAGTTCCGGCTATCGAAGGCTGGGGCGGCTTTGCTGTACCAAAAGCGACTGATGATGCTGTAGTTGCAAAACTTGTTGAGGCTTCAAAATCTGCAATCAACTCTCAAGAAATGATTGACCTTCTTGCTTCAAAAGGTTATGAACATGTTTACAAGGGCGGTGCGGACGCTGATGCCTACGCGAAAACGAAATTTGAAGACAACAGCAGATTAGTCCCGACACTGAAACTGAAATAACAGGTTAGTAAATCAATCAAGAATTATGAGGGGGATACCTTGCGCGAATTTATAACGTAGGGTGTCCCTTTTTGTTTAACGAAAGGAGTTTATCGAACTATGAAGAAATCACTCAAAGGCGATTTCATTCCCGGACTTGTAGGCTTGATATTTGGGCTTGCAGTCGTGATATTGACGTTGACGGGGAATGACATGGCTATATTAATAGCAAAACGACGAGGCAGTGTACCTGGGCCGGGATTTTTCCCAATTATATGCGGCGTGTTAATGATCTTGTTCGGGTTAGCGCTCGTTATTCGTGGCCTGCGTCAAAATGGAACGGTTAATTACTTCGACATGACCGACGAAATGAAATCTAATGCAAAGATAGCTTTACTCGTTCTATCTGGGCTTATAGTGTTCATGATCTTGTGGAAGCTTACGAATTACTTTATCCCATTAGTATTTGTGTTCGCAATTTACCTGAACTTGCTCTTCAAACGCAGCTGGCTTTTCACGATTATATTTTCCGTAATACTCACAGCGTTTATATATTTCCTTTTCGTTCGTGGGTTCAGTGTTACATTCAAGGTATAAGGAGGAGGTTTTAACATGACAGCTCAAGTATGGGCAAGCGCGCTTGCTACGGTTCTTAATCCTCTTGTAATTCTGTACTTAATAGTCGGAGTTCTCTTAGGAATTTGTATAGGAGCGTTACCCGGACTAAGTGCAACAATGGGAATAGCTCTGTTGACTCCGATAACGTTTTGGCTTCCCAAGGCTCAAGGTTTCGCAATGATGATGGGTTTATGGAACGCTGCAATATTTGCGGGAGGCATCACGGCTATTTTAATCAACACCCCCGGTACACCAGCTTCACTTACACAATCATTTGACGGTTACGCAATGTACAAACAAGGTAAGGGCGGACTTGCATTAGGGATCAACACCGTGTATTCGTTCATAGGCGGAATAATTTCGATAATCATGTTAATGTTATTTGCTCAACCTATTGCAGAGTTCACGATTAAATTTGGTTCAGCAGAATATTTCATGATAGCTTTATTCGGTTTGTCAATGATGGTTGCAGTATCAGGCGGCGACGTTCTCAAAGGCTTATTGCTCGGAGTCGTTGGCATATTCTTATCAACAATCGGCATCGATCCTATAAATGGCACAATGCGTTTCACGTTCGGATCTGTTGACTTGGGAGCGGGGATTAATTTCATTCCTGTAATGATTGGATTGTTCGGAACGGCTGAAGTTTTGCACCAGATTTATACGCGCAACAAGGAACAGGAAGCTGCTGAGCACGAACAACGTAAACATAATTTAGCGCTCGGGAGAGTCTTACCACCTGCAAAGCAAACTTTGAGACTTTTACCACGTACAGGAATTGTCTCACTTATAGCTACTGTTATAGGTGCAATACCTGCTGCGGGAGGAGATATATCGGCGGTAATTTGCTGGGGTAACTCTAAGAAATTCTCAAAGGAAGGCGACAAATACGGTCATGGTTCTGAAGAGGGCTTGGCTGTATCTTCTGCGGCTAATAACGGCGTTATCGGTGGCGCAATGATCACAATGTTGACGCTTGGATTACCTGGCGACTCTGTAACGGCGATATTGTTAGGAAGCTTGACAATGTACGGTCTTCAGCCTGGTTCAAAGATGTTCACGGAAAACGCTGACTTCACTGCGCAAGTGATGCTCTTGATGATTTTGGCGAATATAGCTTTCTTGATTATAGGCTTATTGACGGCCAAGGTTACAGCGAAAGTTTTGAACATTGCACAGCCTACGGTATGGGCCGCCGTGAGTATACTCTGCATAGTCGGATCTTATTGCATAGGCAACAGCTTCACCGACGTTATTATCATGTTAATCATGGGCGTTGTTGGATTCTTCCTGAAGGTTTATAACTTCCCGACGGGGCCATTAGTCTTAGGCTTATTGCTAGGTCCAACAATGGAGTCGAATATGCGGCGAGCTTTGACTCTTTCACGAGGCTCATGGAGTTATTTCCTGACACAGCCGATTTCATGCGTGATTCTCGTATTAGTTGTTCTCACGTTCTGCATACCGTTAATCATGGACGCAAGAAAGAAACGTAAATCATAACGAAGTCTCTGTTAAAAAACGCTCATTGTGAATCAGAATTTGTGATATATTAGTTACATTCAATTCAGAAACAAAATTTTATTAGGAAGCGGTGAAAGTTTTATGTCTTTACCCAAGATTAATAATTTCCCGGTCGAACATCTCACTGACGAACAGCTAAATGAACTCAAAGCTGGTGCTACCCGTGCACGTGTTGCGGCCCTCACAATGGTAACTGCGGCGAAAAGCGGCCACCCTGCCGGAGCATTCTCAAGCATGGAAATGTTCATGAGCGTCTACGGAGTCGCTAACCTCACTCCAGAAAACTGCAACGAGAAGAAGCGCGACTATATCGTAATTTCTCACGGTCATACTTCAGCCGGAGTTTATGGCGCATTATCCGAATGGGGCTTCATTGATCGTGAAGAGGCCATGGCGAATTTCAGACGTTGCGGAAGTGCTTTCCAGGGGCATGTTACTCGTGAAGTTCCAGGAATCGATTGGGGCACAGGAAATTTAGGTCAAGGCTTATCGGCTGGAGTCGGCTTTGCTCTTGCACAGAGGGCTAACGGCTATAACGGACGAGTTTATGTTCTCATGGGCGACGGCGGACAACCAAAGGGACAAATTGCTGAAGCTCGTAGAATCGCATTCAAGGAAAAATTAACCGGCCTTGTAGCGTTGGTAGACTGGAACCACATTCAGATCTCCGGCGATACGGGAAAAGTTATGCCTTGCGACTTGAAAGCTTTATGGGCTGCTGACGGCTGGGACGTCGTAGAAGTTGACGGGCATTCATTCAAAGAACTCTATGATGCTCTCAAAGCTGCTGGCTCAAAAGGTGTTCCTACAGTTTTGTTATGCCACACGATTATCGGAAAAGACGGCCTCGGCATGGAAGCTATACCCGATTATCACGGAAAACCACCCGCACGCGAAATGTTTGACGACATCGTGAAGCATTTAGGCGACTCCCCCGACGTTCTCGACAAAGCTCTTGAAAGACGCAAGCAGCCTGTAGCTTACACTGGACGCAAAGTTGATTTCCCTGAAGTCCCGAACATTGACACCGGCAAACCGTTTGACTACGAGGGCAAAAAAGTCATGGATAACCGCGGCGCATGGGGCAAAGCTCTCGCTGATGTAGGCAAATTGAATAATGGTCAACCAGGAAAAACTCCGATACTCGTATTCGATTGCGACTTAGAGCCTTCAGTTATGACAAAAGCATTCCATCAAGCTTGCCCGGATCAGTTCATTCAGTGCGGTATTCAGGAGCATTGCGTCGCTACAGTTGCAGGTACAGCCAGCACGGCCGGAGTAGTTGCAGTATGGGCGGACTTCGGAGTATTCGGAATTGATGAAGTATACAACCAGCAGAGACTCAATGACATTAACCACGCGGCTAACAAGACAGTCTTAACTCACGTTGGACTTGACGTCGGCGAAGATGGAAAGACTCACCAGTGCATTGACTATGTGGGATTGATGAGAAACGTATTCTACGGAAAATTGATCGTGCCCGTTGACCCGAACCAAACCGACCGCGCTACACGTTGGATGCTCAAAGCAAAAGGCGATGTAATGATGGCTGTGGGACGCAGTAAACTTGACGCGCTTAAACAATTCTCCGGCGATTATGAATTTGAGTACGGTAAGGCTGTAAAGATTCGTGAAGGAAAAGACGGAAGCATATTCGCACTTGGTTACATGGCAATAATAGCTCTTGAGGCCGCAGAGAAGATCAAAGCCGATAAGGGACTCGACGTTGCTGTTTACGCGGTGGCTTGCCCGTTAGCTCCTGACATGGACGCAATTAAAGAAGCCGCAAAACTTGGCCCAATAGTCACGGTTGAAGATCACAATGTTAATACGGGTATGGGCTCAATCATGATTGTTGAAGCTGCAAAAGCTGGTATAGCATTACCAAAAATCACGACGCTTGGTGTAAATCACTACGGTGCCTCCGGAACTTCTGACGCAGTGAGAGAAGAAATGGGTATATCTGCGGACGGAATAGCGAGGGCATTTTAATTATGGACGCGAAAGAATTAATCACACAAGGCAAAACAGCGTTAGGTATCGAATTAGGCTCAACGAGAATCAAAGGCGTATTAATCGACTATGACGGAAACGTTTTGGCGGCAGGTGGCCACGAGTGGGAGAACTCGTTGATTGATGGCGTATGGACTTATTCGCTTGAGGACGTAGACAAGGGCTTAAGGGCTTGTTACTCTGCTCTTCGTAAGGACGTTGAGGCAAAATACGGCGTCACACCAAAAACTTACGGGGCTATAGGAATTAGCGCAATGATGCACGGGTATATAGCTCTTGATAAGAACGATAAGCAGCTTGCAAAATTCCAGACTTGGCGAAACACCAACACAACCGCGGCGGCTGATAAACTCACAGAGTTATTCCAGTTCAATATCCCGTTACGTTGGTCAGGCGCACATTTATATCAGCGTATTCTCGACAAGGAAGAGCATACTAAACACGTTGCGTCGGTTTTCACGCTTGCGGCTTATATACATTACAAGCTTACTGGCTGTAAAGTTATCGGAATTGGTGACGCGTCAGGAATGTTCCCGATCGATTCGGAGAAGCTTGACTACGATGAAGGCATGGTGCAAAAGTTTGACGAACTCCTGAAAGAAGCTGGCCTTGATTACAAGTTCCGTGAGGTTTTCCCGAAAGTTTTGGTAGCTGGCGATGATGCAGGTAAGTTGACGGAAGCCGGAGCAAAGTTGCTTGACGAATCTGGAAATCTTGAGGCAGGAATCCCAATGTGTCCTCCAGAAGGCGACGCAGGTACAGGAATGACCGCCACAAACTCAGTAGCACCTCGCACAGGAAACCTTTCAGCCGGAACAAGCACTTTCGCAATGATCGTTCTTGACCAGGATAAGAAACTCTCAAAGCTCTATCGCGAGATAGATATGGTTACGACTCCTTCGGGCTTCCCTTGCGCAATGTCTCACGCTAACAACGGCACTTCAGATCTTAACGCATGGGTCGAAATTTTCGGCGAGTTCTGTAAGTTGATGGGCATTGAGGCAAACACTGGCGAACTTTTCGGCAAACTCTACACCAACGCTTTGACGGGCGATCCAGATTGCGGCGGCTTAATGTCATTCGGATATTATTCTGGCGAGAACATCACGTTCCTTAACGAGGGCAGACCAATATTCTTGCGTACACCTGATAGCAAATTCACACTTGCAAACTTCATGCGCTCACATTTGTACACTTCAATCGGTGCTGTGAAAATGGGCATGGATATTTTGCTCAAAGACGAGGGCGTGAAACTGGATATGCTCATGGGACACGGCGGACTCTTCAAGACTCCGTTGGTCATGCAGAAATTCTTGGCAGCAGCTACGAATAGCCCAGTGAAAGTTTTATCGACAGCTTCAGAAGGTGGCGCGTGGGGAATTGCTTTGTTAGCGGCTTATCTCGTTGACGGTAAGAAATGCGGCAAACTTGAGGATTACCTGAACGAACGAGTCTTCAAAGGCTTGACGGGCGACGCAGTTGAACCAGATCCGGAAGAAGTGAAGGGCTTTGAGATTTTCACGGAGCGTTACAAGGCAGCGTTAGAGGTCGAGAAATCGGCTGTAAATGTTATGGATTGGTAAGGAGGAATTTTATTTATTATGACATCAATACACGAAGCGTTTAAGTTGGGACAAAGCATTTGGCTTGATTACATTGATCGCAGCATGATAGCCGGTGGTCTTCAGGAATGGATCGATAAAGGCGTAGTAGGCGTAACGACTAACCCGTCAATCTTTGAGAACGCAATAGCAAAGAAAACTGACTATGACGCAGAAATTAAATCATTGCATCAAGCTGGGAAGACTAGCGCAGAGATTTACGAGGTCTTGACGGTTCAGGAAGTTGGAGCAGCCGCTGACATTTTGCGCCCGGTTTATGACAAGACAGGTGGTAAAGATGGCTATGTTAGTCTTGAGGTCAACCCCTTAATCGCTTCCGACAAGGAGACAACAATTTCAGAGGCCAAGAGATTATTTGCGTTGCTCAATCGTCCGAACGTAATGATCAAAATCCCGGCAACCCCTGAAGGAATTGAAGCACTCACTGAAGTAATCGCGGCTAATGTCAATGTGAACTCAACGTTGATTTTCTCGCGTGAACAGTATGACAACGTGGCCAAGGCTTATATCGAAGGCATCAAGCGCGGTGGTAAAGCTCAGTCGGTCGCGTCGGCATTCGTGAGTCGTGTTGAAGCGGCTGTAGATAAAGAACTTGACGCTAAGGGAAATAGCGAGCTCAAGGGAAAAATCGCAGTAGACGGAATCAAACTCATGTATCAGGACTTCAAAAAGTTGTTCGCCGGAATGGAATTGAAGCAGCGTCCGTTATGGGCAAGCACTGGCACGAAGAGCAAGGAGTATTCTGACGTGAAGTACGTTGAGGAATTAATCGGCCCTGACACAGTCAACACAGTCCCACCCGCAACTCTCGCAGCATTCGTTGATCATGGCAAAGCAGCTTTGACTCTTGAGAATGGTATTGACAAAGCAGAAGCAGACGTGAAAGCACTTAAAGCCGCTGGAGTTGATCTTGACGCAGTGAACGCGAAATTACTTGCCGACGGTTTAGCAGCGTTTAATAAGTCGTTCGAGTCGTTAATGGCAGCAATCGAGAGCAAAGCAAACGCATAAGTTACACAGCTAACACAAAGGCCCTCTCTCATCACTGAAAGGGGGCTAAATTTTTATCTCACAATTCCAAGCATTCGCAGCCACGCCATAAACTCTGTAGGCCATAAATAATTTGTAAAAGGTTCGTGCCCCATGCCGAAATTATGACCGCCTTGACCGTACAAATGAAGTTCAACGATCCCGCGTTTTTGCCAAGCCTGAATAATCTCAAAGCCGCTTTGTCCTGAAAGTTCATCGTCCGAAGACATTGCTGCAAACATTGGAGGAAGTTTATCTGGCATTTCACGCATAACCAACTGACCATAAATTGAGCCTATGAAGTCCGCTTTGCTCTCAACGTCCGCGCATTCTGCATTGTACACAGCCATTAAAGCTCCTGCAGAGAATCCAACTATGCCGATTTTATGTGGGTCAATGTGAAATTCTTCAGCCCCTGCTCGTACGAGTCTCACAGCCGCATTCACGTCTTCAAACGCGTAATCAGGAGTCGCCGGTGCATAATTTCCGCTCAAACCTCCAGCACGATAACCCGCCATTTTTTCAGCAACATAAGCTTGATAATCCGCCTCTTCTCGTGGTGTATCCTCAACGCGATATTTCAGAATGAACGTAGCAAAGCCTTGACTCTTAAACCATTCCGCAGCCTCATAGCCTCCGCTCCCGAATGTATGATGCAAGAACGCGCCACCAGGAGCAATTATTATCGCAGCACCGTTTGAGTCCTTAGCGTCTGGTAAATATGGAATGAGTGTCGGGACTCTGACATTTCGCACAAATTGGCCGCGCCCTTCGATCTCGTACCATTGTTCATAGTCAACGTCGGGTTGATTCGGGTTCTCGTACAAATATATTTGCCCGGGAAAATTAGGAGCTTTTATGTATTTGACCTCCTGTGCATATGCCGAAGCCGTCATTAAAATCATGAATGCGATAGTCGTAATTAATACTCTCATTATTTATCTAGTCCTTTCTCTGTGAGCCATTTTGACATTAAGTCAGCTATCTCGATATTATTCAAGTCCGAAAACATGAAATGCGTGTTACCCTTTATGCCTAATTCTGGAAGGTGAACGATTGTGACGTCGCCGCCGTATTTGTTGACGAGTTCAGCAAATTTTCGTCCTAGTGCTAACTCCGCGCGCCATTGATCAGAGCCGTAATTGTCAGTTGGTTCCGTTGCTATATGATCGCCATAGAATATGATTATGGGAAATTTCGTGAACTTCTTGAATTCCTCCAACGGTATCGCAGTCGCCTCAATCACTCCGAACGAAGTATTTATAGCTTCAGGCACTTCACCTTCTGGAAAGAGTCTTGGACTTCCGCCAGGTTCAAAAGCAACGATAGCGCGTATATTGTCAGTCTTGGAAACAGTCAGCCAACCGCAGCCGCCACCCTGTGAATGAGTCACGAGAATACTTGGCCCGATCTTTTCCAACAATGCAGCCATTGAATCAGCAACGAGATTAAAATCAAGCGGAGCAGTATTAGGAGTCCCTTGTCGCATAAATTGATTCAAGCTCTCTTGATCTCTTGGAAATTGTGTATCCTCATAAAACTCTGGCCAACGTCCAAGCCTGAAAAGCGTGAACATAGTACGGTCATAATAAGCCGGAGGTATTGGGCCATCGCTTGCAACTGTGCTGAAACCTGCTTCGCCTCGTCGTGGTTGATCTACAAGGTACGTGCTGAAACCTCTGCGTAAAAATATGTTCTGGAAACCCTCGCGCCCGTCCGGAGTCGTCTCCCAAGTCTTCTTTGATTGTCCACCGCCATGAAGAAACACTAACGGTAACTTTTTCGCGTTCACTGGAACTTGATACCACACATAAGCGTGATCCCCGTAAGCCGTTTGTCCTGACTGATCCAGCCAATCTGAAAAATTAAACTCGCCGCCGTTTGTAACAGTTGTGCCCCCAACCATAAAGCTGCCCTGCTCCTGAATAACTAGAGGCTCTGAAGCAAATACACATGACGAACACAACAACCATAACAATAACGCAATAAACTTTCGCATAAATTCATTCCTCCAATTACATCTACGTGATATATTAAGCGGGCATGAGTTATCAGACAACAACCGACAAAAATTTTTCGAGGGGTATGCAACAGATTAAGCGGAAACGGGGTATATTTTCATGAAGATGGATTTACGTGTGATTAAGACGAAACGAAATATCAAGCAGGCGTTTATCGAAATGCTTTGTGAAATGGATTATGAGCAAATTACAGTACAGGCACTCACAGAACGAGCAATGATTAACCGCAAAACTTTTTACTCTCATTATCAGAACCTTGACGAATTACTGCATGAACTTCAGCTAGATATGGCACAAAATTTTGCAAAACGCACGAAGAGATTCGATAGACCTCAAGATATGGACAAGATTACACGTGAGTTTTTTCTGTTTTCGGAAGAGCTTGGCCCGCTTGGTGAAGCAATTAACCTAAACGATAGTCACGTGAGAGAAGATATAACGCACGAACTTATGAATCAAAACTGGAATTTCCCGCAAAGATATTCAAGCCCTCATGCACAGAACATAATCAAGTCGTTTATCTCACAGGCAACACTCGCAATTTATCGACAATGGATAGCCGACGGAAAGAAATTATCACTCAATGAAATCATAGACCTTGCGACAAAGCTTATATGTGAAGGAGTAGGGAGTTTGCCCGCCTGAGGCGGGTTATAGCATTCCCTTTGTTGATGGTATATCGTTAATAAATCCCGGGTCAATCTTTACTGCTTGTCTCATGCTCCGAGCTACTGACTTGAAAGCGCCTTCGATAATGTGATGAGCGTTCGTGCCTGCGAGTTGCTTGAAATGCAAAGTGCATTGTGCGTGACGTGTAAAGCCTAGCCAAAATTCTTCAGCTAGTTCAGTATCGAAATCCCCAACCTTTTGTGCAGAGATGTTCATGTCCCAATTGAGATAAGCGCGTCCGGAAAAATCTATAGCCGTGAGAATCAATGCCTCGTCCATTGGCAATATAAAGCTCCCGTAACGAGTCAAGCCCTTCTTGTCGCTCAATAAGTGAAAGAAAGCTGTACCAAGGCAAATCCCAACGTCTTCAACCGTATGATGATAATCTACCCAAGTATCGCCCTCACACTTTAACTCAATGTCAAATTTTCCGTTAGCCGCAAACAACGTCAGCATATGATCCAAAAATCCGCAGCCAGTTTTTATTTCGCTTGTGCCAGTTCCATCAATGTTAAGCTCAAGAGATATTCTCGTCTCGTTAGTGTTTCTTGAAATTTGCATGTGTCTCATTTCTTCACGACCCTTCTTAATACTTCTAACATTACTTGCATTTGTTCAGCAGTCCCGATTGTTATTCTATTATAGTCAGAAATTTCCGTAGGACTATCAAAGTGGCGTATCATTATTCTACAACGCTTAAGAGCCTCAAAAATTTTTTCCCCGCTTATAGACTCATGACGAGCGAACAAGAAATTTGTTGACGAGTCCAGAACCTCAAAGCCCATTTCCCGTAAACGATTCTTTGTCCCTTCACGTACTCTGCAAATTAGATTTATGTTCTTCTGCGTTTCCTCTTCATTCTCAAGTGTGGCCAATGCTGCTGCCTGTGTAAGAGCGTTAATGTTGTAAGGCGTAATTGTGTTCTTTATGTTGCGTAAATCTTTGGCCAAGTCCTCGTTAGTCATAGCCCATCCGAGTCTAGCGCCAGCCATTGAACGAGATTTTGAGAAAGTCCGAACGACTATGACGTTATCAAATTCATGAATGAAATCTTTCGCGCTTTTCGCCCCGAAATCAACGTAAGCTTCATCGATCACGACCAGGCTATCAGGATTCGAGGTTATAATCTGTTTAAGTTCATCAAGCGTCAAAGCCAGTCCCGTTGGTGCATTCGGGTTAGCTATAAATATCGTGCGGCCATTCATGTTCGAGAAATCGTCGGGAATTATCCTGAAATCTCGTAACGGCATAGTGACATAATCAACGCCATGAAATTTAGCAAGTATCTTATAGAATGAGTAAGTTATGTTAGGAAATACAGCACCATTTTGACAGAAGGCCATGAATAAAAAGTTGAGTATCTCGTCGGAACCGTTGCCAAAAACTATTTCTGAAGGTTTTACGTTGAGCAAGTCTGAAAGTTTATCGGCTAGCTTTCTGCATTCTGGATCTGGATAAAAATTTAGCGTCTTTGCTGCCTCCCTTGCGTATGTAATAGCTTTGTCTGAAGGGCCAAAAGGTGACTCGTTAGTGTTAAGTTTTACATAGCCGTTCATGCTTTCAAGCTCTTCGCTGGTATCGTAGGGAGTAAGTGAATTAAATTTCGAGTGTAAGAATTTGCTCATGCCATTAACAAGAATCCTTTCGTGAAAATTTTCGTAAATCATAGCATAGTATAATACTCGAAATTCCCATAATAAAATTTAGTAGGTGAATAGTCATGCACTTAATTACAAGCCACTTAAATACGGATTTTGATTCGTTAGCAAGTATGATAGCCATTCAAAAATTATATCCTGATGCTGTCATATGTCCGCCAGGTTCGTTAAATCGTAAAGTCCGTGAATTTATGTCGCGTCATGGTCATCAATGGGCCTCTAAGTTGCTTAAGCCAAGCAAAATTAAACTCGATGAAGTTACATTAATGGTTGTCGTTGATACTCGTTCTCGTCAACGTATAGGACGTTTCGCAGCGCTCGCCGGCCGTCAGGATATTGAAGTTCACGTTTACGATCATCACCCGGCCACTCCCGACGATATTCCCGCAGAAAAATTTGTATATGAGCCAATCGGAGCAGCCACAACTATGATTCTTGAGAAGCTCTTGCTTGAACGCAAAGAAATTACGCCCGATGAAGCTACGTTATTCGCTCTTGGGATTTACGACGACACCGGCGCAATGACTTTTGAGACTACGACCGAAAGAGATATTGCGGCCATAAGCTATTTGCGTGACCTCGGGGCGGATTTATCCGGAATATTGTCGCAGGTTGAAACTGATATGTCTTCGGACGATAGAAAACTGCTTGACGATCTCGCAGAAAACGCCAGGGAACTTTATATCAATGGTGCAAAAGTTTATCTAACTTGGGCAGAAACAGAAAATTACGTTCAGGGCTTGGCAATGTTCGTGAACAAGCTCAAAGAGTATTGCGACTCTCATGTTACTATCGCTGTAGTTAATAACGGTGGAAAGAAACTCAATATCATAGCCAGAAGCGTTGAAGGAGTCTTAAACGTTAAGGAGTTCATGATACCTTACGGCGGAAGCGGACACTTGCAAGCAGGTAGTGCAACTATAGTTGACAGGGACGCGAAGGAATTACTTGACGAGATTGAAAGACGTTTACACGAAGCTATTAGCCCTATGGTTAAGGTTACTGACATAATGACTTCGCCTGTTATTGCCGTTAATCCTGATGCTAGAGTCGAGGAAGGTTATCGCACAATGCTGCGGTTTGGGATAAAGTCGTTGCCCGTTGCAAATTCTGAAGGTGAAGTTGTAGGAATGATGACGCGCAAGGATCTTGACAAAGCACATTTACACGGACTTGACCGAGCAAAAATCAGCGACTTCATGACTCAAGGCATAATCAGTTTATCGTCGGAGGCCTCGATCGATGAAGCTCATAGAATGATGGCAACTTATGGCTTTGAGAAAATGCCCGTGCTAGATCTAAATGGTAAGCTAGTTGGAACTCTTTCACGCGCAGATTTATTGAAGGCCTTATATCACTCCGGACAATTCGCAGGTGAAGATACAGCCAGGGATTCTTCGGGATTCTTATGGGTTGAGAACGTTGCGCACTTAATGGAGGACGCATTCAGCCTCAAAACTTTATCACTGTTGCGAAGAGTCGGGGCCAAGGCTCATGAATTAGGAATGAAGGCTTACTTAGTCGGCGGCACAGTCAGAGATATTCTTATGGGCGTTCATAACGTTGACATTGATATTTCCGTTGAGGGCGACGCGGAGAAACTCGTATCTTCATGGGACGAACCAGGCTGCAAAGCTACTCTTCACGGACGCTATAAAACCGGCACAATAACATTCCCTGACGGCGAGAAAGTTGACGTTGCCACAGCTAGACGAGAATTTTACGAATACGCAGCAGCTACTCCAACAGTACAGAATAGTTCACTAAAGCAAGATTTAGGACGACGAGATTTTACGGTTAATGCTATGTCAATTTCATTAAGCGAGGACGATTGGGGAACGTTGATAGATAATTACGGCGGGCGCGCTGACCTTAAGGACAAGTTGCTGAAAATCTTGCATAACCTAAGCTTTGTTGAAGACCCTTCACGAGTTTTGCGAGGCATAAGGCTTGAACAAAGACTCAACATGAGCTTTGAGGATAACACGCTACGTTTATTGAAGAGTGCTGTACGTGGTGGCTTACTTGAATTACTCTCAACGACGAGAATACGCGCAGAACTTGAGCTAATTTCAAAAGAAGCATGCTTCAGAAAAATTGTCATGCGTATGTGCGATTTAGGAGTCTGGCCAGCAATGTTCCCGGGAATGAATGTAACAGAGAACGCCGCGGAAAGATTACACGTTATGGAACACTTCTTGCCGCAAGTAAAGAAACACGGAATTGACTTCAAGGGCATGGAATGGTTAATCAAAATGGCTATAGTGTTCACTGAATCGAAATCGGACGTGAAATTTTCAGCCATGGATCGAATGAACCTCAACCCCAACGAACGTGACCAGCTCACAAAATGTTTCATGCAATTGCCGAACGTTGAAAAGTTTTGCTCAAGTCGTAAGAACGTCAAGAACTCCGAGGCATATTTATTCTTCAAAGAGTATGGGCCAGTGCCTTTGATTTATTGGCTGACGTGTTTGAAGACTCCGGAGGCTCGAAGACTCATCATTGAACATTTGGAATCCTGGACAAACGTTAAAGGCGAATACACTGGAAAAGATTTACAGGCTATGGGCTTGAAGGGGAAGGAGATCGGGGACACGTTGAACGCCATCAAGCTCGCGATAATTGACGAAGAAATCAAAACTCACGAGGACGAAATAAATTACGTGAACGAAAAAATTTTGCATTCTTAGAGACTCTGGCAGTATTGTGATTTTCTCGCGGTACTGCTAAGATTTTTGCTATAGTATTTCACGATACGATAATTTCGATCTTCACGCTTCTATCATGCCTTGGAGTCCTATTCACGTTCAAGTACTTCAACTTTTTCGCTCAAAGCGTCATAGACTTCCTGAATTTACGCGACGTTCATTTATAGAGTTTTCGCCGACGTGTACAACTACGGCCAAGTTATTTGGGATGGAGCTAATGGAAAATTTCAGGAGCCCTTATTTCGCGTCGAGCATTCGAGAATTTTGGAGCAGGTGGCATATTTCGTTAAGCACGTGGTTTCGCGACTACGTGTATATCCCATCAGGCGGCAACAGAAAACATCACTATATAAATCCCATGATTACGTCTATTATTTCGGGCTTATGGCACGGCGCCAACTGGACGTTCATATCTTGGGGAGCTGTTCAATGATTTATTGCATGAGGTATTAGGTATATGACCTCCTGAAGCTTAAAGCCTGCTAAAAAATTAACGCCATTTTCATGAATAAAGTATAATACAGTAAATTTCATAAACATCATAAATTGTAACAGGAGGAAGAAATTTTTATGGCAGGAGAAAAAAGAGTACGTATCACAGAAACCGGACTTCGTGACGCTCATCAATCCTTAATCGCTACGAGAATGACAACTGAAGATATGCTCCCGGTACTCGAATACATGGACAACGCAGGATACTGGGCACTTGAAATGTGGGGTGGAGCTACGTTTGACTCGGCAATGCGTTTCCTTGATGAAGACCCTTGGGAGAGATTGAGACTCATTCGCGCTCGTGTAAAGAACGCCAAACTTCAAATGCTCTTACGTGGTCAGAACTTGGTCGGTTATCGTCATTACGCTGATGATGTTGTTCGCGAGTTCGTAAAGAAAGCTGTCGGCAATGGCATTGATATAATTCGTTGCTTTGATGCTCTTAATGACTTGAGAAACGTTGAAGTTGCTGCTGACCAGATCAAGAAGGAAGGCGCACACTTACAGCTTTGCATGAGTTACACGTTGTCACCGGTTCATACTCTTGACACATTCGCGAATATGGCCAGGCAAATGCAGGAAATGGGAGCTGACTCGATCGCTATTAAAGATATGGCAGGATTAATTGGGCCTATGGACTGCGCTAAACTTGTTCAGGCTATTAAAGCTAAAGTTGATATTCCCGTTGAACTTCACAGCCATTACACAACAGGTCTTGCGAGCATGGCTTATCTTGCTGGTATCGAGGCCGGCGCGGAGATCGTTGACACAGCTATATCACCGTTTGCACTTGGAACTAGCCAGCCACCCACGGAGTCACTTGTAGCAGCTCTTGCAGGTTCAGAATATGATACGGGCATAAAGATTGAAGACTTGCTCCCGATCTGCAACCACTTTAAGAAATTGCGCGAGAAATACAAGGACTTGCTACCAGAGATCGCAGGCGTTGACATTAACATTTTGCGTTACCAGATACCCGGCGGTATGTACTCAAACATGGTCAAGCAGCTTAAGGAAATGAACGCTATCGACAAACTTGAAGACGTTCTTAATGAGGTGCCGGTTGTTCGTAAAGCTATGGGTTATCCGCCACTCGTTACACCTTCAAGCCAAATGGTAGGAACTCAAGCTACTGTGAACGTGTTAAGAGGCCGTTGGAAGAGTTTCCCGAAAGAAATTCGCCAGTACTTCCTTGGTTATTATGGCCAGCCGCCAGCACCAGTAGATCCTGAAGTTCAGAAATTAGCAATCGGTAACGAAGAGCCTATCACTTGCCGCCCAGGTGAGAAGATAGCCCCTGAACTTGAGAAAGCTCGCGAGGACGCAAAACCTTGGGCAACTGAACCCGAAGACGCTTTAACGTGGGTAATGTTCCCGCAGGTCGCTAAAGACTTCTTGCCGAAGAAATACGCACGCGCTCATAAACGTGATACAGGACTCCAAGCACAAGCAGCTCCAGAGGCTTATCCAGCGTAGTTAATTATCATTATGGAAATTCCTTTATCGGGGGACGGGTTTGTACAAGCTAGATTACTTGGCCCAAATGACGAAAATTTTCAAGCTATCGAAGCTCGTTACCCTGTAACACTTTCAATTAATAGCGGGGTCGTTAGAGTTAGCGGCCCTGATCCTGATCCAGTTAGAATCGCAGGCAAATTAATCCGGGAATTAGCGTCAGTCGCCGAAAAAGGTCATGAGATTCGTGTAGCCGACGTAAGAGCAGCCATGGACGCTTTAGCAGAAGGTCGTGAACTCAAATTGAATGAGCTTTACTCGGAAATTATCTGCACCACTGCACGAGGTAAACCTATACGCGCAAAAACTCCCGGCCAACGTGCTTATATCAAAGCAATTCGTGACAACTTCATTTTATTCGCAACCGGTCCCGCTGGAACTGGCAAAACTTACTTGGCAGTGTGTGAGGCTGTCTCAATGTTGAAGGCCGGAAAAGTTAATCGTGTCGTGTTAGTTCGTCCTGCTGTTGAGGCTGGGGAGAGTCTAGGCTATTTACCAGGAGACTTGCGCGAAAAAGTTGAGCCATATGTCAGACCGTTATATGATGCGTTTTATGATTTATTATCGCCGGAAAAATTTTTGCGTTATGCTGATAAGGGCGTTATAGAGATTGTCCCGTTAGCTTACATGCGAGGCAGAACACTCAACGAGAGTTTCATAATCCTTGACGAGGCACAGAATACTACACCCAAGCAAATGAAAATGTTCTTGACACGTTTAGGCTTCGGATCAAAAGCAGTAGTAACTGGAGATATAACGCAGGTCGATTTACCAGGAGGCGCGCCTTCAGGCTTGAAAAGTGTACGTGAAATTTTGAGCGGTATTAAAGGTATAGGCTTTATGAATCTTTCTGACGCTGACGTCGTGAGGCATGAAATAGTTCAGAAGATCGTACAGGCTTATGCACGTTATGAGGAAGCTAATCATGAAGCATAAAATCAAATCTAGGGTATTAATTCCTTCAGAGCAAAGTTTTATCAGCCACATAAATTTCAAGTTTGTATCTCAATTCATCAACCCTTTAATATTTCTCTTAATCGCCGGTATATTAATCGTGCTCGCTCAATGGGCAGTATTAACTAAACGCGACAATAGTTTCACGATCGGTGAACCCTCCCCGGAAACATACAGGGTAATATCCAACATGCGTTATGACGATCAGGACTCGGCCAAGACTCTTCGTTCAATGGTCAGTGAAAGTGTCTCGGGTGTAATTGTTAAAGACGTATCGGCAAAGACTCGACTACAAAGACGACTCGAAGCCATTCGCGACATGAAGGAGAACACCTCCAAAAAAGTAGGTTATCTCGCAGATTTTCCGCAGCAATTATTGAACGCGGTGTTAAAGCTCAAGGACGAGGACAAAGCACGGATTCTCAACATGGCCTATCAAGTTGGAAGCTCATATATTGACAGACTAGAAGCCGAAAAAGTTTTCCGTGGCAATAACCAGTTAATGATCTCTCTTTTATGGGACGAGATAAACAAATCCGGAGTTCAGACGAGCGACGCAAATTTCATTTATCAGATTTTATTCGGGCTTGGCAATCTGAATTTCAGAGTCGATGACGATCTCACTGACATTGCTAAACGCGCGGCAGCTAATGATGTTCCCATACTTGATAGACGACTCGAACCTGGCGACGTTATCGTGAGCAAAGGCGATATTATCACTAGACAGACTGCAGTATTATTACGCATGCAAGGTTATACAGCAGACGTTTTCCCAATTTTGCAATTATGTATCGTGATCTTGAGTGTGTTAATGCTTCCATTGTGGCTTAATATTCTCAAACACGGTGCTGGCGAACAAAAGCCTACATGGTGGTGTGTAGTGTTCATAATGCTGACGGCATGGGTATGTGAGACTGTAGCAGCACGAATCGGAATTTATGGTGCCGGAACCTTAGCAGCTGTTACTGTTGCTTATTTGTGTGTGCCCGATTATTTAGCGTTCTGTCTTGCGTTATTAGCGTCTACTTCGGGCGTGTTTATCGTAGCTGGCCAAGCTGTATCACACCAAATTTTGTTATCGTCTCTGGCTGTGTTAGCGTCAACGTTGGGATTCTATCTAATGCGTAACATTGAAGCCCGTCGTAAAGTTTCGCAACGTATATTCATTATGTCATTGATAATCACTATGATAAGAATGGCTATACGTCATATCCAAGGGCCTGCGTTCGTTCAAGATGACTTTAGGCTATTCATTCCGTTGGGAGTATTCTGGCAAGAGGCGGGATTATTTTTCCTGTACGAGGCGGCAATGACTCAGCTAACTATGTTCATATTGCAATACTTTGAAGAATATCTAGGCACGCTTTCAATTTTGAGTCTTCGTGAAGTCAGTCACCCGTCAAGTCCTTTGTTGCGAGATCTTCAACGTAATGCGCCAGGAACTTATCAACATTGCTTGACCATTGCAACCTTAATTGAAGCTGTCGGAATAGAGTTGGGAATGGATACGAATTTATTGCGAGCCGGAGCTTATTATCACGATATAGGAAAATTACGCAAACCACAATTTTTTGTCGAGAATCAGGGCGGAGGACTCAACGTTCACGACGAAATGTCGCCTATGTTAAGCTCAATGGCCATAATCTCACACGTTAAGGACGGACTCGAATTAGCTTGGGAGGCAAAACTTCCAAAACGTATACGGGATTTCATCGCCGAACATCATGGAACAACTTGCACACGATATTTTTACAACAAGGCCGTGGCTATGGGCGAAAATGTAGAGTGGTCGTCGTTCTGTTATCCAGGGCCAAGACCACAGAGCCGTGAGACAGCTTTGTTAATGATCGTAGACTCCGTTGAAGCAGCAGTAAGAGCCGCAAATGTTCGTGAACTTGAAGAGCAAGCAGTCAGCAAGATCGAGAAAATCGTTAATCAAGTCGTGACCAGCAAGATAAACGAGAATCAATTCGACGACGTTAATTTCACGCTGAAAGACTTGACATGCATAAAGCAAACGTTAATATCAGTCTTAACATCAATGTACCATACGCGCAAGGTCAAGAAGATCGAACGCAAGAAGAAATAATGAATTACGAAAGAGGTTAGTTGTACTTGAATTTATCTATGCGCATAGACGCTACCGACCAATCAGACCCAGATTTCCCGAGTAATATATACAGCAGCGAAAAGTTTTTACGAGTTCTTGAGAAAGAGCTTGTGGAAATTTATCCGCCTTCACAAAATTTTGAGGACGTTGAAATCTCGTTGACGTTCATGACACCTGAAGAGATACGCAAAATTAATCATGAGTACAGAGACGTTGACGAAGCTACGGACGTTTTATCGTTCCCATTGCTTGATGAGAATGAACCAGTAGAAATTCCAGAGTTGCCCGTGTTGTCGTTAGGGGATATTGTGATTTGCCCGCAAGAAGTAGCACGTTTACACCCCGACTTGAATCAACAGGAAGCAATGTTGCTGATGATAGCTCATTCGTTTTTGCACTTGCTTGGCTATGACCATGACACCGACGAGAAGCAGGCTTTAATGTGGGACAAACAAGAGGCCATCAAGAATAAATTGTTGGAGGCGATTCAATAATGGCAGGAGTAATTTCTGGCTTTGTGATTCTATTCCTACTATCAGCGTTCTTTAGCGGTGCCGAGACTTCCATAACAGCAACAGGCACTGGAAAATTACGAACGTTACAGGAACAAGGCAAATACAAATTTCTCTCCTCAACTTTTCAGTGGCTGATCGATGACATGCAGGAGGCTTTGACAGTCTGCTTAATCGCGAATAACGTCGTGAATATTTCAGCGTCGGCTTTGGCCTCAAGTGTAATGCTTGAAATTTTTGGGGCTGGTGCGCTCGTCGTGGTTGTCCCTGTTATGACGGTCCTAATAGTTATCTTCGGGGAGATACTGCCGAAAAGTGCCGCCATGGTTTACTCTGAACACGTGCTTATATTCTCTGCGCCTATATTAAGGATACTTGCATTCTTGATAACTCCTATAGCTTGGGCAATGAAAAAATGTGTTACAGGCATAGGCTATTTGCTTCACATGGACTTGGGAACGCAGCAAGTATTTGTAACACGTGATGAGATTGAACAGGTCGTAAAGATCGGTGAAGAGTCCGGAGCATTAGAAGCCAATGAACGCAAAATGATTGACGAGATAATCGACTTCAACGAGACAAGAGTACACGAAATAATGATCCCACGTACTGACATGATCGCGCTTGAAGCCGACGACAAATTAAGCGAGGCCGTAAAGCTTTTCATTGAGGAAGGCCATTCACGAATCCCAGTTTACGAGGAAAGCCCCGACAACATAATCGGAATCCTTTACGTGAAAGATACGTTGAAGAATTTGCTTGACTCTGATTTAAGCTGCGAGGTTAGAACTTTATTACGCAAGCCAATATTCGTTCCCGAGACAATCAGAACAGCCGAAGTACTTGAAAACATGAGGCGCGAACATATTCACATAGCAATCATCGTTGACGAATACGGCGGAGTTGCAGGACTCGTTACTATGGAGGATATTTTGGAGCAAATAGTCGGGGAGATTCAAGACGAGTACGATCAGGAAGTCCCGGAAGTTCAAAAGTTGGAGGACGGCTCTTATTTAGTTCAGGGAGGAATAAGCCTTGAGAACTTGAGCGAAGCATTAGGCTCTGAATTTGAGAGTGAAGACGCTGAAAGCTTGGGCGGACTTGTGCTGACGTTATCGGGGAGTTTTCCTGAAGAGGGCGAAATTTTCGAGTACAACGGCTGGAGAATCAGAGTTGAAGGACTTGAAGATCATCGTATAACTTCGCTGAACTTATCACGAATCGAAAACGCTACGTCTGATGAAGAGATAAGCGACTATCAAGAAAACGATTGAACAAGATAACATAACAAAAGGGTCTGCCGGGAATGGTGGGCCCTGAAATTTATTTTATGACCCTGTTAAGGATTCCTGCTTCCATGTCAGCAATGTTGTATAAATTTTCCATTACGTTAAAAGTTTCTTCGAGGTTGTCTCTTGCGCTCTCCCAGCCTCCGCCGTCGGTTATCCATATGAACGTGAAGCCCTTGATCTTCTTGGCCTCTTGTGCGATCAATCTATAACTTCGTGAAATTTCGTTGAGCTTTGAACCTTTGCTTGCGTAAAAATTCGTCTCGATGGCGTAAATTCCCTCGTCAGTCTTCACTGCGAAGTCCCAGCGTTTTTGTGATGACAGAGCGCTTAAATCTATTTGCCATTCGTTTTCCATTTCCGTGAGCGTCATTTCTTTGCGATAAGGGAGTCCTGTTTGTTTGAGATAGTTTTCAACAAGCTCTTCCATTTGATCCCCGCCCCTGTTTTTGCGCCCGTTAGTGTCCATTCCGACCTCAATACCCATTACGTAATCATAAAGGTTACTGATCAAGCGTTCTTTTATCATGCTGAATAATCCAGTCTCGCGCATGAAGTAAAGATATTGTTCGATAGTCTGGTTAGGTGAGCGAAAGTTGTATGTGAACTTCCCGTTCTCGTCTTGGCAATAAAGCTCATACTCACGAACAGCTAACAAAATCGGAATGGCCTGCAAGCAACTCGGACATTTCTTCACGATATTCCTGAAGCCCGTATTAATATCTTTCGTGCCTATGAGAGAGCTAAGCATACACAATTCATCTCTGAAGGCTTGAGCGTTTCTGTGTGCCTTATCGAGATCAGCGTAATACTTGTACCCGTTTATTGAGCGTCTGAAAGTTGCAAACCATTCAGCAAATTTCCTTCGCGCCATGAGTTTTGCAGCCTCCTCACTGATAAATCTATGTATTCGAGTTCATGATCTATCCCGATATATTTTCGCCCAAGTTTTTTGCACGCTACCCCAGTAGTAGACGACCCGCAGAAAGGATCTAAAACTGTATCGCCTTCACGAGTTGAGGCCAGTATGATTCGCTCAAGTATATACAGCGGCTTTTGTGTAGGGTGTTTACCATAGAGTTTTTCACTTTGAGGTGTTAAAGCTCCGTTCCACACGTCTTTCATTTGTTTACCGCCGTTTAATTCTTTCATTAACTCGTAATTAAAGCAATAGCGCGAGTTTTTCTCCTTTTCATTTTTTCTTGCCCATAGGATAGTTTCTGTGCTATGAGTGAAAGTTTTACATGATAGGTTGGGGGGGGGTTCGTCTTTTGCCAGGTGATATTGTTGATTATCTTAAACCTTTCTTGTTCGAGAGCAAGTCCGACCGAGTAAATGTTATGCAGCGTTCCAGAAATCCATATAGTGCCGTTTGGCTTGAGAACTTTTCGACAAAGAGCTATCCACTTGCGATTAAAAGCGTGTTTGTCTTCAACGTTATCTATCTTATCCCAATCGCCTTTATTTACAGATACACGTTTACCACCGCTGCAAGAAATGCCATCGTTCGATAAAAAGTATGGAGGATCAGCAAAAATTACATCGACGCATTCTGGTTGCATCTGTTCAAGTGCCGAAAATGTATCAGAGAAAAACAACACAGAACTTTCATCAACGTAATATGGCTTTTCGAAATATTGCATATGATAATTATTTCACCTCCATGAAAATTTGCGTGAATGATCTTAGCAACTAATTTCACAAATTAGATCGGTCAATTTTCTTGATCTAGTCCTATTATTCTCTTATCTGATATAATTTTCTGAAATTTCCCATAACAAAAGGAGGATTTATTCATGAATTACAAGAACATCGCGCAAAGCATTCTTGATAATGTTGGCGGTGCCGAAAACGTTAAGGACGCTACACATTGTTTTACTCGTCTTCGTATTGTCGTAAGAGACACAGAGAAAACTAACAAGGCTGCTGTCGAAAAGCTCGAAGGAGTTCTTCAGGTCGTAGAAGCTGGCGGACAGTTTCAAGTCGTGTTAGGTGGCAAAGTCAACAAAGTCTACGATGAATTTCTCCCGTTAGTGAATGTTGCTGGCGGTGAAGAGAATCCCATAGCAGGCGACAAAGGCTCCATAGTCAACACTGTATTGCAGACGATCTCGAAAATTTTCACCCCCGTCGTTCCGGCTATAGCTGCTGCTGGACTCATTAAGGGGTTGCTTTCTGCTGCGTCTCGTCTTGGTTGGGTTGATGCTTCAAGTAGCACGTACATAATTTTATTCGCGGCCTCAAATATAATCTTCTACTTCATGCCGATCTTCTTGGCCTACACGACAGCAAAAGCTTTAAGGTGTTCGGAGATTATCGCAATGACGTTGGGGGCGTTCTTATGTTATCCGCAAATTGATGCGCTCGTTCAAGATGTTGCGAAGGTCTCAACGATTTTTGGCCTCCCTGTAATCAAGACTGCGTTCACGATCGGAGAGTCAACCCGCGTTTTCAGTTACACCGAGTCAGTAATTCCGATAGTGTTGACAGTTTGGGTGTTGAGTTATCTCGAAAAATTCCTCAAGAAAACTATTCCTGATATGCTGCAAATAATTCTCGTCCCTGGTTTGTCGTTAATAATCATGCTTCCAGTTATGTTGACTGCTGTCGGGCCTGTTGGTGCTTACGTCGGTTACGGAATGCAATGGGTATATAACGAGGTCATGGGAATAAGCCCTGCTTTCGGTGGCGCAGTAGTCGGAGGATTGTGGGGAGTGTTCGTGATTTTCGGAGCTCATAGAGCTTTATTGCCCGTCGGCCTTAACGATGTCGCTGTAACGTCTGCCATTCACAAATGCGGAGCTGGCCATAATACTTTGATGTGTTACGCTGGCGCGGCGAACTTCTCACAAGCTGGAGCGGCCCTCGGTGTTATGCTGAAGACTAAGAGCAAAGAGCTTAAACAAGTTGCTGGAGCCTCAACAATTTCCGCGTTCTTGGTGGGAATTACAGAGCCTGCGATTTACGGCTGTAACTTGAGACTCAAACGTCCTATGATCTGCGCGATAATTGCCGGAGCTTTAGGTGGCGCGATTATGGGAATAGGTGGCGCGAGCAATCACGGTTTCGCTAACAACGGTATTCTCACGATAGCTACGTATTATTGTTCTGACAACACGTTCGGAATGTTCTTGGCCTATTTAATCGGTATAGCGGTAGCATTCTTCGGCGCAGCAATTCTCACTTACATAGTAGGCTTTGAGGACGACAAGGACGACATGTTGAAATAGGAGTTGATCATGGCCTACAAATTTCCTGAAAGTTTTATGTGGGGCGCAGCGTCTTCAGCGTTTCAGATTGAAGGAGGTTGGGACGAGGACGGAAAGGGCTTAACGGTCGCTGACTATAACTCGTTCAAACGTTCCGACAAACAAGCAGACTCGAAAGTCGCTAGCGATTTCTATCACAAGTGGGAAGATGATATTGAATTAATGCGTGAGCTTGGGCTTAAAGCGTATCGTTTTTCGATCTCATGGGCACGAATCATTCCTGATGGTGACGGTGAAATTAACCCAAAGGGACTCGAGTTCTACAACAAAGTGATAAACAAGCTGCTTGAAGCCGGGATAACTCCGTTAGTTACGCTTTACCATTTCGACTTACCCTATGCTCTCGTGAAGAAATATAACGGTTGGGAGTCTCGTGAATGCGCTTATGCCTTTGAACGTTACGCGAGAATTTGCTTTGAGAGTTTTGGCGACAGGGTTAAATATTGGATCGTTCACAATGAACAGAACCTAATGATGCGAGTTGATGAGCGTATGAACATCACAGAGCCTGATACTTACAAAAAAGAGAAGCTCCGCGCTCAAATGGATTATCATATGTTTCTTGCTCATGCCTTGGCCGTGAAAGCGTGTCATGAAATCGTTAACGGTGGGAAAATTTCCTGCGCTGTGAGTTCAACTGTAACGTATCCGTTCACAAACAAGCCGTGTGACGTGTGGGCCGCAAAGCTCAATAATTTATTCAAAACCGATTATTGCCTCGATATGTATGTTTATGGTGAGTACCCTGGCTATTACACGACTTACTTACGTGAGCAAAATATCGTCCCCGAGTCAAAACCTGAAGACGCAAAAATTTTACGTGACGCAAAAATGGATTTCTTGGCCTTGAATTATTACCGTACGTTGACCGCTAGAGCCTTTCCCGCTGATGAACAACACCCCAAAGGCTTGCGTATAGAAGGCATGAATGAAGTAGACTATGACATGTACGGATACTGGAAGATCGAGAAGAACACCAACCTTGACGCCAGTGAGTACGGAGCGCAAATTGACCCTACAGGCTTACGAATAGTGCTTAATGATTACTGGACGCGTTATCGTTTGCCGTTGATAATCACAGAGAACGGCCTTGGGACTGCTGACACACTCACAGAGGACGGAAAAGTTCACGACGATTACAGGATCGATTACATAAGCAAACACATTCAGGCAATAGGCGACGCGATTCAAGACGGGGTTGAAATGATGGGGTATTGCCCTTGGTCAGTGATTGACTTGCTAAGCTCTCATCAAGGCTTCAAAAAACGTTATGGCCTAGTTTACGTTAATCGCGACGACAAGAATCTGAAGGACCTAGCACGCATTCCCAAGGACAGCTTTTTCTGGTACAAGGACGTAATCAGAGCTAACGAGATCGGCTAACACAGCCGGTCTTTTTTGTTACCGTGAAATCGACGCAAAACCCCTAGCTTTAGACAATGGGTATGTAGCATCGTTCGTTATTGTGTGATTGTATTATTTCTTTATCCTATGTATAATACGCACCATGAAATATAAATCTACTCATAATGTCGTATATTCTTGTAAGTTTCATGTCGTCTGGTGTCCTAAATACAGGCGCAAGGTTCTTGTGCAAGGTATCGATGTTAGACTTAGAGAGATTATTGCCTCTATGTGTGCGGAATTTCATGTCGAACTTATCGAACTCGAAATTATGCCCGATCACGTTCACTTATTAGTTGATGTTGATCCACAATTCGGTATTCATAGACTAATAAAGAAAATTAAGGGCAGAACTTCGAGAATTTTGCGTCAGGAGTTTCCGGTTCTCACTACTAAGCTACCTACTTTGTGGACTAATAGCTATTTTGTCTCTACTGTTGGTGAGGCTCCTTTAGCAATTATCAGGCAGTATATTGAAGCTCAAAAGACTTCGCAACGTCAAAAATGAAAACATTCTGCTTTAAGCTCTATCATTCTCAACATAATAGCAAGCTGCATCGACAAATTAGTGCTGCTGGCCTCATTTATAATCATTGCATAGCTCTGCACAAACGTTATTATCGCATGTACAAGAAATATCTGGATAAGAATCAACTTCAGAAGCATTTAGTGAAGCTCAAGAAGCATAAGGGATTCGCATATATTCGTGAGATAGGCTCGCAGGCTGTGCAAGATATAACTGATAGGATTGACCGTGGCTATAGCTTATTCTGGCGCAACAGAGAGCACAAACTCAAAGCTTCACCACCAAAGTTTAAGCGTGTCAGAAATTATAAATCCTTCACATTAAAACAGGCAGGTTGGAGGCTGGACGAGCTGCGAGGAATGATAAGATTAGGCAAGAAATGGTATCATTATTTCAAGTCCCGTAACATAGAGGGCAAAATCAAGACGGTAACAATCAAGCGAGACCCAGTGGGAGATATATACGTTTATATTGTGAGTGATGTCAGTGCGCAAGAGATTATAGGGCGAACAGGTAAAAGCGTCGGCTATGATTTCGGACTGAAGAAGTTTCTCACAGCTAGTGATGGTAACGATATAGTATCTCCGTTGTTTTTCGCGAGAAGTGCCAGAATAATCAAGAGTAAGAATCAAAAATTGTCGCATAAACAGGCAAACTCACACAACAGGAGAAAAGCTAGGATAGATTTAGCCAGAGCCTACAGGAAAATCAACAATCAACGTAGGGACTTTCACTTCAAGACAGCACGAAGAATTTGTGAGGAATATGTAGTAATCTGTTTTGAGGATTTGAATCTCAAGGGCATGCAAAAATTATACGGACGCAGAATTTCTGACTTAGGTTTCTACAACTTTATACAGATATTGAAGTATGAGGCAACAAAATTCGGAACGCAGGTAGTGTTCATAGACAGGTGGAATCCATCGAGTCAGACATGCCATAAATGCGGTTATAAAAATCCTGAGCTGAAAGATTTGCGTATTCGTGAGTGGTATTGTCCAAAATGTAAAACACACCACGATCGAGACAGGAACGCGGCAATAAATATTCATAGAGTTGGGACATCGACTATTAGAGGAGGTAGAGCTAGGTAGAAGATAAGTGAGAAAAGGTGTAAATAAATGTTCTGAATAGCATACTTGACAAAAATAAAAAGGGGGATTATTCTGCTACGTAATGTCAGTGTGCTGGACAGGCAACACCAAACCTGAGAAATCGGGCTACCTCCGGCTAGGGGGGAAGTTAAAGCCTCTGGACTGCCTCACAAACTCAAGTAGGTACGCCGAAAGAGGGCAGGGAATGCTGTAGAAATACAGAAAGAACGAGGAAAACTCGAAAGAGTGTACACAGCACAAAATTACACTTTTTACGTAGCAGACGAAGTAAGACCTGATACTGGCTATTGTAGTCAGACAGGCGTTTGTTGTTGAGGCTAGAATCCCCTGCCTTTGGGCATGGGGGGTATGTCAAATGAAGTGATAACCGTATGCAAACGTTCTAAAAGGTTTTCCGTTGCGTAACAATTTTCCGTTTGAGATCGTATAAGCTCCGTTGCTCCTGTCAACTTTTCCGCCCATCCAATTTCCCTCAACAGTACTCAATGAGTCGCCATTTCTACCTACAACTATGATCCAGTGTGAAGACCCTGTTACGACGATAACGTCACCTTTGCGAATCTGATTGATGTTCTTGTATAACACTCCGTCGCGCGGGGAGTCTTTCCCGAAAACGTATTTCACGAAGTCAGCCGCATATGCACAACAACCTTGGCAATTATATTTTGAGAGTTTCGGTTTCTGCTTGGATCCGTAAACAGTGCCTGGCCTCCAACGTGCGTCGCTCAAAAATTTATTGCCCTTCTGTACAAAATTTGTGTTAGCACTATTGGAAGTACTGGTTGTCGCGCTGGTCTTTTTCGTGGTTGTATTCGATTTGGTCGCTTGTGCTTTTGGTTTTGCTGTTCGTCGTATTGCTGCGAGTATTACATCATTTGGCGTCAAAGCATAAGCCGTTCCCGAGTAGCTTATCCCGCAAATTATAATCAATGATAGCAATAACGCTTTTAACTTTCTTGACATTAGATTCACTCCTTCAATAATTCTTACGTAAATTTTACAACAAAATGTGAATTTTATGGGGAGTTTTATGTAATTTAATTTAAGCAATTTTTCCTATCGTCATTCATAGAGAAGTGTAATGCTATATATTAACAAGGAAGCAGAATGACTCCGCCTCCCTCTTAAATAATCTTTGGGTAAAAATAGTCGCAAACAAATGAGGGGTTAAGCAATGATACTCAAACTCAACTTGTTCGCCTTAGCATGATAATTATATTGAGTTCGATTATTGTGTGGAATGATTAACCGCGATAATATTCAATTATGAAATTTGATAATACAACCTTGACCCTTTTGAGCATTCCGTAAAAAATTTTTTGAGCTAACATAGAGAAAGGAGAAGAAGGAGCATTTTAGACTTGAATATACTACACATGAAATACGCCGTCGAAGTCGCAAAAGCAGGTTCACTTAACAAAGCATCAGATGAATTATTAATCGCACCACCAAATTTAAGCCGGTCAGTTAAGGAGCTTGAAGCAGATCTAGGAATAATGATTTTCGACAGATCATCAAAGGGAATGACACTCACTAAACGCGGTGAGGAATTTGTGCATTACGCTAAACAGATACTCGAACAAATCGAACAAGTAGAGCAGACATTCAAAGAGGCCAAGCCCGAAAAATTACAGTTCTCAATCTCCGTTCCAAGAGCAAGCTATATAGCCGACGCATTCGTAGAATTTTCCCGCAATATAGGCAATGAGCCAGTGGAAGTATATTACAAGGAGACTAACCCGTATAGAGCCATCAAAAATATTCTTGAGGTTGATTATAAACTCGGTATAGTTCGTTACGCGTCATGTTACGATAAATATTATACAGAGATGTTTGAGGAAAAGGGACTCGCCTATGAACTTGTCGTGCAATTTCATTACGTGTTAATCATGAGCAAAGATAGCCCGCTCACAAGTAAAGAAGATATTCATTTCGCAGATTTAAGGCCGTTGATTGAGATAGCCCACGCAGATCCGTTTGTGCCGTCGCTGCCGTTGTCGATAGTCAAGAAAGAAGAGCTGCCGGATAATATTGAGCGTCGTATATTCGTGTTTGAACGCGGGACACAGTTTGACTTGCTCGACGAAAATCCTGACACGTTCATGTGGGTATCACCAATTCCAGAGAGAATACTAGAATGTCATGGACTCGTTCAACGTGAATGCCCAGATAACACAAAAGCTTACAAGGACGTGTTAATTTATCGCAAAAACTACGAGCTATCGGACTTGGACAAGAAATTTATCACGGAGGTACACAAATCCATTCGCAATAACTTTTCCTAAAATGCTTTATGTAAATTGATAACACCAGCTTAAACTTTTTAATAATTCTTAAATTCTCCTTTGTCATTTACCATTTCCCTATTTACAAAATTTTAACGAGGGGGAATTAATATGCTTGATGCGTCATTCTACGAGAAGGCTGACGAGATATTAAGCCGTCACCCGGCGCAAGAACGTTCGCTGATTCCGATTATTCACGAGATTCAGGAAGCATATAATTACGTGCCTATTGAGCTCTTGCCATACGTCGCTAAACACATAGGCATAACCGAGACTAAGGCTTACAGTGTTGCAAGTTTTTACGAGAGATTTTCATTTGAGCCTAAAGGTAAATTTATCATTCGCGTTTGTGATGGTACAGCTTGTCACGTTAGACATTCTTTGCCAGTGCTTGAGCGTCTTAGAAGCGAGCTTGGACTCTCCGACAAAAAGCATACTACTGACGATATGTTATTCACTGTTGAGACCGTTTCATGTTTGGGGGCTTGCAGTCTTGCTCCGGCGTTAATGGTCAATGAACATGTTCACCCAGCAATGACTCCAGATAAAGCTACGGAACTGATTAAGGAGTTACGAGAGGAGGCCAAGTCATGAAGAAAATCACGAGCCACGAAGAATTAAAGGAACTCCGACAGAAATTTGAGGCCAACATCAAGAAAGAGCCTGTAAGAATCTTAGTGTGTGCAGGGACAGGCTGTCAGGCTAGCGGCTCTCTGAAAGTTTGGGAGAAAATGTGTGAGCTTGCAAAGGATACAGAAGTAAGCGTTGAATTTGCTCCGGAAATTGCTCACGATGATAAACACCCTGCTGTACACAAATGCGGTTGTCTTGGTTTCTGCGCTCAAGGGCCTATGGTCAAAATCGAACCCGCCGGAATCCTTTACACGAAAGTTAAGCCCGAAGACTGTGAAGAGATTTTTGAGACGACAGTTAAGAAGAATGAATTAGTTCACAGGCTTTTATACAACATGGACGGCTGCGAGTATGTGAATCAGGAAAAAATCCCGTTCTATCTTGGCCAAACAAGAATCGTTCTCAAGAACTGCGGCAACATTGACCCTGAAAGCATTGATGAAGCTATTGCGAGCGGAACTTACGAGGCACTTGCTCAGGCTTTGTTCACTATGACTCAAGATGAAGTGATTCAAACTGTGCTTGACTCAAAATTGCGTGGACGAGGCGGCGGCGGATTCATTGCTGGTAAAAAGTGGCAGCAGGTTGCTTCACAGCCAGAAAAGATTCGCTACGTTGTCTGTAATGGTGACGAAGGAGACCCCGGAGCGTTCATGGATTGTTCCGTAATGGAAGGCGATCCCCACAGAATGATCGAGGGCATGATAATCGCGGCTTATGCTGTCGGCGCGCAGGAAGGCTATATCTATGTACGTGCTGAATATCCTTTGGCCGTAAAGAGATTAACTCTTGCCATCAAACAGGCTACTGAATACGGATTGCTCGGCGAAAATATTTTAGGTTCTGGCTTCAACTTCAAACTTAACATTAACCGCGGTGCAGGAGCATTTGTCTGTGGTGAAGGAAGTGCGTTGACTGCCTCAATCGAAGGTAAACGCGGAATGCCACGCGTAAAGCCACCAAGAACTGTTGAGCAGGGATTATTCGGAAAGCCTACTGTATTGAACAACGTAGAGACTTACGCGAACGTCCCAATGATAATTTTAGCCGGCGCGCAATGGTTCAGAAGCATTGGTACAGAAGGAAGCCCAGGCACAAAAACTTTCTCACTAACTGGCGCAGTAAGAAATACAGGATTGATTGAAGTCCCGTTTGGAATTACCCCGCGTGAAATAATTTTCAAGATCGGTGGAGGCTTAAAAGGTGGCGCGAAATTCAAAGCTGTACAGATCGGAGGACCTTCAGGAGGTTGCTTGACTGAAGCACAACTTGATGAACCATTGGATTTTGATAGCGTTAAGAAACTTGGCGTAATTGTCGGGTCTGGCGGATTGGTCGTAATGGACGAGGATACCTGCATGGTAGAAGTTGCCCGCTTCTTCATGGAGTTCACACACAGGGAGTCCTGCGGTAAATGCGTTCCATGCCGTGAAGGTACCCTCAGAATGTTAGAAATTCTGGAAAGAATTGTAGCAGGTCAAGGCGAAATGGAGGACATAGAGCGATTACGAACTCTTGCTGACTTGATCATTCACACAGCCTTATGCGGACTCGGAAAATCTGCGCCTCTTCCAGTCGTAAGCACGTTAAATTCCTTCCTTGATGAATATATCGAACACATACAGAACAAAAAATGCCGTGCCCATGTTTGCCAGAAGCTCAAGCAATATATTATCGAGCCCACTAAGTGCAAATCATGCTCAAAGTGTGCGCGCGGTTGTCCCGTTCAGGCTATCAGCGGTGCCCCGAAAGTTCCTTACGTCATCAATCAAGACAAATGTATCAAGTGCGGTGCTTGTATTGAGGCGTGCCCGTTCAAAGCTATTTATGTTGCATAGGAGGTGTATTGAAGAATGGGAGTTATGAAAATTGACGGTTACTCCGTAGAATTTACTGATGAGCCTAACATTTTATCCGTGATAAGAAAAGCCGGAATCGATTTGCCGACATTGTGTTATCATTCAGAGCTTTCGATTTATGGAGCTTGCAGACTGTGCAACGTTGAGGACGATAAGGGCAGAATGTTCGCATCATGTTCAGAGCGTCCGCGTGACGGAATGAGCATAAAGACCAGCACACCAAGGCTTGTACGTTACAGAAGAATGTTGATTGAGTTAATGCTTGCGTCACATCACAGAGACTGTACGACTTGCGTTAAGAGCGGCGATTGCGAGTTACAGAACCTTGCACACAGACTCGGAGTCAGCACTGTACAATGGGGCTATCGCGAAAGAAAGTACGAGAAAGATTTTAGCTCGCCCTCAATCGTGAGAGATCCCGATAAGTGCATTTTGTGCGGGGACTGTGTGAGAGTCTGCGAGGGCATTCAAGGAATCAACGCTATTGATTTTGCACACAGAGGCACTGACGCAATGGTTATCCCGGCATTCAACAAGGAGATCGCGAAAACTGATTGTGTGAACTGCGGTCAATGTCGTGTAGTTTGTCCAACGGGAGCAATCACAATCAAGACCAACATTCGTCCTGTGTGGGAAGCCTTGGCCGATCCAAACGTTAAAGTCTTTGCACAAGTTGCACCTGCCGTAAGAGTTGCTGCGGGTCAAGCGTTCGGAGGAGCTAAGGGCGAAAACGTCATGGGTAAAATCGTTGCTGCTCTTCATAGATTGGGCTTCGATGAAGTTTATGATACGACGTTCGGGGCTGATATGACTATCCTTGAGGAGAGCAAAGAGTTCCTAGAGCTTTACAAGAAGGGCGGGCCTTTCCCGTTATTCACGTCATGCTGTCCGGGTTGGGTGAAGTTCTGCGAAAATCGTTGGCCTGAATTTGTCTCGCATATATCAACGAGTTACTCCCCGCTTCAAATGTTGGGCTCTGTTGCAAGAGAATACTACGCTGATCCTGCTAACAACGAGGGCAAAAAAGTTGTGTCGGTCGCCATAATGCCATGTACGGCCAAGAAAGCTGAAATCTTGCGCGATGATCTGAAACGTGACGGCAAACAAAATGTTGATTACGTTCTCACGACTGAAGAAATGATAACCATGATTAAGCGTGCTGGAATTAGATTTGACATGCTCGAAAGTGAAGCTGCTGATATGCCTTTCGGAATGGGATCTGGCGGCGCGGTCATATTTGGAAATTCTGGCGGAGTCATGGAGGCCGCATTGCGTACACTTTGTGAAGGGCCTGAACGTTCAGCGATTGAAAACTTGCGTAACAGTGGCGTAAGAGGGCCGGGACCGTTGCGCGAGTTCACGTTCAATTACAAGGGCAACGAGATTAAAGCGGCAGTAGTTAGCGGACTTGCTGAAGCTGATGCATTACTACAACGAATCAAGAACGGCGAGAGCTTCTATCACTTTGTTGAAGTCATGGCATGCAGACGAGGCTGTATCATGGGAGGCGGTCAACCTGCACACGCTGGTTTCAGGACGAAAGAGGCACGTAAGCACGGACTTTATGAGTCGGACGTCAACACACAGATCAAGAAATCAAACGAGAACCCCACAGCGTTAGCCTTGTACGAAACATTAATCAAGGGACGCGAACACGAATTACTCCACAGTCATAGATAACAAAGCAATACATACCAAACTCCCCTCCTAGTGTGAATGCTAAGAGGGGATAATTTTATTCTTGCCTGTTTTGGTACAATACTCTGCAACAAGATTCGGAAAGGATATGAAAATTTTGACACTTGCATTATACAACGACCTCACACGTAAGAAGGAAAAGTTCATTCCCATTGAAGAAGGCAAGGTGAGATTTTATTCATGCGGGCCGACGGTTTACGATTATTTCCATGTGGGCAACGCTAGACCGTTCATCGTGTTTGACGTGTTAAGACGCTGGCTTGAACATGAGGGCTATAAAGTTACGTTTGTGCAAAATTTCACTGACATTGACGACAAAATGATTCACAGAGCTCATCAGGAGCATATCACAGTTGCAGAACTCGCAGAAAAATTCATAGCTGAATACAACAAAGACGCTGACGCACTAGGAATTAGACGTCCCGACGTTTCCCCGAGAGCCACTGAACATATACCAGAGATAATCAACACGATTGAGAGGATAATTGCTAATGGTCACGCTTATGTTTCTGAAGGAGACGTGTATTTTGACATTCAGAGCTGGCCGAAATACGGATCACTTTGCAAACAGAACCTTGAAGACTTGGAGGCAGGCGCACGAGTCGAACCAGGCGAAAAGAAAAAAGACCCGCTAGACTTTGCATTATGGAAGGCCGAGAAGCCCGGCGAACCTTCGTGGGAGAGTCCTTGGGGTAAAGGCCGTCCAGGTTGGCACATTGAATGCTCGGCTATGTCATCAAAATATTTGGGCGATAACATTGACATTCATTCCGGCGGAGTAGATTTAATGTTCCCTCATCACGAGAACGAAGCCGCACAGAGTGAAGCTGCTACGAACAACGGAAAGCCATTCGTAAATTACTGGTTACACAACGGGTTCTTATTGATTGACAGCGAAAAAATGTCAAAGTCGCTTGGAAATTTCCTCACAGCTAGAGCCGCCATTGAGAAATACCCCCCGTTAGCTTTGAGATTCTTTATGTTGAGTGCACATTACAGAAACCCAATTAATTTCACGCCCGAAGGCCTCGAACAAGCTGCTGCAGGTGTATCACGTTTGAGAAATTGTAAGAGCGATTTAGATTTTGCGGCCAAGACTCGAACAGGCGATTCTGATTTTGACATCAATAAATTTCACGATGAACTCAAAGAACTTGACAAGAAATTCTCCGACGCAATGAACGACGACTTCAACACAGCCGCCGCTATGGGAATATTGTTTGACGTTGTATCGTTGATTAACACGAGCCTCAAGAATCACGACAAGCTCCCCGAAGAGTTTTTCACGGCCTCAAAGAATGCTTTGAACACCTACGACGAAATTTTAGGGGTAATTGGTCCTGATGAAGCAGAATGTGAGAATGACAACGAAAGCGCAGAAATAGAAGCATTGATTCAAGAACGTACACAAGCACGTAAAGCAAAGAACTTCGCCCGCTCTGATGAAATTCGCGACACGTTAAAAGCTCGTGGGATTATTCTTGAGGATACACCACAGGGCACTAAATGGAAGAAGGAATTATAGAGAATGTTTAAGTTGTTAATAGCAAGACGTTTTATGCCGTTATTCCTGACGCAGTTTCTTGGAGCCTTTAACGATAACTTTTTCAAGAGCTCGTTAATGATGCTGATAACTTATAGGCTTGGTGACGCTGCTGGAATTGACTCGCGTATACTTGTGAATGCTGCGGCCGGGATATTTATATTGCCGTTCTTCCTATTTGCTGGACCTGCTAGCGACTTGGCCGATAAATATGATCGTTCGGACTTAATGCGCTGGGTAAAATTTGCTGAAATAGTCGTAATGGCCGGGGCTGCTCTTGGTTATTGGCTGAATAACGTGTGGCTGTTAATGTTCGTGTTGTTCATGATGGGGGCACAGTCAGCTTTCTTCAGTCCCGCAAAATATAGTATCTTGCCTCAACATTTACCGGAAGAGGAATTAATCGCGGGCAATGGCTTAATACAAATGGGCACGTACTTAGCAATCTTAACAGGAACTATAGCGGGCGGTTTAACGATTTTGAAGGAGAACGGAGTTTATTTAGTCGGGGGTATAGCTGTGAGCATAGCGGCTGCTGGTTGGTTAAGCAGTATGTTAATCCCTCCTACAAAGCCTATAAATCCTGAAATCAAAGTTTCGTTCAGCATTGTAAGGCGTACGATTAACATGTTCCGTGAAGTTTACCCGATGAGAAAAGTTTTTGGGGCAATGATGGCGATCTCATGGTTCTGGCTAGTTGGTGCAACGTTCTTGGCCCAATTCCCTACTTATTCACGCTTAACTCTTGGCACTGATGAAAGTGTAGCGACGGCTTTTCTCGCGATATTCTCCTGCGGTATCGGCTTCGGGTCAATGGCTTGTAACGCGCTTCTCAAAGGCAAAGTCACGACAAAATACGTTCCTTCAGCCGCTTACGGTATAGCTATAGCCAGTGTGTTGTTATGGTACGTGAGTAATCGTCCTCCGGTTCCAGCAGGTACGCCTGAAATTGGAGCTTGGGAATTTTTCTCACGCCCTGAAAATTTCATGATAACGTTCTGTTTGTTCATGATAGCGTTTTGCGGAGGACTATATATTGTTCCGTTGTACGCAGTCATGCAGACGAAGGCACCCGAAGAAAAAGTTTCCGGCGTAATAGCTTGCTCAAACATCAGCGACTCGCTATTCATGGCTGTAGCAGCGTTGGGCGCAAGTTTATTAATCTCAATGGGAGTAAGTATTCCGCAGATATTCTTGACCATGGGGCCAAGTACTTTTGTGGTTGGTTTGCTCGTGGGATTGTTGTAACAGATAGGCCCCTGCCGTTATGACAGGGGTTAAAATTTTTTTGCACTAACAAAGCTTCAAGAACGTTAAACAAGTTTGTCCGTATTGGCGCTCTGAGATTATTTCGAAATTTTCGGGAGGCAATAATTTTTCCCCAACTGAATGCTCAAACACAAACACGCAATCAGGAGCAAATAGCTTGTCAAGATTCTGCAATGTCAATAATTCTTCACACCAACCAGCATTGTACGGAGGATCGGCAAAAATTATATCGAAGGTCATTTCACGTTTCACAAGCCACGAAATTGCGCGCCGAATATCAAGCGAAAGAACTGTAGAGTCTTTCACCTTCTCCTTAATGTTCTCTGCTCGTGATTTAATGCTCTCAACAAAGACGCAAGACTCTGCCCCGCGTTTTAGTGCTTCCCGCCCTACTTGGCCCGTACCTGCGAATAAGTCCAGAAAGCTTTTATCCTCAATATTTCCAAGTATGCTGAAGAGTGCGAGTAATGCCCGGCCTGTTGTTGGTCTTACGTCTTTAATCATGCGTTAATTTGTCGGCTACGTCGTTTAATGCGGCTCTAACTGCTGGCGTCAAAAATGCTTCCGTTGTCTTATCGAGTCTTATCAAGAATCCCTCGTCGCGTGGCAAAATGTTAATGTAAAATTTCTGCTCGAACTCGTCGTCACTGGTCAAAGTGTCAAGCAAATAATTATTCTTCTCTGGATTAATGAAATATCGCCCGAACTTCCAGAATGATTTACCCGATTCGTTCTTGCCTGTGAGATTCTTTAAGCCTGCTACTTGTGCCTCTGTTACGTTGTGATTAATCTTTATGTGCATATCCTGTGAGGTCCTCCGTGAAATTGTGAATGTCTTTGTCTTCCTGAAACGTACCCTGAAAATATTTTTGCCCTCGTCTAGCCATTTGCGCTCGTATTTTGTCGTTATTGCTCGTTGTGGATTAATCGTGAACTCTGTTAGCTCTAACGCCTCGTGACTTCCTAAAACGTCCTTAACTTCATTCGCGTAAGGTTCATCGTCGCTGACCATTTCGAAGACTCCTCCGACCTTTAACACCGCGGCCAAGCCATCGGAAAAATCTTTAGCCGTGACTCTTCTGTGAGCTTGTTTGTTGCTTGACCAAGGGCATGGGAATTGCATAATGATTTTCTCAAGCGTCTCATCAGCAAATAATTCACGCAACATATAGCGCGCGTCAGTGTTGATTATTCGTAAGTTATCGAGGCCGGCTGCTCGTCTAGCACAACGCAACACACATGACTGTGAAATCTCTACGCCATATAGCAAAATTTCCGGATTAGCTTCTGCATATTGCACAGTAAATTCTCCGTTGCCGAAACCTATTTCAAGCTGCGTGTGAACTTTTACAGGAAGAGGAAGACCGCTTTCAGGATAAATTATTACCCCATATTGCGGCCTTGCGTTCGTGGTTGCGCTTAAAATGTCCATGTAAAATCCGGCAATCCTTCCGCCAAAACTCGTGCTTTAACGTCAGCCATGATTCGCTCTAGTGCTTCCTGCGTGTGACCTTCACAACGTACAGTTATCACAGGTTGAGTGTTAGAGCCTCGAACTAATCCCCAACCATCAGGATAAAGAATCCTCACGCCGTCAACAACGCTGCATTTATATTCTTTCTGTGCTTTGTCCTTGATACGGTCAACAGTTGCGAATTTCTCCTCGTCTGAACATGGAACGCGAATCTCTTCTGTTGAAGGATAAACAGGAATTGAAAGCATTAAGCGCGAGAGCGACTCGTTAGTTTTCGATAGGATTCTCAATAAACGTCCTGCAGCATAAAACGCGTCATCATGCCCGAAAAATTCATCAGCAAAGAACATGTGCCCGGAATACTCACCAGCGAATAACGCGCCTAACTCACGCATTTTAGCTTTTATCAACGAGTGTCCCGACCTCCAATAAAGAACATGCCCTCCGAATTTCTCCGCTAACTCTGGAAGCACCATGCTGCATTTTGGTTCAACGATCACATCAGCGCCCTTGTGTTCAGCAAGTAATTCTTTCCAGTACAGAGTCATGAGCCTATCGCCAAAAATCACGTCGCCTTTATCGTCAACGACTCCGATCCTATCTGCGTCCCCATCAAATGCTATTCCAACGTCCGCTTTCTCGCTCTTAACTCGTTCAATTAACGCCTGTAAGTTCTCGCGCTTCTGTGGGTCGGGGTGATGATTCGGGAAATGTCCGTCGGGTTCATCAAAGAGTGATACACATTCACAACCTAACATCTCGAAATATTTCTTGGCCGTAATTCCTGCTGATCCGTTTCCTGAGTCACATACGACCTTGAATTTTTTGCTGAAGGGTAAATCGAATTTCGCCACCAACATTTTCAAATACTCGTCGTTAATATCAGCGTGAGTTAATTTCCCTTTGCCCGTCTCAAAATTTCCACCCTGTGCTATAAGTCTAATGTTTCTGACATCATCGCCGTATAAAGTCCCGTGTTCAAAGCATAGTTTTAAGCCGTTCATGTCCGCGGGATTGTGTGAGCCTGTAATCATTACTCCGCCCGAATAATTAAACCGTATCAAGCTCCAATAAAGCATGGGGGTAGTAACAAGTCCAACGTCAACAACGTCAAGCCCAGTTGATAATACGCCCTCAATTAACGCTGCTTTGATTCGTGGAGTTGAGAGTCTAGCGTCGCCCCCGACAGTTATTCCCGACGTTACGTCCATTCTTATAAGCCATGAGCCATAAGCCCGGCCGATTGCATTTGCCACTTCATCAGTGAGATCTATATCTGCGACTCCGCGTATATCATATTCTCTAAATATATTTTCTGGAATGTTCATTGTAAATTTGTCAGCTCCTTCGTTAGTTAAGCCTATATTAACACACAAAAAAGAAGCAAGCCTCCTTTATAGAAAGCCTGCTCCCGTGAATTTATTGCTCGTTTTGAGATTACAGGACGTACAGCGAGATTCCGTAAATCGCCAGCACTGCCACGACGCCTTGAATCAAAGTCGCTACAGTTTGAGCTTTATACGCCGTGTTAAGATCCATGTCAGAGAATTGCGTTACTACCCAGAAGTAAGAGTCATTAGCGTGTGAAACGACCATTGCTCCACTTCCGATAGCCAACGTAGCCAACACTGCTCCCATAGGGGCACCGAGTCCAAGTGAGCCAAGCATAGGGGCTATGATTTGTGCTGTGGTTACGATTGCAACAGTTGAAGAGCCTTGTGCAGTCTTGAGAGCCGCCGCGATTATGAACGGTAAAAATATTCCAAAGTTGTATGAGCTAAGAGCTTCGCCAATGTAAGTTCCGACTCCTGAAGCCGCGATAACCGCTCCGAGTCCACCGCCTGCTGCCGTGATCATGATTATGTTAGCGCCGTCCTTAACTCCTGCACCGATCCAACCGTTCGTTACTTCTTCAGTGAATGGAGCAAGGAAGAAACATAAAATCACACCGATTGACAAAGCTATGACGGGATTACCAAGGAAATTGCTGACGATGAAGAGTGTTGACTCTTTTCCGCCGATTTTCGCTAACGTTGTCGGGTAACTGATGAATGAGCTAAGGCCGATTAAGATTAACGGGATAAGAATAGGAGCAAACGACTTGAACGCGCCAGGGAGCTTGCCATATTTTGCTTTGAGTTCCTCGTAGGACTCGCCGGCTTCAAGATTTTCATCAAACGGCACGGGGAGTCTTGGCCCTGCGATAAGAGCGTAAATGTAACCTGCTAACACTGAAATAATCGAGACTGCTACACCCCACATAATTACCATGCCTAAATCTGCGCCGAGTTCGTTAGCTGCTGCAATAGGGCCAGGAGTCGGAGGTACAAGCGTGTGTGTTGCGTAAAGACCTGTTGAGAGTGCTATAGCCATTACTGAAAGTCTAACTCCGCTGCGTCTCGCTAATGATTTATTGAGGGACGATAGAATTACGAAACCCGAGTCACAGAACACTGGAATCGATACTACCCAGCCGATTAAGCTCATGGCAAGAGCAGGACGCTTTTCCCCTACTACTTTCAGAACGCTATCAGCCATTGTGAAAGCCGCGCCGGATTTCTCAAGCATTGCCCCAATGATCGTGCCGAGTAAGATTACAATTCCTATACCGCGACAAGTTCCGCCGAAGCCATTAAGAATCGTATCGAGCACTTTTGCCGGAGCCATACCAACAGCCAATCCCATAGCTAACGCTACAGCAAACAACGCCACGAACGGGTGAAACTTGCACTTGGAAATCAATAACACCATTAAGATAATGGCAACGATAAGAATTACTACTAACATAGAACCTTGAACCATAAATAAAATTTCTCCTTTCGAATAAGTTTAAAGCCTTAGTCATAAGTATAGCGCAATTCAGTTTTTGTAGTATATTTGACATACTCCCCCATGCCTAAAGGCAGGGGATTCTAGCATCAACAACGCTGCCGGATTGCTCCGGTCTTACTGCGTCTCCTCTAATGGTACGATGTCCCGACCATTCTTTTTTTAGTTTGTCACACTATCTAGCGGATTTTGCCCCTACTTAGATAGCTGAAGTATTATACTACACTGCGCCTTATATCCCCATAGCTGAAGCTAGGGGTATTACAGCGTTTGTTGATAAGGTTGTCAGAGGCAAGAAATACGGTTATAATTCCAAACAATTTCATGACTAACGTGAAAGGAGTGGGAAATTCCCTCTCCTTTTTTGTATGACAGTGATAATGTGAGAATGATAACAGAAGAATTTTTGAAGCAAATAGAATTAATAGTTGAACGTTCTGGTTATGAATGTGTGCACGTGGGAATCAGGACGGATTTTGGCAAAATGAAGGTACAGATATTAATAGACTCGTTGGGAGGAATTAACGTTGATGACTGCGAGTTAGTCTCAAAGCAAGTGAATAAATTTCTCGACGAGAATCCCGACTTACCCGAATTAGATAAGGGACGCTATTACTTGGAAGTCAGTTCGCCTGGAGTTGAGAGGCCGTTATACAAGCTGAATGATTATATAAGATTTCAAGGTCGTGAAGCTCGTATAAGGCTCAATGGCTTATTGGAAGGACGCAAGACTTTTACCGGGGTAATAAATTCCGTATGTGAAGGCCAAGTTAATTTGTCCTGCAGCGAGGGGGAAAAGCTGATACCGTTTGAATTAATAAAGGGAGGTAATCTGGTATACAGATTCAATTTCGAGAATGATGACAATAACAAGAACAAGAAAAAGGGGAGGAAAAAATCATGATGCGTTTGGGGCGTGAGTTCATTGAAGCTCTCGATGCTCTTGCAGAACAGCGCGGTCTTGATATAGATGTCGTTATAGCCACAATGGAATCGGCTATGCAATCTGCGTACAACAAATATCAGCCAGGAGAGCAGGAAACAGAAATCAAAATCGACCACGAAACTGGAGATATAACTATACATGAGCTTAGAAAAGTTGTTGAAACTGTAGAGGACGTTGACAAAGAAATCACACTTGACGACGCTTTGAATTATGATCCAAACATAGAATTAGGAGACACTCTAAGAATTGAACGTAACCCAACAAATTTTGGACGTATAGCAGCACAGACAGCAAGGCAAGTTATAGCTCAAAAGTTACGTGACGAAGAACGCAAGCTCGTTTACTCTGCATTTGCTGACAGGGTCGGGGACATGATTAACGGCACTATTTACAAGACCGAAGGCGACGATATTATCGTAAGGATAAACGACAAGACGGACGCTGAATTACCCAGACGAGAACGAATTAATGGCGAACGATATAATCCCGGCAACGTTATGAAATTTTATGTTCTTGATGTTAAGCAGAAATCGCGAGGCCCCAAGATTATACTTTCACGAACTCACCCGGGCTTGTTGAAGAAGTTAATGGAGCTTGAAATTCCTGAAATTCAGCAAGGCATCATTGAAATTCGCAACATTGTTCGTGACGGAGGCGCTAGAGCTAAAGTTGCATTATCGAGTCTTGATCCTAACGTTGACCCGGTGGGAGCTTGCATAGGCAATGGTGGCTTACGAATCAGGGCTATAAGTTCAGCGTTGAAAGACGAAAAAATTGACGTGCTTGTTTATAGCAATGACCCATTAGTTTACATAAAGAACGCTATGCTCCCCGCACAGGTCGCGAAAGTTGAGCCAGTTGTTGATCATGAGAGAGAAGCTAACGTTCACGTATATCAGGATCAATTATCGTTAGCTATAGGTAAAGCCGGACAAAACGTAAGACTAGCCGCAAAATTAACAGGTTGGAAAATTAACGTTACTACAGTAGAGCCTGACAGAATGCCGACGTTAAAAGATATATTCCATGACGTTTTTGAAGACGAGAAATAAATCGGACAAACAACCCCAGAGATCTTGTGTAGCTTGTAGACTTCGAGGCAATAAAGATGACTTCATCAGATTAGTTATAGACTCTAATGGTGACGCGGTCGTCGATGTTGCCAAAAAGTTACCAGGACGAGGCGCTTATATCTGTCCTAGTTTAGAGTGCTTGAAACGTTCTAAGAAAGGTAGATTGGCCGGAGCTTTGAAGAGTACGATCAAGAACGCGGATCTCTGGGATAAACTTGAAGCAGTAATCATTGAAAGGAGCAACGCCGTTGAGCGATAAAATTAGAATTTATGACCTTGCAAAAAAACTTAATAAGAGCAACAAGGAATTAATAGCCGTGTTACAACAGCTAGATATACCCGTAAAATCACATTCTAGTTCGATTGATGAAGAGACGGCACAAATCGTTGAGAACATAATCAAGGAAGCTAGTGAAGCTAAATCGCAGGAGAAGAAGCAACGTAGCGCAGAAGGCTCAAAATCAAAGCCCGAAAAATTTGCTAAGTCTGGTGAGAAAAAATCCATGCCCGAAAGAGATCAACGACCAGAGAAGCCAGAACGCCCTGAGAAACCACAAAACCAGAATCAGCATCAGAAGCCACAAAAATTTCATAAGCCGCAGCAAAAAAATCAAGCACCGCAAAGACAGCAAACTCCCACAAAAACTCCAGAGGCCGCAAAACCAACTCCAGCTCCTACGCCTGCACCAGTGAAGAAGCCTGAACCGCCAAAAGAGTCGCCTAAACTTGTTGAACGTCCTCCGATTATTACAGTTATGGGACACGTTGACCACGGAAAGACTACGCTACTTGACCATATAAGGCATGCCAGTGTTGCTGCTCATGAAGCCGGAGGAATCACACAGCATATAGGCGCGTATGTTGTTATTCAGGACGGTAAGCCAATTGTATTTCTTGACACCCCTGGCCACGAAGCTTTTACAGCTATGAGAGCAAGAGGCGCAAATGTTACTGATATAGTAATTCTCGTAATCGGTGCTGATGATGGCGTAATGCCTCAAACTCGTGAAGCTATAGATCACATTAAGGCCGCTGGTGTTCCGTTAGTCGTCGCTATCAACAAAATTGACAAGCAGGGAGCTAAGCCCGATAGAGTTCGTCAACAACTTTCAGAGCTTGGAATTTTCACCGAAGGCTGGGGCGGAGACGTCGGTGCAGTGGAAATTTCGGCCAAACAGGGAATAGGCGTATCGGATTTGTTGGAACGTGTATTGCTTGAAGCTGAAATGCAGGAGCTTAAGGGAGATCCCAAGGCTAATCCTGAAGGTGTTGTGATTGAGGCACGACTCGATAAGGGTAAAGGTCCAGTAGCTACGGTAATCGTTAAGAATGGTACGCTGAAATCTGGCGACATAGTTTTATTTGATTCAACATGGGGAAAAACTCGTGCTTTGTTCGATTGGGCAGGTAAGACTCTCAAGAGTGCTGGGCCAAGTACTCCGGTTGAGATTTTGGGATTGAGCGACGTACCTAACCCCGGCGAATCTTTCAGAGTTGTGAAGACTGAACGTGACGCGCGACAAGCTTTAGACGAGGCAAAACTATCAGCAGCAGCTGACAAAACAGAAGTCAAGAAAGCCTCATTTGAAGATTTATATTCGAACTTGGCCGAGGGGCAATTACCTCACATGAATTTAGTTGTGAAATGTGACGTACAAGGCTCACTCGAAGCTTTATGTGCAGTGCTTGAGAAACTTGCTACTAATGAAGTTGGCGTGTCTATCGTTCATAGAGGAGTCGGCAGGATCGCTGAAAGTGACGTAATGTTAGCGTCAGCCTCAAATGCCGTAATAGTTGGCTTCAACGTCAGGCCCGATGGAAATGCTAAACGTGTTGCGGAATTAAACGGCGTAGAGATTCGTACGTACAACGTTATCTATGACATTATCGACGATGTTAAGGCGGCTATGGCGGGATTGTTGAAACCTGTGTTGCGCGAAGATACTTTGGGAGAAGTTGAAGTGCGACAAATTTTCAAGGTGCCAAAGGTCGGGCGTATCGCTGGCTCACACGTAACAAAAGGACTCGTAAGACGTACAGCTAAAGTTCGCGTGATTCGTGACGGGATTGTAATTTGGGACGGCAGGATCGCATCATTGAGGCATGAGAAGGACGAAGCACGAGAGCTCAAGGCTGGAATGGATTGCGGAATTTCTCTTGAGGGCTATCAAGATTTTGAACCCGGCGATATTTTGGAAGTCTACGACGTTATCGAGGAGAAGAGAACTCTGGAATGAGCAACAACTTACGAATTTCGCGCATAAACAAGCAACTTCAACGCGAGATAGCTATGATTATCGAGTCCCGAGTCAAGAAAGAGAGCGTTAAGGGCACAATCATAACCGGAGTCGAATGCAGCAAAGATTTAGAGCGCGCAAAAGTTTATTTCACGGCTTTAGAGGCTCGAAAATGCCCGGGGATTCTCGCAGACTTAAACGAGATCAAGGGAGCTATACGCGGAATGCTTGGCCAATCTATAAAATTACGACGAGTCCCTGCGCTCGAATTTATCATTGATAAAAGCAGTGTCTACGGAGCAAAGATTGATAAGATTCTTGACAACATAACCTACACTTACGACGAGGACAACGAATATGACCCAGAAGAATTTGAATGAGTTTCTCAAAGCGTCGGAAATGTTAAAGGCTTATGATAGTTGGAGCATATTCACTCACAAGAAATCTGACGGCGATTCAATGGGCTCTGCGAATGCTTTATATGAGGCCGGAATAAATTTAGGCAAGCGCGTAAACTGGTATGCACCCGACGAAAATTTACCTGCTGGATATAAATTTCTCCCGCATTTCCACGATTTCACACCTTGCGAAAATTTCGACTTCAACGACGGTAAAATGCTCTACGTGTTTCTTGATTGTTCCAACGAGTTCAGAAGCGTAACAGGTTTTGAGCCGCGTCCCAACGTCCTTAACATAGATCATCATGAGGATAATTCGCTCTTCGGCCAAGTTAATTGCGTTGATGGAAAAGCAAGCAGCACATGCGAAATGTTGTACAGACTCTTCAAGACCGGTAACTGGAATATAACTCAACCCATAGCAGAGAGTTTATACACTGGATTATTCACGGATACAGGGGGGTTCTCGTTCTCAAACACGTCGCCGTTGACTCATGTAGTAGCCGCAGAATTGATTGAACTAGGTGTGAAAGTTGACCGCATGAGCGACCTAATCGGACAAAATAAATCTCCCGCGGATTTTCTCATATGGTCAAGAGCTATGTCACGCGTAAAACTTTTTGGGCCTGAAAATATTTTTGCTATCTCCGTCGTGTATGCAAAGGACTTTGAGGAAACTGGAGCAGACATGACAGGCACAGAAGGACTCTCAAGCATGTTCATGACTATCAGGGGCGTGAAGTTAATCTCAACGATAACGCAATATCCCAACGGTGATACAAGATTGAGCATTCGTTCGCGTGAAGGAAGTCCTTTTGGTGCAGGAGAGTTAGCACGAGATTTGGGCGGTGGAGGTCATGAGAGAGCAGCCGGTGCAAGTTTCAATGATGTCCCGATTGATAAGGCCGCTGATGAACTTGAAGCCATAATTATGCGTAAATATCATGAATGCAATACTACTGATTAATAAGCCGATAGATTACAGAAGTTCTCAATGCGTAGGAATTGCACGTAAGCAGCTTAAGGGCTTGAAGGTTGGTCACACGGGCACACTTGACTCTACGGCGTCGGGGTTGCTGGTGTTGATGCTTGGTCATGCTACTAGGTTCAGCGAGTACGTGATGTCGTTGTCAAAAGTTTATCGCGCTGTGATTCAGTTCGGAGTTGAGACTGATACTTACGATTATTCCGGCGAAATACTTTCACAACATGGCTACGAAAATTTTGATGTAGAGGCTTTGAATGATTCGTTGTACTCGTTTTCGGGGCTGCGTCTTCAAAGTCCACCTGCTGTTTCCGCGATTAAGATTGATGGTCAACCCGCGTATAAACTCGCTCGTTCTGGAAAGGATCCCAAAATGGAAGCTCGGCCGGTCTTGTTCAGGGATATAAAGATTCTCAAGCCTTATGACTCTCAAACAGGCACACTAGAATTAGAAATATATTGCGGACGTGGCACTTACATACGAAGCTTGGCTCATGATTTAGGCGTGATAACAGGCTGCGGGGCTCACGTGAAATCTTTAACGCGAATGGCTGTCGGGAATTTCTCACTCTCAAACGCTAATTCACTTGACGAAGGCGAATACAGATACACGACTTTGCATGAACTAGCAGAGAACTTCACACGAATCTATATATCTCAACGCGACGAGAAAAGCTTTATGAACGGTCTAAGCATTTTATTGAATCATGCAGAAGAATTTTCCCGCGGCGTCAGTGTTGCTAGTAATGAAATCTTTGTTGAAGGCGATAGATTTTTGGGCGTTGGCGAATACGTTGGCTATGATTACGTGAGGCCGATTGTCATTGTCCCGAAGGTGTAGGCTGGTGAAAAATGTTAATCACGATTGGGGCTTTCGATGGATTTCATAAAGGGCACGCGGAATTATTGAAGGTTTGCCAGCAACATGCGATAAACGACGATTGGGGCGTAGTTACGTTTTATCCTCACCCTTCTGAATTTATGCACAGGCTCAATCATGCTTTATTTACGCTTAGAGAACGCGAATTTATTCGTGAGGTTGTGGGCATTCCTAATTATTGCGTGTTGAAATTTGATGAGGCTCTGAAGAATTTGACTCCGGAAAAATTTTGGGCTCTCCTTCGTGAACGCATCAACATAGACGGACTCGTTATGGGCAGCGATTTTCATTTCGGTTGTAAACGTTCAGGCAGTGCTGAGTCACTAAAAGCTCTGGCTGAATTTCAAGGGCTGACGAATGTTCATATAGTTGACGTTGTGAACAAAGCTAGCTATTCAAGCTCAATGGTACGTGAAAAGATTTTGGCCGGCGATATAACGAGCGCTAACGAGATTTTGGGCTATAACTGGTTCATGATTAATAGCGTCATTCATGGCAACGAACGGGGCCGCACGATGAATTTCCCCACAGCTAATTTGCAACTCGCACAAACTTGCATAACTCCGGCTTATGGCGTTTATTCAGTAGCCTTATTATTCAATCACGAGTGGCACTGCGGAGCTTTATCAATCGGCAATAACCCAACCTTTCACGACGTAAACGAGACTCGCGCGGAAGTTCATATACTGGATTTTTCAGGGGATATTTACGGGGACGAGATAGCGACGTTCTTTCTTGGAAGAGTTCGGGACGTTCACACCTTTGCGAATAAACAGGAGCTTATAAATCAAATTGAGCTTGACATCAACGAATGCAGAAATATTTACAAGGAGGTTTTTAACGGGAGCAGGCAGGACAGCGTGAAATTTTTTGAGCGTGCGGAAAAAGTTTATTACTCACAAACGAAATTAATTCCTGAAATCATAACACTTACATAAATTAAATTTGAGAGAGAACATGTTAATAGATTCACATTGTCATATAAATTCTGAAGATTTGCGTTTAGATGCACGGGCAGTAATTTCTCGTGCGTGGGAAGCTGACGTTCATAAAATGTTGATCGTCGGCTGTGATTATGAAGATAGCTGTGAGGCGGTGGCACTAGCTGAAGATTTCTCACAGTTTGGGTTATATGCTTCAATAGGGATTCACCCGCATGAGGCAAAACGTTACGAAACTATCCCCGAAGAATTTAACCGCTTAATCAAAAGTAAAAGAGTCGTTGCGTTAGGAGAAATTGGCCTTGATTATCATTACGATCATTCGCCGCGTGACGTTCAGCAAAAAATGTTTGAGCTACAACTTAACTTTGCGGAGAAACATAATATCCCCGTGATTTTGCATATACGTGAAGCAATGTTTGACGCTATGCAAATTTTACGCAGGCATACTGGACTCAAACTCTTGTTTCATTGTTATAGTGGCGGGCTTGAATATCTTGAACAGGTTTTGGAACTCGGGGGCATGTGTGCTTTTGGTGGCGCGTTGACGTGGAACAACAAGACCTCTGAAGAGTTGCAGAAAGTTTTGCAGCTTATACCGCTTGAGAATATTTTATTCGAGACTGATAGCCCGTATATGTCGCCTGTACCATTTAGGGGCAAAATCAATGAGCCTGCTTACGTGAAATATGTTTACGAAGTTGCTGCTCGCGATTTAAGAATGACGGTCAACAGCTTGGCCGAACAAATTGAGATTAACGCCAATAAATTTTTCGGGTGGGAATAATTCATCATGTTTGAGTTCAAAGTTATAGCCGAATGTAAAACGACAGGAGCACGTGCTGGGGAATTAATCACTCCTCACGGAATAATCAAGACGCCGGTTTTTATGCCTGTAGGAACTTTAGCAACGGTTAAAGCTATGTCGCCCCGTGAACTTGAAGAGATCGGCTCGCAGATAATTCTTGGCAACACTTACCATTTATATTTACGTCCCGGCCCTGAAATAATCTCGAAAGCTGCTGGCTTGCACGAGTTCATGAACTGGAATAAGCCTATATTGACGGATAGCGGAGGGTTTCAAGTTTTCTCGTTGGCCAAGTTGCAGAAGATAACCGACGAAAATGTAATGTGCCGTTCACATATTGATGGCTCGCAGTTGATAATGTCGCCGGAATGGTCAATGGATATGCAAAGGGTACTAGGCTCGGATATAGCTATGTGCTTTGATCAATGTTGCGAATACCCTGCCACCCACGATAAAGCAGACGAGGCCGTCAAGCGTACAACTTTATGGGCGAAACGTTCCAAGAAATATTTCATGAACAACAACGACCCGAACAAGCAAGCGTTATTTGGAATCATTCAAGGCTCTGTTTACGACGATTTACGAAAGAGGAGCGCGGAAGAGATTCTCGAGATTGATTTCCCTGGCTATGCTATAGGCGGCTTATCTGTCGGAGAAAGTCACGAGGCTATGTATCACTCACTGGAAGTCCTGAACGAGATCATGCCACGAACAAAACCGCGTTACTTAATGGGCGTTGGTTACCCTTCAAATATAGTTGAGGGAATCGCAAGGGGAGTTGACATGTTTGACTGCGTGTTGCCAACAAGAAACGGAAGGAACGCTACAGTTTTTGTCTCATCAGGTCGCTTAAACATGAGGGGAAAATCTTACGCGGAGGACTTTTCGCCAATGGATCCTGAATGTGATTGTTACGCTTGCAGGAATTTCACGAGGGCTTACTTGCGACACTTGGCAATGACCGGGGAAATTTTGGGCGCGAGGTTATTTTCATGGCACAACTTGAGATTCACAATCAGGATAGCAGAGCAGGCACGAGAAGCAATAATTGAGCAAAGATTCCCAGAATTTCTGAACGAGTTCAACGAAAAATTTCATGATAACGATAAGCACGAAGATTAATCCCGAATCAATCTCACAGGCCGCAAAAATTATTCGTGAAGGAGGGCTTGTAGCTTTTCCCACTGAAACAGTTTACGGACTCGGGGCTAATGCGCTTGACTCTGAAGCAGTGAGAAAGATTTATGAGGCCAAGGGAAGACCTTCTGACAACCCGCTAATTTTGCACGTGTCAAGCTTTGAACAAGCAAGTGAACTTGTGTACATGAATAACGTAGCAGAAAAGTTAATCGCGAAATTTTGGCCCGGGCCTCTTACTCTCGTGTTACCTGCCAAAGAAATTGTGCCTCTTTCAACGCGCGGAGGACTCGAAACTGCCGCAATACGTATGCCCGATAATCCCGTAGCACAAGCCTTGATCAAAGCCTCCGGAGTCCCCATAGCTGCTCCAAGCGCAAACATAAGCGGACGGCCAAGCCCAACTGACTTCGAAAGCGTCTACAACGATATGAACGGAAGAGTCAACATGATTCTTGACGGCGGAAAAGTTGACGTTGGAATTGAGAGCACTGTTATAGACGTTACGAACCCCGAAAAAATTTTAATGTTGCGACCTGGTGGAATGCCGCGGGAATTGATAGAGAACGTGTTGGACGCGAAATTATATTTCCCTGATGAAACTAGCAAGAAAAGATCCCCCGGGACTCGTTATAAACATTATGCGCCTAATATTCCAGTGGTAATCTGGCGTAAAAGTAAGAACTTCCCGGAAATTAACAACGCTGCTTATATGGGAGTTCATGATGTTGATTGCAATTGCGCGGGGAAAATTATATTTCCTGATATAAATAGCTATGCTCATGGATTATTTGCTGGTTTTAGAGAATTTGAGGCGAAAAATTTTGCGTGCATTATCGTTGAATGGCCGGAAGGAGACTCGGGAGTGAGCGAAGGATTACGAGACAGAATCTCACGCGCGGCGGGGGAAAAATGATAAATTGTTTGTATAATAGTAGTCAACTAAATTCAAGAATGGAGTGAAAGCTATCATAATGAGCTGGATAATATTGGCCTTAACTTTGGGCGCGTCTATTACGTCCATAATTCACGGCGTATTTATGCTTTTCGGCTCGCTCTCTGTTAGCGGGGGGGCGGTCTTCGGTATTCCTTCAACGATGCTGGCAAGTCTACCGGTAATTTCAGCGATATTCGCTCTCATAGGTGGGATAATGGCCTTCAACCGTAGTAAATGGGGGGCGATATTCCTGTTTATTGCGGGAGGTTTATGCGTTCCTTCACGAGATACATGGCTGTACGGTGGATTGTATTTCTTAGCCGGCGTTTTGTGTTTCCTTTTGCCCTCAAAGAAGCACGATGAATTTCAGGACATGGCTTACGAAAATGAATACGACGAAAATAATTATCCTGAAGATGAACTTGAAGAACGAGAAACGCAAGAAGAACTTGATTACGTTCAGGGAGATCCGTTGAATAACCTTGAGACACCCGTGAATAACATAAATACTCGTTTGTTTAATGGTGATGTCGAACCAATTGTTAATAGTGAGCCTCCAAAATTACGGCGCAGAATGTCCAAAACTTGTCCAGAATGTGGCGCGGTGGTTTCACGTGAAAATAGATTTTGTCCTACATGTGGCACGAAGTTATACGTTTCGACTGACTTTGAACATATTGAAGAGGAATTGGAAGCCAAGAACGAAAATATTCAGAGCGTGAACGAAACGTTATTTACTCCTACTACAACAGCAGCACCGGCCCCGGAAATTAATAACGCTGAAGATTTAGTGAATGTTAATAGTGATAGTGAAAATTTTAATTTGAATGATGGTGATGAAATGAGTAGTGCACAAGCTGTCCCGAATTACAGAGTCCTAGTGAAACCTCAACGTAACACAAGAAATAGCATAAACAACGACGATGATATGACTGTTGCATCTTATCAAGAGTTCTCGAAATATTCCCGAAGAGCAAAGAAACGTAAACGTTCAGCCGGCCGTAAAGTATTGAGCATTTTGTTGCTGGTCAGTGCAGTTGGTGGAGCTTTATATTTCTTGTTGGGCTTGAGGAAATTACCGCCCGGAGATCTTCCTCCAATGGTTAGACCCGACGTTATTAGCGTTGTAGATAATACAAACTCAAGCAGATCGAGTCAGACTCAAACGTCTACAGCCGTAAATGATAACAATGTGGCTGAACCGGTGAGCGTAGCCGTAACTGAAAATCTTTTGCCGAATTTTACGCCCGAACGTAACCCAAGTAACGGAATGGTAATAGGCAGCAATGTCAATGTACGTGCAGATCACAGCACTAGTTCCAACAGAGTCACGCGTTTGAGCGTCAACAGCAAAATCGAAATCATAGGCACATACAACGTAACTTCAGGACAGTATCAAGGAATCTGGTACAACATTAGAACAGGAGGCCGCGAAGGTTGGATCTATGGTCGTTACGTTCAGCCACTTGGATCAGGAATCCCTTCAGGCTATTCAAATGCGTTATTGAAGTCGTTCGGGGATAACAAAAGCGAAATTATTGAGACTCTTGGCAATCCTACAAGGAGCAGCAACACCAGTCTTGAATGGGCAGGCTTAACAGCAACTCTTAAAGGCGACGATATAACGCGATTAAGACTTACCGGAACAAACAGGGAATTACAGAACGGTTTAAAAGTTGGCATGAGTCAGACGGCTTTGTTACAGATCATGGGTTATCCTTCAGGCGTGAGCAACAGGATCATGCAATACAACGAAGGCAGCAAAACTGGTTTAAGCGTACAACTTGACAAGAACAACGCAATCAGCTCAATCACTGTAAATCAAATTCCCTAACATGATATAATTCACTGATTAATTCACGAGGGAGGAATTTATTAATGGCGAACAAGTACGCAGGAACACAGACAGAGAAAAATTTGCAGACAGCTTTTGCAGGAGAGTCACAGGCGCGCAACAAGTACACGTATTTTGCTTCACAGGCCAAGAAGGAAGGTTATGAGCAGATCGCAGCTTTGTTCTTGAAGACAGCAGACAACGAGAAAGAGCACGCGAAAATGTGGTTCAAAGAGCTTGAGGGCATCGGAGATACAGCAGCCAATTTAGCCGCAGCAGCAGACGGAGAGAACTACGAGTGGACCGACATGTACGACGGTTTCGCAAAAACAGCAGAGGCAGAAGGCTTCAAAGCTTTAGCAGCTAAATTCAGAATGGTAGCAGCAATTGAGAAACATCATGAGGAACGCTACAGAGCTTTACTCAAGAACGTTGAGGCACAGGAAGTTTTCGCGAAGAGCGAAGTAAAAGTTTGGGAGTGCAGAAATTGCGGTCATATCGTCGTTGGAACAAAGGCACCTGAAATTTGTCCGGCGTGCGCTCACCCGAAGGCTTATTTTGAGGTCAACGCAGAGAATTATTAATCTCTAATAGCAATCGAAACTTTGTCCCCTGTTGTGAAAGCAATGGGGGATTTTTTATGGGCAATAATAAACCCCTCGATCTCGTTTTGAGACCAAGGGGAATGTGTGTCCTTATGATTTACTAAACTCTTAGACGTTTTCGCCGAATTTCACGCCTTCATAGTCGTCGCTGTTTGTGAGGAGCAATACGACAGTATCGGGGTGGTTAGCTGCTTTGATTTTAGCGCGGTCGAACTTCATGAGCTTCTGGCCCTTCTTGACCTTGTCGCCCTCTTTTACGAAATCCTCAAAGCCGTCGCCTTTCATCTCTACCGTATCAACTCCGACGTGAATCAATACTTCCATATCGTTTTCGCCACTGATTCCGATAGCGTGTTTGCTCTCTGCTACTGATGAGATTTCGCCGTCGATTGGTGCATACACGTATTCGTCTTCAGGAATTATGCCTACGCCTTGGCCAAGTGTTCCAGCTGCGAATGTTGGGTCAGGAATTTCAGTGTAGGGGATAATCTTTCCTGCTGTGCACTGTGCTATCTCGCCTGCTGATGAAGAAATTACTGTTCCGAACTCGACAACTTTTTCGGGAATTGATTCAGGTGCTGCGGCTGGTGTTGCTTCTGCCTCTTCCTCTTTCCACATGATCCATGAAAGCACGAATGCTATACCGCCGGAAATTGCGAGAAGGATTGTGTACTGAACGGGCTGTGCGATTGTCAAGTAGCCGGGGATACCTGTAACGCCGTAAGCTTTTGCTCCGATACCTGTGAATGCGCCATAGAAAGCTCCGATTGTTCCGCCGATCATACCAGCAATAATGGGCTTGAAGAATCTCAAGTTAATACCGAAGATTGCGGGCTCTGTGATTCCGAGAGCGGCTGATAATGATGAAGGAATAGCGACGACCTTTGTACGTTGCTGTCTGGCCTTGAAACCTACTGCTAAGCATGCTCCGAATTGTGCGAAGTTTGCGGCACTAGCTATAGGCATCCAAGTATTCAAGCCTCCCTCAACAGAAAGCATTCCGGCCTCAATAACGTTGTACATATGGTGAAGTCCCATAACGACTGTCCAAGGATAAATCGCGCCCATGATTCCAGAGCCAATAGGATTCTTTACAAGGATTTGTGCGCCGGCCAACACCCATGACTCTAACTGTGCAAAGATCGGGCCAATGATCGTGAACGTTAAGAATGTTGTCACTAAAACTGTCGTGAAAGGAACAACGAACAAGTCAATCATTTCAGGCGTATGCTTGTGTAACCATTTCTCAATCGAGCACATTAACCACACCGCGATAATTACCGGGATAACGTGACCTTGATAGCCGACCTTCTGTACGCTGACGATGAACCCGAAAATATCGAAGTCCCACGCCGGGATTGATGACAAGCTACCAACCACCCAAGCGTTCACTAAGTTAGCGTGAATCATTGCGAGACCGATTACAGCGCCCAAGAATGTATTGCCACCGAAAACTCGTGCCGCTGAAATTGCAACGATAACAGGCAAGTAAGCAAACGCTGTGTTAGCTACCATATCGAGGAAATCGTACCATGATGTGCTTGCGAACTGCGGATAAACTTTTCCCATAGCCTCAACGAAGCCCATCATTAAGCCTGAAGCAACGATAGCCGGCAGAATCGGTACAAATACGTCGCCAATGGCCTTCAAAATTCTCTTCCAGATCGGTTGACCAGCAGCCGCCGCAGCCTTTACGTCGTCTTTTGTGGCCTCGGTCATTCCAGTAACGTTCAGAAATTCCGCGTAAACTTTATTTACTGTTCCTGTTCCGATTATCAACTGAAGCTGGCCGTTGTTCTCAAACATGCCTTTCACGCCGTCAACGTTCTCAAGTGCTTTCTTGTCTACTTTGCCGTTGTCCTTGATTACGAGTCTCAAACGTGTAGCGCAGTGTGCAGCCTGGACGATATTTTCACGCCCGCCAATGTGGGATACGATTTCTTCCGCACATTTTTTGTAATCCAATGCCATAAATAAAACCTCCTGTGAAATTTATACTAAGTCTAAATCTACAAACGCCTTCGCAAGCCCGTCTTCGCTCACTGATGGACACACAATGTCAGAGAGTTTCTTCAGAGCCTCCGAACCGTTGGACATACAGACGCTTGTTCCGACAGTCTGTATCATCTCTAAATCATTCATGCTGTCCCCGAAGCCCACAGTTTCAGAAACAGGTACGCCAAATTTTTTGCAGATAATCTCAACGCCCAAGCCTTTATCAAAAGCTTTGTTGACTATTTCACCGTTTATGCATTTGAATGCGGCCATATCCTGAACGACAAAATTATAATCGCTCAAAACTCTTTTAGCCTCGTCAAGCTGTGATATTTCCTTGCACATTACAACGATTTTATAGACTGGTGAACCGTTGTATTCTTTTATGGGTTTGATGCCTAAGTTCTCGTTGATAGCTTTTCTCCAGCGTTCTAATTCACTGTTGCCCTCGCCTTGAGCGTTAAGAAACTCGCCTATGTTTTCATCGCACCATGCCCCGCCGAAAGCCTCAATCGTGCAGAAGACTCCGTTGTCGTGCAAAACTTTTAGGGCCAAGTCGCGTTCTTCGTCAGTCATAGGCTTGTTGTAGAGAACCTCATCGTAATTTTTTCCTACAGCAACATAGCCGCCAGAACATGAGATAAACCCGTCGAAGTCATAACGCAACAATGGTTTCAACATGTCAGGATTTCGTCCCGTGCATAGGAAAACTTTGTTGCCTTTAGCGCGTGCTTTGTTGATAGCGTCGACCGCACTATCTGGCGGAGTGTTTGAGCCTGGCTCCGTTAATGTTCCGTCAATGTCAAGAAATATTAGCTTCATGATTTATTGCCTCCCTTATGTCGCGCCAAAAATTCGTCGTAATCAATTAATGCTGGTGATTTTGGAATTATATCATGCACGACTTAAATTTCTGATTAGCCGCGCTATAATCTCACGAATGAAATTAACTTAAATTTAGGAGCTAGAAAATTTTTCATGACACTCAAAACTTTTACACGTCACGTTCATCATCACCATCACTTGCATCACAATCACGGCAATCAAATTGATATGCTTCACGGTTCATTACTCGATAAAATTTTATTGTTTGCGTTACCTTTAGCCGCAAGCATGATGCTTCAACAGTTGTTCAACTCCGCCGACGTCGCTGTAGTAGGTCGCTTCGATAGTCCTCAAGCTATGGCCGCAGTTGGTAGTAATGGAGCCGCAATAAATCTCTTCGTGAATCTTTTCGTGGGACTCTCAATCGGCGCTAATGTCGTCGTCGCAAAATATATAGGCAAGAATGAATCTGACAACATTAACGACGCTATCCATACTTCAATGTCAATCGCTTTAATCAGTGGCGCGCTGTTGCTCGTGGGTGGAATAATTGCCGCGAAAAGTTTGCTCACACTCATGAACACTCCCGACGATATTATCGACTTGGCCGTAGTTTATTTCAGGATATATTTTTTGGGTATGCCGTTCATTATGCTTTACAATTTCGGTTCAGCGGTCTTACGCAGCAAAGGAGACAGCAAGAGGCCGTTATGGTGTTTAGCTCTTAGTGGAGTCATAAACGTGATTCTGAATCTTATATTCGTTATCGTGTTCAAGTTAAGCGTTATCGGTGTTGCACTTGCTACAGTAATCTCAAATATCGTTAGCGCGTTAATGATAATGTATTTCTTGATCAAAGAGGAAGAGCCGTTCACGTTCAGATTTAGAAGATTATCGCTGAAGAAAGTTTACGTGAGTCAGATTTTACGCGTGGGACTTCCGGCCGGGATTCAGGGAATGTTATTCTCGATCTCAAACGTGACTATACAGACAGCCATTAATGGTTTGGGCTCATATGCTTCAGCAGGGAGCGCGGCGGCTTTGAACTTTGACTTCCTAACTTATTTCGTAGTTGCTGCATTCACTCAAGCAGTCGTAACCTTCACGTCCCAGAATTATGCGGCAAGAAATTATGAACGTTGCAAAAAAGTTTATGCCCTCACAATGATAGCGGGGTTATTCTTCACGGGATTAGCTTGTGCGATTTGCGCAATATGGAAACACGAAATCTTGAGCCTTTACACAGTCAATCCTGAAGTTTTGAGTTACGCAGAGACTCGAATGCTTCACGCGGTGGCGTTCTTATGGATGTGCAATATTTACGAAATTCCCGGAGGAGCTTTGCGCGGCATGGGATATTCAACTCTTCCGGCCGTTATTATAATGCTTGGCTGCTGCGTGTTGCGAATCATATGGGTGTATACAGTTTTTGGAGTGTATAACAATTTCGCGTTCTTGATGGACGTTTACCCTGTCTCATGGTTAATCACTGGAATAGTGACGTTGATAGCGTATTACGTAGTCAGGAGAAAGTTGTTCGCTTAAATAATTCCGTTATTAGACTTATTGATAAGTTTATGAGTTTGAGTTTACAATTCATGCATAAACAATTCAGACTATTCAATAAACAATTTATTAATTCGTCTTGAGGGGGAATGACTTTTGAAGATGAAAGCCGTTGTACTTCATGGACCGGAAAACTACCCGAATAACTACGAGGTCATGGAGATCGAGAAGCCTGTTTGCGGCGACAATGACATTCTGTTGAAGATGAAAGCTGCTGCGTTATGTGGCACGGACAAACGAATCTTCACGGGCGGAAAAACTAAAGGTGTACGTCCTGATTCTGTTGTTGGTCACGAAATGTGCGGCCTCATCGAAGAAGTTGGCAAGAACGTCAAGGGCTACACTGTCGGCGAGAAAGTCGCTATTGCTAACGTGATTCCTTGCGGTCATTGTTCTGCTTGCTTGTCTGGTCGTGAAAACGCTTGTTTGAATCGTAAGGCTATCGGTTACGAATTTAACGGAGGCTTCGCGCAGTATGTATTAATTCCTGGAATTTGTATCGAAAGCGGAAACGTAGTCAAGCTACCTGACTCTGTGAGCTTTGCTGCTGGAGCATTGATTGAGCCTTTAGCATGTTGTATCAGAGGACTTAGAAACACTGGTACGGGCTTTAATGACACAGTATTAATCATTGGAGCTGGCCCTATTGGCTTAATGCACTTGGAATTATCGTTAATCGCTGGCGCACGTTCAGTAATTGTTAGCGAACTTGACCCGGAGAAGAGAGAAATTGCCAAGAAGTTGGGAGCTTCACGCGTCGTTGACTCCAAGAACGAAGACTTACACAAAATCGTCATGGAAGAGACAAATGGCGAAGGCGTTGACAGAATAGTTATGGCTATAGGAATTAACGCGCTTGTTGACTCAACGTTCAAACTTGCAAAGAAGGGCGGCACGGTTTGTTTGTTCGCAGGTTTCCCGAAAGGCAAGATCAGCGAATTTGATCCGAGCGTGATTCACTACAACGAACTCAATATCACTGGCAGCACGGCTTATAAGCGTATTGATTACTTGCAAGCTGCAGACATGGTTAAATCAGGCAAAATTGATCTTGATGCGATCGTTTCACAGAAATTCAAGATTGATGACTTCAGAGAGGCTTTAGAGCTTCATATGGCAGGAACAGCATTAAAGGTTGTAATTGAAGACTAAGAGCGAAAGTTTTTAGTCTTTAATTTTATAGAAATACAAGGAGGAAATATTCACTATGGTAGAACCAATGTACGCAATGGGCAAAGCAGTAAGACTTTCACGTATGGTCAATCCGATCAGCGGCAAAATGATGGCTATCACCGTCGACCACGCAACTTCACGAGGCATCGCCCCTATGACAGGCATTCAGGATATTCAAGGCGCAATTGATAAGATCGTAGCCGGAAGACCTGACGCTATGACAATGACAGGCGGAATCCAAAAACGTTGCTGGGGCCCTCACGTAGGATCAGGAATTAGCGTTCTTCACAAAATTTCAAACTATGCTCCGACTTCTCCAACTAATGACTGTGTATTCGGGTCAGTTGATGCTGCCGTGAGAATGGGAGCCGACGCCGTATCAATGGGAGCTATGACTCTCGGAACGTTCCAGAATGAACAATTCGCTCGTATCGGTGAAGTTAGCGAGTACTGCGACAAAATCGGTATGCCGTTAATCGGTCACGTGTATCCAAAAGGTGAAAGCGTTCCCGTAGACAAAAGAGCCGCTTGGGAAAATATCGCCTATTGCGTGAGAAGTGCATGTGAGCTTGGAATGGACGTTGTAAAGACGACCTACACCGGTGATCCTGACAGTATGGCGAAAGTTATTGCTTGCGTTCCTTCATCGTTCAGAGTAGTTATTCAGGGTGGCGACACTCCTAAAGGACTTGCTGGCGATGACTTGCTTAACTACTACATGCAGATGACTCGTGATGCCCTTGACGCTGGCTGCGGTGGAGTAACCATGGGCCGCTGGGTTTGGGACAATGACGACGTTACAGCACTTGTTATTGCTCTTCGCAGATTGATTCACAAAGGCTATAGCGCGAAAGAATGCATGGAGCTTTACAAGACAGTTAAGAGCGAAAAGAATTACGGGGCTTACGACGTACTGTAATTAAGGATAAAAGACGAGATGAGCAGGTATTTACTGGGAGTTGACGTAGGGACTACCAGTCTCAAGACTGCATTAATAGACGAGGACGCCAAGCTAATTGCACTCACTAGCAGCAAGTACAGGCTAATAACTCCGACGCCAGAGTCAGTACAGATTGACGCAAGAAGCATGTGGGACGCGTTTCTGGAATGTTTACGAACGTTCAGGGACGATGATTTAGATTTATCACGTGTTGCGGGGATTAGTATTTCTTCACTTTGTCCGGGACTTGTCGCGCTTGATGAGAACAACAAAATTCTTGTCAACCCGATAATTTATTCTGATAGACGAAGCACTGAAGAGGCTGAAATAATTCGTAAATCTGTCGGGGAGAAAAAATTATTTGAGCTTACTGCTAATGGGTCAATGGCTGGAGCGTTCTCCGGCTCGTCAATGTTATGGATAAAACGCAACTTGCCTGACGAATATTCACGCACGAAATACTTTGGCCACCTCAACACTTTATTAGCCTGCAAAATGACCGGGGAAATCGGGATTGATTATTCAAACGCTTCATACTCAAATTTATTTGTAACGACGGGCAAGACTCAAGAAGAGCGTACATGGTCGGAATATCTTTGCGAGAAAATCGGGATAGACCGCGAAAAATTACCGCCTCTTCATAATTCTACTGACGTAATCGGGACGTTGATTGACACGGATTTACTTAGCTTGGGAATACGTGAGGGGACTCCTGTTGTTATTGGCGGAGCTGATACACCTTGCGCTACTCTTGTGGCTGGGGTAACTAGTGCTGGCGACGTTTGCGAATCAGTAGGAACTACCGACGTATTAACAGTATGTGTGGATAAACCTGTGTTCGATCAAGGATTCATAAATCGTTGTCATGTTGTGCCTAATACATGGATTTATCAGGGCGCAATGTCATTCACTGGCGCGGCTAACGAATGGTTCTTGAGACAATTTTACGGGGAGTTACGAGGGCTTGAAGATGTCGCTGTAGCTTACAGGATAATGAATCACGATGCCACTAAAGCAGACCCCGGAAGCGGTGGAGTAATTTTCTTGCCGTATATGCTCGGTGAACGTAGCCCGATTTGGGATCCTTATGCACGCGGAGTTTTCTTTGGTATCTCTACGAAAACAACGAGGCGCGATATGAATAGGGCAGTGCTTGAAGGCTGCGGCTATGGTTTGCGTCAAATGTGTGAGATAGCTCAACAGATAACGGGCAACGCTATAGAGTCCTTCACTTCGATCGGCGGAGGAGCAAAGAGCGACGTTTGGGCACAAATTAAAGCTGACATAACCGGGCGAGTCGTCAAGGTGCTTGATATTCACGATATGGCCCCGATTGGTGCGGCGTTGTTGGCTGGCGTAGGCGTTGGGATATTCAAGGACGTTTACGAGGCTTCAGGGAAGGTCGAGAAGAAAGTCTATCGCGAGTTCACACCGAAAAAGGAAGACGCAGAAATCTACACAAGGCGTTATATCACGTATTTACATTTATATCCGGCGTTGAAGGATATATTCAAGTTCAATTTAGGCATCATAGATAATCTTTAAGGAGGAATAAATTTATGAAGAAGTTTTTTGCTGTATTACTCGTTGCTGTAATGGTGTTGTCGCTTTCCGTGAGTGCATTCGCGGCCAACAAGAAGATCACAATCTCCGTTCCTGACCCAACAACGTCTTACATTTACGCGGCGGCTGAAGAGTTTGCAAAACGTGCTACAGAATATTCAGGCGGAACTCTTGAGTTCAACGTATCAGCTAACGGATCACTTTATGGTGGCGATACTGCGGCAGGAATCAAGCAGCTTGGTGCAGGCTCTCTCCAGATGTTAATTCTTGCATCAAGCGTCTATGCAAGCTTCGTCCCCGGCTTCAACGTCATTTCAGTTCCCTATATGTTCGATGATCAGGCACAACTCCTTCAGTACCTCAACAGCGATATAGCCACAGAGCTTTTCAACCGCGTCAATCGTATGGGCATAACAGTTGTAGGCAAGTGGACACGTTCATTCAGAGAAGTAACGAACTCAAAGCGCCCCATCACAGAGCCTGACGACCTCAAAGGCGTAGTGTTGAGAGTCCCGAATAATTCGCTTTATGTTGAGTTCTTCACAGCTTGCGGAGCCGTAACAACCCCGATGAACTTCTCGGAAGTCTACAATGCTCTTCAGCTTAACACCCTTGACGGACAGGAAAACCCGATCGACGTACCTTTCTCAAACAAGTTCTATGAAGTTCAGAAGTATGTATCATTCACAAACCATATGGCCGACGCTTGGGTAGTTGGAATCAATTCACGCGTATTCAAAGGTCTTGACGACACACAGAAAGCCGCGATCGAGAAAGCCGGAGCAGAAGTCCAGCAGTGGAACGTTGACATGATGGCCAGAGAAGATCAGGTAGCTTTGAAGACTCTTGAAGATAACGGCATGGTCTCCAACCCTGTAACACCTGAATCAATGCAGAAATTTATTGACGTCTCAAAATCATGCTACGAGAAATTCAGAGGCTTGATTAAGGACAACAAACTATTTGACGCAACAGCAGCTTTCACCGGAAGAAATTAACTCGAACACAAAACCCTGCCTTCATAGGTGGGGTTAATTTTTTGTTGTAAGGAGGATTGATTCATAATATGGAGCGTAATAAATCTAAGTTAGCATGGTTCTTTGATATTGTGAATTGGCTTGAAGATATAGTTCTAGCAATTCTCGTTATAGGTATGGTCGCAGTAATCATGATTCAGATTATCGGCCGAATAGTTGGACACCCCTTCCCTTGGACAGAAGAGTCCTCACGATATTTATTCCTATGGATGATGTTTGTGGCCTTGGCCGCAGGATTCAGCAAATGTGAATCTTCACGAGTAACTTTGTTCCTACAAATGGGCCCGGCTTGGTTGAAGAAGTTCAGCGAAATTTTATACGCCGTCGTGGTCATAATTTTCTTCGTGATCATGTTGATATATGGCTGGGAAGTCGTTCAGCAGCAAATTGACTGGGAAGAAATGGGCACAGCGTTATTGATTCCGATGTGGATCATAGGAATTTGTCAGCCTATCGGAGCAGTACTCGGAATAATTGGCACGTTACAAAATTTCCTTGAATATCATAGCAAAGTAGCAATTGGTGACAAGGAAACAGAAAAAGCAAAAGCTCTTGCGAATGAAGGATAAAAGGGGTAATAGATAATGAGTTGGGTATTAATCGCAATATTTCTTATACTAATGTTCTTGGGCGTGCCTATAGCTGTCTCGTTAGGTTCTGCCTCTGTTATCGCGCTTGTAACTATGACTGATTTACCTTTGAGCATGGTTGCGCAATCAATGTTCACGGCTATGAACTCGTTTATCATGGTCGCTGTCCCGTTGTTCATTCTTTGCGGCTCATTGATGGACGAAGGCGGAATTGCTGACAGAATTTATGACTTGTCGGAAGCTTTGGTCGGCTGGATCTATGGAGGACTCGGTCACGTTTCAGTAGTCGTTAATATGCTGTTCGCTGGTATGAGCGGCTCATCAGTTGCGGCTATAGCGTCAATCGGTAAAATGAGTATCAACGCTCTTGAGAAAAAGGGCTACCCAAAAGATTACGCGACGGCCATAAATTTATCGGGCTCAATGCTTGCGTCAGTCATTCCTCCTAGTATCTTGATGATTAACGCGGCAGCCACTGGTAACGTTTCGATCGGTCAAGCTTTGTTAGCGGGACTCATTCCAGGAATCATAATCGGCTTAATATTCATGCTGTACAACTATTTCTTCTGCAAGAGGCACAATATCGGCGACAGAACACCTTTTGAGCGCAAAAAGTTGGGCGTTGCTTTCAGGAGAGCTATCCCGGCATTGTTGACACCTGTAATTTTGTTGGGAGGAGTCTACACAGGAATTTACACCCCGACAGAAGGAGCCGCTATAGCAGTTGTATATACTTGCCTCGTTTCGATTTACGTGTTCAAGAATCTCAAATGGAGCGATATTCCCCGCATAGTCATGAAGAACGCTCGTTCAACAGGTACGATTTTATTCGTCGCTATAACAGCAAAGCCCGCGTCAGTATTATTCGAAATAGACGGACTCCCAACAAGAGTCGCCGCTATGATCGGTGGTATCTCTGATAATCGTATCGTGATTTTACTTGTGCTATATGCGTTCTTAATCGTCGTGGGAATGTTCATGGACGCAACCGCCGCTATATTCATTCTCGTTCCCATTCTGCTTCCTGCTGTTCAGACCGTCGGAGTTTCGCCTTTATTCTTCGTCGTGTTCTTGGTAATAACTCTTTCATTCGGATTAATCACACCGCCTGTAGGAGTTTGCTTGTATGCGGCTGAAAATGTTACGGGCCTTCCGTTGGAGAAGATCATCAAAGCTTCAGTGCCATGGATTTTGTTAATTGCGCTGTCGTTGGTTATCTTCATCATATTCCCGCAGATTATTGAAGTCCCTGTTTCGTGGGTATTCGGTTAATAGGAGGAATTAAACATGAAAATTGTAGTGCTTGATGGTTACACAGAGAACCCCGGCGATCTTTCATGGGGAGGGCTTGAGGCTCTAGGAGAGTTGAAAGTTTACGACCGAATTTCTTACACGGAATCTCCGGCAATAGCTGAAGCTCTCGCAGGCGCGCAAATCGCTATCACAAACAAGACTCCAATCTCACGCGCAACGATCGACAAATGCCCTGACCTAGAATGTATCGCAGTGTTAGCTACTGGCTATAACGTCGTTGATTACAACTATGCTAAGGAAAAAGGAATCCCCGTCCTTAACGTCCCGACTTATGGCACACAAATTGTAGGACAGTACGCTGTGGGACTCTTGCTTGAAATTTGCTCACACTATCAACATCACTCTGATACGGTCATGGCTGGAAAGTGGCAGAATAATATTGACTGGTGCTACTGGGATTTCCCGATGATTGAGCTTTACGGAAAGACGGCCGGAATTATTGGTCTTGGTCGCATAGGTCAATCAACTGCGCGAATCTTGAAGGCTATGGATATGAGATTATTAGCTTACGATACTTTCCAGAGTGACGCAGGTAAAGCCTTGGCCGAGTACGTTGAACTTGATAAGCTCTTCGCGGAGTCGGACGTGATATTCCTGCATTGCCCGTTGTTCCCTGCTACTGAAGGAATAATCAATAAAGCTAACATTGCCAAGATGAAAGACAGTGTTATCATAATTAACAATAGCCGTGGCCAATTAGTCGTTGAACAAGATTTAGCGGACGCTTTGAACTCCGGGAAAGTCTACGCGGCTGGACTCGATGTAGTCTCAACAGAGCCAATTAAGCCGGACAACCCATTACTCAAGGCCAAAAACTGTATCATCACTCCGCATATTTCTTGGGCAGCACAGGCAGCACGACAAAGAATTATGGATATAACGGTCGATAACGTGAAAGCATTTATTGCAGGTAATCCTGTAAATGTTGTAAATAAATAATTCAAGGAGGCAAAATTTTTTCTATGAAAAACGTAAGCTTTGATTATTCCCACGCATTGAATTTCGTAGCAGAGCATGAAGTCGAGAGCATGAAGTTCACAGCCATGAACGCCGCCGAAAAACTCAAGTCCCGCAAAGGTGAAGGCAATGACTTTCTAGGCTGGATCGATCTCCCCGTCGCTTATGACAAGGAAGAATTTGCACGCATTAAGGCCGCCGCAAAACGCATTCAGGAAGACTCGGACGTGTTGCTAGTAATTGGAATAGGTGGCTCATATTTGGGTGCAAGAGCAGCGATTGATTTCTTACGCCACGGATTCTATAACGAGATGACCAAAGAAGCCCGCAAGACACCGCAAATTTATTACGTCGGTAACAGCATGAGTGGCACTTACATTCAGGACGTAATTGACTTATTAGGCGACAAGGATTTCTCAATCAACGTTATCTCAAAGTCAGGGACAACAACAGAGTCAGCTATAGCCTTCAGAATTTTCCAGGAAATGGCGATCAAGAAATATGGCAAAGAGGGCGCGGCAAAACGCATTTACTCAACCACCGATAAAGCTCGTGGCGCATTAAAGACTCTCTCTGACGACGCTGGCTATGAGTGCTTCGTTATCCCTGACGACGTGGGCGGAAGATTTTCAGTGTTGACTCCGGTCGGACTTCTCCCAATCGCTGTAAGTGGCGCAGACATTGATAAGCTTATGGAAGGGGCAGCATCATTCCGTGAGATAGCGCTTAATTGTCCCTACGAGGATAACCCTTCAATCAAGTACGCGGCTTTGAGGAATATTCTCTATCGCAAGGGCAAGAACATTGAAATTCTCGTGAACTATGAGCCAAGCATGCACTATATTTCAGAGTGGTGGAAACAGCTTTACGGCGAGAGTGAAGGCAAAGACCAGAAAGGCATCATGCCCGCATCAGTTGACCTCACAACGGATTTACATTCAATGGGCCAGTTCATTCAGGACGGAAGCAGAATCAAATACGAGACCGTTTTACACCTTGAGGAACCCAAGAAGGACATTACGCTTAAATCACAGGATAACGATCTTGACGGCTTGAATTATCTTGCAGGAAAGACAATGGATTACGTGAATCAATGTGCTATGCAGGGAACTATGGCGGCTCACGTTGAGGGCGGAGTACCTAACTTCATCGTAAACATTCCGAAACAAGACGAGTTCTACCTTGGCCAGTTGTTCTATTTCTTCGAGTTCGCAGTCGGAGTCAGCGGCTACATCAATGGCATTAACCCGTTCGATCAGCCCGGCGTTGAGTTCTACAAGAGCAACATGTTCAAGCTCCTCAAGAAGCCCGGCTACGATAAATAAGATAACTAACGAATAACAAAAGGCCTCCCGCTTAACAGTAGGAGGTCAATTTTTTTGCCACTAAGCTAACACTTCTCTGTTGTTGTAGATAGCAGCACCAGCCTGGCACGCAGGACAGAAGCAATATTTCTCGCCTTTAGCCTTGAAATCGTGTCCCATTTTCGCCATGTTAGCAGCCTGTTCAGCACCGAAAACTTTTTTGCCCATGTCAGATTCAGCGAATGCGATCGTTTCATCAATCGAGCTTACGTATTCGTTGAGAGCCTTCACAAGTGAGTCAGCCGACGCTTTATCTTGTGCCTTGAGATAGTTTTCAGCCGCAGCTTTTAACTCGGGATTGCACATGGGAGCTGCGATTAGGTCGTTTACTTTTGCGATTAATTCCTGTTTTGTCATTGCCATTTTCATAAATCCTCCTTAAAAGTTTTTTATATTATGCCACAAATTTTACGGATTCTGTGATAAGTATAATAGCAACAAATTACGTATTAGCTTTTAACATTTTTTCGAGAAGGGGAATGTTTTATGATAGAGAAGATAGGAGTTATAGGGGTCGGACATTTAGGACAGCACCATGCAAGAATCTACACAGAATTACTTGACGCACAATTAGTCGGAGTTGCTGACAGTGATTTTGACCGCGCGAAATTCATCGGGGATCATTTAGGAGTCCCTGCCTACGCTTCACTCGATGAACTCATCAAACGCAAAGCCCCTGACGCAATTTCCGTAGTAGTCCCCACAAGCCAGCATTACGCGATCGCCAAAAAAGCCCTTGAGGCGGGAATACATGTTCTTGTCGAAAAGCCCGTAACGATTAATCCCGAAGAGGCCGGCGAATTACTTGAGATTGCTGACAGAAAGAATCTGGTGTTACAAGTTGGACATATAGAGAGATTCAACAGTGCCATTCGTTACATTTCTGGAATTTCCTGCAAGCCCGTCTATCTTGACTCAAGGCGTACAGCTCCATTCAGTCCCAGAATCAACGACGTAGGCGTAGTATTAGATTTAATGATTCACGATATAGATATTGTAATGTCACTCGTGAACTCACCAATAACACGAATCGCAGCGACCGGAGCATGTGTGTTTACTGATCATGAAGATATAGCAGATGCACAAATAACTTTTGAGAACGGAGTCCTAGCACATATTCTCGTGAGCCGCTGTGCCGAAAAGAAGTGTCGTCAGCTTGAAATCGTTGAGCGAGAACGACAGATTACCATAAATTACGAGTTACAAACCGTGCAAATCTCACGTTGCGTTAATAATCCTGATGGCCAAGTCGAAATCAGAGAGACTCCAGTTTTCCCGAAGAGTGAGCCACTGAAACTTGAGCTTGCGGATTTTGTCAGGTGCGTGAAGGAGAAGAGACCCCCTATCGTTGGAGGTCGTGACGGTAAACGAGCGCTTGAAGTTGCTGTAGAGATTCTGCGACAGATTCATGACGGCGATAACATGCAAATTAGAAAAGCAGGTTAATGCAGAAATTATTCACGGCGTTAATGCCTTCGATTCCCAAGGACGTTGATACACTCCTGAAGAACTCGGAGGCATTTTTTCGTCACTTACCCATTAAGAATATCTGCGTAGTTGGCCCTGAAAGTTTGAGCAAGATTAACGACTCGCGATTGACTTTCATTAACGAGAATGAGTTTGTTGACGTTCAAAAGATTAAGGCACTCTATGCTTCACGAACAGGAAAAGAAGATTCACACGTTGGTTGGTACGTTCAGCAATTCATCAAGCTAAATTATTCGCGTTTCACCAATGATGACTATTATTTAATTTGGGACAGCGATACCGTTCCAGTGAGAGACATTACGCTACAAACTCGCACCCCCCCCAACAACCTTACTTCGATATTAAGACTCATCATCACGAACCATATTTCAGAACTATCAGCAAAATTCTTCCAGGTGTCAGCAAAAAAATTCAAGGCTCATTCATAAGTGAACACATGCTGATAAATTCTCAATACATGCGCGAAATGTTAAGTGAGATTGAGAACACCCCGGAACTTATCGGCGAAAACTTTGCGGAACGAATCATCAACGCCATTAACGTGAACGATTTAACGGGGTCTGGCTTCAGCGAGTTTGAGACTTACGGAAATTACGTCATGACTCGTTACCCGGAAGCTTATGCTTTGAGAAAATGGCATTCACTTAGAAGCGGCATGAAGCTTTACTCTGAAATTGACGAACGAAACGAGAAATGGCTAGCAAAATATTATGACGCCGTATCTATCGAAAAATGGCAACGTGACTCAAAGTTAGCAAAGTTGATTCAAGCTCCGTTATTCCAGAAAATTTTTCCACCGCAAATTCTTCAACTCTTTCACAAAATCGAAATATTAATGAACGTGTTAAAATCTCTCTGGCTTAAATTATTATCAACGAAGGGAGAAATTTTTTCATGGCATTAAATTTTATGGATTTGCTTGGCTCTATGGTTCAAAACAGCATGAGTTCACCCACAGCTAATTCGCGAATGTCAAACGCTGGCGGAGGTATTCAAGATATACTTGGCTCGTTAATGGGCGCTGGTCAAGCTGTTAAGAACAAAGTCGGTGGCGATAACTTGGCGGCTACTGGCGTCGGGGCTTTGCTAGGAGCATTGATGGGAAATTCTCAAAGCACTACAGCTAATTCGCTCGGTGGTGGCATGATGGGCTTGCTTGGCATGATGGCTTACAAGGCGTTGAGAAACTCTATGGCCGGTTCAACGTCAACAGCTTCAGCAGCAGTAAATCCTGTAACACCTGCACAGACTTACACGCAACCTTCAGCACAACAACAAAGCAGTGACGCAGAGATTATCTTACTCGCAATGATCGACGCCGCAAAATCTGATGGCCAAGTTGATTCAACGGAACTTAACAAGATAATGGGCAACCTTCAGAAATCCGGAATAGGTCAAGAAGGAGTCAACTACGTCATCAATAAACTTAACGGCCCAATGGAGACAGCCAAAATCGTCGCAGCAGTAAGAGGCAGGCCCGAACTTGCGGCACAAGTTTACACAGCGTCATTGATGGCTATAGACGTTGACACAGAGGCCGAGAAAAAATATCTTGAGAAACTCGCAAAGGCTATGGGATTAAACTCGCAAGTCATTCAGAACATCGAACAACTTACGAGCGCAAATAGCAAAAGTTACGTTTGTTAATTATGTTCGTTATTAGATTTCACGAAATTGTCAATTAACCTGTTAAAAACTTCGTAACCTTGATCTGTTGGGGGAAGTTCGATTCTTATGCCTCCCCCTTCAAATACAAGCATTCCATTTCCTTTTACTGTTCCCCTGTTAGCGTTGTTGGTTTGATCCTGCGATTGGTCTTGCGATTCACGTGCATTGCTGCTAGGAGACACGATTGAATCTGGTGAAGTTCCTAATCTCTCGGCAAGCTCTATAATTCTCGTACCAGTTGGTGCCGTCTCGCCTGCTTCCCAACGTCGTAAAGTAGCGATCGAGACTCCTAATTTTTCTGCAAGCTCTATTTGAGTCAAGCCTGCTTTTTTGCGTAACATTCTGATGTTCAGTGATAATGACACGACTAACAAACTCCTTCATTAGCATAAATGATTTACTCTCCTAATTTTGAGATTATAAACCGTATTTTGAAGGCTGTCGATAATTTCACGAATGCTCTTGCCAGTTTCAGGGTGCTTCCAGTTTTGCGGCAATATCTCCTCGAGCGGTACAAGCACAAATAATCTTTCAGTCATGCTTATATGAGGGATATTGAGATCATGAGATTTATAAATCACGTCATCAATCAACAATATATCAATGTCAATCGATCTTTCGCCCCAACGTTCAGAGGGCACTCGGCCAAGTTCTCGTTCAAAATTTTTCACGGCGTCAAGAATCTCACGCGGAGTCATGTTCTCAATCGCAACAAGCACACAAGCATTCAAATAATCAGGCTGCACAACTCCTCCCCATGGTTCCGTCTCGTAAACGTCGCTGGCTTTCTTGAGTTCTCCTAGCGTCTTCAATTTATTAACGGCCTCACGCAAATTCCCTAACCTGTCGCCCAAGTTCGAGCCTAGACCAAAATATACAAGCATGAAAATTTTCCCTCACTTTCTAAAGCGTAATATAATAGCCCAAAAACTTAGGAAAAGAGGCAAATAATTGAGCAAAATAAAATTCGAGACTGACTATCAAGAAGGCTGCCACCCAAAAATTCTTGAGCGTTTGACGTTGACGAATTACGAGCAAACTTCAGGCTATGGAGTCGATTCTCATTGTGAACGCGCAAAAGTTTTAATTCGTGAAGCAGTTGGGAATCCTGACGCAGAAGTTTTCTTCATGGTTGGTGGCACACAAACTAATACGACCGTCATAAAATTTCTCTTGAAGCCTTGGGAAGGAGTCATAGCCGTTAATTCCGGGCATATTAACGTTCACGAATCCGGCGCAATCGAAGCAACTGGACACAAAGTTTTAGCCCTACCCGGTCATGAGGGATTACTCAAAGCTGAAGACCTGAAACGCTACCTTGAAACTTTTTACGCTGATCCAACTTGTGAACATATGGTTCAGCCAGGCATGGTTTATATTTCTCAATCGTCGGAATATGGAACGCTTTACACCCGTGACTCTCTAACGAAAATCAAAGCCGTATGTGAAGAGTATAAGCTGCCTTTGTTCATTGATGGGGCAAGACTCGGAACTGCTTTAACGTCTGAAGCTAATGAGTTGACCCTGAAAGATATTGCGAGTTTGTGTGACGTTTTCTATATCGGTGGCACAAAGAACGGAGCATTATTCGGTGAAGCTATAGTGTTTGCCCAAAATTTTGCGGGCTTGAAAGATTTCCGCACTCTCATTAAGCAACAAGGAGGCTTACTAGCTAAAGGCAAGTTACTCGGAATACAGTTTGAAGCGTTATTTGAGGACGGATTATATTTTGAGAACGCTAGGCACGCTAATAAACAAGCGATGAAGATCAAACAGGCTTTCACGGACTCGCACATACCGTTTTACATAGAGAGCTTCACTAATCAGCAATTCCCTATCTTGACTCAAGAACAACACAAAACTTTAAGCCGCGAATTTGATTATGAAACTTGGGAAACTCTTAACGATGAAAAGATTGAAAAAATTGTAGTAAGATTTTGCACTAGTTGGGCGACAACTGATGAGGCTGTAGAAAAATTGACGCAAGCAATCAAAAATTTGTAACAAAGGAATGAAATTATGACTACGAAAACACGAAACAGGAACCTAGAGAAAAATTATTCACCGGATTCAATAGAGCAGAAATGGTACGCTAAATGGCTCGAAAACGGATTATTTGACGCAGAGATTAACACTAACAAAGAAGCATTTTCGATCGTTATCCCACCTCCAAACGTTACAGGCTCATTGCACGTTGGCCACGCTTTTGACCACACTTTCCAAGATATTATGTGCCGCACAAAGAGAATGGAGGGCTACAGCGTCTTATGGTTGCCCGGGACTGACCACGCCGGAATCGCTACGCAGAACGTAGTTGAGAAAGATTTAGCCAAGAAAGGAATCTCACGTTACGATCTTGGCCGCGAAGAGTTCGTCAAGAAAGTTTGGGAATGGAAAAAGATTTACGGCTCCAGGATCATCGAACAAATGAAGCGTCTTGGAAACTCCTGCGACTGGAGAAGAGAACGTTTCACGCTTGACGAGGGACTCTCAAAGGCAGTTCGCGCGGTGTTCGTGAGACTCTACAACAAAGGCTTAATCTATCGCGGAAAATATATCGTGAATTGGTGCCCACGTTGTGCTACGGCTATTTCTGATTTAGAGGTCGAATACGAGGAGAGCCAAGGGAATTTCTATTACGTGAAGTATTTGCTTGTTGAGAAGGACGCTGGCGAGGAATTTATTCAGGTTGCCACGACTAGACCAGAAACTATAATCGGCGACGTTGCTATAGCAGTTCACCCACGTTCGGAGAAATACAAGCACTTAATCGGCAAACATGTTCGCGTCCCGTTGACTGACAGAATTATCCCTATAATTGAGGATAACATGGTCGATCCAGAGTTCGGAACTGGTTGCGTGAAGATTACCCCTGCTCATGACCCCAACGACTTTCTTGTAGGCCTCAATCACAATTTAGAGCAGATTCAAGTTATCGACGCTAAAGGAATCATGAACGAGAACGCCGGAAAATATAAGGGCATGACGATTGAACAAGCACGTAAAGAATCCGTGAAGGACCTTGAAGAACTTGGCCTGTTAATCAAGACTGAAAAGATCACTCACTCGGTGGGACATTGTCAACGCTGCGGGACAACTGTAGAGCCTTATTTGTCGGAACAGTGGTTCGTGAAGACTAAGCCGTTAGCAGAAAGAGGAGTTCAGGCGGTTAAAGACGGTCGCATTAAATGGGTTCCGGAACAGTGGGAGAAAACTTACTTCAACTGGATGGAAAACATTCGCGACTGGTGCATATCTCGTCAATTATGGTGGGGTCATAGAATCCCGGCTTGGGAGTGTAAGGACTGCGGGCACATTACAGTTGCTGAAGTTGATCCTACAGAGTGCGAACACTGCCACAGCAAAAATATTGAGCAAGAAAGCGACGTTCTTGACACATGGTTTAGTTCAGCGTTGTGGCCTTTCTCAACAATGGGCTGGCCTGACGATAAACCCGAGCTTAAATATTTTTATCCCACGTCATTAATGGTTACAGGCTTCGATATTATTTTCTTCTGGGTCGCAAGAATGATAATGATGGGCTTAGAGTTCATGGACGACGTACCGTTTAGAGACGTGTATATTCACTCGTTAATTCGTGATGAGCATGGCAAGAAGATGAGCAAGACTAAAGGCAACGTTATTGACCCGTTAATCATGATTGAGAAATACGGAGCCGACGCTTTGAGAATGACATTAGCCGCGCTTTCTGTTCAGGGCCGTGATATTTTGCTGTCGTCAACGAGAATAGAGACATATAGATTCTTCATGAACAAGTTGTGGAATGCCGCGAGATTTGCCTTGATGAATCTTGATGATGAAGTTCACGCGATTGATATTGATCAATTACACCTTCACGATAAATTTATTCTCACTCGTACACAGGAAATGGCCAAGAAGACTCGTGAATTAATCGATTCTTATGACATAGGCACAGCAGCAAGAGGCTTATATGATTTCGTGTGGGGCGACGTTTGCGACTGGTATTTGGAAATGTCAAAGCCAGCGTTAAAGGGCGATGAAGGGGAAGAGCGACGAAAGACCACGGCGGGAGTGTTGGAGGAAGTTTTCAAGACTACGTTACCATTGTTGCACCCGTTTATCCCGTTCGTTACGGAAGAATTGTGGGCAGCGTTTGGTTATGGCGACGAGTTCATCATGAGGACACCTTGGCCGGAAGCTAAAGACGAGTATATTTTCGCGGGAGTTGTTGATGAAATGAGGACGTTGCAAGATTCTGTTAGGACGTTGAGGAATTTACGCGCAGAAGCTCATGTGGCTCCCCAACAGTGGCTCAACAAAGCTGTAATTCGAGTCAATTCTGAATCACAATCAGCAAAAATTTTACGGGCGTCATTGAATCAGATCAGCAACCTTTGCAGAGTCCGTAACGTGATTCTTGAAGAGCCTGCTACAGACTGGCTGTACGGTGCGTCACTTTCATCAGTAACTGGAGATTGTGAAGTGAAATTGCCGGTTGGTGATGTTCTTGACGTTGGCAAGGAGATAGCGAGACTTGAGAACGAGATCGCGACGATTGAGAAGACCATAGCAGCGAGTCAAGCAAGATTGGACAAAGCGGACTTTGTTGCAAGAGCACCGGCAGAAGTTGTAGAGAAGGAACGCAATAAAGTTTCAGAGGGCCAAGCACAAATAGAGAGGCTCAAGGCAAATTTAGAGAGCTTAAGCAGATAGCGAATAAGTAGAATCCTCCTAGCAAACGTTAGGGGGATTTTTTGTGTTCTAGTATAATTTCGCTATCCAAAAATTTTTGAGTAGGAGGAATTATTGATGATCAAGAAGATTTTAGCGTCATTAATTTTGTCGTTGCTCGTCGGCGTTGCACAGGCTCATGCTATGGCAAGTGCGGCGTATGTTAATTCTGGGGGAGGCGTTACGCTTTTAACCTATGATGGTTCAGGAGGTTTCACCGAATTAGAAGTAATTTCCGGCAGTGACGAATTCTCAGACATACTTTCATTCAATCACAAGGGCCAAGCAAGATTATTACGCACTGCAAGTTCAGGAATAGAAATCTACGACGTAACTGACGGCTGTAAACTTATCGCAAGCAATTCATCATTAACGAATTTAGAGGTAGACCATGTCGCAGAATACGGCGATAACATTTTGATTCCTGGCATGGGCAGAGGTGGATTGATCATTGAGCTTAACCCGGAAAACTGCGAAATTGTCAATGAATACAATTATCTCGACTCATCGGACACTAACTATGATTCGTGCTGGTCTGATCACCTTGCAGTCGTTGACGGAGTAATATATGCTGATTTCCGCCATGAATATGATGAACGTTTCGATGATGTATTTGTTACGATGGACAAGCTTGGAAATATAACAGGACAAGTAAAAGACCCTTTACCGGATCAATTCGTCATAAGTAAAAATGTACTATACGCTCAACTATCCGATCAAGGTCAATACCCCCCAAAGAAAGGAATTTATCGTGTGAATGGGATTAACTTCGAGGAAGTTATTACTGACGTATATGTGTATGATATGACTCCCGATGGAAATGGTGGTCTGTATTATTCTGCTGGAGATAGCGAATATAACGATTTTGATCGTATCTATCACTGGGACGGAACTAACTCAACTCTTGTTTATGATGTAACTTCATTGGGACTGTCAGGTAGCTTGAAAGAGGTTTTCTATGATGTAAATACTTCAATTTTGTACGCATCTCTAATGGAAGATGAGCTTGGTGACGATGGAAATCCTATTTGGTCATGGTACGCATTAAAACCTGATGGCAGTGGATTAATAGCCACTCTTTCATGTACAGCGGATGGGTCTCATGAGAGACAGTTTGTCGTAATCGGCAATCCTTCTGAAGCAACTTCAACTGAGAAAATCTCTTCAAAGGCGAGTGCAGCGTATGTTAATTCTGGCGGCGGGGTCACGATGATCAAGCTTGACAGTTCCGGCGGCTTAACGTCTGAAAATGTGATTCCTGCTCCATCATTAAGTGATAGAGAATCTATAAAAGCGTTCAATCATAAAGGCCAAGCAAGATTGTTACACAGCAGTTATTCCGGCACAGAAATTTATGATGTAACAAACGGCTGTAAGCTTATCGCGAGCAATTCGTCCATTACCCCCAATAATTATTACTTAAAATATGGCACTGTAGCTGAATATGGGGACAATATTTTGTTATCAGGCGAGGGAAGGGGCGGTTTTATTATCGAGCTTAACCCGGAAACTTGCGAAATCGTCAATGAATATAATTACGTGGACTCAGCGAATGAACATTATAACGAGTATTGGTCGGGCGTGATTGTTGCCAATGAAACTATATACGCTGCGTTTGAAGATCAAGAGGCAAATGAAGAAAACGACACTAGTACAAAGACATTCGTAACTATGGACAGGCTCGGGAATATAACTAATTCACGTGAATTTAATGACGGAGCCATCGCTTTGAGCAAAGGTGTAATTTATGTTGCAGAGTATCCGGCGGGCCTTTATCGTCTTGAGAGTGATTTATCAACGTCCCTGATTCTTGACAATGCAAACAGAATAAGAGAGATGACCTCTGACGGAAGTGGTGGGCTTTATTGCGTTGTTGACTATAGCGACACAAATAGCAAATACAGACGTTATATTTATCACTGGGACGGAACTGACTATGAGTTAATTTACGATACTGATTCGTTTGGCTTGAGCTATCATCTTGGAGACATTGACTATGACGTAAATAACTCAATTTTGTACATACGCTTCTTTGATGATGACAACAGCGACATTTGGTACGCAGCGAACCCTGATGGAAGTGGCTTCATTACAACAACTTCATTCACGACCGACAAGCGCAACAGATTTGTAATTATCGGCAATCCTTCAGAAGCAACTTCAACAGCAAACACTCCCGTAACTTCAGAGAACGTCTCTTCAGCGATTGAACCTGTAGAATTAAATGACGATGTTATAGCAAGACTCGCGGCTCTCGTTGGAATTAGCCCTTCAGAAGTTAAATTCATCACTGCGGAAAATATTTCAGCCCCACAACCACCAACTGAAAGCATGATTCAATACATGAAGAACGATGGTTATGAGCCTAAATATAATCTCAACGTCTTAACAGTCAGTGAGGACGGCTATTATGTATTTCTCGTGAACGTGCCGAAAGATTTCATTGGCGAAAAAGTCAATGAGGTAAAAATATACGCGTTAGGGCAAAAAGATTTTGCTGATAGTTCAGTTAGTGCTTCGTTCTTTGGGTTGATTAATGGCATACTAAATTATGGCGAATTAACAAATTTAAGTGGCCGGAAAATTAATTCACTCCCTGCGAAAATCTTGGCTATAGGAATGTTACAGGCCGGGCAGCCTTTCAGCATCTTCTTTGCGAAATTGCTTCTAGCTCTTTTTACTGGTGGCTGTGTTACAGGAATTGGAGTGTTCGCTTCAATTGGTTGTCTAGCATTTTTCAAAGTGTTCAGGAAAAAACATTAGGAAAGGCCCCCTAGCTTTAGGGGGTTATTTGTATATTCGTGCCTCTAATGGTGCTAAGGTCAATTTCTTGGGAGTCTCTTCGCTGCTCAAAATGATAGCTTTATCCGCAAATGACTCAGGCAAATTCACTTCATTAACGCTAAAATTCACAGCCACCGTAATATTTCCTCGAGTGTAGGCAAAAATTTCTTCGCTGTCCCGCAAAATCTCGTCGTAATCTCCTGTGATGAGGTCAGGATTTTCACGGCGTAACTTGGCCAGAGTCTTGTACCACGCTAAAACCGGGCTTGCGTTATCCCACTTAATCGGCGTGCGTGCATTATCACGAGTAAAGAAGCTCACGAACTTCAAAGCCTCTTCCGGAGTAAAGCCTTCGTTCAAAGCAAAGTTATATTGCCCAATTGATTGAATGTCGTTGATCTCGTAAATGCTCTTCCAGTCAGCGTTGGTCATTCCCAATTCTTCACCCTGATAAATAAACGGCGTGCCCCTCATCGTTAATAATATCGTAGCGAGTGCTTTTGCGGCTTTGATCTTGTCTGCACCTTCTGGCATGAAATAATTTATGCTTCGTGGCCTGTCGTGGTTCTCAAAGTACACCGGGTACCAGCCATTAATTTTTGTGGCCTCCTGACTGTTTCTGAATGCCTGTTTCAATTCCGTCAACGTCCATTTACGAGGATAGCACCATGATTCGCTCTCGTTGTAAGCAAGCGTTGTGTGGCTGAACTCAAATAACATATCGAACACTCCATCACGACCAACCCATAAAGGCAACTCATCAGCGCTGACTCCGTTAGCTTCTCCGACCGTGAAAATATCCCGGCCATCAAAAACTTTCTGCTTGAACTCATGCAAGTAATCCAAAATCCCAGGCGTGTTTGCCGTCATTAAGTGAACGTTGATTAATCCGTCCTTGCCGTCAGGTGTACCGTCAAGAAATTCTGCAGGTTTCTTTATGTAAGTTATAGCGTCGATTCTGAATCCTCCTACACCTTTATCAAGCCAAAAATTTGCCGCGTCATAGAGAGCTTGTCGAACTTCAGGGTTAGCCCAGTTTAAGTCGGGTTGTTCACGCGCGAATGTGTGTAAATAATATTGCTGCCTATCTTCGTTCCAAGTCCATGTACTCCCGCCGAAAATAGTGCGCCAGTTTGTCGTAGCCTCTCGCCATATGTACCAGTCTGCTTTGGGATTGTCCCGGCTCTGTTTTGACTCGAGAAACCATTCGTGCTGGTCGGAAGAGTGATTGAACACGAGATCCATTACGATTTTTATTCCGCGTTTGTCAGCCTCGGCGATTAACTCCTCAAAATCTTTCATGCTCCCGTATTGTTCATCAATGCCTGTGTAATCCGAAATATCATAGCCGTTGTCAACCATTGGGGACGGATAAAACGGTGTGATCCAAATTGCGCCGACTCCTAAATCTCGCAAATAGTCAAGAGTGTTTGTTATAGCGCGTAAACCTTTGTTGCCTTCAACGTCACGAAAAGTTTTTGGGTAAATCTGATAAACGATCGTATTTTGCCACCACTTCATAGAATCTTCCTCCTTAATTTGTTCAGCCGCATATGAAACATTAAATGCACTTACTAACACGAACAGCACCACTAAAATTTTTCGTCTCATGAATTAATTCTCCTTTGACAGTATGCTAAAATTTCAAGGTTTTATTATACTTTAACAATAGGAATGATATTGGATTAATGCAATCACAGAACGCTAAGAACATAAGAAACCTTGCTATCGTCGCTCATATTGACCATGGCAAGACAACGTTAATAGACTCAATCTTCAGAGCAGCACAAACTTTCGCAGCTCACACCCAAGTAGCAGAACGCGTAATGGATTCTAACCCGCTCGAACGCGAACGAGGCATAACTATACGCTCAAAGCCCTGTACAGTTGAGTGGAAGGGCTACCATATAAACATTATAGACACTCCGGGGCACGCAGATTTTTCCGGCGAGGTTGAAAGAATTTTATCGACAGTTGACTCTGTAATCCTGATCGTTGACGCTAACGAAGGCCCCATGCCACAAACTCGTTATGTTTTGCAGCACGCGTTATCAATCGGAATGAAGCCGCTAGTTTTCATCAACAAAGTAGACCGTGAAGGAGCTGACCCCGATAGAGCTTTGAATCTCACGTTTGATTTATTCTTTGAGCTAGGAGCGTCCGACGAACAAGCGGACTTTCCAGTGTTATATGGTTCAGGCTTAAACGGTTGGGCAGTGAATGATTTGTCAAAACCTCATGAAGGTATGGACGATTTATTTCAGGCGATTATTGATTACGTACCGGCACCAGACGTTGACCCCAATAAACCTTTCTTAATGCAGGTGAGCACGCTGGCTTGGAATGAGTACGTCGGAAGAATTGGCAGCGGAAAAATTTTACAAGGGCACATAAAGAAGGGCGAGGCTTTTACGAGAGTCTCAACTAAATGGAACAGCACTGACCACAGCGGCGACGATTGGGAGATTACGGGCAAAGAGAATGCAAAAGTGGCTCAATTATGGGTAACTCGTGGGCTTGAACGCGTTGAAGTTGAGGAAGTCAGCGCAGGCGATATAGTTTGGTTGACCGGCCCGAATGAAATTGACATTGGCGACACATTTTGCAACGAAGAAATTTCTGACTCACCCTTGAAGCCTTTATCAATCGAAGAGCCTACGGTATCAATGTTCTTTCTTGTGAACTCGGGGCCGTTTGCAGGACGTGAGGGCCAAGCAGTTACACTAAGACAACTAAAGGCACGTTTACAGCGAGAAATGCACGTTAATGTCTCGTTGCGCATGGAGGACCTAGGGAGACCTGACGGCGTGAAAATTTCCGGGCGCGGGGAATTACAGCTAGGCATTCTCATTGAGGAAATGAGGCGCGAGGGAATGGAGTTCTGCGTGTCGAAGCCTGAAGTAATCGTTGAATATCATGACGGCGTTAAGTGTGAACCATATGAGCTCGTTACGATTGACGTACCTGAAGAATATCAAGGCATAGTCTTTGAGAAGATGTCGCGACGTAAAGGCAAAGTTTTGAACATTGATAACCCTGACAGAGGATTATTGCGAATCGAGATAGAAATTCCAACACGAGGGCTTATAGGTTATAGAGGGGAATTTTTGACGGATACACGAGGGCTTGGCATTATGTCAAACTGTTTCAGCGGCTATAAAGAATGGGCGGGCGAATTAATAACGCGTAATCGTGGCTCACTCGTAAGCGTTGCAACTGGAGAAGCTACAGCGTATCAGCTTGAAATCTTGCAAGAACGTGGCGTGTTATTCATTTCACCGTTGGAACAAGTCTATAACGGAATGATCGTTGGCGAGAACTCAAGGCCGGGCGATATACCTTGCAATCCTACAAAGAAGAAGCAGCAGACTAACCACCGTTCAGCGACGAAAGAATTAACCACGAAACTTGACGTGCCGCGCAGAATGTCATTAGAGAAGGCTATGGAATGGATTGAGACCGATGAACTTGTTGAAGTTACTCCGCAATCAGTCAGACTCCGTAAAGCAATTCTTGACGAACTCGAAAGAAGAAAAGCTCAACGACGTGGCCCACAGGAGACTAATAATGCGTAAACTAATTTTGCTGGTGTTAATGTTATTCGTGAGTCCGGCATATGCAGCGATAACTCGTCCACCAGTTTATGTAATCTCACCGCAATATCAAGACGCTAGAGAATTTCATGAAGGCTTGGCGGCTGTGAAGTCAAACGATCGTTGGGGCTATGTTGATTATTTGGGCCGAATCGCTATACCGTTTGTGCATAAAATTCCAGAAGCCGGGGATTTCTCTGAAGGGTTCGCATTTGTTGGGGATCATTATATTGATTACGAAGGACAACCAGCCTTTGCATACGTAGACGAGGACACGGACGAAAGGGTCGAGAAATATTTCAACAACGGTTTGCCATTCTCCCAAGGACTCGCGGCTGTTCAATCGGGTGGGCAATGGGGCTACATAGACTTAATGGGGAATTATGTAATTGCGCCATCGTTTCAACGTGCGGGATCGTTCCGTGAGAACTTGGCCCCGGCTATGAAGAACGGGTTGTGGGGATATATAAACATGCGTGGGAATTTCGTTATCCCTCCAAAATATTTACGAGCCAGAGAATTTCACCAAGGACTTGCACCAGTGAGCATAAAGGGCCGTTGGGGATATATCAACAGTGCTGACAAAGTTGTAATCAGACCTGCATATTATGAAGCTGGAGATTTCGTGGAAGGATATTCGCCGGTAAGGACAAGAACGAGTTACAGGGGTTGGGGATTTATCGGGCCGCGAAATAGATTCGTTATCCCTGTACGATACAACAACCTTGGAAATTTTGGAGAGGGTCTAGCGCCTGCTGCGGCTGATGCACGTTGGGGATATCTGAACGTTCGAGGAGATTGGGAGATCTCGCCACAATTTGAGGACGCAAGAACTTTCAGTGAAGGATTAGCAGCGGTTAAAGTGGAAAAATCGTGGGGGTATATTCGTCCGTGACGCCGCGCCCCCAAGCTTTTTCGTTCCCACCCACCCGCCCAGCATACGTTTTCCCCGGCGCGGCTTACAGCCTCGCTATGATTTCGTCCCTCATCTGTGAACCCGTGATTAATTTCTCCTGGCCCGTGTAAATATCCGGCGTTCGTAATCCAGCCTTTAACACTTCATCAACAGCATTCTCGATCTTATTAGCCTCGTCATTCATGTTAAAGCTATAACGCAACATCATAGCCCCGGCCAAGATAGTTCCGATTGGGTTAGCTTTGTCTTGTCCCGCAATGTCAGGAGCTGAACCGTGAATAGGCTCGTATAATCCTCTGTTGCCGTCTCCTAAACTTGCGCTTGGGATCATTCCTATTGAGCCAACTATCTGGCTAGCCTCGTCCGACAAAATATCGCCGAAAGTGTTTTCCGTAACGATAACGTCAAAATCCGAAGGCACCCTGATTAACTGCATAGACGCGTTGTCAACGTATAAGTGATTGAGCTTGACTTCGGGGTATTCTTTTGCGACGTCCTCGACTATCTCGCGCCAAAATCTTGACGTTGTGAGAATGTTAGCTTTGTCAATTGAGGTTACAATTTTTCGTCGTCCCATGGCCATTTTGAAAGCTACGTGTGCAATTCGCCTTATCTCGTGTTCTGAATATTCCATGACGTCACGGGCAGCTCGTTCACCTTCAGGCGTCGTATAAGTTTCATGTTTGCCAAAATAAATTCCGCCGGTCAATTCACGCACGATAATAAAATCTATACCCTTATCCGCAATATCTTTTCTCAAAGGACAAGCAGAAGCTAACGGGGCAAAAATTTTCGCGGGCCTGATATTTGCAAACACCTTCAAGCCGCTACGAACTCCCAACAATCCACGCTCGGGACGATTAGCTGGGGGCTGATTATCCCATTTAGGGCCACCGACTGCGCCTAATAACGTTGCGTCAGAATCCTGACATATCTTGAGACTTTCTGCGGGCAATGGCTCTCCGTACTTGTCAATCGCGTTTCCTCCCATAGCCACTTCGCGAAAATCAAATTCACCGGGCGCGACTTTCTCCAAAACTTTCAACGTTGCGCCAATAACTTCAGGGCCAATCCCATCACCGGGAATAACTGCTACTTTCTTCATGTGATATTACATCTGCTACGTAAAAAGTGTAATTTTGTGCTGTGTACACTCTTTCGAGTTTTCCTCGTTCTTTCTGTATTTCTACAGCATTCCCTGCCCTCTTTCGGCGTACCTACTTGAGTTTGTGAGGCAGTCCAGAGGCTTTAACTTCCCCCCTAGCCGGAGGTAGCCCGATTTCTCAGGTTTGGTGTTGCCTGTCCAGCACACTGACATTACGTAGCAGAATAATCCCCCTTTTTATTTTTGTCAAGTATGCTATTCAGAACATTTATTTACACCTTTTCTCACTTATCTTCTACCTAGCTCTACCTCCTTTTGATTGATTATTTCATGATAGTCAAGTATTTACGCATATTATACAGTTGACTCGCCCCCCCCCCCAGAATGTTAGCATTATATGCACAAAAATTGTGTTGGAGGAAAATTCTAATGGCAAAAAGAACAAGTGAAGCAATCGGAACAGTTGGAGGAGCAGCAGGCGGTGCAGCATTGGGCGCAAAATTAGGCGCAGGCATAGGGATAGCTTTAGGGCCTCTTGGAGCAATCGCAGGAACTATTCCGGGGGCAGTAATCGGCGGAATTATCGGAGGACTTACCGGCAACAAAATAGGTACTGAAATCGACAGAGAAGACTAAGATTAAGAAACATTAGCTCCCCTGATGAATCCCACCCGGGGAGTTTTTTGTGCCTTAACGTTGAAGCTTGCTTAGTATCGAATTGAAAACTCTTGAAAATTTGGTGTAACATAAAGAAAGTTTTAGGTAGTGTCGTCAATGGGTGTAAAATTATGTAAAATTGGATCGAGACAGGTGA
>ERZ842401.98-NODE-98-length-110058-cov-5.025836_pt1 | contig 110058 bp, 85 predicted proteins | sample MGYA00521270_ERZ842401 | MGnify/ENA primary metagenome ERZ842401 (study PRJEB31892, sample SAMEA3878208) | bioreactor metagenome | biome: Moose rumen | place: Sweden | collected 2011-10 | study: EMG produced TPA metagenomics assembly of the PRJEB12797 data set... | reverse complement strand
GCTGGTATCATAGTTCAAGTAGCGTGCCTCGCTGGTGGTGTTCTGCAGCTTCAGGTTGAACATCTTCTTGCCGTCGAAGCCCTTTGTCGTCATCTTGTCGGCATCGACGTCATACATCACATAGAGGTCACCCTGGTTGCCGCAGACGGTGTAGGCGGAGAGCGACTGTGCCGTCTTGGCCGACACCAGCTGATAGACGTTGCGGGCGTAGGCCTCGGGGTCGAACTCCGACAGGGGATAGTACCTGAAGTTCTGTGCGCCGTAGGCCTGCAGGTAGGCCGGGAAGTGGGCCGATGGCACAAAGGTCCCGGTGCCGTAGTATGCCTTCTTGTAGGTGACGGCCTCGCGGCTGTTCTTGTTGACGACGTGGTAGGTCACCTCCATCGGGTGTGCCAGCAGGAGGGTCTGCGTGCCGGTGGCATCGTTCGCAGGTGCCGCAGCCAACTCCCCTGACACGCTTGCCAGGCTGGTCACCACCCGTGAGTGGTCGAAGCGGGGCATCAGGCGCATGTTGCCGTTGCCGTCGTCCACCACCATGAAGGTGGCGTTGGTGATGTTCAGCGAGGCCTGGTCGTGACCGGTGACCGAGGCTATCTGCTTGGCGCGTTCCTTCAGGCTCAGTGTCCCCGAGGTGTAGGTGCCCGTCCATCCGCCCTCGGCATTCAGGGTGGCGGTCGTGGCATCGGTGGTGACGTAGCGGTCGGTATATACCTTGCTCTGCAGCTGCACGTTGTAGGGGTCGAAGCCGTTGCGCCCCTCGCTGTAGTTCTGGTTGTCGGTGTCCGTCCGGCTCTCGGCCTCGTCCTTGGCACCTGTCTCTCCCAAGTAGAGGTAGCCCATCTCGCGGTCGATGTTGAAGTTGGGCCGCAAGTAGAACAGCATATTGTCCGTGATGGCACTGTAGGTGGCGGGGGTCGTGGTGGTGGTGCCCAGGCTGGTGTTGCTGACCGTCGTCAGCCACTTGGAGTCTTGCTTCACCATGTAGGCGGAGGCCTGGGTGGCGCCCTCGGTGGCGGCTCCCTGGTAGGCATCGGCATACTCCTCCTTCACGTCGTAGGTCACGTACCAGTCGCGGTTCAGGCTGCCGTTGGTCACCCAGTCGGGCAGGTTGCCGGCTCCGGCATCGCTGTCGTAGAGTCCCAGCACCTCGGTGGTGTATTCGCTGCCCGACGCATCGACGGCATAGTCGGAGACGGTGAACTTGTGGTAGCCGGGCTGCTTGGAGCCGCTCTTCCAGTAATGGTAGCGTGCCACCATGGGGCTGTGGTAACGGCGGATGTTCTCGTAGTACTGCGCCTTGTAGGGGTCTGTAGGCCCGTTGGGCAGGTTGGTGCGCATGATTTCCCAGCCGTGCTGGTCGAGCAGGATGAGGGTGGACGTGAGCGATACCTCCTCAAGCGTGAACTCGCCCGTGCCCATGTTGATGGTCTGGAACCAGTGTTCCTCGTAGCCGAACTGACGGCCGGTGCTGCCGTTGCTGTTCTTCACCCAGGGGTGGGCGTTAGCCCAGAAGTTATAGGCGTGCCACGTCTGTTCCCCGTTGCCGTCCTGACCTTTCTCGAGGATGGCCTTCTGCTCGGCGCTGGTCACCACGTTGCGTCCTTCGGTGGTTACTGCCTGGCCTGCGTCTTTCAGCAGCGGCTGGGCAGTGGCCTGGTTCTTCCAGTACTGCTCGAAGCTGGTGACGGTGCGGCGCTCGGTGCTCTCACCCTCGTCGGTCGCGTCGCCGTCGTGGTTCTTGTCCAGGGCCACGGTCCCTACCGTCACGAAGCGGCCGTGACCGGGCGTGCCGAGAATCATGTACTCGGTAGCCGCGTGGCGGGCAGCCTTGCTGTCGTCGCTGCCGTCGGCCACATCGGCGGTGTTGCCGGTGATGACGTTGGTGATGATCTGGTCGTAATCCACCGGCTGGTAGGTGCGCAGGTAGGAGAAGTGGCTGCGGTTGCCCTGACGCGAGCCTACATAGACGTGGTAGGGGTCCAGCGTCTCGCTCTCGATGAACCACAGCCAGCGGCCGCGCGTGGTGGCGGCCTTCGCCAGCTGGTTCTTCCACTGCTGCTCGCCATAGACATAGAGGGCACCGTCACCGTTGTTGTAGGGGTACATGGCCGGCGACTTCTCGCTGAGGAAGCCGTCGCTCTCGTTCTCCTGGTTGAAGCTGTCGCCGCTGAGGTACTTGATCATGTAGGTGGGCGCATCCTTCGACTCGTCGCGGGCCATGACGTGGCTGTAGGTGGTCGTGCTGCCACTGGTCGTCGTCTTCACCTTGGCAAACATATCGGGGTTGACCAGGTCCTCGGTGCCGTAGGTGCAGTAGATGTGGATGTCGCCGCCGCCGAGGGCCTCGGCAAGGCTGGTGATTTCCGCCTCGCCGCCCTTGACATAGTAGGTGGCGTCGGGGTTTGTGGGGTTAATATCACCCGTCCCGTCGGAGTTGGCGGAGAAAGACTGGAACTTCCAATAGTGGTATGTTGAGACGAGCGGGCTCCTGATGGCATCGGGCAGGTACAGGTCGGCATCGCTGCTGGGTGCCACGGCATCGACGATGACCTTGTGCTGACGGTCGATGACATAGTAGTGGGCCGGCGGCAGGTTGCTCTCGAAACGCAGCTCCTCCCCTCCGGTAGAGGAGGTTCCCGTGGCGGCCTTCAACTGCACCTGCGTGAGGTCCGACGGGTCGGTCGTGCCGCCCATGATGATGAAGAAGGTGTTGGAGGTAGTGGTTACACTTTCGTCTGTGGTGGAAGTATAGCCGAGAGCACCCAAGCTGAAGGTGGGAACGTAGGAGTCGGAGGCAGTCGTGATGGTGTAATAGGTTTCCGTGCGCACGTTCTGCAGCGTCACGGCATACGGGTCGCTGCCCGTCATGCTCCACAGATATTCCTTGCTTTGCTTGTTCGCAGTAGTAGGGTCGTCATTATATCCGATGGTGGTGTCGCCATCCTTGTACGCATACTTGCTGCTGCTCACCTGCACCACGTTGTAGCTGCGCTTGCCGTCAATCTTCAGCGTCTTGCCGGCCAGGTTCTCCGTCGTGTAGCGGATGTAGATGTCGGCATCAGTTGTCGGGGTCTCGGTGATGGCGTTGGACAGGCTGTAGGTCGTGCGGCCGTCGGAGATTCCCAGGGTGGAGCGGGTGAGGTAGCCCGTGATGGTCTCGTCGGCGATGTAGGGGCTGCGGATGGCCTCGGGCAGGTTGTCGTAGCTGATGGGGGTGTAGATGTCCTGCGTCACGGTGGCATTGATGGCCTCGCGACCTGTATTGTCGATGATGTGGTAGGTGTAGGACGCGGTAGGCAGGGGCACGGCAGCCAGCGTCATGGCCGACGTGCTGATGTACTGGGCTGCACTGGAGGCATAGCCCGCATAGCGCGGGTCGGCAGCCGTGCCGAAGGCGCGCAGCTGGAAGGTGCCGTCGGCACTCTCGGGCAGGATTTCCCACGTCACGACGTTGCCTGCCGTCTGCGGAGAGATATTGGTTGCCAGGGAACTGCCGGTGGGCACACCCAGGTACTTGCCGTCGCCCGCCTCGCGATTCATGATTTTCAGCTCGTAGGGGTCGCCGAAGAAGGCATACTGGTAGTCGTGGTCATAGACGCCGTCCGTGCCGGCCACGAAGCTGGAGCCGCTCAGGTGGGTGTAGGCGGCACCCTGCGCCGTCATGCGGTACCACTTCGCATGGTCGAAGTCCGTGCTCACGGTGAAGGGCAGCGTGCCGACGGTGTACTTGATGTAGATGTCATCGCCGTCAGCATCTATCAAATCCTGAACCGTGGTCACCTCCCCATTGAAACGGTCGGCGTAGTTCTCCTGAGTACCGTCGTAGCCCGTATAGAATTCGTAAGATGAAATATATTTGCGTTCAAATTGGGCGGGTATGACGATCGAAGCCGATGGATCCTCGATGGAGACAGGAACGGTGACGGCAGGCAGTTCCGTGCCGTTCTGGGTGATGAGATGATAGGTCTTGACAATCAACGGGGAGATGACAAGTTGACCATAGTTGCTGGAGCCGTTCTCATTGGTCCACTGTCGCAGGATGCGCGCATTGGTGTTGTCAGAGGAACCCGCGAGATAGAAACGCTGTCCGCCATGATTGTGTCCCGGGTCGCCCGGCTTGTACAGGAATCCATTGTAAGCACCTATGAGTTGCCACGTTTCCTTCCCCGGATATTGGGTGAAGAAGAACGACTGCAGCGTTGTGCCTCCACTCAGGTCAACATCGCCGGTGGATGCAAAGGCAAGCGGGTTATAGTCCTTGCTGCTGCTGAGATTGCCGGTGTTGGCCAGGACATTATTGGCCGTCAGCCTGTAGGTGTTGTCGTTCTGACTGATGTTGACAACATTGGCGAGACGAACGTCATAGGGATCGCCGCCGTTGAAGGTCCAGTATTCCGTGTCGTCAGCGAGCGCGGAGGAATAGACCTTGGCCGTGGGGCTGGCTCCGGACAGATAGCGCATGGTGAGCGTACCGCCGTTGGTCTGGATGATGTAGTAGCGGGTGCCGTTCAATTTGAACGACGGCGATGTGGCCAGTGAGTAGCGCACGTAGTAGGTCGTACCTTTCACGGCAGCTGTTCCTGCTTCAAGGGCATTGGGTCTGCTCGCACCGCTGGTGGAGGCATCGGTCTGGGCATCGGCAAGTGAGGTGTAGAAACGGTAGTTGGAGGCCAGGGGCGATGCCACGCCATAACTGCCGTCAAGCACGCGCAACACGGTGTTGCCGCTCTGGTTGTCTATCCAGCGGAAGGTCTCACGCCCTTCGTTGTTCACAATCACATAGACCGGGTCTGCCGCTTCGAAGGCGAGGCTGCCGTAGCGCTCGGAGGTGAAGGTGTAGGTGGCGTAGGCGTAGCTATTGCTTTGGTCGTTGCGGGTGATCTGGACGAAGCCGTTGCTGGCATCGCGCGACCAGTACTCCACGTGCTTGCCGTTCTCCACGCCGTAGTAGGGACTCAGGATGGCCAGCAGGTAGCGGCTGCCGCCGTCGGAGAGCATCACCATGCGCTGCGGCCTGGTGCCGTCCAGGTCGAGGTCCCAGCCCCAGTTGTTGGTGCCGCTGGCATGCAGCTGGTAGCTGCCTTCGTGGGCATTGGCGGTCTTGCCCGTAAACACATTGTTGACGCTGATGGCGTAGGGGTCGTTGCCGCTGAACGTCCAGTGGAAGAGGTCGAGCGACCATTGTCCATCGCTCAGGTTCAAGTTGTTGGACGAAAGGATGCGCGTCTGCTTGCCGCTGCCATGGCCGCCGCTGGGGTTCACGCTCAGGTTCTGCGTGTAGTAGTAATAGCTGTCCGTGCTGTTGGATGGCGACTTGTAGCCGCGCATGTAGTAGCGCAGGGCACCCTGCAGGGAGGGCAGTCCGGAGGGACGGGCGGCATCGTCGTAGCGGTAGCCGATATAGACGCTGGTGCCGTCGGTCTCGCTGACAAGCGTAATGGCGGCACTGCCGTCGCTCGTGCCATTGGTGTAGGCCTCAGCCTGGGCCTGCGTACGGAAGAACTTGTAGCTGGCATCGTTGGGCAGGTAGGGGGTCTTCAGCTCCGACATCATCTCGAGCGTGGCGGTGCGGTTCAGGTAGTAGCCGTCTATGGCTATCTCGCCCAGGGTGTTCACCACGGCGTAGTAGAGGGGCTCGTGGTAGAAGGCGTGCTGCGTGCGCTCGGCACCGTCCGTCAGCGTGCGGTCGTCGGCCCTGAAAAAGGAATAGTCGCCGTTGTTGTTCCGCAGGTAGTAGTAGATGTCGTCCCAGTCCTGGTTATTCGTGGGATGGTTGCGACCGTCGGCCAGCAGTATCTGGTAGGTGCTGAGGCCGCTGCCCTGCGTCAGGAGGAAATGCTGTGTGCCCAGTCCCGTGACATCGGCCGGCAGGCGCATGAAGAGCTCCTGGGTCGTATTATGATTCAGGTTGCTGGGGTTCGTGGCCAGCACGCGCTCGTCGTAGGCGCTGTTGAGGAACGTGATGCGGTAGGGGTCGTTGCCGCTCAGCGCCCAGCGGTAGCGGTCGCCGTGCGCAATGGTGGCGTTGGACTGGGCGCTGTTGTTGATATAGGTGCGGTTGGCCACGTTGCTGTTGGCATAGTGGAAGCGCGTGGGGCCACCGGAGGGCATGACCCACGTGTACTTCGTAGCCCCGCTCAGGTCGAGGGGCGAGGTGGCATTGTCGTAGTCGTACCGCACGTAGATGTCGCCGTGGGTGTGGGCCGGCGTGTTCGAGGCATCGAGCGGGTTCTGTCCGGCACCGCTGTTATATGTGGCATCGGCCAGCGAGCCGTAGTAGCGGTACTGGCTGGCCGTCATCAGCGGCGACTTGATGATGTCGGGCACGGCCAGCGTCGTCGTGGCGGGCGCCATGCGCTGTATGGCTTCCTCGCCGTCGTTGTTGACAATATGGTAGCAGCGGTAGGGCGTCAGCTGCAGCTGCAGATTGATGTTGCCACTCTGGTAGTCGGCATGAGCGCGCATTTTGCCTTGGCTACCATCATATTGGAAATAGTAGTACAGGCCTGTGGTGCCTGAATCATGCACGCCCATCAGTTCATAGAGCCCGCGCTTGCCGGGATTCTGCATCAGGGCAAACTGCTGTATATAACCGCTGGTGCCGTCGGCTGCCAAGCGGCACTGCTCCAGACCGGTGCCGGTGCTCGGCTTGCCCATTCGCAGCGAGGGCTCGCGCTTGTTGACCACGCTCACGCCATAGGGGTCGCCACCCGTGAATGTCCAGTAGAAACGGTCGAACTGCTCGTTTTCGGTAAAGAAGGAGCAGTCCGGGAAGGAGGCGTCCAGACGGCCTACGCTGTCGAATTTATCGTATGCCACGACCAGTTTGTTGCCGGTATCGGCAATGGCCTTGATGTGGCGGGGAGCTATGTAACCTGCGGCTCCGATAAGTGCAAAATTCATATAGCTTATTTATATCCTGCAAATTTATATTATTTCCCGGGATTTCAATGCTCCGGCCAGCACTTCCAAAGGATGGACGGCCCGCACTCCTGTCCCGTCCAGGATCTGCTGGCGGCAGGAAGTTCCCGGGGCGGCCACGATGACCGTCTTTTCCTTTGCCCCGCAGGCCTTCCTGACGGCCGGGAACAGCACCTCTTCACCTATTGCCATCGAGGTGGCGTAATGCTCCTTTTCATAGCCGAAGGACCCTGCCATCCCGCAGCAGCCGCTGGGGATCACATGCACCGTAACTCCGGGTATAAGCTTCAGCATATCAGCACTTTTGCCTATGCCCACAAGCGATTTCTGGTGGCAGTGGCCGTGGAGCCATATATCGGCTTCGAGGCTGCGGAACTCTTCGCCCGTTATCCTTCCGGCAGCGGCTTCACGCATTATGAACTCGTCAAAAAGCAGACAGTTGCCCCCGAGGTCCTTTGCCCTTGTCCGCATGGCGGCAGGCACCAGATCCGGATATTCATCCCTGAATGAAAGGATGCATGAAGGCTCGATTCCTACAAGGGGTGTATCTTCCGACACTATGTCCGACAGAAGGGTGACATTCCTGACCGCATATTTCCGGGCCAGCCTCAGACAGCCTTTGGATATTGCCGCACGGCCGCTTTCCACGTGGGCGGGAATCTCGACCTCATAGCCCAGGCGCATAAGGAGCCGGGCAAATTTGAGTCCGAGTTCAGCTTCCTGCCGGTCGGTGAATTCGTCGGCAAATAGCCAGACCTTTCCCTTCAGCCGTGCGGGTTTGGGGACTTTGCGGCTTTCAATTGATACCAGCCGGCGCATGCTCCGGCGGCTCAGGGCCGGAATACTGCGCTCGGCTGAAAAGCCTATGAACCATTTGATTACAGAAGCGGAAGGCGACCACCCCGCAAAGAAATTATACAGTGGCCTGACTTTGGCTCCCAGTTCCTCTATGGCAGCCATGCGCGCCACCATCCAGGAGCGCAGCGGGGTGCCCTTGCGGTCATATTTCTGCTGGAGTATCTCGCTGCGCAGCCTTGTAATGTCCACATTTGAAGGACATTCCGACTTGCATCCTTTGCAAGCAAGGCAGCTGTCGAGGACTTCTTCAAGAAGCGGGCTGGCAAACGGTGTGACTGCTCCGGCATCCGGCAGCATATCCGCGCCGCCGGTAAGCACGGTCCTTATCACATTGGCGCGTCCACGGGTGGATTTCAGCTCATCGCGGGAAATCTTGTATGCCGGGCACATCGTTCCGCCTATGAGACTTGACTTGAGGCAGGCGCCGGCTCCGTTGCACTGTTCGACGGAACACATCAGGGCATGTGCCTGGGAACGGACCCCGCTGGCACCCTCAACCCTGCATTCATCGAAATCCGCCCTCCAGTTGTAGAAGGTATCGCACGAAGCGAGTGTATCCTCGACGGCATACTTCTGCCCGAGAGCGAAACGGAGCCACTCGTCCATAGGCGGCGTATCCACTATCTTGTGGAGGTTGAATACGCCGCAGGGGTCCCATGTCCGCTTGAGGTCCAGCATCATGCCGTACACCTTCTGCCCGTACATCAGCGGGATGAACTCGCCCCGCAGGCGGCCGTCCCCGTGCTCTCCGCTCAGGCTTCCCTTATGCTTCCTTACAAGCAGCGCCGTCTCCTCCGCGACCTTTCGGAACAGTTTCCTGCCCGCCTCAGTCTTGATGTTGAGTATCGGGCGAAGGTGGAGTTCCCCGGTACTTATATGCCCGTAATAGACACAGCTGAGTCCAAGCCTGTCAATCATCTGACGGAAATCGGCCATATAGGCCGGAAGCCTCTCGGCAGCGACTGCCGTATCCTCTATGACCCCGGTGGGCTTGGCATCTCCCTTCATTCCTCCCAGGACTCCGAGCCCGGCCTTGCGGAGGTCCCATACCTTGGCCACATCCTTCCCGTAAACGCGCGTACAGGCATATACAAGGCCGGACTGCACGGCATCTTTCTCAAATGCATCCGCAAGCTTGTCGATCTCCGCCCTGGTATCCGCACGGAATTCGGCTATTACAAGGGCCGCGGGCAGTCCCTCCACGAAGAAACTGTTGCGTTTCTGCTCCAGGTTCTGGAAGCTGAGCTCAAGGATTTTCCCGTCCATCAGTTCCACCGCCACGGGACTGTGCTTAAGCGCTATGAGATTGGTAAGGAAACTGCCTTCCAGAGTGTTGCAATGGGCGCAGACGACCATTCCCTCTTCAGCAGGGAGAGGGTCGAGTGATACTTTTATCTCCGTAATGAACGCGAGGGTGCCCTCCGAGCCGGCCAGCAGGCGGCACAGAGCCTGACCCATACCCGACAGGCCTTCGCCCCGGGGTCCTTCGACAATCCCTTCGACAGGCCCTTCGACAGGCCCTTCGACAGGCTCAGGGACCTCAGGGGCCTTAGGGGCCGGAGCCGTCGGGTCATTGAGCCCGTCGAAATGCCCCGGCCCGAGCGCTTCCAGCGCCTCGTCTATAGCATAGCCGCAGCTGCGCCTGCGGAGCGACTTGTCAGGATAGGCTGCCCTGACCTCCGAAAGCGTCCCTTCATCGCCGGCCCATACCTCAAGCTGCGTCAGAATACTGTCCAGCAACGGATTGTCCCTGCGGTATCCTTCCGCTCCCGGCCCGTCGAGCCGTTCCGTGTCGAAAAGGCTGCCGTCCGAAAGCACGCCCTTGCAGGCCAGGACATGGTGCCTGGTGCTCCCGTAAACGAGTGAATGGGTCCCGCATGAATTGTTTCCGAACATACCGCCGATGCAGCAGCGGTTGCTCGTCGAAGTCTCGGGGCTGAAAAACAGTCCGTATGGCTTTAGGGCGATATTCAGCTCATCCCTCACGACGCCGGGCTGTACCCGGGCCCACCTCCTTATGGGATCGATTTCGATTATCCTGTTCCACCCTTTGATATCAGCCACTATGCCGCTTCCTACCACCTGTCCGGCTATGGATGTACCGGCGGCACGTGGGATAAGGTGGGTGCCGCGGCGTGCAGCTTCCAGCACAAGTTCCTGGATATCAGTCACATCCTTAGGGTACGCCACTCCATGGGGAAGTTCCTTGTAAATGGAAGCGTCTGTGGAATAGGCTATCCTGTGGAGGCTGTCTGTAAGGATCGGTGTCATCCCTTCGTTTCTGATGCAAGCCTGAGGAGATACTGTCCGTAGTCATTGCCTGCCATCGGTGCGGCCACCTCCCTGAGCCTGCCGGCGTCAATCCATCCGTTGCGATATGCAATCCCTTCCAGGCAGGCTATCTTCAGCCCCTGGCGTTTCTCTATGACTTCCACGAAGTTGGACGCTTCCGCGAGGGAATCGTGCGTGCCGGTATCCAGCCATGCGAATCCGCGGCCGAGAAGCTGCATTTTCAATTTGCCCGCCTCAAGGAACCGCTGGTTGACTGATGTGATTTCCAGCTCACCGCGGGCGGAAGGCTTGAGGCCTTTTGCGATACCGACGACTTCGTTAGGATAAAAATAAAGCCCGGTGACCGCATAGTTGGATTTGGGAGCTGCCGGTTTTTCCTCGATCCCGATGCAATTTCCGTCGCCGTCGAACTCCGCAACGCCATAACGTCCCGGGTCCTGCACCCAGTATCCGAAGACGGTTGCCTTCCCCTCTTCAGAAGCGCATCCGGCGGCATTCCTGAGTTTCGGCACGAAGGCGCTTCCGTAAAAGATATTGTCGCCGAGGATAAGGCACACGGCATCGTCCCCGATGAAATCCTCACCTATTATGAAGGCCTGGGCAAGCCCGTCCGGAGACGGCTGTTCCGCATAGGCCAGCCTTATGCCGAAGTCCGACCCGTCCCCGAGAAGGCGCTTGAAGGCCGGCAGGTCCGCGGGCGTGGAAATGACAAGTATATCCCGGATGCCGGCCAGCATGAGCACGCTCAGCGGGTAATATATCATCGGTTTGTCATATATCGGAAGCAGTTGTTTGCTCACCCCCTTGGTTATGGGATACAGCCGTGTCCCGGCTCCCCCGGCGAGTACGATGCCTTTCATTATCTGAAACTGTTTTTACGAAAGTACGAAAAGTTTTATATTGTGACAAGTTTGTTTACCTTTGTTCCTGAGCCGGCTTCGCACCGGCAAAGTCGAAAATGTGCCCTACGCAATCGAAAAATGATGATTACCGTTTTGAATGATTCATTCTCACGCCTGATAGCTTTTACAGTTGCCGTCGTCATTTCACTGACGGCATCTTCATGTTCGGCAATGCTCCCGGCAATGTCCGGAGCTCCGGCCGCTTCCGGGACAGTATCACCTTATTCATACGGCCTTTCCAAGGCCAGGACCGGCATAGAACGTTACAGGGTGCTTCTGAAAACCCATCAGGTGGCCGTGGCTACCGGAAGGGATGTCGATTATTCGGGCATAAAGAAAATTGATATCGAGATTCCCGCGGATTTCGTTCCGATACCGCTGACCAGGACTAACGACTTCAAGGGTTGTGAGATAACCGTCAGGAATACGTCCAGGAAAGTCTGGCTCTTCAGGTCAGAAAATCCGGTAAAAGCCATATCAGTCAGTAAAAAAATGATAGACGGAGGCGACTTCCGTTCGGTTCCCGCGCTGTCTTCAGGACGGAACCTTCTGATAATAGAAGATTCCAATCCTTGGGTGAACAAAAGGGAAGGATACGAATACCCCCATATTCGCAAGGATATACTGCTGATCGAAAACGGCATGGCGGTAAACTCGGCGGTAATGCCATATAACAATGCCCAGTCCTCCCCGAAATGTACTTACGTAAGACTTGACGGCAGGCCTTTCACCGTGAAGAATCTCGTCCTGCGGCGCCATGCGTCATGCAAGATGGTGACATATGTTTTCTACGTGTCCGGGTATGATGACGTAAGATTCAGTAATGTAAGTATTTACACGCCCGAGAACCGGCTTAATGACGATGCTGCGATAAGGGTTTACGACTGCACCAACGTCACGATGTCCGACGTAAGGGTTGAAGGCACCTATTCGCTTCCGGACAAGTCAGGCTACGGTTACTCTCTCGGCAACGTATGGAATTACAAGGCCTTCCGACTGTACGGGAAGGGCAACTGGGGGGTGTTCGGCAACAACAACGTAAATACCGCCTATATGGAGGACTGTGACATCAACCGCTTTGACGTTCACTGCTACGGGCGGGACCTGTCCTTCAAAAACGTCAGGTTCTTCGACATTTACAACCAGATGGCCGGGGTTTACGGGACAATACGTTTTGACGGATGCACGTTTACGGATTTCGCCCCGCTTGCCAACGGCCCTTCCTTCAATGCACTTGTCGATTATGACCTCTGCTTCGACAACTGCGTATTCAATGCCACCAAGTCCATGAATTACCTGATGAGCATCACCAGGCTGGACGATGTTGTTAATCCGAGGAAGGAACTGTCCCGCAAATGCCTTCCGAACATCTATGTCAAAAACCTGACCGTGAACCTGTCCAAGGAAGTCACTTCCTTTATGATATTCAAGATATATAATCTGAAAGGGAAACTTCCGACGCTCGGGTATATCAAAGATATCAAGCTTGACGGAGTGACGTTCAACGTTCCCGAAGGAGGACGTTTCGACAAGTTCTATATCGGAGGGACACAGCTTAAGACCGCTTCGGCCGTGAATAACACATTCAGCAACATAGTAGTAGTAAGGAAAGGTCCGGCGACCAGGGCTTCCACGGCATCCGGCAACGTTTCCGTGATTCCGAACATGAATGTCCGGAACAAGGTTTCCTCTTTCTGAGTCACAGTCCTTCCGGCTGGTCCGCTGACTTAATTCCTTTCGTCTCTAGCTGATATACGAAACCATCTCGTCAAGGATCGTCTTTGCGGCGTGGCCGTCACCGAACAATCCGGGGAACTCCGTTTTCTTGCAAAGCAAGCTGTCATATGCCGCAAGGATACGCCCGGGATCCGCGTCTGCCAGGATTCCGGCTCCGTGACGGACTATCTCCACCCATTCGGTTTCCGAACGGAGTATGACGCAGGGCCTGCCGAAGAAAAACGCTTCCTTCTGGACTCCGCCGCTGTCTGTCATCACTATCCTCGCGTTCTTTTCAAGCATCATAATGTCGAAAAATGAGGCGGGAGGTATAAGTTTCACGGTCCGTGAAGACTCCAGCCTCCTCAGCAGCGGAGCGAGACTTCCCGAACCGAGGATCTTTGCCGTCCTGGGGTGGAGCGGCAGCACAAGGGGAAGGCCGTCACGCCCGGCAATGTCGCACAGGGTGGACAGAATGGCTGTAAGCCTTCCGGGATCGTCGGTATTCCCCGGACGGTGGACAGTGGCCAGGATAAAGCCCCCGGGGGCTATGCCGAGATCCTGCAATATAGTGGATTGCCTTGAAGCCATTTCGGCAAAATACAAGCTGTTGTCAAACATCACATCGCCCGAATTGACCACCTTCCGTTTTTTCCCGCCTTGGAAAACTGCTTCCTGCGACCCCAGGCCCTCGGCCATGATATTGTTGACGGCAGTCTGGGTCGGAGCGAAGAGTATGGACGACAGATGGTCGCAGACAATCCTGTTCAATTCTTCCGGCATGCTCATATTGTAGGAGCGCAGTCCGGCCTCTATATGGAACACGGGTACGTTGAGTTTGGATGCGGCGACAGCCCCGGCAAGGGTGGAATTGGTATCGCCGTAAAGGACCACCCCGTCAAAGCGTTCACTTGCGAGCACACCTTCAATCCCTTCGAGCATCTTCGCCGTCTGGACGGCGTGGCTGCCAGAACCTACTCCAAGATTATAATCCGGTTTGGGAATCCCCAGCTGGTCAAAAAATATCTGGGACATCGAGGAATCATAGTGCTGGCCGGTATGGAGTATTTTCTCTTCAATCCTGGGCCAAGCCTCGGCGCTTACCGCCCGGGAAAGCGCCGCAGCCTTGATTATCTGGGGCCTGGCACCTATTACTGTAAGTATTTTCGGAACATTCATCTTGGCAATCTGTTCTGTCGTCTGCTGACCATAAAACCCTTGACAACATTCTTGGCATTCTGCACCAGGCATTCATTCAACCAGGGCACGAGGCTGTCAGTCCAGCGCTGTGGATGTGAGTTGATCATGACATGGCGTGGGAGCCTTCCGTCAGAAAGGGCTGACAGTATGTCTCCGGTCGAATGAAAGACAAGTCCCCGGTCCCGCCATCTGTCCTGAAAACCTTCCACCCTGTCACGGAGGCTTACCTTGAATCCGTCCCATCTCCGTCCTGTATCGGTAAGGTAGAAGACATCTGAAAAGTCCACGTCGAAATACGGCTCGCCCTCGATGCCTGAATCCCTGTACGACCGGGACTTCCAGATATCCCGGCTGTCGTACGGAGACCTGGGACTCCCGTGCATGCATATTGTGGTCACAGGGACTATTTCACGGAGCCTCCGCAGGTTTTTCAAAAAATCCTCATACGCCGCGTCCACATCCCCGCCGCACGTAGCCAGGGACTCGTAATGATATCCCACTTCATGCCCCATGGCGGATATTTTCCTTATGACATCCTCATCCCAACTCTCAGGGACGGCCCGGAAATAAAAGGACCCTTTCATCCCTTCCTCCTTTTCAATACGGGCCACGGCCAATGAATTGTAAGGCAGCCTGTCAACGTCATGGCGCAGAATCACATACTTGTCCGGCTTCCCGCCCCTGAGATACCCGGTAAGTGTAAGCGGCTCATAGCCCCCGGCTTTAAGGGACCTTATAAGTCCGCGGTATTTTTTCCTCGTGAAATCCATCACCTGAAATTATATTGGACGTCTGGATTATCCTTCATCATCCTGCGGCTCCGGGGCCAGTTCTCCACATACCATACAAGGAAAGCCGTAGGGTCGATTGTCTTCTCTAAAAGCTGTTTACGGTTCTGCATGAACCGGTCTTTGGCCCCGGGTGACGAAAGTATGCCGACGGCGGTCTTAAGCACGCTTTCATAATCGTGGAGGTGGAATGCAAGCCCTGCTTCAACTTCGGTATCGACATAACCCACCTCAAGGGAATTCACATATATTGACGGGACCCCCATCAGCGCCGCTTCGGAGGCAGTGGTACTCCCCTCACCTATGTAGAGAGACGAATGATACAATATGTCGTGGAACTCTGACGGATGAATGTCAAGCCTGTAGGGCAGCAGTTCTTCGTCAAGTTCGCTCTCGGATGAGATAAACACCCTGCAATACGCCGAAAGCTCCTTCACAAGAGATTTCTTCTCACCCGCGGACAAACCGTGCTGGCCTACGTCGTGGTTCGCGTCCCATGCCACAAACCGCAGGATACAATACTTCTGCCCGGGAGCCAGGCCAAGTTTTCCGGGTGCGGCTTCATCGGGTATATAATAGTTCGGGTGCAGATACAGCATCTCCAGGAATGAATCGAACACCTGCTGTCCCCGCCACAGGCGTGCGCGGTAACAGTAAGGGCTCAGGGTCACGTCGGAAAGCGGACGGCACATTATATGCTCGAATTTTGCGTGCTCGGTGTCATCCAGCGCTATGCATGGCTTCCTCAGGATTGTAGAAACGACACAGGCATAAGGACTTGCATAGGAAAGGAACAAATCCGCACCATACTCTTTGGCGATACGGTACAGCCGGTAATCGACCGAAGGCATCTTAAGCAGTTTTCCAAGAAGCCCGGATGCGCCCCGGCCCTTGTTGACATAGTCGAATCCGGAACTCTTTATCAATGCTAGGGTATTCTCCCTGTCCCTTACCACAAAGAGGACGGAATGGCCCTTTTCTATCATTATGCGGGAGAAATTCTTGAAATAATGAATATGGGCCGCATGGTTGATATCTATCAATATTTTCATAGCTGACTGCTTAAAACAGAACGGTAAACACCAATAATCCTTTCAGAAATCCTGTCTATCGGAAGGCCCATGGAACACAGCCTTTCCCTGCCGGCGGTCCTTTTCCCGAAAGACAGCGCCCTTTTAACATTGTCTGCCAGATCTTGAGGAGAACCTATACTGAGGAAACAGCCGTCAATGCCTGAGATACTCCCGGCGACATCCCCGACGTCAACCGACACGATAGGAAGCCCTACGGCCAGGGCTTCTTTGATCACCATGGGCGAACCCTCCCTGAAAGAAGTCATCAGCAGGCAGTCGGATGCATTCATGAGCAGACTCATTTCTTCCCTCGTATATCCTTTCAACTCCTTTAATTCGGCACCGGGGACCATTTTCATGGTTTCCAAGGCAAGGGCAGGATTTTTCACAAGCCGGTCGAACGCCCCGGCAAACAGTACCAGCCTGCAGGAAGCGGGAATACCCATCCGCTCCCTGGCAAGAAGCCTGTCCACCGGCCGGAACAATTCCATGTCGATTCCGCAGGGTATAACGGCGGCGTCAGCTCCACGGTAGCGTGAAAGCCGGTACAGATCATCCGAGACGAATATATTGTATGAAGAAAGCCTCATTGATATACGTGACAGGAAACGGATGAAACCGCTGCTGTGGACGTCGCTGCCGTGGTATGTCGAGACCACGGGGCACAACCGCTGCATATTGGCAAGAAGCGCTGTCAGGCCGTAATGTGCGTGAACCAGATCCGGACGGAATTCATGAATGGCGTTTCTCAATGGCCTCAGGTTCCTAAGATAGCCGGAGGCGCCCCTGCCCCTGAGGGGGAAAATCTCAGTTACGCAGCCCGCCCGCCGGAGGGATTCGGCTTGCTCCGAGACAAAAGGGGATACGCTCCCGTTCACGGAATGGGCTACGATAAGAACTTTTATCGAATTTCTATCCATCGGTGGTATGTCTTGTCAATATCCTGGAATAAAAAGCAACCGTTTCAGAGGCTACCGCAGCGGAAGAATACCTTTCAATCGCCAATTCCCTGGATTTCACGCCCATCTCTTGAAGGCGGATTCCGGACAGCCCGAGGACCTTCCGGATACAGTTTGCCAATCCTGCAATATCCCCCGGAGTGAACAGGAAGCCGTTTTCCCCGTCCGAAACCATCTCACGGATTCCTCCCACGTCGGAAGCTATCACGACCTTGCCCATGGCCATCGCTTCCGCTATCACCATCGGAGCATTCTCCTGATGTGACGGAACGATGATGCAACCTGCCTCCCGCACCGCAGCACGCAGGTCGTCGCCCCCTTTCCACCCGAGAAAACGGACCATTCTCCCGGGGACCTTTCCGGACAACCTTTCAAGTTCAGCCATGAATCCTTCCGAAGCGCCTCCGCCTATTATTTCAAGCCTGAATTCTTGCTCCCCCGCTTCATACAGCGATATTACAGCCTTCAGGAGATCATCCGCACCCTTCAGAGAAGTAAGGCGTCCCACATAAAAGAAAATGCCTGCGCGAGGAGTGTCCTGCACGGAAAAGAACTCATCACCAACCGGATTGCTGATCGTAGCTGAAACAGCTGAGGCCGGAAGACTGAAATAGCGGCGGGAATAATCGGAAATGTAAACCAGGTTCCTGACCCTGGGCCAGAAGGCCTTTTCTATCAATCGGGACAAGAAAACGTTCACCTTCAGCTTCATTTCCCGGTACTGCCTTATCTCTCCGGAGAGTATGCCGTGAGGCGTCACAACGGTCCTCGCCGCATACCGGGGATCCAACAGCAACAATGAACTGCCGTTCCCCTCGATATGCAGGATGTCAGCTCCCCACGCGTCAAACTCCCTGTAGAGGACCTTTTTTGCGTGAAAGGCAAGCTCCAGTTTCCGGTTACCGAATTTGCGCCTGACATACCGGACAGTGATGCCCGGGCCGAGTGAAATATCCAGATCCCGTGAATGGCAGAAACTCAGAAGACGCACCTCTGTCGAAGGTATTTTGGCAAAACCCTGCAACAAGGCGGCAGCAACGGCTTCCACGCCTCCTTGTGCACATGCATCCGGCAGAGGGAAAGGGGATACCAGCATGATCCTCATAGGCCTTCCGTCATTATAGTGAACTTCTTTCCGTAAGAAAGGTTCCCGAGCGCATACTTTCGTATGGATTCGTCGGTGAACTCTGCTCTGCGGGCAGGAAAACTATCGAAAACATCCAGAATGGGTGCGATGCTGCCGTCGTTCGGGACTTCGAACCTAAACGGGACACCGTCCGGAAAATCCGGATCCCTGCCTGCAGTCATGAACGGTATTCCGGCCAGGCAATACTCCCGTACCTTCAGGACAGAGGAACACCTCAGCCCGAGCCTGTACGGCGCCAATGCCCCGACAGCAAGGGAATAGTCTCCATACATACGCCCAAGGGTATCAGGATCCTGTCTTCCGAGGAATCTCACCTCCCCCGAGACCCCTTCCTCCTGTGCCAGACCGACAAGCCGGTCATCAGGAAGGGATCCGACCACATCAAACCGCACGGCAGGCTTCCGGCCGGACCTTTTCCAGGCCCCCATCGCCTTGATCACGCGGTCGTAACCTACATATCCCCGCACTGCCGATGACACCCCGAGCAGTCTTATTTCATCTTCAGCGGACGGCCATGAAGGTTCCCGCAGACTGATTCTGCCGATATCGATACCGTTCCCGGTAAGGACAGTCCTCTTCCTGTTCCCGAAACTGAAATAACGGGATTCTTCCCCATACTGGATTATCCGGTCGAATATCCACTGTCCCCAAGGCCCGTTCAGATACAGCAGGAGCAAATCCGTCAACTTCCTGCGTACGGAGGCCCTGCCTGCGAGCACCTCCCCGGAATAGGCCGACATCGGTGTAGGCTGATCCAGTATCAGCACCCTCCCTTGTCCGCGGAGACGTCGCAGCTGTGGAAGGAGAAGCAGGTTAAGCGAATTGAAACTCCTCAATACCACATACTTGCTGTCAAGGTCATATACCTTTTCCAGCAGGCGTTTTCTCCGGGAAACCGAATTGCAGTACTCACCGACACGATTGACGGTAAAGCCGACGGCGGCTGCGGCAGCGCATAACCCGGAAACTTTCTTTTCGACTCCGGGATCTGACACCGGGTCATGTCCGCTGACAAAGACTATGCTTTTTTTCTTTAGCTCCATTTGCATATGAAACCACGGACAGAAGTGCAGCAGTCAGCAACGGGAACACCGCATTTGTAAGGAAACTGCCGGAGACAAGAACGGAACAAAGCATCATAACCCAGGCGGCTGCAAGTTCCCGGGACGATTCAGGCACCTGGTTGCTGGTAAACACCTTGATGCTGGATCGGATTCCCTGGGCTATTATGACAATGGCGTATATCAGGCCGATCAACCCATACTCCACCATCTGCTCCAATATATAGCTGTGAGGATATGGCCTGGCTTCATCGGTGAAATAGAAATACCCCCGGGTTCCCAACCCCCAGAAATATCCGTTGTCCGAGAAGGCCTGCCAAGAAAGCCCATAGTCAAAATACCTTTCATACTCCCTGAAGTTCTCCAGGTCCGCGAACCTTTCCAGGAACGAGAACTGGAAGGTTGTGATAAGGAATCCCACCAACAGGAACAATACCGCAGCCACCAGGACGAACGTACCTGAACGTCCCTGACGTATCAGCGAGAAATAGAAAATGAAAAGTATGGATGCAACCGCGCCTATGATGGATCCGCGCTGTGAAGACAGGAAAAGGATGTACAGTCCTATTGCAATAAAGACAATGTATAAAACCTTGAGCCTGCTTTCCCGCTCGATCAGACGGCAGAAGGATGTAACCGATATGATTGCAGCTACCCTGGACAATTCGATAGGGCCGACACCGGTCACGTCCTGGATCGTCATCCTGTCGCTGGCGGAGATTCCCTCAGTGCCGAACAGGAAAAAGAGTACGGCGATATACAGGAAGGCCCATATATTTATAGCATTGCAGAAATCGACGATGGTCTTCCTGTCCCTGAAAGTCAGAAGCACAAGAATATAGGGCACGAGTATCCTGATGACCACGTTTATCTGGAAATCTGAGACTTCCGGATCAGAATGGGCTCTTCCTACCACGTAGAGATTAAGTATGAACATGACGGCCACGACCATGTACAACAGTATGGATGTGGCGTCAGCAAAGACGCGGCGCCGGTTGCGGCGCACCACGTCAAGGTTCATTATGAGTACTATGGAATACAGGACAAACCTCAGGAGGGTATTGTATCCCTCAAGTCCCACCTGATTCATCAGGATACCGGGGAGTTCCGGGAACAAGACGACCAGTGACAGAATAGCCCCACCCCTCCGGTCAAGGAAGAAATAAAAGAGCAGAGCAAACAATATTAAGATGAAGATGGCCGCCATTACCCGTTCCCAATAATCAGATTCTTCAAAGTTATACTAATTTTCGCAAATACGTAATACCCGCGACGACTGTTCTCCTGTCGGCCAGCCAAATAACCACGACATATATGACAGACATCAGCGATGCGGTAGAGACAAGCCTGAGAATATCGGAAGCGAACGGACGGCTGACCAGAAGGATTCCGGCAGCGACAGCCGCGGCAGAAGCAAGCAGACTGCCCCATACTCCTTTCAAAGCAAGGAAATAATCACACTCGGACTTTTTGGAAGCGTAAACGGAAAACACGATTATATTCAGGCTGAGAGCTATCGTTTCTCCAACAAGAAGGGCTTTCACTCCCATTCCTGCAACCGCACAGACATTCAGTATGCGCATCACGGCAAGGAACAACGTGCTGTAAAGCGCAATTTTCGGGAAGCCAGCCGCCTGAAGGAAAGGGCATAGGAAAAAGTTCAGGGGAACTACCAGCCCCACCACGCAGAACAACTGCAGATAAGGGACAGCCGGCAGCCATTTTTCAGTCAGCAGAAGCGCGATCATCGGTTTCGCCGTGACGGCCATTATGCAAAGCACCGGGTAAATCAATATCGTCGAGTACCTTACGTATTTTTCTACCAGTACGTTCATCTGGCCGATATTCCTCTGGAATCTGGTAAATGAGGGGAACGCAACTATTCCAAGGGCCCATGTGAATGTGTCTGCAACCATGGACTGGAACTGATGGGCCCGGTCATAATAACCCAACTCTTCCGAACTATAGAAGCGGCCGATTATTATCCGGTAGAAGTTATTCATGAACGCCGCGATAAGGTCAGCCAGAAGGAGCCAGCTCCCGAAAGAGAACATCGACCTTGCGATGTCCTTGGAAAAACTCCACCCGGGGCGCCAGTCGGAGACATGATAGAAAAGGAGACATAGGATCACCCGGCTTACCAACTGCTGTACGACAAGGCTCCATACTCCCATTCCCTTGTAAGCACACAGGACCCCGGCGACACCGGAAATCATGGAGGACAATATCGTCACGACGGCTTTCCGCTTGTATAGCATGTGCCTGCGTATCAACGCATATTGAATCACATTGAATGAATTCAGGACTACGACCAGACTCAGGACACGCACTATGTCCACCAGCTTGGGCTCATTGAAGTAAGCGGCGATGAGCGGAGCAGTAAGGAAAAGCAGCAGGTAAATCAATAACCCTACTGTAAGATTGATATAAAAAACCGTATCCGCATCAACCGAAGTAACGTTTTCCTTGCGTATGAAAGCCTGCCCGAAACCTGCCCGGACAAAAATGTCGGACACAGCGATGAAGACTGCGGTCATGCCTATGAGTCCGAAATCGGACGGCATCAGAAGACGCGCGAGGATGATTCCGATGACAAACCGGACCAGATACGAAACCGCAGTCTCGATAAGATTCCAGCTTACTCCCTTGACTATCTGGTTATTGAGATTCTCCTCCATCCTTACCGGCTCCTCGCTCCTTTAAACACGATATTTTTCACTGTCCCCCAGAAGTAGCGCCAGTCTGTCTTGAACGGGGAGGCCAGCCATGACTCGATGTATTCCTTCTCGGAAGCCTGCACGTCCTCGATGGTCTTGGGACGTGCCGCTCCATAATAGAACGGAGGCAGCAGACCGGGCTTCACCCGCGTCCTGAGCTGCTGCATTTCCGGGGTATAGAGGCTGAAATACTGCCTTGACAGAGGGCGGACCCCCACCAGCTTCATCTGACCCTTGAGCAGGTTTATGGCCATCGGAAGCTCGTCCAGCCAGGTTTTACGCAGGAACCTGCCCCATGCGCTGACACGGTAGTCATTCGCGAACTTTCCGCCTTCATCGAGGGAGTTGTGCTCGTAGATGTACGGCTGCAGATACTCCGAATAGGAATGCATGGTCCTGAGCTTGAACACTCCGAAAAGTTTCCCTTCCCTGCCCACGCGGCGGAGCTTGATAAGCGGCGATCCGGAAGGTTCGACATCCCATATCGGCTCCTTTATCTTCCTGGCAGTCACGAAGAACTCGCCGTAGTGGAAAGACTCGTCTATCACCTCGAAGCCGGCCCGGTACATCCTCCCCAGTACCTCGACCCGGTGGAATTCCCTGTGATCGCCTTTCGTGACCCAGAAATAAAACCACCTTGTAAGATGCAGTTTCGGCATGATCCTGTGCCAGAGGTACCTCACGCCATATATCACATCGCTTATCACCCGGGGATACCGGGCGTGGATCTCCGCCTGCACAAGGCCTGATGTCTTGCAGTGGCACCATATATACCCGCCTTCCGGAAGTACCTCTCCGGCACAGTTCAGCAGGGTATTCAGATGCCTCACTTCATTGAGCGACCTTGTGATTATGAACACTTCCGCGCCCTTGAAGCCTTGCAGCGAGCGGCCGTCTTTGGTATCGGTCACCACAACCTTGTCAGAAAGCGTGCCTCCGCTTTCCTCAAGCCACTTGAGCGTATCTCCGAGGTCCGCCTCTGAAATGTCGTGGAGGAAACGGTCGAAGGTCGGCTCCCCAACCTGCCCGCCGCCGAGATGGGCGCCAAGTTCAGTCCCTCTCTCCGTGTAATCCTTGAGCGAGAGGGGGGCCTCATACTGGAACGGGTATTTCGGGTGCCAGCGCATCACCGACCGAGATATTCCTTTATGGCTTCACATACGGCAGCGATGTCGCTTTCCGCAATGTACGGGTGCATGGGAAGTGACAGGACGGTGTCGCATAGCCGGCTGGCGGAAGGACAGGCATCATCACCGTAACCAAGTGATTTATAGACTGTCTGCCGATGCATTGGAGTCGGATAATACACCATCGAGGGGATACCTTTTTCCTTCAGTGCAGCCTGAAGGCCGTCCCTTGTGGACTTGTCGGGAAGGATTATGGTATATTGGGCCCAGGAGGACATGAAACCATCAGGAATATACGGGGTTACGGCGACTCCCGCGAGCCTGCGGTCATAGATGGCGGCAGCCTTGTTCACCGCATCCACCTCATATTCCCGGAACGCCTTCAGCTTGACCTGAAGGACAGCGGCCTGGAGGGTGTCCAGACGCGAATTCATGCCCACCCGGACATTGTCATATTTGAACGAGCCCTTGCCGTGGACGCAATAGGAACGGGCCAGCGTATCCCACTGGTCATTGTCCGTGAATATGGCCCCTCCGTCACCATAGCAGCCGAGCGGCTTGGCCGGGAAGAATGACGTTGTGGATATATCCCCGAAACTGCACGCCTTCCTGCCGGAAATTTCTCCGCCGAAGCCCTGGGCTCCGTCTTCCAGGAGGTACAGCCCGTATTTTTCCTTGATTTTCAATATCCCGGGATAATCAGCCGGAAGACCGAACAGGTCCACGGCCACGATGACCTTTGGAGTAAGCCGTCCCTCCGAGACAGTCTTTTGGACGACTTGTTCCAACGAGGCCGGGTCGGCATTGAAAGTACGGCCGTCAACGTCATAGAAAACAGGAGTCGCACCCTCGAGTGACACCACCTCCGCAGAGGAGAAAAACGTGAAGTCAGGCACGAATACGGCATCTCCGGGCCCGACGCCCCACACTTTCAGTGCTATCGTAAGTGCGTCTGTCCCGTTGGCACAGCTGATGCAGTGCCTGACCCCCACATAATCGGGCAGGGAGGCCTCCAGTTCCTTCACCTGCGGGCCGGATATATATGCGGCAGATGCGGCCACTTCAGTCATCGCCGCATCCATATCTGTCTTAAGAGCCCTGTACTGGGCTTTCAAATCCCGGAATTGCATCATACTTCAGAAGCTGTTTTAACAAGATTGTCGCCATGAAGGGCATACCGTCTCCCGCAGGAGCACTCAAGGGAGCCGTCCAGCCGCTTTCCGCATTCACATACCCAGCCTATCTGCCTGGCAGGCACTCCGGCCATCAGGGCATAGTCCTTCACATCCCTGGTCACCACGGCCCCGGCGGCGATGAGTGCGCTGCGTCCTACAGTATGGCCGCACACGACAGTGCTGTTGGCCCCGAGGGAGGCGCCTTCCCTTATCAGCGTCTTCGCATAGACACCGTGGACCGGGAAATGGGCCCTTGGGGTATTCACGTTGGTAAAAACGCAGGACGGGCCGCAGAATACGTTGTCCTCCAGTTCCACGCCCTCATAGACGGAGACATTGTTCTGGATGCGGACGCCGTTTCCTATGCGGACGTTGTTCCCGATGTTCACGTTCTGGCCGAGCGAACAGTTGTCACCGATCACCGCACCTTTCTGGACATGGCAGAAATGCCAGATCCTGGTTCCCCGTCCTATCTGCACACCCTCATCGACGTAACTGGAAGGATGCACTGTATATCCCTTGTCTTCCATTGCGTTACAACCGCCCGTCAACCATATCGCGAGGCATAATTGCCTTCACGTCAAAAATCACGTGGTTGGGCTTCATCAGTTTGCCGAAGTCTATCTCCATATCCCTGAACTGCCTGTGTCCTACAGCCACGACGGCCGCATCGAACGGTCCCTGCGGGAGTTCATTGAGGATGTCGATGCCGTATTCCCTCCTGACGGTGGCGGGACTGGCCCACGGGTCATAGACGGTGATATCGGCGCTGTACTCCTTCAGAGCCTTGTAAATGTCTATCACCCTGGTGTTCCTTACATCGGGGCAGTTCTCCTTGAAAGTGAAGCCCATGATGATGATTTTGGAGCCGAGCACCTGGACACCTTTCTTGAGCATAAGCTTTATGGTCTGGTCAGCAACGTAGGAACCCATGCCGTCATTCATACGGCGGCCGGCAAGGATTATCTCCGGATTGTAGCCGAGCCTCTGGGCGCACTGGGCCAGGTAATAAGGGTCCACGGATATGCAATGGCCGCCCACAAGGCCGGGGTTCATCTTTATGAAATTCCATTTGGTCCCGGCCGCCTCAAGAACATCCATCGTATCAATTCCCATGAGCGTGAAAATCTTGGACAGTTCGTTCACGAAGGCTATGTTAATGTCCCGCTGGGAGTTTTCGATGACCTTGGCAGCCTCCGCGACCTTGATGGACGGGGCTTTGTGGGTACCGTTCTGAAGAACGAAATTATATACGCCGTCAACTATATCGGCCACCTCGGGCGTGGAACCTGAGGTGATCTTGAGGATCTTCTCGACAGTGTGGACCTTGTCGCCGGGATTGATCCGTTCCGGACTGTATCCTGCGAAGAAATCCACGTTGAACTTCAGGCCGCTGGTCTTCTCCACGACGGGGATGCACTCATCCTCGGTGACTCCGGGATAAACGGTGCTTTCATACACCACGATATCGCCTTTGGAGATGACCTGCCCGACGGTCCTGCTGGCTCCGTAAAGGGGCGAGAGGTCCGGGACGTTGTCCCTGTTGACCGGGGTAGGAACCGCAACCACATAGAAATTGCAGCTGCGTATCTTCTCGATGTCGGTAGTGCAGACGAACCCATGGTTCGTGATGGCGTCCCTTAGCAATTCATCGCTCACCTCAAGCGTACTGTCATGACCTTTGTTCAGGGCATCTACGCGTGCTGCGTTCATGTCATATCCTACCGTGGGATACCTGGTAGAAAACAGCCTGGCAAGCGGGAGCCCCACATATCCCAAACCGATGACGCCGATTTTAATATTATCTTTCATAAACAAAAGATTTGTATTTTACTCCCATTTCCGGGGGGGGCGAAATAATTGTTAAATAATCCGTAAAATTAATAATAATTTATAAATATCATCAGAAGTTGCGGACCGATTTTAAAAATTCCTGCAACGTCGGACGGTGTCTGTCCTTTTCCGAAAGGATTACGTCGTGCGCAGGGATCTTCCAGTCTATTGCAAGTTCCGGGTCATCCCAGGCTATGCCGCCTTCCGCCCCGGGAGCATAAAACTCATCGCATTTGTACTGCAGGACCGCCTCCGGGGAGAGCACTGCGAAACCGTGGGCCATGCCTTTGGGAAGGAATACCTGCCTGTGGTCTTCGGCTGAAAGTTCCACCGTCACATGCCTTCCGAAGGTCGGCGACAACGGCCTGATATCGACCGCCACATCCAGCACCCTGCCGGCGACGACCCGTATCAGCTTGGCCTGGGCCGCTTCTCCCTTCTGGAAATGAAGGCCCCTTATGACCCCGTAAACGCTGCGGCTTTCATTGTCCTGGACGAAGTTCACAGGACCTATCTTCGAATCGAATTCCTTCCGGGAATATGACTCGAAAAAGTGCCCGCGCGCATCTTCGAACACCCTGGGGACCAGGATTTCAACGCCTCTTATCGCAGTATGGATGACTTCCATGGCTCAGGCTACAGGGAATCTCCGAAATCTTCGCGGTATTTCTTGGCAAGTTCCTCCTGCCAGTAGCCTATCTCCTTCATCCTTCCGAAGAAGAACCTCAGGACCCGGGGCTCCTCGGTCCACTGAAGGCCGCCTATGAGCTGCCTGTTGTCATACAGCCACTTGACCCTGTCGGCACAGTACTTGACCTGCGAGAGGGTGAACACCCTGCGGGGAAGGGCGAGGCGCAGCAGTTCCAGCTCGGCATAGCGCTCCGTTCCGTCCGGCTCGCGCTGCTCGCTCACAGTACCCCTTTCCATTCCGCGTATGCCTCCGGCGATGAACAGAGCGGCTCCGACAGCCGCGGCGGGATACTGGTTGTGGGGAATGTCAGGCACTATCTCGGAGCAGTTCAGATGGGCTCCGAGGCCTCCGGCGGGCTTGATTACGGGAACGCCGTACTTGTCGAGCTCGTTTACCAGATAAGCTATGAATTCCGGGCCCTGCCCGATGTACTCCATGTCGAGGGATTCCAGAAGGCCCACCGCCATGGCTTCCATGGAGCGCACCTCCATTCCGCCGTATGTAAGGAAGCCTTCATAAAGGGGCACGAATTCCATCATCTCGTCGGTGAACTTCCTGTCGTGGGCGGTGATTATGCCGCCACGGGAAAACCCGAGCTTGCGGGCAGAGAAGTAGATGATGTCGAAACGGTCGGCAAGTATATGGTATATCTCCTTGGTAGTCATAAACTTGCAGCGAGGTTCCCTGGTCTTCATGAAATAGACGTTGTCCTGAAGGAGGGAAGCGTCCAGCACGCTCTTTACGCCGAATTCATGGCAGATATCGGTGACCGCAAGCATGTTCTCGAGAGACACGGGCTGGCCGCCGATAAGGTTGGTTCCGGCTTCCACGCGCACGAACGCGATTTTTTCCGCTCCGAGTTCCTTGATAGTCTTGCGGAGGGCCTTTAGGTCGAAGTCGCCCTTGAACGGGTCGTCAGTCTGGGGTATGAGGCCTTTCTTGTCCACAAGTTCCACTACCTGGCCTCCGAGGCGGGTTATGTGCGCCTTGGTGGTGGTGAAGTGGAAGTTCATCAGGGTGTACATGCCGGGCTTGACATAGGCTTCGGCAAGTATGTTCTCCGCGGCACGTCCCTGATGGGCGGGAAGTACATTGTCGGTACCGAACACTTCCTTGACCGCAGCCTTCACCCGGTTGAAGGTCTCCGAACCGGCATAGGAGTCATCGGCGATGCTCATCGAGGCCACCTGCCTGTCAGACATCGCGTTCACTCCGGAGTCGGTGATCATGTCGAGATAGATATCCCTGTTCTGGAGCAGGAAGGTGTTGTTGCCTGCCTCCTGAATCCTTGCAAGACGCTCCTCCACGGGAAGGAGGGACAGTTTCTGGACTACACGGACCTTATGCATTTCCAGCGGGACCTGATTCTCCGGCTGATAGAATTTTACTGCCATTGTTTCAATGAGTTTAGAGTATTTACAATAACTTACGAAGATAGAAAAATCTTCCTATCTTCGCAAGCAGTCCGGAGTAAAACCGCACAGTCATGTTAGGAACCATAGTCAACACCGCCTGCATCATTGCAGGGACAATCGCAGGAACCATTTTCCGCAAGGGCCTTGGCGAAAAATACAGGAGCGTCCTGTTCAACGCGATGGGACTCGCATCCATCGCGCTCGGCTGCAATTCATTCGTGCAGAACATGCCAAAGAGCGAGCTGCCGGTGTTGTTCATCCTCAGCCTTGCAGTCGGAGGCATAGCCGGCACAGCGCTGGATATCGACGGACGCGCCAAGAGGCTGGTCGCCTCACACGGAGGCGACAGCTTCGCCAAAGGTCTGATATCGGCCTGCCTTCTGTATTGCGTGGGCACATTTTCGATAGTAGGTCCGGTGCTCAGCGCCACCCAGGGAGACAACACTTTCCTCTACACCAATGCCACCCTGGACCTTGTCACCTCGATGGTTTTCGCCACCACGTACGGATTCGGCATGATCCTGGCCGCCCCCGTCCTCTTCCTGTGGCAGGGTTCATTCTGGCTCATCGCGAAACTGGCCGCATCCAGCCCCCTGCTTCAGGGCACCCTGGTCAACGAACTGGGAATAGTGGGAGGCGTGCTTATCATTGCCTCCGGACTGTCCATCCTCGAGGTAAAAGACTGCAAGACATTAAACTACCTGCCGGCACTCCTGGTACCGGTCATATGGTTCCTCCTGAAAGGATTGTTCTAAATCTCCCTGGTGCAGCGGACATCCATTCCCACCGAGGCGCCGAGGCCGTTCTGGCGGTTGGACGACGTCTTCTGGGAGTACATGTTATACGCCACTGCCGAGTTCGCACCGGAATAGGTGCTTGTCCAGAGATAGAACTGGCTCCTTACACCCGTGAGAGTACCGGCAGACCAGCCGGTGGCTCCGTAGAACGGGTAGAACACAGTGTGGGAGTTGTTCCCGTCATAACGGAACAGACGGCCGTAATTGCTGTTCTGGGTATTGTACATGGCCGTGAGGGCATCTCCTCCGGGGACCATCCAGCCGGGAGGACAGGGGTCATAGATTGTCTTCACCGGAGTGCACTTCGCAGAAGTGCCGCCGTATGTATAGCCCTGAGGATTGCCCCAGAAATAGTAGCCCCTGTACGAAGGGCCGTTTCCGGCACCTTTGTCCGAGAACCAGTCGCGGGAAGTGTTGGCGGTGCCGAAATATGTCGTCATCGGGTTCTCTATGGTGGCCTTGATGGCGCCGGTGGCTTTGATGTTTTCGGCTGACACAGGGGCCGGCCTGGCCTTCACGGCGCCGGAAGCGTCATACACGGTAAGGAACTGGGAAGTGCTGGAAGTAGCGGTAATCTCATGGACGGGCAGGAGAGGATCCTTGCGTCCCCATTGATAGATCATTCCGATACACCTCTTGATGAGGGCCGCGCCCTCGTCGGTGGTATAGTCCAGCATGGCGGTGGCACCGTAAGTGGCGCCAAGGTTGCGGTCCATCATGGGATATACGTTGGTGGCAACCGATGTGGACACCCAATTGTGGACGGGACCCGTCTCCGTACACCATATATGCCAGCTCCAGATTATATTTCCTGCACCGTCCTTCGCGGCAATCACCGCGTTTCCGTAGGCTGAAGACGGCTTGGTGAAGGAAATCCTGCCTCCGCTGAGTGCGACTCCGGTTATAAGGCCGGGTTCGGTCTGCCACAGGAGCTCCGCAGAAGCAGGGCTGATGACAGCCGAAGCAGTATGGAAGAAAGTGGTGGTCAAGGGCTTGAGTATGCCCCTTTCACCGTTTCCTATGACAGATGCGTCGAAGGAATACTCCCCGGCCGCGGAGACTATGTAGCAGTTGGCGGTACCGCCTGCCGACAGGTCGATGGCTGAAGTGCCATAGGTCCAGCCGGAAGCATCCGCTGAAGGTATCTCTTCCGTGAAACGGTGGGTAAGCCCGGCCGAGAAGGCGTCGGAAGATGATGCGACAGGTTTTACATGGCTTACGGTCTTTATAGCCGAACCGTCAGTCTTTTCGAGAGTATAGGTAAATGTCACATCCTTTCCGGCAAGGTCGGCGGGGACGACCACCAGGTATGCGTCGCAGTAGGCTGATGTGGAGAGTACGGGCTTGTCGGAAATAATGAGCCGCACCGTATTGCCGCCGTCGGAGCTGACGGAGAACTCGTCCGTCGCAGGTTTGTAAACCGTCTTGCCGGTGACGGAGATTCCGGAGGGGACGGTCATGGTGACGCCCGCAAGCTTGTATCCGGCCACGGTGGCGTCGGCTGCCTTGATGCGGAGCCAGACATAACTGGTCTTGTGCTGCAGCGTGAAGCTGAGCTCAGGAGAGGTGGAAGTGACGTCCGCAGGCGTTTCGAATGATGAGGCCGCATATGCGAAAGTACCGTCCAGGCCTATGTTCTTGCTGTCACCGGACGCATAGAGGACCTGTGTCGAAGGCACTTCGTGCATTATCTCCGATGATGTACCGGCAGCGTCGTCATAAGGGTAATATATGCCCGCATCATAAGATTTGCCGCCCTCGATACCGCTGACGGTGGCGGTGAATACGGCCGTATTGTAACCCGGGCCGTTGCCGGAGCTGGCGGAAGCCTGTATCCGCGCCAGTACGTTGGAGGCGCCGGTCACATCTGAGGCGCCGTCCTTCACGAACATGCCCAGATGGTCTCCCGCCACCCAAAGGAACGGCATCTGAGTGCCGCTGAGGGTGCCGAAAGACGTCCTGGAAGCCGGAGAATTCTCTCCGCTGAGGATTATGGTTACTGTGGAATCGGAAACTTCGGGGGCAGATTTTGAGCAAGAAACCGCCAGAAGCGCCGCAAGTATGATGTATGCTGTCTTTTTCATGATTCGTGGTATTATTCGTCACGTACTGTCGTATTGCCGGCAACGCCCAGCGTGCTGGGAACGGGGTTGATTGCGGACGATGCGAAAGGCTCCTTGTGAGGCATGAACAAATCGAAAAGTGCGTCATTCACGTTGTACGACTGCTCGTAGTTGCAGAATGTCACGAACGCTGCGTCCCGCTCGGGAATCATGCGCACCTCGGTGGAACGGAATCCGGGAAGGCTGCCGCTGTGCCTGAAAACAGGCCCCAGTTCTTCGCTGGCCTCGCGTTGCCATCCGAGAGTCCTCCACATTTCGGTGGTGCAGCCCGTATGGGCTTCCGTGACCAGGAACTGCGGATCCCACATCTCTGTCATGGTCTCGGGCGACAGGTCCGCGCCGTGCATCATCCACCAAAGGAATTTCATATACTCCTTGGAATTCGAGCGAAGGGAATATGCCGCATTGGCAGAGCCTCCCCAGGTGGCGTTGTTCCTTGCCCATGTGGTGCCCATGTGGCCTTTGAGATGGATGCTGTCGTAGCCGTCCATATAGCTGAAATTGGACAGCGTCATCCCGAGCTTGTCAAAGATATAGTCCCGTCCCATCTGTACCAGGCCCTGGCCCTTGGCGTAACCCTTCAGATACTCCATGGTCCAGCCGAGGATGGATATTCCCCTGTTGGAGTAACGGTACTTGTTCCCTCCCGGATAGTATCCGGTGCTCTGGGCGTCGAAGGTGAACTTCCCGTAATTCAGGGAGCCGTCAAGCCCGGTGGTATGGGTAACAAGCATCCTCAGGGTTATGTCCTTGGCCATCTCCTTGGCGTCGTCGGCAAAAAGGTCCAGCACGCCCGGCCAGAGTTCATAGACCGGCTGGTCGAGGTCGCTCCAATAACCTTCCTCACGCATTTTCCAGAAGATGTAATTGAAAGTGACCTTGGTCACGGACGCGGCCTGGTACAGGCAGTCTTCAGTCGGGGTGAAATCCTCCTGTATGGCATCGGGGGTGTTGTAGTAGTCTTCATTGACAACGAAGACGGTTATCTGATGAAGATTGTCCTTATAGGTGACGTGGAGGGTGGGGGCTCCGGCCCTCTTGGCTATGCCGAGTATCTTCGCCCTGTAGTATTCTTCGTCGAAAACCTCATCACTTGCCGTCCATTCTCCTCCGGCAGCCGCAGGAATCACCTCGACAAGGTTGTATATGGAGCCTGATGTGAACATGAGTGAAGATGCCGATATCTGCCTTGAGCGGCTCAGGACGACTGTCTGCGAGCCGTCAGGTGTCTGAAGTGTATAGGAGAAATCCAGTTTGCAGCCCTTGACCGAAGCGGGGAACAGCACCATGTACGCCGTCTGCGCCGTGACGGAAAGGGGCTGGCTGTTCTCTATGTCGAGAATTACGGAATTGCTCCTGGCGTCTGTATCCAGCAGTTTGAAAGTCTGCCCGGAGGGCTCCCATTCGGTCTGTCCGGCAAGCCAGACATTTTCCGGGGCCGTGAGGGTGATGCGCTTGAGCAGCCATCCGTTATATGCACCGACTGCGGAGGAGACATTGAACTGGAGGTAAGCGGTCTTGTGATTGAGTTCGAAGTCGATTTCGGCTGTATAGCCATCCAGGCTCGAAGGCGTAGTGAGCGAGGAAGACGCCACCGCAAAGCCTCCGGAACGGCCGATATGCGCGCTGCTCCCCGGCGCGGCCTGCACCTGATGGGGATGCACGCGGTCGCGTATCGCCGACGAAGACGTGACGGAAGACACATACCACGGATAGTAAATGCTTACGTCATAAGTTGTTGAGGCCTCGAGTCCGGCGAGCGTACCTTCAAAGCATCCCGTATTGCTGCCGGGGCCTTTGTCGCTGGCCAGCATCACGGGAGCATTGTCCGAGGCGGTAATCTCGGTACCGCCGGACTTCAGGAACAGTCCCAGCCTGTCAGCACGTTCCCAAAGGAACGGGACGGTGCTCCCGGAAGGGATGCCCAATGATGTCTTCGATTCCGCTTCGTCAGCCTTGGGAGAAGATGTTCCCCTCAGCACGACAGGGACGACGGCCGGTGCTTTTTCGGAAACGGGGGACAACTCCGTTTTGTCAGTACAGCCGCAAAACGCCATCAGGGATGCAGCCGCCAGAAATGCAGATTTTCTGAAAATTCCCATAACTTGTTATCTTCGTGTGCAAAAATGCCCTCAAACGGGATTTCACAATATAATATTTTTTTTCAAATTGAGACGCCTCGCCATAATTCTTTTACTGCTTGCCGGATGTCTTCATGAGGCCGGTGCACAGGAACGCCTTGACGGGGCTTCGGTAAAGGCCGTGACCACGGTACGCTCCGAAGGGGATTCCGTATCGCTTCACATGATACGTTCCTGCGCGACCGCGGCGGAAGCGGTAAGGACGATAAGCGGGGTGCAGCTGCGGGACTACGGAGGGCTCGGAGGTCTCAAGACAATAAACGTCCGGAGCCTCGGGAGCGCCCACGTGGGCGTCTATGTGGACGGAGCTCCACTGAGGGCGGTCCAGAACATGCAGCCTGACCTTGGCAGGATACCGATGGACGGCATCGGCTCGGTACGGCTCTCCGACTCCCCTGCCGGACGGCGGCATCTTCCCGGAGCCGGTGAATATTGCAGCGCCACATCCATACACCTGGACAGCCGCGCCCCTGCTCCCGGCCCGTCTGCAGATAGCCTGTCGGTAAAGCTCACGGGAGGGTACCCGCTTGTCTCCGCCGTCTCCATGTGCCATGAACGGAAATGGAACGGCAACGTATCTTCCAGGCTCTCCGCAAGCGGCTCGGCCACGGACGGGAAGTTCCGCTTCTCCCCGCGGGACTATGACACGACCCTTGTCCGAGAAGGTGCCGACATGAGATATTTCCAGGCACAGTGGCAGGTTTTCGGGCAGGGCAAAGACATACTGTGGGACATCAAGCCGGCCGTGTACGGCAGCCGAAGGGGTGTTCCGGGCCCGGTTTACAGGCAGGCTTCCGGATATCCTCTCAGCCGCGACAGGCAGGACGACTTCAACGCATCGCTGCAGGGGCGCCTGACAAGGCATTTCGGAGAAAGGTTCACCGCAGGGGCAAAAGCCAGGGCTGAATACGACTACATGCTTTTCCGCGATTACCCGGAGCTCTTTCCGGAGCGTGACGGAGCCGCTTTCCGGTATATAATGAAGAGTATATTCATATCAGCATCAGGTTCTTACGATATATCTGACCACCTGAGGGCCCTGCTCTGCGCGGATTTTTCCGCAGACGCCCTGGACGCTTCCTCCTATGCCTCGGCGCCACTGAGGCTCACCACCTGCGCCGCAGGCTCGCTGACCGCCTCATGGCCCGTCCTGGAAGCATCGGCCGGCATGGGATGGAACCGCATACGTGACAAATCGACTCTTTCCACGCTCAGCCGCCATTTCTGCGCACCCTTCATTTCAGTCTCGTATTTCCCTTCTTTCCTTCCCGGGGCAAAGGCCGGACTGCTGGCAAAGGGTTCAGGCAGGGAGCCTTCCCTCAACGAACTGTACTACACCAATGCCGGCAGCAAGGCACTCAGGCCGGAAAAGGTCAGCCAACTATCCTTCACAGCCTCATACTCACATACTTACGACACCGGGACACGGATTGAAACTTCCGCAGGCGCATTCTGCAACTCCACCCGTGACAAGATTCTTGCAGTTCCCGGAGGCAGCCTCTTCCGCTGGTCGATGTACAACATCGGAAAGGTCTCGACATCCGGCTGCGACCTCATGGCCAGAGGCTCCTTCAAAGCCGCAGGGGCGCGGTGGTTCCCGGAAGTCAGATACTCCCTGCAGAGCGCACGGGAGGAAGGACTCGGACAGATTCCATACATCCCCCTGCACAGCGGCTCCGCGTCCCTTTACGCCACTTTCCGGGGCTGGGAAGCGGGACTCTCGGCATTCTTCTGCGGGGAGAGGTTCACATCATCGGCCAATTTTGCCGAATACCGCCTCGCTCCATGGCATACGGAAGATGTTACAATCTCAAAGTCAATCCCTTCCAGAGGAATCAGCGTCAGCATGGCCGTCCGCAACATCCTCAGCCGCCAGTACGAAATAATCGCCGCCTACCCTATGCCGGGAAGGTCGGCGACCGTTTCTGTCATGAAGAAATTCTGACTACTTCTTTTTCTTGTTCTTTGCGGCTTTCACAGTCTGCTCCGGAGCCTGGTTGGAAGGCAGGAACAGTTCGCATATCCGGTCCAGCACAGGGTACTTGGTATCCGTATTGACGAAGACACAGAAAGATGCATCGAGGGAAGGGATGAAGCAGGCCAGGCCGCGGAACCCGGCGAGGCTTCCGTTATGCCGGTAGATATATCCGTAACGGGGATCGTTCTCACACATCCAGCCCAGGGTACGCAGGCCCTTCCTCCCGGCCACGGTACCGCCGATCTGGGGCTTCAGCATAAGTTCCATGGTCTCGTCCGAGAGGTTGGCCCCGTGCATGGTCCACTGGAGGTATTTGGTATAATCCACGGCATTGGTCCTCAGGGAATAGGCAGCGTTGGAAAGACCGCCTCTCCACTTGTTGTTGCGGACACGCTTGCCCTTGGACGTATAACCGTAAACGGCCGTCTTGTTGTATGGTTTCACCCATTCGAAGCTGGTGGACTGCATGCCGAGCGGATCGAAGATGTATTCCCGGGAAATGGGAGTAAGTCCGGTGCCCGGCTCATAGCCTTTCAGATGCTCCATGGTCCATCCGAGAATGGAAATGGCTGCGTTGGAATAGCTGAAAGTGTTTCCTCCGGGGTATATGCCCTTATCAACATATTTGAACTTGAAGGGACCCTTTGTCATGGAACGGTCCAGGCCGGAGGTATGAAGGAGGATCATCCTCAGGGTAATCTGCTCTGCCATGTCCCTGTTGTCTTCCGCGAAGAGGTCGAGCATGCCGGGCCAAAGTTCATATACGGGCTGGTCGAGATCGGAGAAGAAGCCCTCCTCCCTCATCTTCCAGAAAATGTGGTTGAAGGTCACCTTCGAAATGGAAGCCGCCTGATACACAGAACCCGTGGATATCGAAGCACCTTCCTGTGAGCGTTCGGCCTTCTCGTAATAGTCCTCGTTCACCACCGACAGCGAAAGGTCTTTCAAATTGTCTTTCCAGGTGACGCTGGCCGAAGCTATATTATTCTTTTTAAGGATGTTAAGGATTTCCCTGGTATAATAATCCCTGTTCCAGGAATATGCCTTCGCCTTCCATTTTCCGCCGGGCTTCGCAGGAATCGTCACCGCAAGTCCGTGCACCTGGCCGGCCGCAAACATGGCATCCTTCACCTTGACCTTGCCGGTAAGTTCCGTGGTCACTCCGGCATCCTTTCCCTGAAGGGAGAATTCAATGGTAAGGGTCTCGCCCTTGACATCTGCCGGAAGGACCTCGATCCAGACGCTCTGGACCTCCTCCGACAGTGGCTTCCCGTTCTCGATGTCAAGGATGACCGAGCTGGAGGTGGCATCGGCGGCAGAACCGTATGCCGCCGGCTTCCCGGCTATGCGGTACTCCTCCGGGGCCGTCAGGGTTATACGCTTGATAACCATGCCGGTAAATGCTCCTGTTTTGGCATTTACGTCAACCTGCAGGCAGGAAGTCGCGCGGCCCGTCATATCCACCTTGTCGAAGGAGGGCCTTACTATATAACTTGCGGCCGGCTTCATTATGTGCGCCGTGCTGCCGGAGGCCGACTGTACCTGGTGGAGTTTGACTCCGGCCGTGCCCTGGCCATTTGCATAAGCTGCCTGAAGGAAGATTGCCAAAGTGGCCGCAGCTTTCAGAACTGTCTTCATAAACAATTATATATCAATAAATTTCAAAGAATCTCACTATCGACCTCACCCCGGCATAGAACTGGGAAAGGAGGTAACTTTCATTTGGCGAATGGATCGTATCCCGCTCAAGGCCGAATCCCATGAGGAGCGGGTCTATTCCAAGGATCCGCTGCATTGCCGCGAGTATGGCGATGCTGCCGCCTCCCCTGCTCGGCACCGGCTCAACTCCGTAAACCTCTGCCATTGCCCTGGAGGCCGCCTTGAAAGCAGGTGAACTGATGGGGATAAGGAAGCCGTTGCCACCCTCGCAGGGGGTTACCTCCACCTTCACGTATGGCGGGGCGATGGCCTTGAAATGGTCCGAGAACAGTTTTGTAATCTCGGCGCTGTCCTGGTCGGGCACCAGACGCATGGACACCTTGGCATAAGCAGCCGAGGGCAGTACGGTCTTGGCGCCTTCCCCGGTATATCCGCCCCATATCCCGCACACGTCCAGGCAGGGCCTGATGCCTGTACGCTCGAGGGTGGTATAGCCCTTTTCGCCCTTGACTTCCCTTATATCCAGGAATGACTTGTATTCTTCCAGGTCGAAGGGAGCCCTGGCAAGGTTCGCACGGTCTTCGGCGGAAAGTTCCACCACCTTGTCATAGAAGCCGGGAACCGTTATACGGCCGTCAGCGTCTATCAGGGACGATATCATGTCGCAGAGCACGTTGATCGGATTGGCGACCGCACCGCCGTAATGGCCGGAATGCAGGTCCTTGTTGGCCCCGGTCACCTTCACCTGCAGGTAGGCAAGGCCCCTCATTCCGCAGTTTATGGACGGGACCTTGTCCGATATCATGGTCGTATCGGAAACGAGGATGACGTCCGCGGCGAGTTTTTCCTTGTTGGCCTCAACCCATGCGGGGAGGGACGGGCTTCCTATCTCTTCCTCACCCTCGAGGATGAACTTGACATTATGGCGGAGCAGGCCCTCGCTGACAAGATATTCGAAAGCCTTCAGATGCATGAAGGTCTGGCCTTTGTCGTCATTGGCACCCCTGCCCCAGATGGCGTCGGTGCCGGTAGCCGGATCCGGGGCTATGACGGGCTCGAAAGGATCGGTCCGCCACTTCTCGAGCGGCTCCGGGGGCTGTACGTCATAATGGCCGTAAATGAGCACCGTCCCTTTGGCTCCCGGCACCTTATGGGAAGCGAAAACTACAGGGTTGCCGGCGGTAGGGCATATTTCGACGGTCTCGGCGCCGGCCTCGGAAAGCAGCTGTCCAAGCCTTTCGGCACACCTGAGCATATCGCCCTTGTGCTCGGATTTTGCGCTAATCGACGGAATTCTCAATACGGAGAACAGTTCCTCACGCCATCTGGGGCGGTTTTCGGAAATATAGTCCTGGATGTTCATAGAATATAAAGTTTATAACACTGACATGTAGGAGTATAAAGATAATATTTTTTTGGAAACCCCGGATTTCACTAACTTTGCACGCAGTTTTTATATATTTCGTCTTATGAAAAAACACAGTTTCGGTGAATGGATGGCGGTGACCCGCTACTGGTCTTTCGTGGTGTCGGCAATGCCTGTGGTGGCGACTTATGCCTATCTGCTCAGCAGCGGGCACATAACCCAGGGATGGAAGAGCCTGCCGGTGTTCCTGCTGGCAGTCCTCGGCGCGGTGGTCCTGCATGCGGCGGGCAACGTACTGAGCGACTGGGCCGATTACCGCAGCGGGGTTGACAATGAAAATGCATACGCCGTACAGAACCTTGTATTCCACCGCTTCGAACCACGTGAATATCTCATTTTCAGCATCATACTGTTCATCATAGGCTGTGCCGCCGGCCTTGCGGCATGCCTTCTCAGCACTCCCCTGCTCCTTGTCATCGGAGGTATCGGCGTAGTGCTTACCATCCTGTATTCATGGCTCAAGTACCATGCCCTCGGGGACCTGGACATCTTCATCATATTCGGAGTCCTCACCGTCCTTGGCACCACCGTGGCGCTTACCGGGGACATTGTCCCGCAGGCACTCGTGCTGTCGCTGCCCATCGGGATAATAACCGTATCGGTGCTGCACGCCAACAACACCTATGACACCGAATCGGACAGGTCGGCAGGGATAAAGACCTTCGCGATGCTCATAGGGCTCAAGGCCTCGGCAATCCTCTATCAGGCATACATGATCCTACCTTTCGCATGCATCATCTGCGCGGTCATAGCCGGCCGGCTGCCGTCCCTGACGCTCCTCAGCCTGATTGCGGCCATCCCGGCCTGGAAGAACTTCAGGCAGGCGGGAACCTATAAGACAGCCGGCCTGGAGGCGATGAAAGGCCTGGACCAGGCTTCGGCACAGATGCAGCTGGTTTTCTCCGGAATGCTGTCGCTGACCCTTTTCATCTCAAGTCTCCTGTAGCCTCTGGCGATGAGACGGAAACTCTCCATAGCCATCGCAGCTGCGGCCCTGCTGTGGTTCTATATGTTCAGTCCCTGGACGGCGGGACTGACCAACTTCTGGATTACCATGGCGGCTTCTGCCTGTATCCTTACCGGAATGGCGACGGCCTTTTCCGGAGGATGGAAGCCTAAGGTGAAAAAGCCTCTCCTGCAGTTTGCCGGCGGCATAGCACTCGCTTTCCTGCTATGGGGCGTCTTCTGGGTTGGAGACAAGGCCTCCGCATGGATGTTCAACTTCGCCCGGCCGGAAGTGGATTCCATATATGCGATGAAGACCGGGCTTCCTGTGCCGGCAATCTGTGCCCTGCTGCTGTTTGTGATAGGACCCGCCGAGGAGTTCTTCTGGAGAGGTTATGTGCAACGTACGCTGTCGGAGGTGCTCTCCGGCGGCAGCCACCCCGATGACAAAGCCTTTATAGTCACCGCCGCGATATATGCCCTCGTGCACGTATGGTCGCTTAATTTCATGCTGGTCATGGCGGCCCTTGTCGCCGGATGCGTGTGGGGCTTCCTATACAGGATCCGCCCCGGAGCCCTTCCGGCCCTTATAATAAGCCATGCCGTCTGGGACGCCCTTGTTTTCGTAATCCTTCCGATCTGAGAAACTGTTTTGATATATGAGAAAGTTCCTGTACGTCTGCTCCGTTGTGCTGTGTGCCGCATCCTGCTTCAGGGATGAGCCCAGGAACAACGAATGTGACATACTCTCCGCATGGGTCGATGAAGCCATGGCCGAATATTTCTACGGGCCTTCCGGGATGATAATCGACGGAATACCGTCCAACTCGAGCCATATAGAGTTCAGCGTCAAGTCGCTGGCAACCCTTCCCAAAGCCGTCGCAGTATCGTTCACCCTCACCCCCGGAGCCGTCATATCCCCGGAAAGCGGTTCGCCGCAGGATTTTACGGAAGGTCCTGTCACATACACCGTCACTTCCGAAGACGGCGCCTGGAAACGCACCTACACGGTAGGATTCACCGAGACGGCCCCGGGCGTAAGCAAACTGTCTTTCGAGAATTTCGAGGCCGTCACATCCGGCTTTTCGTCAACCACTTCATTCCATGTCTTTTATGAGATGGACGCAGATGGCCAGAAAAGGAATATCTGGGCTTCCGGAAATGAGGGCGTGTCAATAATGAACTCCGGCTGGAGCCCGGAACAGTTCCCCACATACGCGACTCCTGAAGGATACTCCGGGCACGGAGCCTGCCTGAACACACAGTCGGCCGGAGCCCTCGGAGCCATGATGGGGAAGCCCATAGCGGCAGGCAACCTGTTCATCGGAAGGTTCATCGTGGACAACGTGCTTACAGACGCCTTGAAAGCCACAGAATTCGGAATCCCGGTCGATTTCGAACCCGGGAAAGTTACCGGATGGTACAAGTACTCCCCCGGAAAGACGTTTACCGACAAGGACAGGAATGTCATACCCGACCGTACCGACCAGGCAAGCATCTACGCCGTATTCTGGCGCAATACCGACGTTGACGGCAATCCTGTCAGTCTCTTCGGCGACAATGTGCTCACCAGTCCATGGATCGTAAGCAAGGCTGAGGTGGCCTCCCTCCCCGCCACGGACACATGGTCCACCTTCGAAATGACTTTCGAAGGAGGGCGCGCCGACAAGGCGCTGCTTGAAGCCCGCGGCTACAATTTCACCCTCGTATTCTCCTCAAGCAAGGGCGGAGACGTATTCGAGGGGGCAATAGGCAGCACCCTTGTGATAGACGAGGTTGAAATAATCCACAGAGAAGACTGACCATGAAAAATATTCTTCTGACCGGGCTGTCCGCCCTTATCCTTGCGACACCCTGCCTTAATGCAGGGACTCTCCCCGATGCGATGTCCCTGAAGGTACGTGCCGGTTACAATATAGGCGGGACCGCCCCCCTGGGCCTTCCAGCCACCATCCGCGGCATCGACTCATTCCGCCCGTGCGCATCCTTTATGGCCGGAGCGGATGCGGGATTTGCGTTCAAGGGCGGCTTCGGGCTGCAGACGGGGCTGAGGTTCGAGAACAAGGGAATGGATGCAGGCGTGACCACGAAGGGCTACAGGATGGAAATGAGGAAAGGCGACAGCAGCATCGAAGGCCTTTTCACCGGGCACGTCAGCCAGAAGGTGACGCAGTGGATGATTACCCTTCCCCTGCAGGCTACATACGGCATCGGAGCCGTATCGCTTAAGGCCGGTCCCTATGTATCGTATCTTGTCGGCAGGAATTTCAGCGGCATAGCCTCCGACGGATACATACGGCAGGGCGACCCTACCGGGCCCAAGATAATGATAGGCAGCAAGGAAGGTGAATGGGCGACCTACGACTTCAGCGGCAGCGTACGCCGCCTGCAGGCCGGAATAGGCATCGGGGCCGACTGGACCCTATGCAAGGATTTCGGTCTCAGCGCAGACTTGACGTGGGGGCTTACAGGCCTGCTGAAAAGCAGTTTCAAGACGGTGGAGCAGACGCTCTACCCCATTTACGGCACCGTCGGGGTGTTCTATCAGAAGCTGTTTTGAAACAGTTTCTCAGAAGCTGTTTAAAATTTATTGGTCAAAAATTTTATGAGCAATTTTCGAGGCAGCTTCTATCGTTTTGGAAGGAGCATAGCCGTAGCTATGTGACTGAGAAAACGGACGAAGATGGCCGGAAATGGCCAGAAAAGATTGATTGGATAAAATTTAAACAGCTTCTCAATCCTGAGCCGCGGATTCAGTCGCGCTCTCCGCATCCCTGGCCAGCACGGAATCCAGGACTTCAAGCACCATAAGGGGATTCCTGGTGAACTTCTTCCCGGAATACTCCTTGGTGTCGAACCAGACCGCGACATCCGGCCACTGGGAAAATTCCTTTTTCAGCTGCTTCTTCATTCCGGGACCACCCTGCATAAACTGGTTGGAATCCTTTTCCCAGTATATTTCCGCCCATCCGGTTCCGTTCACCTTGTAGTAGTATAGATATGTCCGCTTGGACGTATTGTCCTCGTCGGGAGTGTCCATGTCAAGCACATAACCGGTTACATACTTTCCCTGGAAAACCACCTGGAGTAAAAGCGGATACGGGTGGAATTTAGGCTCCTTGATGCCGGCGAACGCGGTGTTGACCAGAGTGGCCCTTGTGGTCTCGTAATGCTTCGGCTCACCTTTTCTCGGGAAAAGGTCAAGCGACTTGATATCGGCTGATTTATAAGTGGTTATGGTACCGTTCGACTTTTCGCTTATGCCCACGACGGCACCGAAGTCGAGAGTGAGTCTGTTATAACCGTTTATGACGGTTCCGTCATTGAGTGTAAGGACGGCCTTGTCCGTATGTCCGAAAATAGGGACAAGCTCTTGTGCTTCAGCATTGTACGACATCTGAAGCGCTGCAGCGGAAACAGCAGCCGCAATAAGGATCCTGTTCATAAGGCAATTCATTTTTTCTTGACCGCCGTGTATCCGAGCTTGCTGATGGCCTGGGCCAGCTTGGGCTCCTGGACCTTGGCGGGATTGTATTTTATGGTTACGGTCTTGTCCTTGAGGGATATCCTGAGGTCCTCTACACCTTTGATGAACGACAGGTTGTCTGTCAGTTTATCGACGCAGTTCTGGCAGTGGATGTTCACCTGGTAGGTCACCGTCTCCGTCTTGCGGGACGACCTGGCCGATGCCGTGCTGAATGCCGCGGCAGCCAGTACAAGGGTAATCAGGATAAGGAAAAACCTTTTCATAGTGTCATTTCCAAATAGTTACGCGGAATCCCGCATATAGCCTCGCCCCCATCAGCGGCCCCCATACGGAGGCGGCATCGAAGGACTTGGAGAAAGGACTGCCGGCATCCGCTATGGGGCACATCTGCATGGATCCGGAGAGGTTCTCTCCGCCCAAATATACATCAAATCCTTTAAACCGCCGCGTCACCTGCGCATACAGCAGCGGATATATGGGAGTCCTGCCCCCCGGATAAAGCAGGCGGCCGTCTTCATCCACAAGGCTTTCCATGAAATCATACACGCGGGAGGAACCGCACAGCGACGCTGTCACGTCAAAGATCCACCGGTTTGCCCTGGCCTTGTACTGGGCGTTCAGGACAGCTTTGAAAGAAGGTGTAAGAGGGTTTTCACGTACCTTCCCCGAAGGCTGCCAGGACTTGGCGAGAGTATAGCGTCCGGTAAGCGTAAGGGTAAGCCTGTCAAGAGGTTCTACATTGAAATCAGCCTGAAGGTTCTGCGACGAAGCCCTGTGTCCGTCAAGAGGATACAGGAATATTTCCGAAGGGGCCTCCCTGTCGGCAAGGAGGGCGGAGACAAAACGAGTGGCGAAGCAGTCCAGGCTGAGATAGCCGCTATCCGAGAAGTAAAAGGTGGCATTGCCTCCGAATGTCCACGCATCTTCAAGAAGACGGTCCGACAGACTTCCGTAAATGTCTTTTCCGGTAGAAAGGATACCGATATTGTCCGGGACCGGATGGGCCGCCCTGAGGCCTCTGCCGCCGTTGAGTCTTATGACAAACGGCTGCGAAGGCTGATATCTGACGGTAAGCCGCGGAACGGGCCGGAAGCCTTCGCCACGGATGAAATCGCCGCTCAGCCCCGCAATGAGGGAGAATACCTCTCCGGAGTGGAATGTGTACTCGGCATAAGGCGCAATCCGGGACAGGCTGCATTTCACTCCCGACAGGGATTGCCCGCCCGCCGCGATATCTTCACGAATATAATCCAAGGTAGCATTGAGCCCTGCGGTAATATCATGGGAATCAGATATTTTATTGCGATACAGGAAATTCCCGAAGACGCTGTTCTGCACGGCGTCATAACTGTTAAGCCCGAAAGAGGACTCCATCTTCTGCAGCGAATAATCGGCCACGAAGGCTATGCTGGAGGACCCGTCGGGCCGAAGGGACCGTCCGACCTTCACATACGCTCCTGCGAGATTGTTTGAAATGTCCGATTTCCACGGTCCGCCGGTCTGTCCGCCATTTCTGCGGTCAAGCACATAGCGGACTCCCCAGCGGACCTGCACCTTCGGAGAATACCACAGCCAGCGGTTGGAAGCGTTCAACTGCATCATGCGAGGCTCGTCCGCAAAGCCGTCCCCGTTCATGTCGGGAGTCCGGAAATTGCCGTCCGCATGCCCCAGGAGGACTGTGTATAGATTGTCCGACACCTGGAGGGAAGAGGTTACGTTGAAATCCGCCTTGCCGTCGTGCATCACCGAAGCGTTCAGGAAAAGCGGTTTTCCGTCGGTAGGTTTCCGATGCTCCAGGTTGATGGACCCGGTGATGGATTCGGTACCGTTGACAACGGACGGCGCACCCTTGCCTACCTGGATGCTTTCAAGCCAGGGACCCGGAGTATATGAGAGCCCGTACGGGGCGGTTATCCCCCTCATCACCGGACGGTTCTCGTCCAGCATCTGCGTATATATGCCCGAAAGCCCGAGAAGGCGTATCTGCCGGGCGCCGGTGGTGGCATCCGAATACCCGACGGTGACGCTTGCCGAATTCTCGAAACTCTCGGCAAGGTTGCAGCAGGCCATCTTCATGAGCCCTGCCGACGATATGACTTCCGTTCGCAGGTCTTTACCTTTGGAGAGGTAATTGGCACGGGTGTTGCCGGTAAAGACTGCCGCCTTCAGGGAATCGGTACGGCCAGTGCTGTCCGGAGGCGGCGTCAGGATGCCTGCCTGCGTATTCCGGCCTGCTGCCGGGAACACGAATGACGAAAGCACGAGGATAACGGTTAACACTGACTCTTTCATATCGACCATGCACAATTTGACGCTGCAAAGATAATTATTAAATTTGTTAGGATTTGGAAACCGTTTCATGACTATGGAGATAAAGATATCAGGAGAACTGAACGAAATAATAAGGTATGCGCGTGAAGAGGCCCTGCGCACCGGGAACTATGGCATATCCCCGGACCATCTGATCCTGGGGATAGTGAGGCACAGGCAGAATGCCGCCTGCGAGATCCTCACCGGATTCGGAGTCAGCCTCGACAACCTTAAGTCCTACATCGACTCCAAGATAAACACCGGGGAGGCGATTCCCTATTCTCTGCTGGAGAGCGTCACATTCTCCCGGGCATCACAGAGCACCCTCAGCATCACCATAATGGAAGCCACCAGGATGCGCTCCACGGAAGCAGGTTCCACGCATCTGCTGCTTGCAATCACCAGGTCCGCGACAAGTTACGGGCAGACATACCTGCGCGGGGCCGGAGTCGAATACGGCAGGGTGCTGAGCAGGCTGGAAAAGGGGCCGAAAGATATCCTGCCGGACGAGGCTGCGGAAGGCAGCCGGGCTGCCGGGGAGAGGTCCAGCGGCGCTGCCCCGGAGTCCGGCGCCCCTGAGAAACCGGATGGCGAAAGTGCCATAGCCGAGTTCGGGTACGACCTTACCGAAGCCGCCCGCAGCGGGAAGCTCGACCCGGTCGTAGGCCGTGAGAATGAGATTGCCAGGGTCGTGGAAATCCTCGGGCGCCGCAAGAAGAACAATCCGATGCTGGTCGGCGAGCCCGGTGTCGGCAAGTCGGCTATCGTGGAAGGAATCGCCCTGCAGATAGCATCCGGGAGCGTTTCCCCGGCAATAGCCAAGAAAAGGATAGTCTCCCTTGACATCGCGTCCGTCGTAGCCGGCACCAAATACCGCGGAGACTTCGAAAAACGTGTAAAATCCATAATAAGCGAGGCTTCGGCCGACCCGGACCTCATCCTCTTCATAGACGAATTCCACACGATAGTGGGTGCCGGAGGTGCCGGCGGCAGCCTGGATGCGGCCAACATGCTCAAGCCAGCCCTTGCCCGCGGGGAGATACAGTGCATAGGAGCGACCACCGTTGACGAATTCACCAAGATAGTCGAAAAGGACGGGGCCCTTGACCGCCGCTTCCAGAAAGTGATGGTGGAAGCCACGGATATCCCGCAGTCCGTCAGCATACTGAAAAGGCTCAGGCCGTCTTACGAAGAATACCACGGGGTCAGGTACTCTGATGAAGCCATAGAGGCGGCCGTAAGGCTTACGGAGCGCTATGTCCCGGACCGCTGCCTGCCTGACAAGGCCATTGACGCGCTTGACGAAGCCGGTTCGATGGTACACATAAAAGCAGCCGGGAAGAGGGGTGTCCCTACAGTATCCGACGAAGACATCGCCTCCGTAATCGCAAAGATGACCGGCATCCCCGTCAACAAGGTGGCCGAAAGCGAGGGCGCACGCATAATGAAGATGTCCGAGAGGCTCCGGAAAGTCATCATCGGCCAGGACGAAGCCATCGACAGGATAACCGGGGCCATACGCCGCAACCGCGCCGGGCTCAAGGATCCCGGGAGGCCCATAGGTTCGTTCCTGTTCTTCGGCCCGACCGGGGTGGGCAAGACGCGCCTTGCAAAGTGCATCGCCGAGTATCTTTTCGATTCAGAGGAGAACATGGTCCGCATCGACATGAGCGAGTATATGGAGAAATTCTCGGTGTCAAGGCTTATCGGAGCGCCTCCCGGATATGTCGGCTATGAAGAAGGCGGCCAGCTAAGCGAAAAAGTACGCCGCAAGCCTTACTGCGTAGTGCTCCTCGACGAGATAGAGAAGGCCCATCCTGACATATTCAACCTCCTCCTGCAGGTTATCGACGAGGGAAGGCTGACTGACAGCGAAGGCCGCACGGTCAGTTTCCGCAACACCATACTCATAATGACCTCCAACGTCGGCAGCCGCGACATGGACGAATACGGCACCGGCGTGGGATTCAGCACAGCCGGACGGGATGTCGCCCGCAACCGCCAGGCAGTGCTCGACAAGGCCGTCCGCAAAGTCTTCCCGCCCGAATTCATAAACCGCGTGGACGAAAAGGTCTATTTCAACAGCCTGGGCAGGGATGATATCGAGAAGATAATCGACATAGAGCTTAAAGGACTGAGGGACAGGGCAAAAGATGCAGGGTACAGACTTTCAGTCACCCCTTCCGCCAAACGTATGATTGCCGACGCCGGCTTCGATCCGGCATTCGGTGCACGTCCGCTCAAGAGGGCCGTGATGCGTTTCGTGGAAGACCCGGTATCGGAGTTCATCATTTCCGAGCGGATGCTGAAGGGAACGAAAAAAGAGACCGCCGCCGGCGATCTCCCAATTCTTACCGTAGGCCTTTCCAAAGACAAGGAAAGCACCGTGGTGTCAGTATCCTGAGTGCGGCGCCCTACAGCCTGGCGAGCCTCTCAACGGCCATGTCTGCGAGGGCTTCGACCTGTTTCTTGTAGTCGGGGTTGCTGCTTTGCAGATATCTGTTGGCTATTGCACAGCAGATTGTGGCGGCATCGTGCCCGAGATGGGCGGCAAGGCCTGCCACGGCGGAACTTTCCATCTCGAAATTGGTGATACGGTAGTCCCCGTAGCGGAAGGACTCGAATCTTTCCAGCATGTCAGGCATTGCAAGCGGCAGGCGGACTACCCTTCCCTGAGGCCCGTAAAACCCTGAGGCAGAGATTGTCACGCCCTTAACGGTAACATCTTCGAATGCCTTTATGAGCCTGTCGGAAGCGTGGACGAAGTACGGGTTGGGAAGCCGAGAAGGCCAGTTGCAATGCTCCATGAAGGCCTTTTCCATCTCGAGGTCCGCCACCTTTTCGATGCCTCCGTACCAGTTCAGCAGGCCGTCGCATCCTACGGATATGTGGGAAAGTATCGCCGCGCCGAGGGGGATGTCCGCGTGGATCGCCCCGGTCGTGCCGATGCGCAGAAGGGTGAGCCTGCGATGTCCGGGCTTTACCTCCCGCGTGGAGAAATCGACGTTGGCAAGCGCATCGAGTTCGGTGAGGACTATGTCTATGTTGTCGGTGCCTATGCCATGAGACAGGACGGTCATGCGCTCGCTCCCCACATAACCGGTCACGGAGACGAACTCCCTGGATTCGTGCCTCAGTTCGCGGCTGTCGAAACGTGCCGCTATCATATCCACCCTGCCGGGGTCCCCTACGAGGATCACCTTGTCTGCCAGCTCTTCCGGACGGAGATGTATGTGGAATGCCGATCCGTCGCCGTTGATGATAAGTTCTGATTCTGCTATTTTCATGACGATATCGTTTTTACACCTATCTTCCAAATATAAACAGAAATCCTTATATTTGAAAATCCAATCCAAAAGCAATGACACAGGAATACATCAACAACTTCATGCTCACCAAGGGCGAGTACTTCGCCCCTGAGATGATAAGCGACATACAGGCCAAACTCGCCTCCGTCGACGACTCCAAGGCTGCCTATATCCTTTCCATCGATTTCCAGAATCCGACGCTCATACTGATAATCGCCATCTTCCTCGGCTGGGAAAGGTTTTTCCTGGATGACATAGGCATGGGCGTACTGAAAGTCCTCACCTGCTATGGCGCGGGAATATGGTGGCTGATAGACATTTTCAGTGCGAAGAAACGGGCATGCCAGTACAATTACCTGAAGCTCAACCAGGCGCTGATGTTTACAAGGTAAAAGATGATTATGGACGAAAGGATCGTACACGATGCGGAGATAGACAGCCGCAGCTATTCATACAGGGACACAGGCAGGACAGAGGAGAATTCGGGATTCGGCGCTCTTCCGCCACACGACAACAAGATGGTAAAATCCGTACTTGCCACGCTGTTCTGCTGCCTTATCGGAGGAGTAGTCGCCATCATCTATTCCGCCAAATCCAACAAGCTGTACAACATGGCCATGTATTCCGGCGACCCTGCCCTGCGCCAGCAGCTTTATCTGGAATCCGTCAGGAAAAACGCCACTGCAAGCACCTGGCTCATGGCCAGTGTCATCGCCGGCCTGATAGCCATAATAGCAGGAGGAATCGGGAATACCGCCGGCCTTATCAACGGCCTTCCCGTCCACCTCGGTGATTTCATATAAGAAGTTGTTCCCGACTCAGCCATGCAAGGGCGTACCGTAAAGTTGATATCTGCCGCTGCCGCCATCTTGGCAGCGGCCGTCATTTACTGGAAGTTCGACCCTTCGTCGGCCGGATTCTTCCCGAAGTGTCCGCTGCGCAGCCTTACCGGACTGTCATGCCCCGGCTGCGGCAGCCAGCGGGCCCTTCACCATCTGCTGCACCTCCAGATACGCACAGCCTTCGGGTACAACGCAGCCCTGGTGCTTTCAATTCCCCTGCTCATGGTCATAAGCGGAGCTTCACTGTTCAAGGAAAAGGTACCGCGGCTCTATGCCTTCACGCTCAGCCGCGGCTTTTCAGTCTCCGTCATTGCCGCCATCCTCCTCTGGTGGATTCTGAGGAATGTCTGGAATCGTTTGTAAAAAATAAATCTAACCGTTTTTTTCTAACTTGCAAGCCAAAACAAACCCGGAGCAAGCTATGAAGCATCACTTGAAACTCGGAACGGCCGTCATGGCAATAATCATGGCAACGTTTCCGTCACAGGCGCGAAAAAAGGACGCCGCGTCTTTCCCAATCGACCCTATAGCCGCGACGATGATTTCCGACCCGGCCAACAAGATGTCACATGCACCCTCGACAGTCATTACCGAAGACGGCACCGTATATGTCATATATTACCGCAATCTCTATAAAGGCATCGAGACTCCGGAGAACAACACCAGCGAAATCATCTTGGATAAATTTCCTCTCAAGTCCTGGAAAAATCCAAAAATCACCCGCACTCACATATTGTCCAACGGTGAATCCGTCGGGGATTTCACCCAGAATACGATGTCCCCGTACGATCCTCAGATAAATATGGTCAACGGCAGGATTGTCTGCACGATAAGGGGCTATGAAAATGACGAATATTCATTGTTCGCGTCTTACGTGGACACCGGGAGCGGGACTCTCGAGAACAAAGCTTTCCGGTGCACCCTTTCCTGGAAGGGACAAGACGGAACGACGGTTACCGTCCCGCTGACCACTTCCGGCCTCCGGCAGTTTTACCAGTCGCTCGGCATAGATACCGAAGAGGCTTTCAGCAGGGAAAAAATCGGAAAACATAATCCATACATAGACAAACGCTATGTCCGCCGTGGAGACTGGTATTACACAGCCCTCGGATGCTGGTGTTTCCGCCACGCCGTTCCGGCGATAATCCGCACAAAGGACGGAATCAACTTCGAGGTGGCGTTTACCTGCCCGCAGTATACGCTGGGTGCTGCAGAAGTCACATTCGAAATCGCCGACGGCAGTTTTTACATACTTGCCCGTACGGCACGTCCTGAAAAAGGCCGGGGAACTTATCTGAGCCGCTATTCAATGGACGGGGAATGCATGTACGGACCACGCAGGATAGGTGACGTGGAGTCCCTGCCTTCCATATTCGCCCATAACGGAAAAGTCTACGCCATCCGCAACATTCATCCCAATTACCTGCTGCCGAACGGAAAGAGGGTGTCCCGCAGCCGAATCCGCATATCGGAAGTCGCTCAGGACCTCCAGCTTTTGCGCAGCTGGGAAATTGCCTCGCCCAACAGCCTCCAATACTATAATGTAGCCGGGCACAAGGGCCGGCTGTACATGACATTCGTCGAAAGCCGCGACAAGAAACCAGGCAAGGACTGGAAGGGTAACATCTGTTTCACGGAACTGAATCTGTAGAGTTCCGAATCCAAGATGGGAAGGAGAGCCGTTTTCATAGTCAATCCCGTATCGGGAGGCAAAAAGAAGGAGCGCATAATATCTTTGATAGACAAGCGTTTCCGCGGGCGGTGCAAATACCGCATCGTCCGCACGGAATACCCCGGACATGCCTCTGAGATTGCGCGCAGCTGCGAGGAGCGGCTTGTAGTCGCCGTGGGCGGGGACGGCACCGTGAGCGAAGTGGCCTGCGGACTGCTTCAGGCCTCAGGAGCAGGGTCCTGCCACGGGTCCGGAGAGGCCCAGCCCGGCACGGACTCCGGAGCGGAGCGGACCGGCAAGGTGCTGGGCATAATCCCCTGCGGCAGCGGAGACGGCCTTGCCCTTCATCTCGGAATAAGCCGGAACCCTTCAAAGGCCATTGATACCCTGCTCGGCGGCTCGAAAATTCCAATGGATTACGGCACGGTGAACGGCAGGCCTTTCTTCTGCACCACCGGGACCGGGTTCGACGCCGACGTAGCCGCCGCATTCGCTTCTTCCCGCAGCCGGGGCCTCATCACCTATATAACCACGGCCCTCAGGGTATGGCGCCACTTCAAACCCCTGAAGTACAGCATCTCCGTTGACGGACGGCTTTTTGAAACCGATGCCGCCATAGTCACCGTGGGCAACGCTTCCCAATGGGGCAACCATGCCCTGATAACCCCGGAGGCCTCGGTCTGCGACGGGATGATGGACGTCACCGTAGTCAGGCCATTCCATATATGGAACGTTCCCAGGCTGGCGCTGCTGCTTATGACGGGAAAAGCGTACAAGGCCCGTGAAGTCATCCACCTGCGCGGCCGGAAGATACTCATTCACAGGCCGACGGAAGGTGCCGTCCACTACGACGGCGACCCGTGTATCATGGGCAGGGACATCACGGTCGAGACCTTTCCCGCCGCCCTCGACGTCATTTCAGCCGAAACCCGTTAATGAATGATTCCCAGCTTCTAAAAGTATCCGAAATGAGCAGAAAAGAGATCAAAGACTGGTTCAGCTGGTACGCTCCCGTACTGGCCCTTACAGCCGTCATTATCGGCATCCTGACACGGATAATCCTGATACTCAATCCCGTTACCGTAACCGGCTTCGGCCTTGGCACATGGGTGAAAATTTTCACGCTGGGAGCCGTCAACGACCTTGCCTTCGCCGCGATCGCACTTCTCCCCGCCTTTCTGGTCTATAGTTTCCTCGGCAGGTGGAAATACGGAAAGCCAGCCGGCTGGATCCTGTGGGCCGTCCTGCTTGCCGCCACCCTCTATTTCGTATTCTGCAACGACATTTCCGACGAATACGGAGGGCCCCTCCCGATGATTGTCAACGCAGTCATCAGCCTGATATTCATCTGTTTCAGCCTCAAGTGGTTCATCCCTTCCATAAGGGACGGCTGGCGCAGGGCCGCGATGCACGCCACCATGTTCATCTACGCCTTCCTCATGGTCGCCAACGTTGCCAGCGAATACACCTTCTGGGACGAATTCGGAGTACGCTACAACTTCATCGCTGTTGACTATCTGGTATATACCAACGAAGTCATCGGCAACATAATGGAGTCCTACAATATTCCGCTGATGGTCTCCGGAGCCCTGCTGGCCGGAGCCCTGCTCTACTGGCTTATGACACGCGGGGCTTCCTTGCGCGCCGCCGGAGTGAGTTCGCTGAAGAGATGGTTCATAAACTTCTGCATATCTGCCGTTTCCGCTTTGGCGGGAGGCATGTGGCTGCATTATGACTACCGGAGCCTCGGAAGCGACGACGCCTTCGCCACGCAGCTGCAGCAGAACGGATGCTGGGACTTTCTCGAAGCCTTCAACAGCAATGAACTGGATTACAATCAGTTCTACGCGACCATACCTGATGCTGAAGCCGTCGGGATTCAGCGCAGCCTCTGCAATATGGATTCCACAGGAGCCCGGCAGATAGTACGCGACGGTGAAGAGCTTCATAAGAATATAATCCTCATAACTATAGAGAGCCTGAGCGGCGATTTCCTGTCCCGTTACGGATGCGACAGGGGCATCACCCCCAACATAGACTCGCTTGCAAGGGAAAGCCTCGTATTCGACAATCTCTTCGCGACCGGCAACCGCACCGTCCGCGGACTTGAGGCCGTGACGCTCTGCATACCGCCGAGTTCCGGGGAGAGCATAGTCAAGCGCAAAGACTGCGGCGGAAGGTTCTCCACCGGCAGCGTGCTGAGGGAAAAGGGTTACGTCACCCGCTACATTTACGGTGGCGACAGCTATTTCGACAATATGGGCGCCTTCTTCGGAGGCAACGGATATGAGGTCGTGGACCGCTCGGAGTATCTTCCCGGTGAAGTCACCTTCGCCAACATCTGGGGCACCTGCGACGAAGACAGCTACAACGTGGCCCTTCGCCTGTGCGATGCCGACCACGCCGCCGGCCGGCCGTTCTTCAACCACATCATGACCATAAGCAACCATCGCCCCTATACTTATCCCGAAGGCCGGATAAGTTACGACGGGAACCCTATGAGCAGGCGCGCAGCGGTGAAATACACCGACTACGCCCTCGGAAAATTCATCTCCGACGCGTCCCGGAGGCCATGGTTTGCCAATACCGTATTCGTCGTGGTGGCCGACCACTGCGCCTCAAGCGCCGGGAAGACCAGTCTCCCGCTGGACTGTTACCATATCCCGGCCTTCATCTATTCTCCCGGACTCATAGCCCCGCAGGCGGTAGAGAAAGTCTGCTCGCAGATAGACCTCATGCCCACGCTCTTCTCGCTGCTGAACTTCAGCTACGGCTCACGATTCTACGGGCAGGACATCCTTTCCCCCGGTTTCAGGGAAAGGGCATTCATGGCCACATACCAGGACCTCGGCTATTATGCCGACGGCATCCTGACGGTGCTCTCCCCAGTACGCAAGGTGCAACAGTTTGCAATAACCCGGCACGAGGGTTGGAAATACACGGAAGACCTGCTGGAGGACACCGTGCAGCCGGCCCTGACAGAGTCTGTGGCATATTACCAGTGCGCCAACCTCGGGCTGTAGCTCCAATTATTTGATATTTTCAGCAAAAACATTATATTTGCAGAGTGATTGGGATAGGGGACGCAGGTCTCCTATCTTTTTTAAATGACAGAAGGATTATGCTGAACGCCGGAGATATAGGGGAAAGAATCGCCGCAGTGATAGAGAGCCGCGGCTGCTTCCTCGTGGACGTTGAGGTAAGCGGTGACAATGACGTTACGGTAACCATCGAGTCGTCTGAAGGTACCGTGACCATGGACGACTGCGCGGCCGTAAACGACTTCTTCCTTTCGGCTTACGACCAGGATACGGAAGATTATTCCCTGACCGTCACCTCCGCCGGACTCGACCAGCCGTTCAGGATACGCCGCCAGCTGGCCAAGGCCGTGGGCAAGGAAGTGGAAGTGAGGCTCCTCGACGGCAGCAGGCTGACCGGCACACTTACAGAAGAGACAGACGGACACATATCGCTCAGCATCCCCGGAGGAAGGAAAAAGGCCGCGGAGACCGAGACCGTCCCCACTGACGAGATAAAGGATGTCCGATATCATATAAGTATATAAAAGAACAACATAACCATGGAAGAGAAACTCGACCTCAAAACAGCATTTGCGCTTTTCAAGGATGAAAAGCATATCGACAGGCCCGTGATGATGGGAGTCCTGAAGGATGTCTTCACGACCCAACTGGCCAAGACCTTCGGTTCCGCAGACAACTTCGACGTCATCATAAACGTGGACAAGGGTGACTGCGAGATTTACCAGAACCTCGACGTCGTTGAGGAAGTCGAGGATCCCAACACCCAGATATCGCTCGAACAGCTCGCCAAACTCGGAGAGGACGACTATGAGGTCGGCGAGACCTACACCCGCAAGGTCGAGCTCAAGGACTTCGGCCGCAGGGGCATCCTCAACATCAGGCAGAACCTCCAGGGCCGTATAATGGATATAGAGAAGGCCAACCTTTACAACAAGTACAGCGACAAGGTGGGAGAGCTGTTCACCGGAGAGGTCTATCAGTACTGGTCCAAGGAAGTCCTCATCCTCGACGAGGACGGGAACGAACTCAGGCTGCCCAAGTCGGAGCAGATTCCCGGCGAGCATTTCAAGAAGAACGACACCGTCCGCGCCATAATCAAGAGCGTGGAGATGAAGAACAATACCACCCCCAGCATCATCCTGTCCCGCACATCGGATGATTTCCTCGTCAAACTCTTCGAGCAGGAAGTCCCCGAGATTTACGACGGCCTCATCACCATAAAGAAAGTGGTGCGCATCCCCGGTGAAAGGGCGAAGGTGGCCGTGGAATCCTATGACGACCGCATCGACCCCATAGGAGCCTGCATCGGTGTCAAGGGCTCGAGGATCATCGGCATAGTCCGTGAACTCCGCAACGAAAACATAGACGTCCTCCAGTGGACATCCAACACACAGCTGCTCATCCAGAGGGCCCTGAGTCCCGCGAAGATCTCCTCAATCGACATGGGTTCCTCCGAAGAAGACAAGATCAAGGTCTATATGTATCCCGACGAGGTGAAGAAGGGCATAGGAAAAGGCGGCTGCAACATCCGCCTCGCGAGCATGCTCGTGGGCCGCGAAATCGAGGTCTGGCGCGAAGTGTCCAAGGACGATGAAGAAGACGTGCTGCTCAGCGAATTCAGCAACGAGATAGACCAGTGGATAATCGACAGGCTGCAGGCCATAGGCTGCGACACCGCAAAGAGTGTCCTGGCCCTCTCCCCTGCAGACATAGCCAAGCGTGCGGACCTCGAAGACGAGACCGTGGAAGATATCATCAAGATTCTCAAAGCTGAATTCGAAGACTAAAACAGGGTATATTTATGGCGGATATCAGACTCAACAAACTTACAAAGCAGTTCAACATAGGCCTGCAGACCCTGGTTGATTTCCTGAACCAGCAGGGCGCCGGCCTGGAAATGAATCCCAATGCCAAGGTATCGGACGAATATCTTCCTGCCCTGGAAAAAAAGTTCGGAGAAGACCTGAAAGCTGTCCAGGAGGCCGCCAAGGTGGAAATCAAGATGAACCAGATCATCGAGAGGAACACCCGCAGGCAGGCTGACGAAGAAGAAGAGGAGCTCACCCGGGAGACCATCATAGTCAACACCGGCCTGTCTTCGGCTGACAAGGCGGAAAAGCCTGCCGCTCCCGAAGAAGAACCCGTGAAGCAGGATGTGGAAGCAGCCGCCGAGCCGGAGCATGATGAGCCGGTGAACATGCCGGAACCTGAGCCGGAACCCGCAGCTGAACCACAGAACGCAGCCGAGCCGCAGATCGAGGCTGAACCGCAGCTCGAAGCTGAACCAGAGCCGGAGCCGGAGATTGTTCCTGAACCCGTCTCCGAGCCCGAAACCGAGCCTGAGCCCGAAACCGAAGCAGTTCCTTCCGCCGAAGAGGAAGCCGCAGCGGCACCCGGGCCTGAAGTACAGGCCGAATCTGAAACGGCCGCCGGAGAGTCTGAACCCCAGCCAGTCGCTGAAGAGACTTCCGCCCCTGCTGCAGAACCGGCCGAGCCCGGTAAGCCCGCCCATGAAGAGCCGAAACCTGCCGCAACGCCGGCTGCCGGAGGCCTCAAGATTGTCGGGAAAGTCGATCTTTCCAAGCTGGAGCCCAAACGCGGCAAGAAACGCGAGCGCATAGCAAAGGCCAAGGTTGACATCAACAAGGTCGAAGGCGTCGATGCCCGCAAGAAGAAAGACACAGCTCCCGCCGCAGGAGGAAAGAACGACCGCAAGGACCGCAAGGCGCGCGGCCGCGACAAGGGCAAGGTCGTAATGACCGAAGCCGAAAGGGAGGAGATGCAGAAGGAAATCCAGAAGCAGGTCAAGGAAACCTACGCCAGGATGAACGACAGCAAGAAGGGCGGCAACTTCGGAGCCAAATACCGCAAGGAGAAACGCGAGCTCGCCTCGCAGAAGATGCAGGAGGAGATGGAGGCCGTAGCGGCTGAGAAATCCGTACTGAAGGTAACCGAGTTCGTTACCGTGAACGACCTTGCCACCCTTATGGACAATACTCCCGTCAACAAGGTGATAGCCGCATGCTTCAACCTCGGCCTGATGGTCTCCATCAACCAGAGGCTTGATGCCGAGGCCCTGGTGCTTGTGGCGGAGGAATTCGGCTACAAGGTGGAATTCGTCACTGCCGAACTTACCGAAGAGATTGACCAGGAGGTTGACCGCGAGGAAGATCTCGTTCCCAGGCCGCCTGTGATTACCGTGATGGGCCATGTCGATCACGGAAAGACTTCCCTGCTGGACTATATCCGCAAGACCAACGTCATCGCAGGTGAGGCGGGAGGAATAACCCAGCACATCGGCGCATACAACGTGGAACTTCCTGACGGAAGGAGGATTACCTTCCTCGACACCCCCGGTCACGAAGCCTTCACCGCCATGCGTGCAAGGGGTGCACAGATGACAGACCTCGCCATCATCATAATCGCTGCAGACGATGCGGTGATGCCCCAGACCGTGGAGGCCATCAACCACGCACAGGCTGCAGGCGTACCGATGGTATTCGCAATCAACAAGATAGACAAGCCCGGAGCCCAGCCCGAGAAGATATACCAGCAGCTTTCCCAGATGAACATCCTCACTGAGGCCTGGGGCGGCAAATACCAGTGCCAGGAGATTTCCGCCAAACAGGGCATCGGAGTGGACAAACTGCTCGAGAAGGTTCTGCTCGAAACCGACATGATGGAGCTCAAGGCCAATCCGAAACGCCTCGGCACCGGTGCGGTAATAGAGTCTTCACTCGACAAGGGACGCGGCTACCTCGCCACCATCCTGGTCCAGAACGGGACCGTGCACAAGGGCGACATGATGCTCAGCGGACAGTTCTACGGCCGTATCAAGGCCATGCTCAACGAGCGCGGCCAGTACGTGACGGTCGCAGGTCCTTCCACTCCCGTCTCGGTCCTCGGACTGTCGGGGGCCCCTTCCGCCGGTGAGAAGTTCAACATAATGACCGACGAAAAAGAGGCCAAGGCCATCGCCGGAAAACGCGAGCAGCTGCTCCGCATCCAGGGCATCAAGCCCCAGAAGCACATGACCCTCGAAGAAATCGGCCGCCGCATAGCGATAGGCAACTTCAAGGAGCTGAATATCATCGTCAAAGGTGATGTGGACGGTTCAGTGGAGGCCCTGTCCGACTCCCTCATCAAGCTTTCCACCGAGGAAGTGCACGTGAACGTGATCCACAAGGCGGTCGGTGCCATATCGGAGTCCGATGTCATGCTTGCCACTGCATCCGATGCCATCATTATCGGCTTCCAGGTGCGTCCTTCGTCCGACGCCAGGAACCTCGCCGAGAAGGAAGGTATCGAAATACGCCTCTACTCAATCATTTACGATGCCATCAACGAGGTCAAGGACGGTATCGAGGGCATGCTTGAGCCGGAGAAGAAGGAGGAAGTCACTTCCACGGCAACCGTCAAGCAGACCTTCAAGATATCCAAAGTGGGCACCATCGCAGGCTGCCTCATCAAGGACGGCAAGATGGCCAAGCCTTCGAAAGTACGCCTCATCCGCGACGGCATAGTGATATATACCGGAGAACTCTCCTCTCTCAAACGCGGCAAGGATGACGTCAAGGAAGTCCAGGCCGGAATGGAGTGCGGTATCGGCATAGAGGGCTACAACGACATCAAGGACGGCGACGTGATCGAAGCCTTCCAGATTGTCGAGATCAAGAGGACGCTATAGCAGGAACAGCACTATAAAACTGTACAGGAAGAAAGCCTGGAAGGCGACGCGGCCATCGGCACTTGCGGAAATCGCGAGTTCGGTGGCCTCGTTTCTGCAGTACCGCGCAAGTTTCCTGTCCGCAGGATAAGACCTTGCCGACCACTTCTTTATGAGGTTCCCTGCATTGAAATAGACGGCACCTCCGTTGCTTCGGTTGAGAGAAATCAGCGTCTTGTAGTCGGCAAAGAAGGTGTTTCGCCTGAGGAAATCTGACTCATCGGCACCAAGACCAGTGCGGACTATGGCGTCTTCGAGATCATCCGCAGTCCCGGCAATGAGCATCAGCGGGGTAAAGCCCAGACTGTCAGCCTTTGAGAGCATCCGTACGGCAGAGGCCATCATCTTGCGGCCCACTTTGGCCGGAGCATACACCGAAACCGTCATCACCATGTCACCGGCGGCAAGGGAATCCCTGTAATTGCCTTCAGCATCGGTAATTGACAATACCGGGAAAGAGGTTTCCGCAATATGGTCCTGTTTCTTCATGTCGATGGTTTCTACATACGTCCATGTCGAATCCGGGAGCCGGTCAAGCGTAAATACTCCCCTCTGGCCGCCCTTCTCATATACGAACCCGGCCACGTATTCGTCCTGAACTGAGCCTTCCGCCGCGGCCAGGCGCGAAGATGTGTTGAACGGGGTGAAATCCACCAGCGGAATGCGCACAAGGGAATATATGCAAAGGCCTGCAAGCGAGGCCGTCACGACCCAGAAAGCGGCTTTCTTACGGAACCTGGCAGGCTGGCCGCCCGAAAAGGGTACAAAGGCGGCAAGGCAGAGGCCGAGCAGGACCACGTTCTTTGCAAACGACTGGAAATGGGTAAGATGCAGGGCTTCTCCGAAGCAGCCGCAGTCCATCTGAGGATTCCCGATCCAGAGGATCAGGGTGACAATGGTGAAAAACCCTGTGAGTGCAGTAGCAAGGCGGCCAGTCAGAGAACGGTAAACCCCTGTTATCAGTGCAGCACCCGTAACGCCCTCAACAATGGCAAGGACTACACCGATAAACTTTGCAAGGCCTCCCAGGAAGCCCAGATGGAAGAATTTAAGCCATTCGGCCACTATGAGGCCGGTCCCTACCGGGTCCATAAGCTTGAGGACACCGGAAGTGAAGAACACCACTCCCACGATGACGGCGGAGCAGCGCCTGAGGAAGTTAAGCACGCTTTTCATAGGAGGTAATGGTCAACCGTGGCCCTGATTCCGGAGGCAATCCTGTCCTGGGACAGCATATTGCCGGCTTCGTCCGAGCAGTCAATCCGCAGGAATGACTGATCTTCCCTGCACTGGCGCAGATACACTTCCCTCACCCTGCACTGGAAATCAAGGTCTGCCTCGTGTATGTCGCGCCCTCCACCCAGATACTCCCTGTCCCCACCGGTCCTGGAAGGCGAGAGTTTGCTGCTGACAAAGGATATGGGTACGTCAAGGAAAATATTGAGGTCGGGAACCGGGAGGCCGAATGCACCATACTCGGTATCGTATATCCACCTGCGGAGTTCCTCACGCCTGCCTTCGTCGGGAATCTTGGCACACTGGTAGGCTATGTTGGAATAGACATACCTGTCCAGAAGCAGCGTACGGCCCTTCTCCAGCGAAGCTTTCATCTCGGGGAGGGCAGCCTTGCGGTCTTCCGCATACAGCAGCGCAACCAACTGGGGATGAACCTGTTCCATATCGCCGAAATCCCCGCGGAGGAACTTCCCGATAAGGTCCCCGTAAACTGCGGAACCGTACCTTGGGAAATGGATGTAGTCAACTTCGCCCGTCTTCTCCTCGAGGTAACTGCGCAGCAGCGAAACCTGGGTGGATTTGCCGGAGCCGTCGAGCCCTTCTATTACAATAAGCATGACAAGTATTCCTTATTTGTGCGAAAATAAGCAAAAAAATGGCTACTTTCGAAGTCAGGTTTATCGGAATGCAAACATGCCCCGTCCTGACGAAATATCCGTAATGGGAATCATCAATCTCACCGATGATTCTTTCTACAGCGGGAGCCGGCTGCTGAATCCACAGGGCAAGACGGACACCGCATCCGCAGTCGGTATGGCAAGGGCGCACATCGAAGGAGGGGCTTCCATACTCGACATCGGGGCCTGTTCCACAAGACCGGGGTCGGTTCCCGTATCCGAAAAAGAGGAATGGAGCCGGCTTGAGCCAGCTCTCCTGGCCATAAGGGAAACATTTCCGGACATCAGCATTTCCGTTGACACCTTCCGCAGCGGAATCGCAAGGAAATGCCACAGCCTCATAGGCGGTTTCATTGTCAACGACATATCCGCCGGCGAGGATGACGCGGACATGCTGGATACCGTCGGGAGCCTCGGACTCGGATATGTCGCGATGCACAAAAGGGGGACACCGGCCACAATGCAGTCGCTCACGGATTATGAGCCCCTTGATCCGCACTCTTCCCTTTCCCCGGTCACCCAGAACGTGCTCGAATACTTCAGGAAGTTCGCTTCCAGGGCCTCCGCATGCGGGATAAGGGACTGGATACTCGACCCCGGTTTCGGATTTTCAAAGACCATAGGCCAGAATTACGAGCTTCTGCGCGAACTTTCCCACCTTTCCATCCTCGGAAGGCCGGTACTGGCGGGCATATCGCGTAAAAGCATGATATACAAATACTTGAACATAACTCCGGAAGAATCGCTCCCTGCCACGTCTGCCCTCCACATGGAGGCCCTGCGGGGCGGAGCAGCGATACTACGCGTCCACGATGCAGCCGAAGCCACCCGTTGCATCAGGCTTTTCAGGGCCGTTTCCGGACAGGTTTGAAAAACTTATTACCATGGATATCAATAATTTGTCACCACTCACAGCAGTCAGCCCTACAGACGGCAGGTACTACTCCAAAACCTCCCCTCTCGGGGCCTATTTCAGCGAAAGCGCCCTTATCCGGTACCGCATACGTATAGAAGTTGAGTATTTCATCGCCCTCGGAAAGCTGGGACTCAGGCAGCTTGAGGGCTCCGAGGCCTGTGCACAGGGCCTGCGGGCACTGTATGAGGATTTCTCCCTGGAAGATGCCGCCAGGATAAAGGAGATAGAGAAGACCACCAACCACGATGTCAAGGCCGTGGAATACCTCATAAAGGAGAAGATGGACCGGCTCGGAGCCGGAAAATACAAGGAATTCGTACATTTCGGGCTCACCTCCCAGGACATCAACAACACCTCACAGCCCCTGATGCTGAAAGAAGCTGTCAGCAACGTGTTCATCCCCGCCTTAAAGGATGTGATCGATATCCTCCGCAGTTATGCCGCCGAATGGAAGGACATCCCCATGCTGGCCCGCACACACGGACAGCCGGCCTCGCCCACAAGGGTCGGCAAGGAACTCGAAGTGTTCATAAGCAGGCTCTCCGAACAGCTCGGACAGCTCGAAGCACTTCCGTATCCCGCCAAATTCGGCGGTGCCACCGGCAATTTCAACGCCCACAAAGTCGCCTTCCCCGGGATTGACTGGAACTCCTTTGCGAACGGTTTCATAGCCTCGCTCGGACTCCGGAGGTCATTCCCCACGACCCAGATAGAGCATTATGACAACCTTGCCGCCGTATTCGACTGCATCCGCCGCATAAATACCATACTGATAGACCTTTGCAGGGATATTTGGACATACGTGTCGATGGAATATTTCCGCCAGAAGGTAAAAGCCGGTGAGGTTGGGTCGTCAGCAATGCCACACAAGGTGAATCCCATCGATTTCGAAAACGCGGAAGGCAACCTCGGGCTTTCCAACGCCCTGCTTACCTTCCTGTCGATGAAACTGCCCATATCACGGCTGCAGCGGGACCTTACCGACTCCACGGTCCTGCGCAACATGGGGATGCCCCTTGCCTACTCCCTCATAGCGCTTGAATCCCTGAAGAAAGGCCTCGGGAAACTTATCCTCAACGAATCCAGGATAGCCCGCGACCTGGACGACAACTGGGCCGTGGTGGCGGAAGGCATACAGACGATACTCCGCCGCGAGGGATATCCGAACCCTTACGAGACCCTCAAGGCACTTACCCGCACAGGCGCAGGAATAGACCGGAAGGTGATATCGGAATTCATTGATTCACTGGAGTTTCCCGAAAGCGTAAAAGAAGAGCTCCGCGCCATCACGCCGCAGAGCTATACAGGGTATTAGGCCGGACCGCCTTTCGCCGCTCACCTGAGCTCATAGACATCTTCGTCCGGGGCGGCGAATCCGAAGCGCTCCCTCGCATAACGTTCGAGGGAGTCTTTGTTCGTGGACAGTGTGGAGACGTTCAGGTCCATACGGTTGATTTCCCTGCGCAGGCGGATCATCTGACGCTCCTGACGCTTGATTTCGACCGCGGCACCTGCCCAGCGGACCAGAGAGTTGGACCCCAGGAAAACGATATACAGCAGGAACGGCACCGTAATGACCGTGGCATATCTGAAAAAAGACCTGTCCGGCCCGTTCCAAAGCTCTTTGAATTTACCCATAATCAACAGGATTTGCCCTTACGGCAAAAATATCTAAATTTGAGGTAATTAAAAAGTATCTCTTTATGAAACCTACACTTTTGGTCCTCGCAGCAGGCATGGGCAGCCGTTACGGCGGCCTCAAACAGATGGACGGGCTCGGCCCGAACGGTGAAACCATCATCGATTATTCCATCCATGACGCCGTAGAAGCCGGTTTCGGCAAGGTTGTCTATATCGTACGCGAATATTTCAAGAAGGATTTCGAAGCGGTCGTAAAGGAAAAGTACGCGGGAGTAAAATGCATTGACGGACAGCCCCTCGAGTTCGTTTTCGTGACCCAGGAACTCTCGAAGATACCCGCCGGATTCAGCGTCAACCCCGACCGCGAAAAGCCCTGGGGCACAGCACATGCCGTCCTCATGGCCAAGGATGTGATAAAGGAGCCCTTCGCAGTCATCAACGGTGACGACTATTATGGAAAAGAGTCTTTCCGCATCCTCGGAGACTGGCTGCGTGCCCACGAGAGCTCCAAAGGAGTGTACAGCATAGTCGGATTCGAGCTCGACAACACCCTCTCAGAGAGCGGCACGGTATCGCGCGGCATCTGCTATTACGATGAGGACCAGCATCTTACCGGAATAGCGGAACACCTCAATATAGGCAAGGAAGCCGACGGGAAGGTATATGGCGACAACTCCGTCACCGGAGACAGGCACATCGTCCTCGACGGCAAAGCCCTCTGCTCCATGAACATGTGGGGATTCACCCCGGATTATTTCGAAGGCTCCGAAAAAGTGTTCAGGGAGTTCCTTTCGCAGTTCGGTGGCGAACTCAAGAAAGAATTCTACATTCCCTATGCCATCGACAACATGGTCAGGGAAGGCTGCCGCTGCGACATCCTTTCCACCCCTTCCAGCTGGTTCGGCGTCACTTACAAGGAAGACCGCCCCGGCGTGGTAGCCAAATTCCAGGCCCTGGTTGATGCAGGTATCTATCCTTCACCACTTTACAAATAGCACATGGCTTTTTTCAGAAAGAGTCGCTCTCAGAATTTCAGCATACTCAAAGGATACTCCTGGTACATTCCGGGAGTATCCGGTATGTTCGCCCTGCTGGGCTTCATGCTCATAGGCAGCCTTCTCGGCAATGCCATCACCCTCACCCTCGGCGCGGCGGCGGGACAGGAATTCGCCGCGGAATACGGGATGCTGATTGCATATCCGGTGATGTTCCTGCCTCCGATGATATATGCAAGACACGCAAGCAACAGGAACCTTCTTTTCGAAGAAGGTGTGGCGCTTGACAGCAGGCACACCGGCAGAGGAGGTTTTGCCGCCACTGCCGCCCTGTGCATGACTGCAACGGTTTCCCTTTCCCTCGTAAGCGACGGAATCACCGAACTGCTTCCGCCGATGCCGGATTCGCTCAAGGCCGTATTCCAGAATCTGACGCAGGGGAATTTTCTGCTCAACTTCCTGAGCGTAAGCATCTTCGCACCGTTTTTCGAAGAATGGCTATGCCGCGGTATGATACTTCGCGGCCTGTTGAACCACAAGCGGCCGGACGGCACGACGATGAGCCCGCTTGCGGCCATCGCCATATCCGCCGTGTTCTTCGCCCTCATCCACATGAACCCATGGCAGGCCATACCGGCCTTCCTCCTCGGCCTGCTGTTCGGATACGTGTATTACAGGACAGGCTCCCTGTGGCTCACGATGCTGATGCATTTCACGAACAACACCCTTTCGCTCTGCCTGGGGCATATCGACTCCCTGAAGGATGCGGAAACATATTTGGACGTAATGCCGGCATGGCTCTATGCCATACTGGCAGCATCCGGGATATGCTTCGTCTGCTGGTTCTGCCTCAAATACCTGAAGGGCATCACATTGGCTTCTGCAAAAGGCAACTGCGACACCATCGGGGTTTCAGAAGCTGTTTAAAATTTATTGGTCAAAAATTTTATGAGCAATTTTCGAAGCAGCTTCTATCGTTTTGGAAGGAGCATAGCCGTAGCTATGTGACTGAGAAAACGGACGAAGATGGCCGGAAATGGCCAGAAAAGATTGATTGGATAAAATTTAAACAGCTTCTCAGCCGGGCTATAGGCCTTTGGCCTTGCCCTCGTCCCATATACGGTCCATCTGTGCAAGGGTCATGTCCTTAAGGTCGATGCCCTTGCGGATGGTCTGTTCCTCAAGATAGGTGAAACGGCGTTTGAACTTTGCGCATGAGCGGTTCAGCGCAGTATCCGGATTTATGCCGTATAGCCGGCACGCATTGACGCAGGCGAAAAGGAAATCCCCGAATTCGTCCTCCGCCCGGTCGTAAGCAGCCTTGAACTCCTCCGAAGAGTCTTCAGAGGGCGCGCATACGGCTACGTCGGCATGTCCTTCGGAAGCAGCCATTGCATCCAGTTCGGCCTGCACCTCGCCGGCTTCCTCGCGTACCTTGTCCCACACCTGGCTGCGCTCTTCCCAGTCGAACCCCACACCGCGGGCCTTGTCCTGCATGGCAAAGGCTTTCAGAATGGACGGCATCGACTCAGGCACTCCGGAAAGGATGCGCCTGTTGCCGCCTTTTTCCTTTGTCTTCATCATCTCCCATGTACGGGAAACCTCCTCAGGATCATCAGCCTTCAGGCCTCCGAACACGTGCGGATGGCGGAATATCATCTTCTCGCAGACCGCCTCGGCCACGTCGGCAATATCAAAGCGGCCTTCCTGCCTGGCTATGCTGGAATAAAACACTATGTGCAGCAGGACGTCCCCGAGCTCTTTCATTATGTCCGGATAAGACTTGTTCATGACGGCATCGCTGAGTTCATAGACTTCCTCAACCGTCATCGGGCGCAGCGTATCCATAGTCTGCGCCTTGTTCCACGGACACTCGCCGCGGAGTTTCTCCATGATATCGAGCAGCCTGCCGAACTGCTCCATGGCTTCTTCTTTCGTATGCATAGGGCAAAAATACGCAAACTTTCGTATCTTTACACGATTTAAGGCCTCCAAAAGGCATTTTATGCAAAAAATGAAAGAACTGCAATACATTACGGCCGCAGAAGCCGCGGCTATGGTAAAGTCCCACGACCATATCCACCTCAGCAGCGTGGCGAGCGTTCCGCATGCCGTAATCAAGGCCCTCAGCGAACGGGCGGACCGCGGGGAACTGGAGGACGTGCACTTCCACCACTTCCATACCGAGGGCGCCGCGCCTTACTCCGAGCAGAAATACGAAGGCATCTTCTTCGACCAAGGCTTTTTCATAGGCGCAAACGTCAGGAGCAATGTAAATTCCGGTTATGCGGACTACCTCCCGGTCAACCTCTGGACTTCCCAGAAGCTTTACCGCAGCGGCACTCTCCGCTGTGACGTGGCCATCGTGCAGGTATCCCTTCCGGACGAGGGCGGGATGGTCTCCCTCGGCACTTCCGTCGATTGCTCCATCGCTGCAGTCGAAAGTGCAAGGACAAAGATTGCCGTAGTGAATCCCAACGTGCCGTTCGCATACGGAGACCTCCTGAATGTCAGGGATTTCGACTGTTTCGTATATGACGATACGCCTCTTTATTCCGTGGATTTCGCCGAGCCCGACCAGACGGAAGAGCAGATAGGACGGAACTGTGCGGAACTGGTTCCCGACGGAGCCTGCATCCAGATGGGTATCGGGGCCCTCCCCAACGCGCTTGCAAGACAGCTTTCCGGTCACAGGGACCTCGGGATACATACCGAGATGTTCGCCGACGGGATTGTCGAGCTCATCCGCAAGGGCGTGGTGAACGGCTCGCGCAAGAAACTCGACAGGGGCAAGGTAGTGGCATCTTTCCTCCTGGGCAGCAGCGACCTGTATTCCTTCATCGACCATAATCCCGACGTAATGATGAAGGACATAAAATACACCAACGACCCGTGGGTGATTTCCCAGAATCCTGACACCGTGTCCATCAACTCCGCCATCGAGATAGACCTGACCGGCCAGGTCTGCGCGGACTCCATAGGCCGCAGGATCTACTCCGGAACCGGCGGACAGCTGGACTTCGTAAGGGGCGCCGCGATGTCTGACGGAGGCAAATCCATAATAACTTTCGCATCTCGCACGAAGAAGGGTAAAAGCAAGATAGTACCCGTCCTGGCGGAAGGAGCCGGGGTGGTGACCCCGAGGGCGGACGTCAACTGGGTGGTGACCGAATATGGCGCCGTCAACCTTGCAGGCCGCTCCCTGCAGGAAAGGGCCCGTCTGCTCGTGAGCATCGCTCACCCTGACGACAGAGAAGCGCTCGACAGGGAGGCGTTCAACAGGTTCGGCCCCCACTTCCACAAGGTAGCCATAGAATAATCAATATATTAAACTGTTTATATTCAAATGCTTAGCCGCAACATCAAAGAAAAGCTGAAGGGCTTGAAGACTCCATTCTATCTCTATGACATGGACCTTCTCAGGCTTACTCTCGAGAGCGCCACGTCGATGGCCGCCAGATACGGATATGTACTCCACTATGCAATAAAAGCCAATTACGATCCGCGCATCCTCGAAATGATACGTTCGTTCGGACTGGGAGTCGACTGCGCGAGCGGCAATGAGATACGCTGCGCCATAGAAGCGGGGTTTGAACCGTCGAAGATAGTATATGCCGGAGTAGGCAAGAAAGATGACGAGCTCCGCTATGCCATCGAGACAGGCATCTTCGCCATCAACTGCGAATCCGTTCAGGAGCTGGAAGTCATCAACGCTTTCGCCGCCGAGACGGGCAGGACCGTGAATGTGGCCCTCAGGGTGAATCCGGATATAGACCCGATGACCAACCACTGCATCGACACCGGCCAGGCCGACAGCAAATTCGGCATCTCATACGAAGAAATCCTCGCCAAGGCAGACGAGCTGAAAGCCCTCGGAAACGTAAGGATCAAAGGAATGCATCTGCACATCGGTTCCCAGATACGTGAGCTCCACGTATTCGAATACCTGTGCGACAAGGTCAACGCCATAGTGGCCAACCTCACCTCGCTGGGCTTCGAGCTGGACTTCGTGGACGTGGGAGGCGGCCTGGGCATCAATTACGACATGCCCGAGAACGAGCCCGTGCCCAACTTCGCATCCGTTTTCGCCATCATAAACTCCCACCTGAAAGTCGGTTCCAGGGAGGTGCATTTCGAATTCGGGAGGGCCATCGTGGGAGAATGCGGCGAGCTTATAACCCGCGTCCTCTTCTGCAAGACCACCGCTACCGGGCGCAAGCTGGTAATCGTGGACAGCAGCATGACGGAACTCATCCGCCCGATGCTGTACGGGGCTTATCACCGCATCGAGAACCTTACTTCGGAATCGGACGGGAAAGACCGCTACACCATTGTGGGCACCGCCTGCGAATCCACCGACGTGTTCGACGAAAACATCACCCTACCGACCACTTCCAGGGGAGATATCCTCACCATCAAGTCGGCCGGAGCCTACGGGCAGTCCATGTCATCGAGATACAACCTTCACGACCTTCCAAGGTCTGAATACGGAGACAGATTATGAAGAAACTGACTTATCTGCTCATGGCGGCAGCGATCCTCGCCTGCTGCCTTTCCTGCTCGAAGGGAAAGCGCGGCCAGAGGCAGGGCGACGGCAGCGAACCTTCCTTCAGCTTGAAAGACAATCCGTTATGGACGCTTTCATACGCAGGAAGGACATTTGAGGTCTCTCCCGAAGACGGCCGCACATACGTAATCGACGTCATAAGGATGGACGCTTCCGACAATGCTCCCTACTGCATCAGCGTACTGAGCCGGGAAGCGTTCAGGACGGAATACGGCAGCTCTCTGGAACGTTTCGTCGAAGCAGACAGCAAGACGGTGGAAGCCTCTTACATATCGGAAGGCTCAGGGAGCGTAAGCTTCGACGTTCTTGATGCAGGCGGAAACGAATGGGTTGCAGTGTCCTACGGAATCACCAGGGCCGGGGATCTCACCGGTACCTGCTCGGTGCTGTATTTCAATACCGAAGCCGTAAGCATGAAGGAAACTTCAGAATGGACCGCAGCCTACAAGGGCAGGAGCGCCGACGGGAATATCGAGAAATTCCGCGTTGACGTATCTCCATCCGGCAGCGGGCAGAGCTGGTATGCCTCCATCGTCCCCGAAGGGCAGATTGCCAACGAATACGGCGGAGACCTGCGCCTCTACCTTGACGGAATCCTGGACGGGATCGCGTCCGGCCTCGCGGAAGGAGAGGATTTCGACAACGTTGTCTTCTATGCCTCAGACGATATCGAATGCGACCGCCTGGCAAGCGGAAGATGGCAGATGTATGTTTACGGCGTTGATGTAAACGGCAATCTTACAGGGTCTTACGCAAGGTACGACTTCACTGTTGAACAAGAGGCGCCCACGGAGGCTTTCTCAGCCTGGCTCGGCAGATGGCAGGCCCGTTCCGACAAGTCATACGTGGAGGTTTCCGGCAAGGACGGCTATGAATATGTCCTGCAGGACAAGGTCACGGAATACGAGCTGACGGTGACTTCCGCCGATGCCAACAATCTGTACTATATAACAGGCTGGGAGCAGGGTTCTTACGCCAGCGCCTACGCCAACAGCGAAGCCGCCGGCTATGCGATACTCGCCCGGTTCAACCGTTCCACCGGGGACCTTGAATTCATCAACCAGTACCTCGGGAGCATAGAGGCCGAAATGGACAATGGCCAGAGGGGCGTTTTCAACATCTATTTCCTCGGAGAATACGAGGACGCCTCCGACGGGCTCACCGTCTCATTCGCCAATACCTCAGTTGCCACTGCCATGCTGTCAGGCAGCAACCCGGGCGCACGCGTTACAGGAGACAAGGTACCTGAAACGGTGTACAGTTTCTGCACCATGGAATTCATCGACGAATACGACGCCGAGAATCCCCAGGACGTGTATCTGCAGGGCTACCAGACACCCGTGCCGGCTTTCCCGCTCCAGATGACGCGTCTGGAAACAGGCGGCCAGATGCCGGCTCCGTCCTTGAAGGGCAGGGCCCTGGCGAGCCCGCATATCCATGGGACAGATGCAGTCAACACCAAGGCGCTACGCGAAACGCTCCCGCAGGACAGGGTTGTCCGCAGGAGCGCTTCAGGGGTTCAGACCGTGGGGAAAACCGTAAGGAATTCTTCTACAGCCGCTTCGCTATCGCCTCGGATTCAGCCTCGTAGCCGGGTTTCCGCAGCAAGGCGAACATATTCTTCTTATATGCTTCCACGCCGGGCTGGTCAAAAGGATTGACGCCGAGGGTGTAAGCGCTTATACCGCAAGCGAATTCAAAGAAGTAGAACAGGCCGCCCAGCGATTTTTCGTCGAGGCGGCTTGCTTTTACGGATATCTGGGGCACTCCCCCGTCGATATGCGCAAGGCGTGTACCGAGCATGGCCATATTGCCGCAATGCCCGACGTGCTTGCCCGCGAGGAAGTTCAGTTTGTCGAGGTTCTGGCCGTCTTCGGGGATAGTGAGGCTGCGGTTGCAGTTTTCTATGCTTACCACCGTCTCGAACATTACCCGCGAGCCTTCCTGGATGAACTGTCCCATGGAATGGAGGTCGGCCGTATTGGTGACCGAAGCCGGGAAGATGCCTTTGCCTTCCTTGCCTTCGGATTCTCCGAAAAGCTGCTTCCACCACTCTGCAAGATACTGGAGTTTGGGATTGTAAGTCACCATGATTTCCACGCTCTTGCCGCAGACAGTGTGAAGGAGGTTGCGCATGGCGGCGTATTCAATGGCGGGATTGCCCTCCTTGGATGCGTAGAGCGCCTTTTCCTCTTCGGCAGCCCCGGCCAGCAAAGCCCTGATGTCGAAACCGGCAACAGCTATGGGCAGGAGCCCGACAGGAGTAAGTACGGAAAAACGGCCGCCCACATCGTCAGGGACCACGAACGTCTCATAACCCTCCTGCGAGGACAGGGTTTTAAGCGCTCCCTTGCTGGCGTCAGTTATGGCGACTATCCGCTCTGATGCGTCGGCATAGCGGGAATCCAGGAAGTTCTTGAGGATACGGAAGGCTACGGCCGGCTCCGTGGTGGTACCGGACTTTGAAATCACGATGCAGGCAGTGTTCCTTTCCGAAACAAGGTCCATCAGTTCAGCGAGATAATCCTCCGAGAGGTTGTTCCCTGCAAACACCACTTCGGGCCATGTGCCGTTACGTTTGCAGAAACTGTTTGAAAGGGCCTCTACGGCACATTTGGCGCCAAGGTAAGACCCGCCGATGCCTATCACCACTACGAGGTCCACGCCCTTGGCAACCCAACGGTCGCGGACGTTCTCACAGGCCGAGAGAAGGCTTTCGGGTGTTTCTGAAGGAAGATGCCGCCAGCCAAGGAAACCGTTGCCGGCACCGGTTCCGGCGACAAGGGTGTCATAGGCCGCGGAGGCCTTCCCGAGATACTCATTATAAGCGGACTGCTGGACGAACTGCCGGCAGCCCTCAAGATCAAGTTTAACCATTATTTCAAGTTTTGAAGGTATTCAGTCACTGCTTTTCCTACGGATTCTTCCGAATACTCGGCCCGCACGAACCTCTCCCCCGTGATGTTTTCATAAAGTTCTATGTACCTGTCGGTTATCCCGGCCACCACTTCAGGGGTCATCTCGGGAATCTTCTGCCCGTCCTGGCCGCTGAACCCGTTGTCCATCAGCCATTTGCGTACAAATTCCTTGGAAAGTTGCTTCTGGGGTTCTCCCTTGGCAAGGCGCTCCCCGTACCCGTCGGCATAGAAGTAGCGGGAAGAATCCGGGGTATGCACCTCGTCCATCAGGTAAATCTGCCCGTCATATTTTCCGAACTCGTATTTGGTATCCACGAGGATGAGCCCGCGGGAGGCGGCAATCTCCTGCCCGCGCCGGTATATCTTGCGGGTATAGTCCTCCAGAGCCTTGTATTCCTCAGCCGTTGCCAGTCCGGAACCGATTATCTCCTCAGGAGTTATGTCCTCGTCATGGCCTTCCAGGGCCTTGGAGGTAGGCGTCACGAGGGGCTCCGGGAACTTCTGGTTCTCGACCATGCCTTCAGGCATCACCTGACCGCATATCGTACGTTTTCCGGCCTTGTACTCCCTCCAGGCGTGCCCGGCCAGATAACCACGGATCACCATTTCCAGCTTGAAAGGTTCGCAGCGCAGGCCCACGGTCACGGCGGGATCCGGAACGGCAAGTTTCCAGTTGGGAATGATATCCTTGGTAGCATCGAGGAAACGGGCTGCTATCATATTGAGTATCTGCCCCTTGTATGGTATGCCTTCGGGAAGGACCCGGTCGAATGCAGATATCCTGTCGGTAACGACCATGGCCAGATATTTTCCATTGATGTCATAGACATCCCTCACTTTTCCGACATAGCGGGACTTTTGTCCGGGAAAAGAATAATCAGTGTGAGTGATTGCTTTCATAATTATATGGTATTCAAATATTTATCCGTAGCGGCAACCGCCTGCTCGTAGCTAAAGCCGCGGCTGAGGGCATACCGGAGAAGTTTAGGCCTGGCCGCAGGATCCCCGCCAAGGGACCTGCCCCTTGCCTGAATCAGCCTTTCAAGCTTCTGGCAGGCACGCTCCGTATCCATTTCCTCAAGAGCCTCAGACACGACATCAGGCGAAATACCCTTGGACAGCAGCATCGCCCTTATCTTGACCGGTCCCCAGCCGGAGAGGGAAGACTTTTCGCGGACATAGGCTCCGGCATAACGCAAATCATCACAGAACCCGTCCGCGACAAGTGAGGCGACAAGTTCCCCTGCCAGGGAGGCGTCTCCGTCAAGTGCTTTCAAGGCCTTGCTTTCAAGTTCCCTGCGGCAGCATTCCCTGCGGACGCAAAGTCTCTGAAGCCTTGCCAGTTCCTTATTATATTCCGGTCCGGATGCCATCAGAAATCAAAACCAAGACTCATATAAACCCCTACGGTACCGGTAAGGCTGGACCAGTGGACGTCAGCCCTGAAAGGCCCGAGGATCGAATCGTATGCATATTCCAGGCCTACGCCTGAGAATGTATCCTTGAACAGTTTGAAGTTTTCCGGCCTGTCCGTGGCATTGCCGATGTTGGCGATTGCAGACACATAGCTGTTCCTGAAGAAATGCATCCTCAGTTCAGCACCGGCTACAGCCATATAGCGGGGCATCGATACGGCATTGGTAACGCCCATGAAAGGTATCTGCTGATCGAGATACCTGCCACGGAGCCTTCCCCCGATGGCATTCAGGAATGGCATGGGGACCCTCTCACCGGCCCCGAAGATAAATCTTCCGTCTGCAAACGGGAGCATAGTCACGTGCCCGAGGCTGAGGGCCGACTTGAACCCGCCCGACAGGGCCAGGAAAGACGGGGTCTCGGCCCCGAGGGCGCCCATGACCCAGTTGCCGTCAAAGAATGTCTGGACCCCGGAAGACGGGAACCAGGGCCTGTCGAAATTGTCGGCCCTCGCGGAAAGGAAGGCGGACACGTAGCTGTTATGCATCACGGACAGGTCGTAATCCGAATACAGTCCGGTACCCATTATGGTGTTGAGCCGGTAGAAATCGTTTCTGACGCCAAGATTGAGGTCCATGTTGCGGAATTTCATGTTCGACAGGAAGAGTTCCTGCCGGAAATTCAGATAAGAGGCGTTCAGGCGGTCCTCGTCGATACTGAACTGGTTGCGGTCCACATAACGGAGGCTGGCGGCGGCATTGAAGGCGGGGCCACGTTCAGTCATATACATATACCGGCCCCAGATGCCCGGGTTGGTGCCGACCTTTCCGGTAACCTGCCCGGCATGTCCCTGAAGATTATGAACGTTGAACCCCAGGTTGACAAGGACCGACACTATTTCATCCGTATCGAGCCGGAAGCCGAGTCCGAGCTGGTGGACAGGCCCTTTCTTGCAGTTGATTTTAAGCCGGAAAGGCTCATCCGTGCCGAGAAGCTCATAAGACACATAATCGAAAGCCTTTGTCCCATAGATGGTTGCTACGGCATCTTCGACATCCTTGCCGGTCACCCTGTCCCCGGCCTTTATCCCCAGCCTTGGCATGAGGTAACGTCACGCCCGGTCGCTCACCCCGTTGATTTCAACGGAACAAACCTGCACGGTATCCTTCTGAAGGTCGATGGCCCTGCGCACCGGAAGCCTGTGGAGGGCATCTCCGACAAGATTCCTGACCACCTGGATTGCAGAGTCCTGAGCCACGGCTGCATCCCAGCCCCTTATTGCCAGAACTTCCATATTCCTGCGGCTGAAACTCATCATGTCGTAGCCCTCGAGGTCCGGCCTTATCCTTACGTCCGGGATGACGGAATTCTTCTCATAAGCCTGACGCCCGAGCATATCCACGCCCTGCTCTATGATATCGGCTATGTTGTTCAGGGTGGAATCGTCCTTGTACTTCGTATGCAGGTCAACCCCGATTACCAGGTCGGCCCCGAGTTCCCTGGCAAGGTCCGTGGGATAATTGTTGCGCATACCTCCGTCAACCAGCACCATCCCGTCAGTCCGCACCGGGGTGAACAGCCCGGGAATCGACATTGTGGACCTCAGGGCGGTGGACAGTTTGCCGCTGTACCACACCTTGGCCTTTCCGGACACGAGTTCCGTTGCCACGCATACGAAGGGAATCGGAAGCTTCCAAAATTCACATTCGTCCTGATAACCTACTGTGATGGAAGACAGAATGTTACCCACGTTTAGCCCTGATACCAGGCCGCTCGGGAGGCTGCTTATCAGATTGTTCCGGAGAAGGTCCCCTCCGTCCGTCCCGCTGTCATTGCCGAGCTGGAGGTCCCTGTGACGGTGCTGTCCCATGCGGGAATCAGCGTAAGGACCCTTCCGGGGATAGTAGAAAGGAATGGATATCAGGTACTTCTGTTTGTACAGATGCTCGGAATATGTGAGGAACTGACGCGGGATCTTGTCACTTAGGGCTACGGACCAGTCTATACGGCTTATTATCGTGTCGATCTGCGAGGCGCTGTAGCCCAGGGAATAAAAACCTCCGATAAGTCCTCCGACGCTGGTCCCGAGCACGAGATCCACCGGTATCTTGTTCTTTTCCAGATACTTGATGGCTCCGACATGTGCAGCACCCTTGGCCCCGCCTCCTGCAAGTACAAGGGCCACGGTCGGACGTTCAGCCCTTATGGAATCCATCCGGGCGCGGATGGCGGCGATGGCAATTGAGTCCCTGCGGGCGTCGAGGCCGTAGCTCAACCGCCCGCTTTCCTGTGCTGCTGAAGGCAGCAGGGCGGCCATGAAGACAAGGAAAAGGAATACCTTTTTCAGCATACACCGCCCTCCTTTCCGGCCAGCATTCCGCAAGCCGCATCTATGTCTTCGCCTTTGGATATCCTTATGGTAGCCGTTATGCCCCCCGCATTCAGCCTCTTGCGGAACATCTCCATCACCACATCGGCCGGAGGGGCGAACGGAAGACCCGGCACCGCATTGCAGCGTATAAGGTTCACACGGCATTCAAGGCCGCGGAGGAGGGAGACCAGGCCGTCGGCATGGCGCTTGGTGTCATTGACGCCGGCGAACATGGTGTACTCGAAACTCACCCTGCGCTGTCCCGTAAAGTCATACCGGCGGATAAGGTCCAGCACGTCAAGGATGCCGTAGGCCTTCTGCACCGGCATCAGCTCCGCACGCTGCTCCGCGAAGGGGCTGTGAAGGCTCACGGCCAGATGACATAAAGATGCGTCCAGGAACCGTTTCAGCCCGGGAATAACCCCGGCGGTGGATACGGTGATGCGCTTGGGACTCCAGGCGAACCCCCATCCGGCAGTAAGCACATCAATCGCAGCCAGTACGGCATCGGTATTGTCAAACGGCTCACCCATGCCCATGAACACGGCATTGGTAAGTTCTTCCGGGTTGTCGATTGAAAGGAACTGGGCCAGGATTCCTGCGACCGACAGGTTGCGCTTGAACCCGCCGGCGCCGGTGGCGCAGAAACGGCAGCCCATCCTGCATCCTGCCTGGGAAGACACGCAGAGCGTGCGCCTCTGCCCGTCGGGAATCACCACTGATTCCACGAAGACACCATCCGAGGTTTCCCCCGGCCCGGCAAGGCAGCCGTCCGGAGCCACACAGAAAAGGTACTTGACGGTTCCGTCTGCCGAACGGGCGACACGCAGAGGGGCCACGGGTCCGGCCTGGTACCGCTGCGAAAGCCTGCTGCGGCCGTCCTTGGGAAGGTTCGTCATATCGTCAATGCTGCGTACCTTATTGGAGTACAGCCATCTGGCAATCTGGCCGCCGGCAAACGGACGCATGCCGGCCTCTTCCGCAACAGCCCGTAGCTGTGCGGTATCCATCCCTATGAGCGGCGTCTTCAATGGCATTTACATGCGAATTTAACAACCTTTTGATGATTCTTGACATTTTATACGATTTTAAACTTTCAGGACGGCTTAAGTTGTCATCATTTTCTTAACTTTGTAAAGAACATAATACGCATTCATCTATGGCAAAGGAACAGAACACCGAAGCAGTCAACGCCGGCAAACTGAAAGCGCTCCAGGCGACAATCGACAAAATAGAAAAGGATTTCGGAAAGGGCACGATAATGAAACTGGGCGACCAGCCCCAGTTCGACGTGCAGGTCATTCCCAGCGGTTCCATCGCACTGGACCACGCCCTCGGCATCGGAGGCTACCCCCGCGGGCGCATAATCGAAATATACGGTCCAGAATCCAGCGGTAAGACAACCCTGGCCATCCACGCAATCGCCGAGGCCCAGAAGGCAGGAGGCATCGCGGCCATGATAGATGCCGAGCACGCCTTCGACCGCACCTACGCAAAGGCTCTCGGCGTGGACCTCGACACCCTGCTCATCTCCCAGCCGGACAACGGCGAGCAGGCCCTTGAGATAGCGGACAACCTCATCCGTTCCGGAGCCATCGACATCATAGTGATAGACTCCGTGGCGGCCCTCACCCCCAAGGCCGAGATCGAAGGCGAAATGGGTGAGAACAAAGTAGGACTTCAGGCAAGGCTTATGAGCCAGGCTCTCCGCAAGCTCACTGCAAATATCAGCAAAACAAATACTTGCTGTATATTCATCAACCAGTTGCGCGAGAAGATAGGCATCATGTTCGGCAATCCGGAAACGACCACAGGAGGCAACGCCCTCAAGTTCTACGCCTCCGTCAGGATAGATGTCCGCAAGGCCACCCAGATCAAGGACGGTGACGACGCCCTCGGGAACCACACCAAAATCAAGATTGCCAAGAACAAACTCGCCCCGCCTTTCAAGAGGGCAGAATTCGACATCGTCTTCGGAGAGGGAATCTCCCGGAGCGGAGAAATAGTGGATCTCGGCGTCGAACTCGGAATCATCGTCAAGAGCGGCTCGTGGTTCAGCTACGCGGACCAGAAGCTTGCACAGGGCCGTGAGGCCGTAAAGCAGCTCATAGCGGACAATCCCGAGTTGAGCGAAGAACTGGAAGGGAAGATACGGGAGGCTCTGAAACAGGTACAGGATTAAGACTAACATACGGACAGCCCCCTCATGAAGATACGCACAGCCAGACAGATTGCAATAACGCTATTGTCCGTTGCCGTGGCCGCTTCCTGTTCGCTTAAGGAAGACGCCTCCCCGCAGGGAGCATCAGGCACGCTCGATTTCTCCGTAACGGCGGATTTCCCTGAACTAAAGGATGCGGAAAACGGCACCAGGATAAGTCTCGATTCCGGATTCAAGCCCCACTATGTGAGCGGCGAGAAAATGAAGCTGCTGATAGGCAACACATCCTCGACCACGGCCAAGACCGGTGTGCAGGCGACCCTGACCAAGCAGTCCGGAGGCGTTTTTACCGGAACGGTTGACATGGGGGCCTTCACCACGGATGACATCAGCTACATCAGCATCAGTCCCAACAGCACGTTTGTTTACTACAATGCCAGCGGCAAAGGCCCGTACATGAGGTATGAGAATACCGGCACCCAGACGCAGGCCGCAAACGGAGTATTCGGAGACAATTACGCCGTATTCGCAAAGGTAGCGGCATCGGACATCACCATGGACGGCGACAAAGCCTCCGTTGACGGCATCGACCTCCAGTGGGGGCATGCCATCCTGCGCGTGAACGTATATGGAAGGCACCCCGGAATGGCGGAAGATGAAGTCTTCAAGAGCATTAAATTCGCCCGTTCGACCGTGAACAAGGCCGCCAACAACACCTCGAACGCACCGATGACCGTAAGGATAAACCTCTCTGCCACAGGATATAGCGGATGGCCCGGTTCTTCCAGCGCACTTACCCTCGCCCTTACGGAACAGGTCAGGCCCGCCGCCACGACCAGAGATAACGGAATCGTGCTCTGGGGAGCGACTTTCGCCTCGAATGCCGGCATCAATACCGAAATCGGCACCATAACCGTCACCACCGACAAGGCCGTCTATACCAAGACTCTGGGGACTGAGCATTCCTACAAACGCTCGTACGGTGACCTCCACCGCTGGAACATAAACCTCGCAAACGGTTTCGTGCGCGAGATGCCAGCCTATGAGAAGGAAGCTTTGCTGGCAATATACGAAGCTGCCGGCGGCAGTGACTGGACTGTCAACTCCGGGTGGGACTCCGACGACATCACGACATGGTACGGAGTAACGATATCGGACGGCACGGTGACCGGCATCAATCTGAGCAACAACAATCTTACGGGGTCCCTCCCCGACGTGTTCGACAAGCTCCCCGGGCTCAAGACCCTCAACCTTTCAAGCAACAGCCTTACGGGTGAGCTTCCACAGTCGCTCAAGGACATGACCGCCGACGGGTTCCTGGCGAACCTGAGGTTCAACGATTTCGAGACCACCACCTTCAAGGTGCCTGAGAACAGGATAGAAACCGTCGGAACATACTTGCAGGTATATCCGCAGAACAATTTCGAGACCAGCGACTTCCGCCTGTTCGTGGACAGCGATGCGGACGGTACGGGTCCGGTCCATCCCAACAACTCGGCCATCCTCAGCCATGCGGCGACGGCGGGAGAAGGGATAGGCCTCTACATAATAGGCGAAGGATACGACGAGGCTGAGTGTACCGTCGGCGGCACCGCCGATTACTGGTACAAGGTCGCAGAAAATGCTTTCTTCTCCGTTCCGCCGCTGAGCAAGCTCAAGCACCTGTTCAATGTTTACTACATCTATGCCTATGCCGCGCAGAAAGGCGTGAGCATGAACCAGAGCACGTTGCCATCCAGATTCTCCTACGTTACCAATTACACCTCGTCAGGCTCAAAGAACGGCTCAGAAACCATAGACAGGACCGCCTGCTACAACACCGTGCGCGACGCGGTCAAAGCCCTGACGGGGACGGCGCCCAAGACTCCGTGTGTAATACAGTTCTGCGTCAACTCCACCCACAACGCGCTGGGAGGAGGAGTCGAATACAGCAACAGCAACTCCCGCATCGGAATATGCCAGCAGCGTCCGTCCGCTTTCCGCGGGCTGGTAAGGCATGAGACAGGCGGCCATGCCTTCGGATACCTCCTCGACGAATACACCGGATCCCGTACGGCTGCCGACCTCCCCACCTACCAGGCCACTATCAGTTCCCGGGCAAATACCGATACGGAGTCCGATCCGACCAAAGTGAAATGGGCCCAGTTCATCGCCGATCCCCGGTACGCCGGAGAGGATATCGGAGTATATGGCGGCGCTTATAATTTCACCACTACCGCGGGCGTTTACAGGCCGTCCAAGACCAGCATTATGTATTCCACCGGGCAGTCCGCATACAATGCGCCTTCCCGTGCCGAAATCTACCGCAGGGCCATGACGTTAGCCTATCCTTCGACTTGCGCTACTCCATACGTCTGGGATTATGAGTCTTTCGTCAAATTCGACCTCGGACTTGAATAGGATATGAGATTTATAAAAACATTTCTGCTGTGCGTCGCCCTGCTGGCGGCGACAGCCGCCGGCTCAGAGGCGAAGAAACTGCGGGTAGCTTTCGTGGGAGATCCGCAAGTGGATGACCTTCAGGAGCTTTCATATGCACGCAAAACTATTTACAAGGAGCTCCGGCTCCGCAAGGACCTCGACCTAGTGGTTATACTCGGGGACATTGTGAACGACGATGTAAGGCTGCTCGCGCCGTCCAAGGCCAGCCTGGACTCACTCCCCTGCCCATGGGTGGCCGTGCCCGGCAACCACGACCGTGACATGTACACCGCCAAGAAGGGCCGCCAGGTCAATGACATCGTGGATCCTGACCGCAGCCGGGACATGGCGACATACACCAGGATCATAGGCAAGCCGGACACCAGCCTCGTGATGGGCGGCGTGAAATTCATAATGATGGATGACGTACGTCTTGTCGGGAAGGCCGCATATGAAGGCGGCTTCCGCGAAGACCAGAAGAAATGGCTAACTGAACAGTTGAATGCCACTCCGAAGGATATGCTTGCCGTACTGTCGGTCCACATCCCCTTCCATGAATTCAAGAGCCGCGATTCCTTGCAGACCATACTGTCCATACACCCCAAGTTGCTGCTGATGTGCGGACATACCCATTCCGCCGCAAGGTTCCCTGTCGACCTTCCCGACGGAGGCAAGGTTGAGGAAGTGCTCGCCGGAGCCACCTGCGGCACATTCTGGAGGGGCAAGCCCGGGGAAGACGGCGTCCCTCACGCCCTTATGAACTGCGGTGCACCGCGCGGCTATTATGTCGCCGATTTCGATGCCAAGGGCCGTTACACCCTAGATTACAAGCGTGTCGGTGCTACCGCATCGGACAAGGCGTCCGTACATGTTTCGGAAGACGGCAGCCGGGTGATAGTGAACGTATATGGCGGAGCCACAAACGGCACCGTGAAAGTCAAACTTCCCGGTGTGAAAGGGAACCGCACAACATCCCGCAAGGAAATGGTGGCACCCGAGGTGGAAGCCATACAGGCCGAACAGAAAGCCCTTCCCCGCAAACAGCGCCGCCTGCGCAACAGGGACTACATTCCCCTGCGCTCCTACAAATCGCCCCATATCTGGACGGTACGGCTTGAAGACGGTGACAAGCCTGCCGCAGGTAAGGCAACCGTGCTGTACGACGACGGCTCGATGAAATTCAAAGTGAAAAGACCTGTCAATCTTATAGGGAAATGACCAGAAAGACGATAATATTCTCGGCTCCTTCCGGCAGCGGAAAGAGCACGATAATAAACCATGTACTTAAACTGTTTCCTGAGCTGGAGTTCTCAGTGTCAGCGACTTCAAGGGCTCCGCGCGGAGAGGAGCTTGACGGCGTGGAATACATGTTCTACAGCCCTGAGGCCTTCCGCCAGCTGGTCAGGGACGACAAATTCGTAGAATACGAGGAGGTGTACCAGGGCCGCTTCTACGGCACCCTCAAGTCCGAAGTGAACCGCATCTGGCACAGCGGGAACGCGATTGTGTTCGACGTCGATGTCAAAGGCGGCATAAACCTCAAAAAGTATTTCGGGGATGACGCCCTTTCGGTATTCATCAAGGCCCCGTCGATAGAGGTCCTCAGGCAGAGGCTCATCGGAAGGGGCACGGATTCTCCTGAAGAAATCGAACGCCGGGTGGCAAAGGCCGCAGAAGAGAACACCTACGCTGCGCAGTTCGATTACATCCTTGTGAATGACGACCTGCAGACAGCACTCAGTGAGGCCGGAGACGTAGTAAGCCGTTTCCTCGGAGTGGAACCACGCAGGCGGGACTAGCATTTCCCAGTGATGAGGACGGCGGTGTATTCAGGTTCCTTCAATCCGATGCATATCGGTCATTATCAGATACTTAAATATCTGTGTAAGGACAGCCGTTTCGACCTTGTCTATCTGATAGTATCGCCCAAGAACCCCCTCAAGGAGTCCATAAGCGAAGACTCCGGCAGGACAAGGTACCTGGCAGCATGCGATGCCGTGGCGAGGCATCCCGAACTGACAAAGGTACGGGTTGACGACATAGAGCTGAACATGGCTCCGCCGCACTATACGCTGCGGACCCTGGATACCCTGAAAAGGCGGGAGCCGGACAACGATTTCACCCTGATAATAGGTGCGGACAACCTTTCCGACATACACAGATGGAGGGACTTTCCGAGGCTGCTGACGGATTACGGGGTTGCCGTGTATCCCAGGAAAGGGTTCGACCTTGACTCCATCCGCAGAGCACTGGCCGAGGAATGCATCCAAACCCCTGCCCCTTATGTACTTGACAACAACTACACGGCCGGTGAGGAAGGCATGCGGAACCTTGAGGATTATCTGCAGAGGCTTTATGAGATTGAGATTCTGGACGCCCCGATGGTGGATATCTCCTCAACAGAAATACGCAATGGGATGGCCATGGGCAGGGACATGTCGGAATACCTGATGTAGCATATGGGAAACATGCACATAGAGACTGAGCGCAAGTTCCTCGTCCGTGGGGACGGGTTCCTGAATGACGCCTCCGGATGCAGGGAGTTCCGGCAGGGACACCTGGCACGTGAAGGCCGTACCGTAAGGGTCCGCACCGACGGTCAGACCGGATACCTCACGATAAAGGGGCCCAGCCGCGACGGTGTCAGCCGCAAGGAATGGGAAATCGGGATTCCCGCGGAAGATGCCGGCGCCCTTCTGGACCTGTGCCTTGGGAGCATTGTCGAAAAGACCAGATACTACGTACCCTGTGAAGATTCGCACATATTCGAAGTGGATGTTTTCCACGGTGAGAATGAAGGGCTCGTGGTAGCGGAAGTGGAACTTGGCTCGGCGGAAGAGCCATTCTGCAGGCCCGCATGGCTCGGAGAGGAAGTGACAGGACAGAAGAAATATACCAACGCGGCACTCAGCGTAATGCCGTATTGCCGGTGGCAGGAATAATCAGACATTATGAAAAAGATAACAGACGACATCATCTACATCGGGGTCGATGACCTTGAAATCGACCTCTTTGAAAGCCAGTATCCCGTTCCGGAAGGGATGGCGTACAACTCTTATCTCATCATGGATGAGAAGATTGCGATAATGGATACCGTGGATGCCTCCAAGGGGGAGGTTTGGCTGGAAAACCTCAGGGAAGCACTCGGCGGGAAAGCCCCCGACTATCTGATTGTCCAGCATGTCGAACCCGACCACAGCGGGATGATCGGCCAGGTACTCGGTACGTGGCCCGCCCTCAGAATCGTCGCCTCTGCAAAAGCCATACAGATGGCCGGACAGTTCCTCGGGACCGACATACCTGCCGACAGGACGGCCGCAGTAAAAGAAGGCGACACGCTTTCCCTGGGCGCCCACACCCTGAAGTTCATTACGGCCCCTATGGTCCACTGGCCGGAAGTAATTGTCACTTACGATATTACAGACAAAGTCCTGTTCAGCGCAGATGCCTTCGGCAAATTCGGTGCACTGTCCAGATGCGGCTACTTCTCCGACGAGGAAGGTGACTGGGCGTGCGAAGCCAGAAGGTACTATTTCAATATATGCGGCAAATACGGGGCCCCGGTACAGACTCTCCTGAAAAAAGCCAGGCAGCTGGATATCGATATCATAGCCCCTCTCCACGGACCCGTCCTGAGGGATAACCTCGCCTACTACACCGGCCTCTACGACACCTGGAGCTCATATGGAGTCGAGACGGAGGGCGTATTCATCGCTTATGCATCCATCCATGGCGGTACGGCGGAAGCTGCAGAAAAACTTGCCGGAATTCTTAAGGGAAAGGGCTGCCCGAAGGTCGTGGTCACGGACCTTTGCAGGTGCGATATGGCAGAGGCGGTAGAGGACGCCTTCCGTTATGGTAAACTTGTAATTGCAGCCGCATCATACGACGGCGGTCTGTTCCCTCCTGCATACACGTTCCTTCACCACCTTGCCGACAAGGCATGGCAGAAACGTACCGTAGGCATAGTCGAAAACGGTTCCTGGGCGCCATCCGCCGCAAGGGTAATCAGGGAGCTGCTCTCGGGCATGAAGGACATAACCGTCGTGGAACCCGCCGTGACGATAAAAAGCAGGATGAAGGAGGCCGACCTTCCCGCCCTGGAGGCCCTGGCCGCCGCAATGACGGGAGCCTGACCGCGTTGCCGATTTTTTTGTTACATTGCATAAATATATTTTCCATCATGAAAAAGATATTTACGATACTCGCATGCGCCGGCATGGTACTTTTTGCCGCAGGATGCGGTGAAGATGATCCGCCATACGTCCCCGGAACGGGACAGGAAGGCGGCGAAAGCGGCGGTACCCAGGTTGACTGGGAGACCTGGGAGAAAGACGGCACCATGGCAAAACGCGGAGTCAGCGACAGCCTGGACATATCCTGTTCCATGTTTGAAGGGAAGCCGATATCAGTCAAGTATGATGCCCTGGAAAACAGGCTGGTGCATGTCATTTACTATGTACCGTCCCTCACCGGGGTGAAAGATATGCCCATACTGTTCGCCATGCACGGTGCCGAGCGTGTAGGCGGTACCATGATCAACGCCTTCAAGCCTTTCGCTGACAGATACGGATTCATACTGGTTGTCCCGCAGTTCCTCAGGTCTTCTGACATCACCAAGAAAAATGAAACCACCAAGGAATATGTATTCTCCGAAGAAATGCGGGCACGCTACAATGGCGTCTCGTTCTGGCCGGAAAACGACTACCAGTTCGGAGGCGTGACGACATCCAAGACTTCAGGGGAAATCCGGGACAAGTCCCTGTGGACATATCCCGTAATCGAAGCCATATTCGAATATGTCCGCAATGAAACTGGCAACCTTTCAAGGGGTTACTACATGTTCGGACATTCCGCGGGAGGACAGTTTGTGAACCGTATGGTCATGGCCTATCCGGAAGCCCGCATAATCAAGTGCGTCGCGGCCAATCCTTCTTCATGGGCATGGCCCTCGGTAGAAGGCATGATAGTGAATCCCAATCCCACCGTGGACGACAAGATAACGAGCTGCGAGTCCCCGTGGCCTTATACTGTGAAAGGCCTGTATTCCGACATATCGGGACTGTCCAAACCCTTTGCCAAGAGGATGCTGGTGCAGGTCGGTACGGCCGATATGGAGACATCGTCCCTGGACCAGTCCAACCAGGCCATGGCACAGGGATATCGCAGATACCCCCGCGGAAGGAATTTCTATCAGGTATGCCAGGCTGTCGCAGCCGCGGGCAAGATTACCTGCAATTTCAAATTCGCAGAGGTGGAAGGCGCGGGTCACGGGACATACGCCATGCTGTACGGTCTCAGTTCGGGCAGAAGCTCATCCCGCATTTCATACGACCAGCTCGGTAGTTCCGCCGCCTTCACCTTCCTTTTCAGGGGCGTCCTTTCCGAGCGTTCCGATTCAGAGGAAACCGAAGAGACGGAAGAGATCGAAGATCTGTATTAGGAACTGCCTTCCGCAGCGCTGGTCCTTTCAAGTTTGACGTTCACCTTGCCTGCACAGTCAAGCAGCAGGGTGAGCGTTTCTTTTTCGTCCCGCAGGCGCTCCACAGGAAGGTAGAGCCCTATGCTGCCGGCAATATGCCCGCCCTTGAAAAGAGGTGCGGCAAATCCCACGATTCCTTGGGTGTCACGGTGGATGGCATATCCGTCCTGCCGGATACGGGCCAGTTCGTTGGCAAGTTTACCGGCGGGGTCCTGGCTGAGGGCGACCCCCGGCCATTCTTCGGCTGAAGGAAGCCCGAGCCTTATGATGAGCTTTTCCAGATGGTCGGGGGTATAGTAAGCCATTATGACGCGGCCGGTACAGGCTGAATAAATGGCCTTCTCGCCTTTGGTACGCACTATTATCTCCCTGTCCGGGACCGTGCTGTACAGCGTCACCCTCCTGTCATTGCGGATTACGGAAAGCAGTACCGTCTCATTGATCAGCCTGCCGAGATTTTCCATATCGCTTCGCGCGACCTTGGTAAGCTCGTCGTTTTCAATGTTCCGGCCGGTAATATGGTAGGCCTTGTACCCCAGTTTATATCCGCTTCTGGGATACGGCTGAGAGACATACCCCCTGTCACGGAGGGTTCTCAGGATATTGGCGCAAGTGCCTTTGTCAAGGCCCAGCCTGGAAGAAATATCCCCGAGCGGGAACTCGCGCCCCGGTTCGGAGGCCAGCAGTTCAAGTATGTTCAGGGCACGGGACAGCACCTGTATCATATTTTACCATATAAAATTTCGGTAAATATCCGCAATAACTGTTGAATAAACAAATCCTAAAAAATATATTTGTCATAAGCGTCAGACGGCGCCTACGATAATTTTATAATATAAAATATGAGTCAGACAGTTGATCCTTCCACCCTGCGGATCACCGATATGCGCTTTGCAGACATAGACGGTGCTCCGAAACGTTGTACCCTCATTAAAATCTATACGAACCAGGGCCTCATAGGCTACGGTGAAGTCCGGGATGCCTCCAGCAAGACATACGCCCTCATGCTCAAGAGCCGCCTCATCGGAGAGAATCCGTGCAACGTGGACCGCCTTTTCCATAAAATCAAACAGTTCGGAGGGCCCTCCCGCCAGGGAGGCGGTGTCTCCGGCGTGGAAATAGCGCTGTGGGACCTCGCAGGGAAAGCCTGGGGCGTGCCTGTATGGCAGCTGATGGGCGGAAAGTTCCGCGACAGCATCAGGGTTTACTGCGATACTGACGCCGACGGGCGCGAAGGTGACGGCCACGCGATGGGACTGGCCCTGAAGAAGCGCATGGAGATGGGATTCACCTTCCTGAAGATGGACCTCGGAATAGGAATGCTCCTGGACGAGCCCGGCACCCTGAACGCCCCGCTCGGATTCATTGAGGACATGAAAAAATATGCTCCCCATATACTCAACGTGCAGAGCGGCTCCGTGACATCCGAGATGGTGCGCCGCCAGAAAAGCTATGACATAGTCACGACTGCGCATCCTTTCACAGGCATACACCTTACCGAAAAAGGGCTCGACTTTCTGGAGAAGTATGTCAGGGACGTGCGGGAAGTGATAGGTTACGAAGTTCCCCTGGCCATAGACCACTTCGGACACGTATGTGTCGAGGACTGCATCCGCTTCGCCAGAAGGGTTGAAAAATACAACATCGCCTGGATGGAAGATATGATTCCTTGGATGTACACCGACCAGTACAAACGCCTCAAAGAATCATGCTGCATTCCTGTGGCCACCGGTGAGGACATTTACCTCAAGGAAGGCTTCGAGCCTCTGCTCAAATCTCACGCGGTATCCGTCATCCACCCGGACATCCTCACATGCGGAGGTGCGCTTGAGCTCAAGAAAATCGCTGACATGGCCGACGAGAACGGTGTCGCCGTAGCCATCCACATGGCCGAAAGCCCTGTTGCATGCATGGCCGCCGTACATGTAGCAGCCGCAATGCACAACGTGCTTGCCATGGAACTGCACTCCGTCGATGTGCCCTGGTGGCAGGATCTCGTCGAAGGACTTCCCAAACCGCTTGTCAAGGACGGCTTCATACAGGTGCCCGACACCCCGGGCCTCGGCATCACCGGCCTGAACGAAGAACTCATTGCCGAAAAGATCAATCCCGCAATCCCCGGAATATGGGAAAGCACCGATGAATGGAACACCGAATTTTCTAACGATAGAATCTGGAGTTGACATGAAAGACCTGTTTAATCTCAAAGGGCACACAGCCCTTGTCACCGGCAGCGGCCAGGGTATTGGAAGGGCTGCCGCAGTACTGCTGGCAAGCCACGGAGCAAAAGTAATCATCAACTGGTGCTCCAATGACGCAAAAGCCGCAATCACCGCCGAGGAAGTAAAAAAGGCGGGCGGAGAGTATCTGAACTGGAAATATGATATCTCTTCCGCCGATGTCCGCAAAGACTTCGAGGCATTCATGGCCGAAAACGGGCTCAGCGTGGATATCCTCGTCCTCAACGCCTCCGTGCAGATCCGCAACGAATGGGAGATGATAACCCCGGAAGAGTTTGACAAACAGATGCATACGAATTTCCGCGCATCACTGCAGCTCATCCAGGCCTGCGTTCCCGGGATGAAGGAACGCGGATGGGGACGCATCGTGACGGTAGGCAGCGTACAGCAGAGCCGTCCCAATACGGCGATGGCTGTCTATGCTGCCACGAAAGCCGCCCAGAACAACCTCTGCATGACACTGTGCGGACAGCTCGCCGGCTTCGGAATAACGATAAACAACATCGCCCCCGGAGCCATCGAGACGATAAGGAACGAGAAAGTCCTCGCCGACCCCGATTACCGCAAGATGATAGAGAATTCGATTCCCACCGGATTCGTAGGCCAGCCTGAAGACATATCCCCGACCATACTCCTGCTCTGCTCGGAGGAAGGCCGTTATATCACCGGTGCCGACATCCCCATCGACGGCGGCATGTCCATACCATTTACAAAAGGAAAATAAGATGAACGAAGTAGATCAATACAAGAAAGAAGTCGGAATGATGCATCTCGAGAAGCTGATAGAGGCACGGGAAGGCATCTACGACAAACCGTTTCCCATTCCCGACAAAGAGCTTCTGAGCCGGTTCGAAAAGTTGTATCTCGGCGCCGTCAATGACGTCCTGCGCGAATTCTGCCACCTTCACCAGGCGCTTCCGAACAGGATAAAGCCACTGCGCGAGTACCAGACGGTCGCGGGATTCGCCTTTACGGTAAAGAGCGCCCCGAATGCCAAAATCACGGGCGAGATGGAGTTCCGCACCCAGATGCTCGACCAGCTCGGGGAGGATCATTTTGTGATATGGGACACCAGCCGCGACCAGGAGGCCACCCTATGGGGCGGTGTCATGACAGCTACGGCAAAGGCGAAGAAGGTCAAGGCCGCCTGCATAGACGGAGGCATCCGCGACACGCACCAGATCCTGTCGGCAGACTTTCCCATCTTCTATGAATACCGCATATCGAACGGTTCCCTCGGCCGCTGCCTCATCACCCACTACCAGATTCCGATAGTGATAGGCAACGTCACGATAAAGCCCGGGGATGTCATCCTCGGCGATATCGACGGAGTCCTTGTCGTCCCGCGCGAAATAGCTTACGACGTCCTTCTGAGGGCGGAGGAAATCCGGGAGAACGAAAAGAAAATCTTTTCCTGGGTACACAGCGGCGAGACCATACGCGAAATCAAAGAGAAAGGAGGTTACTTTTGATGCGTCTTCTTATCGGTACCTGGGATTCCGCATGGGGCCATACCTGGGCAGTACGGGGCAACGGTAAGGTATATGCTCTCCGCAGCCTGGCGGAAGGGTCGTCCCTGTGCGTCTTCGACGCCGGCACGATGCGCCTTCTGAAAGAGTTCCCCGAACCCGGCGCCCATCCATGCCACATAACGCTGCTCCTGGACCAGGCGATACTGGCGGACTACACTTCCGGCACACTATCGGTATTCCCTCTGGACCCGGACGGAATGCCATGCGGCGAGGCCGGGAACTACAGTTTCGGAGGCAAACTCCCCCACATCCACTCTTCGTGGGTGACTCCCGACGGAGGTCATCTGATAGTGGCGGACCTGGGGACTGATGCGATACTGAAGTTCAGCCTCACCGGAGGGAAAATCGACATAGGCAGCTGCACCCGCTTCGAGATGCCCGCCGGCAGTGGCCCGAGGCATTGCACATTCATCGGAGACCGGCTTTACGTCAGTACCGAGCGCTCCGATGAGATACTTGTCCTCGGGTGGCCTTCCATGGCTCTCCTGCAGAGGTGCCTTGTAAACGAGGAGCGCCCCGGAGGAGGGGCACATATACTGCAGAGCCCCGACAGGCGCTTCATCTATGCCTCCTCGCGCCTTGCCAACGACGGAATAGCCACTTTTGCCGTAGGAGCGGACGGCCTGCTTGAAAAGGTAGCCTACACCCCTACCGGCAGGCATCCGCGCCATTTCTGCCTCACTCCCGACGGGGAGTCTCTCCTTGTCGCCTGCCGCGATGACGACGTCGTGCAGTTTTTCGACCGCAAGCCTGACGGTTCGCTTTCATTCAGCGGCCAGGAAATTGAAATTGAGAAACCTGTTTATGTAGAAGTATATGAAGAAGATTGACTATAAATGGATCATGCTCCTGCTGATCTCCATAGCCTACTTCCTGGCCCAGGGGACCAGACAGATTTACTCCGCCGTGCTTCCTGACATCAAGGATGCATTCGGATGCAGCGACACGCAGCTGGGTCTTGTCGGCGGAGCCTTCAGCCTCGCATTCGGCATTGTCATACCGTTTGCCGGCATGGCGGCGGACTTTTTCCGGAGGAAATGGATATTGGTTGCCGGCAGCCTGCTCTTCTCCGTGGGGATACTCCTTTCCGGATTTGCAAGCGGCCTGGGAATGCTGCTGATCGCCTACGGGCTGATGAACGGAATCGGACAGTCGTTCATGCCCCCGTGCAACTCATCCCTCATCGGCGAATTCCACACAGACACGCGCGGCTCGGCATTTTCCATCTACCAGGGTGCAATCTACCTCGGGATAGTGGTCTGCTCGGTATCGGCCAGCCATCTCGCCGCAGGAACCGCAGACGGATGGAGGAAAGCGTTCATGATCTTCGGACTGCTGGGAATCCTCTGGACCCTGGTCATGGTGCTGTTCCTCAAGGATACCCCGAACGTCGGAAAGAAGGGTGACGTATCGGTAGGGGCCGCACTCAAGGCATTCTTTTCCAAGCCTACGGCCCTTTGGATGATGGCTGCGCTCGGCTGCTATTTCTTCGCCACCTACGGTGTGAAGATATGGGCCCCCGTATTCATGATGAGGGCTTTCCCCGAAATGTCACATGCCTCCGCCGTATTCCATGGATTCTTCTGGTTCTACCTCGGTGCGTTCATAGGCGTCACCATATCGGGAAGGCTCTCCGACAAGCTTAAGCCCACACGCCCGTTCATACGGTTCGAAGTGGAGCTTGCAGGCCTCCTGATGTGCATTCCGTTCATCCTGGTCATCGCCGGCACGCCGGCCCTTCCGGTCATGATTGTAGCGCTAGCCCTTTTCGGCTTTGCCACAGGAGTTTACGATTCCAACCTGTATGCCGCCCTCCTGGATGTGATCGATCCCAAGTACAGGGCGCTCGCCACCGGCATCTTCGGATGCGGAGGATGCATAATAGGAGCTCTCGGCCCGATTGTCATGGGCGCGCTCAGCGATGCTTTTTCAATCAACACCGCATTCGCCTCGCTGTCGGCTTTCGCCGCAGTGGGAGCGGCATGCATCTGTGTCGCCAGATTTGTCACCGTCAAGAAAGATATCATATAGTCTATGGCTAAAGTTGTAACCTTCGGCGAGATAATGTTAAGGCTCGCCGCACCGGGATACCTCAGGCTCTCGCAGGCGACTTCCCTGGAGGCCACCTTCGGCGGAGGAGAAGCCAACGTAGCAGTGTCCCTTTCCAATTACGGGATTGATACCCAGTTTGTTACATATCTTCCTGACAATGATGTCGCAGACCGCTGCATAGCGGAGCTGCGCGGACTCGGCGTAGGCACGGAAGGCATCCTGCGGGGAGACGGGCGCATGGGAATCTACTTCATGGAAAAAGGTGCCGTTGCACGGGGGTCCCGCGTCATTTACGACCGGGCTTATTCCCTTTTCTCAACCATAAACCCGGGCATGGTCAACTGGAAAGAGATTCTCCGGGGGGCTGACTGGTTCCATTGGACAGGAATAACCCCTGCCGTTTCCGAAAGCGCCGCAGCAGTCTGCCTGGAGGGAATCACTGCCGCAAAGGAGATGGGAGTCAAGGTCTCATGTGACCTCAATTTCCGGAAAAAACTATGGAAATACGGCAAGACCGCAGGTGAGGTGATGCCGGAACTTGTCAGCAGATGCGACCTCATCATAGGAAATGAAGAAGATGCCGAAAAGGTATTCGGGATAAAACCGGAAGGTTTCGATGCCGAAAAGACAGGAGGAGAAATAGACCCGGCCAGGTTTGAAAGCGTCTGCCGCCAGCTGATGGTACGTTTCCCCGAATGCAGGAAGGTCGCCATAACGCTGAGAGGGTCCGTCAGTGCAAGCCATAACACCTGGGGCGGCGTGCTTTTCGACGGCAATACGCTTCACCGGAGCCGCACCTATGACATCACCCATATCGTTGACAGGGTCGGCGGCGGAGATTCTTTCGCCGGAGGCCTGCTTTATGGTTTGCTCGAATACGGCGATGACTCAAAAGCCATAGAGTTCGCAGCTGCGGCATCCTGCCTGAAGCATACGATAGAAGGAGACTACAACCGCGTCAGCGCGGCTGAAGTCGAAAGTATAATCAGCGGCGGTACTGCCGGCCGCGTATCACGATAGGATATGGCACTTTTCAGCAAACTGGACACCCTGGGCATCATAAGGGGTACCGGCATCGTACCCGTTTTCCACACGGACGATGCCTCCGTTGCCAAAAGCATCGTAAAAGCCTGCTATGAAGGCGGAATACGCGCCTTTGAATTCACGAACCGCGGAGACGGGGCCCTCAGGGTTTTCGAAGAGCTCGTAGCCTTTGTCCGCAGTGAATGCCCCGACCTCGCCCTGGGCGCAGGCACCATACTGGATGCCCCGACGGCCGCCCTTTATATCCAGGCCGGCGCGGACTTTGTCGTCTCGCCCGGAATGGCAGATGACACTGCACGCCTGTGCAACCGCCGCGGCATCCCTTACACCCCCGGATGCGGGACGGTGACGGAAATACTCCACGCCCTCGAAGCCGGATGCGACCTCGTGAAACTGTTCCCGGCAGGAACGCTCGGCGGCCCCGCTTTCGTCAAGAACATTCTCGGGCCGCTTCCCCGGCTGATGACCTTGTGCACAGGAGCTGTGGAACCCGATCCGGACAATCTCAAGGCGTGGGCCCGCAGCGGCGCCACCGCCGTCGGCATGGGCTCCAGGCTGTTCCCGGCAGACACCATTAAATCCGGTAATTACAAAGCGGTTACGGAATTATGTTCCAACTGCATCAAGTGGTTTTCCAATAAATAATCCAATATTTTATGAAGAAGCTGACATTATTCTCGCTGGCCTTTTTCATCTGCTTGGGAATGGCCGCAAAAGCGCCGAAGTCTCCGTTCCCCAAGTCACAGAAAGAGGACAAGGGCAACAAGGTGATGAGCCAGGCATACTGGGATATATGGAACCCGGAGGTACAGGCCCGCATCGACGCCGACATCGACGCCAACCGCAAGGCGGACGCAGTTCTCAACCTCACAGGTCTTCCTTCCGGCACTCGGGTCAAGATTGAGCAGATATCCAGCGACTTTGTGTTCGGTGCCCATATCTTCAATTTCAACCAGCTTGGCACCCACGAAAGGAATGAACGCTACAAGGCGCTGTACGGCACCCTGTTCAATTCAGCCACAATAGGCTTCTACTGGAGGGACTTCGAACCCGTTCCCGGCAAGCTCCGCTTCAAGACCGAATACGAGGATACCGAGGAATTCTGGAACAACTGCCAGGATCCCAAGAGGCAGCCGCACTGGCGCAGGCCCTCAACCGACCAGGTCGTGGAATTCTGCGAAAGCAAAGGCATCAGGTTGCACGGACACCCGCTCATCTGGGGCAGCCGCCGCTGGCATTACCCCTGGTGGATGAGGGACAGCCTGGCCACTCCCAAGGAAGAGGCCATCCTCAAGACTTTCATCGGCTGGAAGAAAGACAGGAAGACAAAGAAACCCACCGAGAAATACACTCCCCTTTACAAGTCCCTCACCGCCGCCCAGGTGTCCGATTCCCTTCCGGAATTCGCCAAGACGATGACGGAACTGCACGATAAGAGGATCCGTGAGATTGCAGCACACTACCAGGGCCGTATCCACAGCTGGGATGTGGCGAACGAGAGCGCGAGCGATTTCAAGAGGATGAAGTCCGGAAGCCCCCTTATGAAAAGTTCATACGGAATAATGCCGGCAGACTATACCTGGAAGGCCTTCCAGACGGCCGCTTCCGTATTTCCCGAAAACGTCAAGCTCAATATCAACGAAGAAAGTCTGGGCTCGAATTACCACTCACAGGTGAAGGACCTGCTCAAAAGGGGGTGCAAGGTTGACATCATGGGCGCACAGCAGCATCTGTTCAAACACCAGCAGTGCCTCGATATCGCAGAAGGAAAAGATTTGCGGACTCCGGCCAAAACCATGGCATGGTACAATAAGATACGCGTGGAAGGAGTCCCAATCCACATAAGCGAGGTCACCATATCCGCCCCCGGCGACGATGAGAGGGGACGCCAGATCCAGGCTGTCATCGCGCGGAACCTCTACCGTATATGGTTCAGCCTTCCCCAGGCCATGGGAATCACATGGTGGAATGTAGTGGATGACTGCGGAGCCCCCGGCGAGCCGGACACTTCCGGACTGTTCGACCGCGACATGAATCCCAAGCCTTCATATTTCGCAGTGAGCGAACTGATTAACAAGGAGTGGAGGACGAACCTGACGGTAAAACTCAAGAAAGACAAGACAGTCCGCTTCCGCGGGTTCAAGGGTAAATACCGTATGACCTGGACCGCCAAGGACGGAAGCACGGTCACAAAAGAATTCCATCTTTCCGGCAACGGCGACGGAATCACTCTGTAGCCCGGAACATATCTCCCATCTATACTCTCCCTGCTGCTCCTGACCTACGGGCTCTGCCTACAGGAACAGCAGGGAGAGCAGATATACGCACAGGAGAGCCACAAGGGACTGAAAGACACTGATCAGCGGTATGGTCTTGTATGCCACGGAAGAATCCATTTCCGCAGTGGTGGAGGTTATCCAGAAGAAGTCGTCGTTCCCGTGGAAAACCATCATTCCTCCGGCTGCACATGCGAGCATGGCTATCACCGTACCCATGGGGCTGTCGAATCCCAGCACCCCGAGGAGAGGCGATATCATCGTGGCGGCTGTCACCATGGCGATGGTTACGGAGCCGACGCAGGTACGGAAGATGAAGCCGATGAGGAAAGGGGCCAGGATGCCGATGCTCAGACCGGACATCGAATCGGTCAGTATCCCCTGTAAAGGAGAAGCCCTGAGGACTCCGGAAAAGGCTCCGCCGGCCCCGACGATCAATACAATCTGGCCGGCTGTACGGAGAGCCTCGGCGAGGATACCGTCAAATCCCCAGGCTTTCTTGTCCTCGGGAACAGCCCTTCGATATGACACCGCAGCTATGATCAGCCCTGCAAAAAGGGCCACGGCAGGTGTTCCTGCCACATTCAGAACGGAAGCCACGGCACCTTCCCACCCGAGCATCGCACCGAAAGTTTTCAGAAGGATCAGAAGGATCGGTGTGAGGATAGGCAGGAATGCCATCACCGGAGACGGGAGGTTCTTCCTCTCGACATCAGAGCTCTCACCACTTGGAAGATAATAATATCTTTTTCCGGCAATCTTCGCTCCGAAATACCCCACCAGCATGACAGGAATCGAGACCAGCGTTCCGAAAAGGATCACCTGTCCCAAATCCGCATTCAATATGCTGGACACCGCAAGCGGGCCCGGAGTGGGAGGAAGGAAAACATGTGTGGAGTGCAATCCCATGCACAGGGCGATCGCCATGGTGGTCATGGAAATCTTAGTATCACGGGAAAGCCTCTTTGCGATGGGATTCAGGAGCACGAAGGCAGAGTCACAGAAAACGGGTATCGAGACAAAATAACCGGTTATTGCAAGCCCGAGAGGCGCATGTTTCTTACCTGTCACCTTCAGGATGCTCCTGGCCATGGTCTCCGCCGCCCCGGAACGCTCCAGCAAGGCCCCGGTCACTGTTCCGATGGCAATCACCAGGCCTATATCCGCTACAGTGCCGCCCATCCCGGAAGTGAAAGCCTCCATCATGGTCCCCATATCCATCCCGGACACCACGGCAAAAGCCACAGCCGTAAAAATCAGGGAGAAAAACGGATGTATCTTAAGGAACATCGTGCACGCCACGAGCACGAGGACAGACAGCACAAGTCCCGTAATAACCATACCTATTCAGATTTGTCGATTTTCTTTGCAAGATACTCATCCCATGTCGCATCCGGCACGAGGCGGCCGCCGGTAGCCCAGACAATCTGGGTCGAAGCGGCAAGTTTACCGTCTGTCAGGCCATGAAGGGAACAGTATTCCCGGGAAGGTTCAGAGGCAAGAAGATTGCACGGACCGATGAATGCAGCGCAGCTTGACGGCTCGATGCGCTTGTTCTCAGTCTTGTCCAGCATCCGGAGATAATCATACAGACGCCTTTCCTCAACCGTAAATCCGCCGGAGACGAGGTTGGTCATGATCCTTGTCACAAAACCGGAAGGGCTGGCGCATGCAAGCCCGTCTGCCTCAGTCTGGCCGCTTATGCCGTAGTCATGGACATTGGCCTTCTCGAATTTCTGGGTCGCGATGCCGAGCGTGACCGAAGGGCAGCGTACAGGCTCGGTGAAGAAACAGTGGACATCGTCCCCGAAAACGCGCTTTAGCCCGTAAGTTACGCCTCCCGGCGCCCCGCCGACTCCGGCAGGGATATAGACTATCAGCGGATGGTCCGCATCCACCTTGATGCCCTTTTCTTCAAACTGCTTCCTGATCCTGAGGGCAGCCACGGCATAACCGATGAAAAGGTCCACCGATTTTTCGTCATCCACGAAGTAACTTGTAGGATCGAGGTCTGAGAGCCTGCGCCCCTCTGCAACAGCCCTTGAGTAGTCATCGTTATATTCAAAGACTTCCACGCCCCTGCTGCGAAGAAGGTCTTTTTTCCACTGCCTGGCATCGGCGGACATGTGGACCTTTACCCGGAACCCTATCGCCGCCGACATGATCCCTATCGACATTCCCAGGTTTCCGGTCGAACCCACCTGCATCGTGTACTGGCTGAAAAAGTCCCGCATCTCAGGGCTGGCCAGCTTCACGTATGATTCGTCATAGCTCAGTTTGCCTGCAGCGACTGCAACATCTTCGGCATGCTTCAGGACCTCATATATCCCTCCCCTGGCCTTCACGGAGCCTGCGATGGCAAGATGTGAATCCATTTTCATGAGCAGACGGCCCGGTATCCTGCAGCCATAGGCTTCTTCCAGGGCTTTCTGCATCATGGGTATATCATCCAAAGGGGATTCTATGATTCCTGCGCTGTCCCTGGTCTCGGGAAAGCAGTGCTCGATGAACGGGGCGAAACGCTTCAGCCTTGCCTCGGCGTCCTCTATATCTTTATCCGACACTATAAGCTGAAGTGCCGCCTGAGTCATGTCAACCGGCAGGAGCCTCGGGTTTATCCACACGGTTTCCTTCTCCCGGGCCACGTCCCCGAGGAACCGGTCTTTATCAATGATTGTTTCCATTATATATTTTCTGATTAAAATATCCGTTACAGCACGCTGTTAAGATATCTGCGAAGGGAAGCCTCGTCCGTGGGATTCTGGCCGGAGACAATGTCCCCCTGGCAGATGATATATGAAGTCGGAAGAGTCTGTACGTTATATGTGCCTATGACAGGGGATGCGGCACCGAGGCCGTCGCATACGTTTATCCACGGCAGTTTCTGGTTCTTCACCGTCGCCGCCCATGCAGACTTGTCGGTGCCTATGCAGACGGAGTAGATTTCAAAACCGCGGGAATGATACTTCTCATAAAGCGGCTTAAGTTTCTCCACGGCGATGAACTTCTGGTCAACATCCGCCGAAGCCCAGAAGTACAGCATTATCACCTTGGCCCCGACGCTGCTCAGCCGCACCTTTTCGCCCCCGACGGAAGGCAGTTCAAGGTCCGGATAACCGCGCTTTTCGGCATTGCGTATGCGCATGTCCAGCTCCATGAGTGAAGTACGCCTGTCAGCCTCTTCGGAGAGTGCCTTCACGTATTTCGATTCAGGATAAACTGTTTTAAGGGAATCACTTACGGCACGGAAATAGAGCGCATCCGTGTTCTGGCTGAAAAGAGGGAGATTCTCCCCTATCACCTGATACATCACAGGAACCACCGTGAGCGACTTGGAATTTGAAAGCACATAGGCGACGCGTCCCCGGTAATACTCCAGATACTGCTTGGCAAGGTCCCTCCGGGCCTGGGCGGCCTCCTCGGACGACGGCATCAAATCCTCAAGGCGTGCGGTAGCGGAAGCGAACGAGTTGGCGAATTCCGCCTCGTCCTTCTCCACGCCTATAAGCTTGTCAGTCTCCGGAGAGCCTGTCACTGAATAATTTCCGAGAGTATCGGAAGTGACCCTGACCCTGTCGCCCTTCTGAAGCAGCAGTGAAGCTATGCGCCTGTCCTTATAGAACAGATAAATGAATTCCGGCTGGCCGGCCTCTACCGGCACATTGAACCTGAAGGCCCCGGAAGCATCTGTCTTTACGGTATCTATGGCCCTGTACTTCGAAACATCCAGGAGGCGGACCTCGATATCAGCACCAGAGGCACCAGAGAGCACTCCGCTTACGCGCGCCCCCTTATGGCAGGCCGCAATGGCAAAAAGGGATAAGCCCAAGGCCATCCCTTTCCAAAACAATCCGTTAAAGCTTCTCATACTCCCTGGCTATGCTCTCCGCAATCTCGCCGAAACGCTCCTTGGAAATCTGTGGACGTTCCTTACGGAAATCCATGTCCGCTTCGGAGTTCAAGGGGACCAGATGGATATGGGTATGAGGCACTTCCATACCGAGCACGGCCACTCCGACCCGTTTGCAGGGGATAGCAGCCTTAATGGCCAGGGCCACCTTGCGGGCAAACGCCCACAGGCCCTCATACTCATCTTCTCCAAGGTTGAATATGTAATCTTCCTCTGTATGCTTCGGAATGACAAGGGTATGCCCCTGCGCAAGAGGAGAGATATCCAGGAAAGCGTAATACCTTTCGCTCTCAGCCACCTTCCAGGAAGGGATTTCCCCGGCGGCTATCTTTGTGAATATGGTAGCCATAATATTGATTTTTAAAGGCTTATCTCGAGAATGCGGAACTCCAGCACTCCGGACGGCACCTGAGCCTTCACGACCTCACCCTTCGAATGGCCGAGAAGAGCCTTGGCTATCGGGGTGGTCGCGGCAAGCTTGCCCTTGGTGAAATCCGCCTCCGTCTCCCCCACTATCGTGAAGTTCATGACCTGCTTTGTGGCGACGTTCTCAATCTTTACCTTATTGAGCATCTGGACCTTGTCGGTACCCACCTGGGCCGCGTCTATGACCTTGGCGTTGGCCACCTTGTTCTTGAGGTTGGCAATCTTGATTTCCAGAAGGCCCTGCTGCTCGCGGGCTGATTCGTATTCGGCATTTTCGGAAAGGTCTCCCTTTTCGCGCGCTTCGGCTATTGCGGCCGAGATGACCGGACGCTGTGCAAGGGCGTCGGCAAGCTCCTTCTTGAGTTTGTCCAGCCCTTCCTGAGTCATGTAATGAAACTCTGACATATCGATTAAAACGTTTTCAAACAAACAATAAAATAAAGAAGTTGCCTCGACAACTTCCTCTATGGTTTATGCAAATATACAAATAATTCCGATATTTCCTCCGCCCGGTCAAAAATTGGAAAGGCAATAATCCCGGTCCTTTTCGAGCTGGAGGCGAAGCTGCGAAAGCGATTCGAAGCGTTTTTCATCCCGGATGCGCGAAATCAGCGACAGGCGGATGTCCCGGCCGTATATCTCCCTGTCGAACCCGAATATATTCACCTCGATGGTGACATAGCTTCCGCCTACGGTGGGACGTGAGCCTATATTGCACATTCCCAGATACTTGCCGCCTGCAGTCTCCACCCATACGGCATATACGCCTCCGCCGGGAATCAGTTTCAGCGGCTCATACAGACGGATATTCGCCGTGGGGAACCCTATCGTGCGACCGAGGCGGTTTCCGGAGACCACCACACCCTCCAGGCTGTACAGCCGGCCAAGGCAGGCAGATGCCGAAGCGATGTCACCGCAGGAAAGCATGGTCCTTATCTTGGAGGAACTTACGGCGACACCTCCGACATAGACCGGCTCGGGCGTGATTATATCCAGCCCTTCGGCGCGGATTATCTCCACGACATCCGCATGGCTCTCACCCCCGCCTCCGAGACGGTTATCATAGCCAAGCACGACGGCATCGGCGCCGAAACGCTCCTTCAGGACATTCCGTACATACTCACTGGCGGTCATGCGGCTGAATTCATCGGTAAACGGCAGGACTTCAAACCTTTCCACTCCTGTACCACGGACCAGGGCCTCTTTCTCCCCGAGCGAGGAGAGCAGCCTCAAATTGCGCGCACTGTCCTGAAGCACCGTCCTCGGGTGCGGCCAGAAACTCACGGCTACGCTGCCGGTGCCCCGGCGCGCGGCTTCGGAAACCAGCGCTTCGAGAATCGCCCGGTGCCCAAGGTGCACCCCGTCGAAAAACCCGGTCGCTACAACCATCTTACAAGCGAGAAGTCCTGCCTGTGCGGTATTGCGGGATTCTTTGCATAAATCCTTGCCGCAACCTGGTACATACCCGTATGCTGGGGCTTGATTACCGCCTCATACCTGGCAACGCCATCCGTAAAATCCGCCACGGCATATTCCACCTTTTCCTGGATACGGAATTCGCCCTTGCGATCAGTGACGCAGAACAATATCTCGACCCCGATGTCGGCAGGATCGAGCGCGCCTACATTCAGCACAACCTCGGAACGCAGTTCCCCTGAAGGGGCTATGCTGAAGGACGAATCGGGCATGGTGTATGACACCACGTCGATATCTTTCCATCCCCGCTCCATCTTCTTCTTCCAGGCGGCGATACTGCGTGCACTGCTGAAGTCATCGGCGACTATCTCCCGGGCGGCCTCCGCCTGGGGGGCATAGTAGCTGTTCACGTAGTCAGTAAGCATGCGGTTGGTAGTGAAGTTGCTTGCCACTTCCGCAATGGTGTTCCTGATATAGCCGATCCAGCGGGAAGAACGCCCCGTAACAGGATCGACATCGTAATACGCCGGAGCTATCTCATTCTCGATGACGGTATATATGGTGGCGGCGTCGAGCTGGTTCTGGTAATTCTGGTCGTCATAGGTACGTTCCTGGGGAAGGGCCCACCCGGCACCTTCCTTGTACCCTTCAACCCACCATCCGTCAAGGACGGAAAAATGCATCACGCCGTTCATGGCGGCCTTCTCGCCGGAAGTACCAGAGGCCTCGAGCGGCCTCGTGGGATTGTTCATCCATACATCGACACACTGCACGAGCCGCTTCGCAAGGGTTATATCGTACCCGGGGACGAACACTATCTTGCCCAGGAAGCGGTCCTGCTTGGAAATTTCCACAATCTGGCGGATAAGGTCCTGCCCAGCCTTGTCGGCGGGATGCGCCTTGCCGGCGAAAATGAACTGTACAGGACGCTCGGGGTCGTTGACTATGGAATCCAGCCTGTCGAGGTCCGTAAACAACAGCGTAGCACGTTTATAAGTGGCGAACCTGCGGGCGAAGCCTATGGTAAGGACATCGTCGCGGAGGGCCTCCTTGATGGCCACTATCTGGCCGGGGGAATAATGGTTGCAGAGGTCCTGGTCGGAAAGCCTCTCGCGAATCACGTCCACAAGACGTTTCTTGAGGAGCTTGCGCACATTCCATATATCCTCGTCCGGCACATTGTAAATACCCCTGAAACAGGACTTGTCATAATGATGCGTCTTGAATTCCTCCCCGAATACCTTCGCATGTAGTTCCTTCCATTCCTTTGCAGCCCATGTGGGATAGTGGACGCCGTTGGTGACATAGCTTATGAACAGTTCCTCGGGAAGATAACCTGGATACATCCCCGCGAAAATCTTCCGGGACACCTCACCGTGGAGCATCGACACGCCGTTTACGTTACGCGACATGTTTGCAGCCAGGAAACTCATGGAAAACTTCTCGGACGGATCGGCCCCGCTGCGCCTGCCGAGTGCGATCAGTGTCTCCCAGTCGGTTTTGAGCTCGGCAGGGAAATGGCCTATGTATTTGCGGAGCAACCCCTCTTCGAACGAATCATGGCCTGCCGGCACGGGAGTATGCGTCGTGAACAGTGACGAAGCCCTCACCACTTCCATCGCCTCCGGGAAGGAAAGGTTGTCGCCATTGATATACTCCCTGAGCCTCTCGAGCCCGGTAAAGGCCGCATGCCCCTCATTGCAATGATAGACGGTGGGATTCAGGCCAAGCCTGCGCAGGGCCCTCACTCCCCCGATTCCGAGCAGTAGCTCCTGTTTGAGACGGTTTTCCCAGTCCCCGCCGTACAGATGATGGGTTATGCTCCTGTCTTCCGGGAGGTTTACCTCGTAGTCGGTATCCATCAGGTACAGGTCGGTCCTTCCCACCGCTACCTTCCACAGCCTGGCTGTAACGGTGCGTCCGGGGAAGGCTACGGAAGTGGTAAGCCACTGTCCGTCAGGACCTATCACCGGCTCCGCAGGAATACGTAGGAAGTCCTGCGGGTCGTATCTTGCCACCTGGTCTCCCTGCGCGGAAAGCACCTGGGTGAAGTAGCCGTAACGGTACAGCAGGCCGACAGCGACCAGGTTGACGTTCATGTCGCTGGTCTCCTTAAGGTAATCACCTGCCAGGATACCAAGGCCTCCCGAGTAAATCTTAAGCGATGTGTCAAGGCCGTATTCCATGCAGAAATACGCCACGGACGGCTCCGTACGCTGCTTCTTGGCGGCCATATATGCCCTGAACTCATCCATGACTGCGGCTAGCCTCGAAAGATATCCGGCATCGCGTGAAAGCTCCTCGAAACGTTTCAGGCTCACCATGTCCAGGAGCGCCATTGGGTTATGCCAGGTATTGTGCCAGATTACCGGGTCAATCTCCTTGAATATCGCCTTGGCTGACTCGTTCCAACACCACCACAGGTTCTTGGACAGGGTCTCGAGGGCGGAAAGCGTCCCGGGAAGGTGCCTAGTTACCATGACGCTCTTCCACGAGGGTGCGTTTATCTGGGGTTTTTCGTAATTCATCTGCTTGGAATTGGTGGTTTCGGCATAAGCCTTACGGGCATCCTCCGTAAGTGCGACCGCCTTTGAATATGCTTCTTCGTAATACTTTATCTGATTGTCCCAGAGGGCGACCGAGGCCACCTCGCGGGCGTTCTCCATGTAAGCGTCCCTCCCGGCGTCATCCAGTGCGCAGATTTCTTCTATGCGGCCTACGACTGCGGAGAGCACTTCATCGTAATTGGAGTCATTCCTCGGTGCGACGGTGATACCGGGATGGGCGTCCCCGCAATGGTCTTCCACCCAGCGGCCGAACCCGGCAAGCGTGGTCGTGAAAGTAGGCACCCTGAACGCCAGGGCTTCGAGGGGGGTATAGCCCCACGGCTCATAATAGGACGGGAAAAGGCCGAGGTCGAGACCTATGAGAAGGTCATAGTACGGCATGTTGAAAATGCCGTCGTTCCCGTTGAGATAGGAAGGTATGAAAAATACTTTCACACGGCTTTCAGGACCGTTCCCGAGCCCGAGTTCCGAGAATCTGCGGGTTATGATATCGTACTCGGGATTGCCCAGTATATGGGACACCTGGACCGCTCTGCCGCCTTCCACCCGGCCCTGGAGCCGAGCCTGAAGGGATTTGTCGGGCCCGTTGTGACCGGACGGGATGAATATGAACGCCGCTATTTCACGGCCTCCAGCACCGTCGGAGGCTATTTTTCCGAGCGCGTCAATGAAAAGGTCTATTCCCTTGTTGCGGTACTCATACCGGCCGCCTATGCCGATGAGAACCGCATCCTTCGTCAGATTTCCGCAGGACATGGCACCGGCGACCTGTATCAGTTTTTCCCGGGCTGCCTTGCGCTTTGAGGCATATTCTTCCTCCGTCGCCGGGGTAAAGCTGTTCTCGAAACCGTTGGGAGTCACGTCAGGAGTCCTGCCGAGGAATCGGGCACATTCCGTGGCGGTGATTTGGCTGACGGTGGTGAACACGTCCGCATTCTGGGCCGAAATCTTCTCAAGCGAGTGCATGGCCGCTACACCGAACTGCCTGGACATCGCATCCGCATCATACTGCGAAAGACCGTCATACAGTGGCAGATTATTCCCTGCAAGGCAGCGGCCTACCACAGTGGCATGTGTCGTAAACACCGTAGCCACAGGCACTTCTGAGCCCTTCAGATACAAAAGTCCGCTTCCCGTCTGCCATTCGTGGAACTGTGCCACGGCCTTGTCGGACGGAGAAAGGTTGAAGCGGCAGAAACTTTCCACGACCTTGCCGGCGGCATAACCGAACAGGACCGATTCCTTGTAATCCCAGTTGCCGGTTATTGAATCGACCTTATAACGGAGCCAATATTCCGTAAGTATCTCATCCTGACGGGTGAGCAGCTGCTTGTAATCCACCAGCACGGCTATCGGCTTCCCGGGGACGTTCCAACGACCTATCTTGAGCCTCAGACCCTCCCTGGCGGCATTTTCGCGCCATGCCCTGTACAGGTTGGCGTCCTCGGTGAAATCCGGGTTGGAATCCGGTCCCATCCAGACATCCGGGCCGATAAGGATATGCCGGCGGCCGAGGGATGATTTCAGGTGCAGCGCCTTGGTGGCTATTACGGTATAGATTCCTCCTACTTTGTTGCAGACTTCCCAGCTTACCTCAAAGAGCCAGTCGGGATTCATGTTCGCTTTCTCCATCTCTACAAATTATTTCCCCGCAAAGGTAGCATTCAGCATGGAAATTCCGTCATCGAGGCGGATCATAAAATCACTTAAAACGTTCATATAATTGATATATGCCTCATACGGGCCGTCATAAGGGCTTGATGACGGGTCCGCACCTCCTCCCGTGAAGAATTCCGAGGACATATACCGGAAATGGTCACTCTCCTGGAGATGGCCGAAATCCTCCCACAGCTGCGGGTTTTCCACCAGCGAAAGCTTCTCATACAGCCCGTAAATCTTGTTGAAGGCATCCTGCTGCAGTTCATTGCCGAGCCATGGTTCCACATCCTTCCCTTCCCCGTACCATGACACAGGATGAGCCACCTGCAAGGTCTCGGCAGGGCTGAGCGTACCGGCGACCTCGGAAGGAGTGGCAAAAGTGAAGGTGCCGTCGGCGATCACCCTGCCTGCAAGGTCCTCGAGGAAGTCGAATATACCGCTCCCGCCCGGATGGCGCAGGCCGAACACGTCACAGTCCATTACCAGACTGACGGTCTCGTCACCTCCGTCCAGCCCGCCTTTCAGCCAGCCGAGGTATTTTTCCGCGGTCAGGGGCCACTCGTTCCATGTCCTGTCGGAAAAGCGCAGGGCAATGTCGTCGCTGAGGCCGGGATTGCGCAGGAGCACCTTCATCCCGGGAGCGCCTGCCGAAGAATACACGTGGCCGGGAGTACGCCATCCGAGCATCTGCGAAGCTCCTTCAGCCAGCATGGTACTGAATCCCAGCTGCCCCACCTGCGATGCGATGGCATCGGAGAAAAGCAGCCCGGTATTGCGGAAAACCCGGGGCTCCACACCTATGAACTCCTTCAGCGCAGCCATGTGCTTGCGCACCTGATGTGAGAACTCGGCATCCGAGACCAGACTGGACAGAGAATTGTAATAGGTCTCGCAAAGGAACTCGACGTTCCCTGTCCGTGCAAGAGAGCGGAAGGCATCCAGCACCTCAGGACTGTAACGCGAGAACTGCTCCAGGGCGGACCCAGACACACAGAAAGCCACCTTGAACCTGTCACCGTACTTATCTATAAGTCCGGACAGGAGGGACATCACCGGAAGGTAACTCCTTTCGGATGCAAGAAGAAGTGCGGAGCGGTCGGCGAAATCGTCGTAATAATGTGAGTTGCGGCCTATGTCGAAGAACCGGTAGAGGCGCAGGCGCGTAGGCTGATGCAATTCGAGATAAAGGGTCAAATATTTGTGTGCCATATCCTTATATTACCTTTTCGTAAACATTTTTCATTTTTGCCGCGGCATCTTTCCACTTAAGGTCGTTCACCTCGGCATATCCCGCCTTCGCCGCGAAGGAGGCCAGCGCCGGATACTTCACAAGCGCATATATGAAATCCGCCATGGCATCCACATCCCAGAAGTCGGTCTTGAAGGCATACTTCAGCACCTCGGCAGCACCTGACTGGCGGGATATTATGGAAGGGACGTTGGAGCGCATCGCCTCCAGGGGGGATATCCCGAACGGCTCGGACACCGACGGCATCACGTACACATCCGACAGGGCGAACATCCTGCGGACCTCTTCGCCCCGGAGGAAGCCGGTGAAATGGAACCTGTCAGAAATGCCCAGCCTGGCGACATGGCGCACGGCCTTCTTCATCATGTCACCGCTTCCCGCCATAACGAACCTCACCCCGCCGGTGCGTTTGAGTACCTTGTATGCAGCTTCGATAAAGTACTCAGGCCCCTTCTGGAAGGTTATCCTGCCGAGGAACGTCACCACCTTGTCTTTCACGCCCCTGACGGCCTCGATGTCGCCGCGGCCGCTGAAATCCACGGCGTTGTGCACAGTAAACACCTTGGAAGGATCTATGCCGTAACGGTTTATGACGATGCCGCGGGTAAGGTCGCTCACCGTTATGACGGCATCAGCCGCCTCCATCCCGCGCTTCTCGATTTCCAGCACCCTGGTGTCCATGTGCTTCTCGTCGCCGCGGTCATATGAAGTTGCATGGACATGCACGACAAGGGGCTTCCCGCTGACTTTCTTCGCGGCGATACCGGCCCCGTAAGTCAGCCAGTCATGGGCATGTATCACGTCGAATGAACCTTTTTCGCGCATGGCTACCGAAGCGCCGACTGCGGCATACCTGGCGACTTCTTCCATCAGGTTGGAGCCGTACTTGCCGGAAAACCTGTATTTCTGCCCGTAGGAAATCCTGAAACCGTCCGCCTGGCGGCGCTTCTCTTCCTCGACCATTTCGCTGAAATCCTCAGGGTCGAGGTAAGGGACCAGATTGGATCCTATGCGCAGGAAACGCACGCTTTCAAGGAACTCCTCCACGTCGCCGCCGAGGGAGAAATCCATCGGAACGTCGCTGGCGTTTATGATCCTGGCCACGGAAGCGTCCTCGTCACCGCTTGCCGACGGCATGACGAAGATAGTCTTCACTCCGCAGGCAGCCAGGCCTTTGACTATCCCGTAACAGGCCGTGCCGAGCCCTCCGGCGATATGGGGAGGAAATTCCCACCCGAACATTAATGCCGTCATAGGTTCACCTCCTTTTCATCTTGACCGTATTTTCTTATCATATAATCGATTGCAAGCATCGCAGCAGTGCTCAGCGCCGATGCCACGGCTCCGTGGGGCTCATGGGGCGGGTCTCCGTCATACAATTCGGATACGGCGCCGACGCCGTGCCTTCCGAGGTCCTCGATAAACCCTTCCGTAAGCCATATCGCCCTGTCCTTGAATGCCGCGCCGCGCCTGCGGAAAGCCGCCGCGACATAAAATGCAAGCAGGAAAGGCCAGCAGCTTCCGCCATGATAGGCAAGGTCCCGCTCATACTGGGAACCTTCATAAACGCCTTTGTAATAGTTGTCCCTGGGGGACAGGGTGCGTATTCCGCGTCTGGTGAGCAGCTCCCTGGATACGGTATCCATCACCTTGGACTGGACGGCAGCGTCCACAGGGGAATACTTGAGGGATACGGCGGCAAGCTGATTGGGCCGGACATCATCGTGCCGCCCCTGCCCGTCCACGAAATCAGCCAGGAAAGCGCCTCCGAAGAAGGTTTCCTGGTAATTGTCGAGACAGGACCGGCGCACGGGTGTCCATCTGGAGGCGAACCCGGCATCGGAGCCATAAGCTTCCTCCATATCGAGAGTAAAGCATAAGGCATTATACCACAGGGCATTGGTCTCTACCTGATAGCCGCTTCTCGGAGTAACGGGCCGGCCGGCAATATAAGCGTTCATCCATGAAAGCGCCATGCCGTCCTGCTGGGCCCACAGAAGGCCGTTGGGATGCAGGGAGACCTCCGCACGCACCCCGGGGGCATAGCTTTCAATTATTTCCCGGCAGATGCCTCCATATTTTGCCCATACCTCCTGCGGGGAGGCTCCGAAATCCACATAGGAAGCCAGGACCTGAGGCAAAAGCAGGGGCGCCTCGATCTGGGTGGTGCGATGATGCAGGCGCTCATATTCGTCGGCAATCAGGTTGTCCAGTATTTCCTCGAACTCCTCCCTGTTTCCGTCGGCATAGAGGGTAAGGCCCGGAAGAGCCAGCAGGGTTTCCCTGAGCAGGCCGGTATAAAGCCATGAAAACCCGGCGGTTATCTGTTTCTTTCCGCCGCGGGTGCGCTTGAAAAGCCCTGCCCAGCGAAGCAGCCTCTGATGGTAAGACACTGTTTTCCCGGCAGCCTCCCAGTTACGGGTGAAATCCCCGCCGATGGCGGCAGGGTCTTCCTCCTCGACGGAAGCGGACACGACCACGGACTCTCCCGGCTTCAGCCTGACGGAAAAAGTACCCGGGACGAACAGGTCTTCCTTGCAGTCGAACCCTCGCCTGTACTCGTCTGCATAGGTCACACCCTCATACCAACAGGGTGCATAAGAAAACTCCGAAGCCTTGTCAGTCTGGATGTTAAGGGAAGGGAATCCGGGGTACATGCAGAAAGAAGCCCCGCCTGCAACGGGCTTCCAGGATGTATCCGCAGCGTCGTTCCTTGAAGTTAGGCTGTGGACGTCCCTGAACGCAAGGAACGGCATGAGATGAAGGGTCACCTCCGAGGGTGCATCCTGAAGTTTGTAACGCACCAGCACGCTGTCGCGGCCGGAAGAAAGGACGATTTCCTTCAGGAGTACGACTTCGCCCACTTTATAGGTGATTTCAGGCACGGGATCGGCCGTGAAACCGGTGATATACTTGTAACCCTCAGGGGCGTAAACGGCTCCATACCTGCGGGTTGCAAGGTTGAACTGCCGTCCTCCGACTTCGACCGTCTCGTCAAGGGATGAAAGCAGGAGATGCTGCCTGCCTCCGAAGGCGTCGACGGGAACGGCAAGAAGCCCGTGATACTTGCGGGTGTTCGCCGTGACTATCGTGGTGTTGCAGTAAGCGCCGCTGCGGTTGGCGCCTATGATCTCCCTCTTGAGTGAATAGGAGAGATTCACCAGTTCCGATTTGTTGAACCTGATAGGTTGTGTGTCAGATATTTTCATATTAAACCCTCTTTAACACCAATGCCGTGCGGGCTGGAAGGTACAGTTTCACCACCCCGCCTGCAGCAGGATAATCCACCTCGTGCCGTATCCTGGCGAAGCCGTCAAAACGTCCTTCATCACTGTCAAGGACAAGGCGGTATATTCCTTCAGGGACATTGAGCCCGTAATCCGCAAAAGACTCCGAAGGACTGAAATTGAACGCGAAAAGCAGCCGGCCTCGCGTGAATGACAGCACTTTGTCCGTCTCGTTGGCGCACACAAACTGCGGACAGAAAGAAAAGATATCCTCTTCCCATGCAAGGGCGATCATCGCCTTGTCGAATGCCTGCAGCCTGCCATAGCGCAATTGCGGGGCATCCGCCAACGACCACTGCCTGCGCGCATATTTGTATGAATTGCCGTTGCCTTCACGCGGGAAATCAATCCACTCGGGATGGCCGAACTCGTTACCCATGAAGTTCAGGTAGCCGTCCCCGGCCGTCGCCAGCGTGGAGAGCCTTATCATCTTGTGCAGGGCCACTCCCCTGTCCACTTCCACGGACTGCGATCCAATCTGCATGGAAGTGTACATCTCCTTGTCCACCAGCCTGAATATCAGCGTCTTGTCACCGACAAGGGCCTGATCGTGGCACTCACAGTAACTTATCGTCCGCTCGTCAGCCCTTTTGTTGGTAAGTTCATACCATATTTCGCCGGGGCTCCACTGTTCGTCAGGGCACTCCTTTATCCATTTTATCCAGTGGTCCGCTATCCCCATCGCCATCCGGAATCCGAAACCGAGGCCGCCCTCGGCAGGCGGAGCAGCAAGCCCGGGGAAGCCGCTCACATCTTCGGCTATAAGGATCGCATCCGGATTGATTTCACCCACGAGCCTGGCGGCGAGCCCCAGATATGTGACTGCATTTTCATCGACACCCGCGTCAAAATACCCCTCATAACCGCAGAAGTCCCTTCCCAGCCCGTGATCGTAATAAAGCATGCTGGTAACTCCGTCGAACCTGAATCCGTCAAGCCGGTATTCCTCCATCCAGAACTTGCAGCAGGACAGCAGGAAACGTATCACCTCATCTTTGCCGTAATCGAAGCAGCGCGAGCCCCATGCCGGATGCCAGCCCTGCGCCCCGGGATAGAAATAGAGATCTTCCCTGCCGTCGAACCTACCAAGTCCCTCCGCCTCATTGGCGACGCTGTGGGACTGGACCATGTCCATCACCACGGCCAGTCCGAGCCCGTGGGCTTCATCGACAAGGGCCTTGAACTGCTCCGGAGTGCCGAAACGGGAACTCAGGGCGAAGAAGTTGGACACCTGATATCCGAAGGAGCCGTAATAAGGATGCTCCTGAA